>Ga0335074_10000261_pt1 | contig 80354 bp, 75 predicted proteins | sample Lox_Sample_23_FD_206715 | JGI IMG/M metagenome (GOLD analysis project Ga0335074, IMG submission 206715) | Soil microbial communities from Loxahatchee National Wildlife Refuge, Florida, United States - Lox_Sample_2.3 | ecosystem: Environmental > Terrestrial > Soil > Wetlands | place: USA... | reverse complement strand
CTCGCGGCCGGCCGCTTCGACGCCTTCTGGGAGCGCGGGCTGTCGGCCTGGGATATCGCGGCGGGATCGCTGCTGGTGCGCGAGGCGGGCGGCGTGGTCACCGAGCCGCATGGCGGGGAAAAATACCTCGAGACCGGCAATATTCTGGCCGGCAACGAGAAGCTGCATTCGCTCCTGCTGAAGCTTCTGCGCGGCAAGGGGCGCGGTTGAGCGCGGGCGCGCGAATGGTAAAATTCGGTGTCGATTTCATCTGGGCATGGCCATGAGGTTCGAGCGAATTCTGGGCGCGGCGGCGATTGTGCTGGCGGCGGGCTGGCCCGGCGTTGCGGGCGCGCAGGGCGATTCAAGCGCGCCGGCCGCGGGCGACGGGGCGATCCATCTCCACATGCCGGGTGCGCCGCCGGCCGCGCCAGAGGGCGGGGAAACCATTCATCTCCATCCCATCCATGCGCATGCGGCGGCGGAGGCAGCGAATGCGCCGCCGGTTGCCGCGGAGCCGGCTGCTACGACCAAAACATCCCGCACAAGCAGTGCGCCGGGGAAAGCGGCCATCCCGTTCAATTTCGGCGAGGACGATGCGGCGCCGCCGGCGGATGGGGGGCCGTATCCGGGCGCACCGGCTCCGGTCTTGCCGCAGCCCGCGCTCAGGACCGCTTCAATACCGCCGCATGCCGGGTCTGTAGGCCATGGCGCGGGTTCGGATAACGATCATGCTGGGCTCATCAAGCGTGGTGCGGTGATGTTCGAGAAAGGGGCGACCGATCCTTCGCCGGCGCAGTTCGACGGGGTGAAGATTTTGGCGGGCGATCTTTCGGCCGCGCTTGAATCGGGTGCGAGCCGAATTCAGCTCGAAGCCTATGGCGGGGCGCCGGGGGACAAATCGACCGACGCGCGCCGGCTGTCGCTCAAGCGGGCGCTCGCGGTGCGGCAGCTCCTGATCGACAATGGCGTGCCGTCGAACCGTATCGACGTGCGCGCCATGGGCGGCGTGGACGACAAGGGGCCGACGGACCGCGTCGATGTGTTTCTCCGCGCGGGCTGATTAACGCGGGCTGCGCTTGGCAAGGATGCGCTGCAGTGTGCGGCGGTGCATGTTGAGGCGGCGCGCCGTCTCCGAGACGTTGTGGCCGCAGAGTTCGTAGATGCGCTGGATGTGTTCCCAGCGCACCCGGTCAGCCGACATCGGATTCTCCGGCGGCCGCGGCTTGTGGCCGGGCGCTGCCAGCAGCGCGGCGAGAATGTCGTCGGCATCGGCAGGCTTGGGGATGTAGTCGATGGCGCCATACTTCACAGCCGCCACCGCCGTGGCGATGTTGCCGAAGCCCGTGAGCACGACAACCCTGGCGTCGGATCTCACGGCATGCAAAGCCTCCACAACGTCGAGCCCGCTGCCATCGTCCAGTTTAAGGTCCACGACCGCATGGGCCGGCGGCGTTTCCCGGGTGCGCGCAATCCCTTGCGCCACGCTCTCGGCGATCACGACCTGGAAGCCGCGCGCCTCCATGGCCCGCGCGAGCCTTTCGCGAAACGGCCGATCGTCCTCGACAATCAGAAGGGTCTTGTCCTCGGGAAGCGGTGCGGGATTCATCATCTGTGGTTGTCAGCTGTCTGGCCGGACCCCGAATATAGGAGACACGGGCCTCCGGTCAAAACGCCTCGATCCGGCCGGGCGGGGCTTCCCCGTCGATCGCGCCCCTCGGCCAGGAGAGGAGCACCTGGGCTCCCGAACCGTCATTGTTCTGCGCTTTCACATATCCCCCCGTCTGTTCGATCAGCGTCTTTGCAATGAAAAAGCCGAGCCCCATGCCGTGCTCCGCCGAAAAGGCATCGCTGGGACCAAGCTCCGTGGTGCCCAATGCATAGGAGCCCGGCCGCGAAGTTACATAGGGTTCTCCAATGCGCTCGAGAATCTCGGGATCGAAACCGGGACCATCATCTTCGACCGAAAGATGCAAATCCAAATTGCTCCATTCGGCGCGAATGGACACGCGCGTGCGCGCGAAGTCGGCGGCGTTGGCGATGATGTTTCCCAGGCCGTGCTGAATCTCCGGGATTCGCCAGATCTTGGGCTCCGGGCTGGGTTTCGCGCTTTGCGGGAGATGTATGAAAATTTCCACATCGCCGCCGCGATATTCGGACGCGATCTCATCGAGCAGTGCGCCGAGCGGCAAACGTTGCGCTTCGCTCATGACATCGACTTCCGGCCGCGCGAGTTGCGTGAGGATGCCCCGGCAACGTTCCGCTTCCGAACGCAGCAGTCTGGCATCTTCCGCTTCCGGCGAGTCGGACGGCAGGGCGCGTTCGAGTTCGCGCGCCACGACCGCGATCGTGCCCAGCGGCGTGCCAAGCTGGTGCGCGGCCGCGGTTGCGAGCGCACCGAGCGAGCCCAGCCTGTGTTCCCGTGCAAGCGCGAGTTGGGTGGCGGCCAGGCCTGCCTGCATCCGCGCGGCTTCGCTTGCGATGCGCCATGCATAAACCGATGTAAAGCCGATGCCGATTACAAGCGACGCCCAGATACCGCCCTGATAGAGCGGCGGCAGGTCGAGCCGTTCGTTCGTCGCCCAGGGAAGCGGGAAATGCTCGAGCGCGATCGCGGAAATCGAGAGCAAAGCAAGACCCGCAAGAATGAGCGTGTTGCCCAGATTGAGCGTGGTCGCGGCGATAACGACGGGTGCGAGGAAGATCAGCGCAAAAGGGTTCTCGATGCCGCCCGTCAGATAAAGCAGGGCGGCGAGCTGGATTACGTCGAAGCCGAGAAACAGCGTGGCATCGCGATTGCTCAGGCGGTGCGTCGCCGGATAGCGAATGGCAAGGAAGGCGTTGAGCGCCGCGCTGGAAACGACGGCAGCCAGGCATGGCAAAACGGGAAAGTGATAATCGAGGCCGAAGCGCACGACGAAAAGCGCGGCCGCCTGCCCGCCTATGGCGAGCCAGCGCAGATTGCCGAGCGTGCGAAGCCGGACACGCCCGCGATTGGTCTGCGTTCCGCCGCCCAGCAGCGCGTGACGCGGCCACGCCCGCCAGTCTCGCAACTCCGCCGTACGATCGGCCTCGGCTCTTGTGGTCATCGTGCATTCCCGACGCGCGGCATTCCGGCGCTTGCCATATTGGGCGCGAAGCCTATCAATCCTTCCCGCGCATGTCGCGATTGCCCATCCTTTGAGACGTCTTCCGCCCTTGCTGTTGGGCCTGTCGGTGGCGCTTGCCCTTTGCGCGGCCATGCTTGTCTGGTGGACGACGACCGCCACGGAATACAAGGCTGATAGCGGCACGATCGGCGGCCCCTTCACGCTGACCGACCAGAACGGCCATGTGCGCACCGACCGCGATTTCCACGGGAGATGGGTTCTTGTCTATTTCGGCTACAGCTACTGCCCCGACGTGTGTCCGACGACATTGCAGGACATGGCGATCGCGCTGCAGCGGCTTGGACCGAAAGCACGTCGGATAGTTCCGCTGTTCATCACGCTCGATCCCGCGCGCGACCATCCCGCCGTCCTCAAGAAATATCTTGCGGCATTCGGACCCGAATTCGAGGGTCTGACCGGAACGCAGCAGGAAATCGCCTCCGTCGCGCATGCCTATCGCGTCTACTTTGCGAAGCGACCATTGCCCGGCGGCGGGTATTCGGTCGATCACGCCAGTGCGATCTATTTGATGGACCCGAATGGGCAATTCGTGTCCACCCTGGATGATCAGGAGGGGCCCGCGGCGCTCGAGAAGGATATTGCCGCGCGCGTGTAAAACGGTTCGATCAGACTTCAGGAACGGGAAGCTCGGCCTGAGAGGCGGCCGCGACAAGTGTGTTGCGCATCAGGCAGGCGCGCGTCATCGGACCGACCCCGCCGGGAACCGGAGTAATAAAGCCCGCCACGCCGCTCGCCGCTTCAAAATCCACATCGCCGACAAGTTTTGTTTTTCCGTTGCCGAGATCGATTCGCGTGGTACCGACATCTATCACGCAGGCGCCGGGCTTGATCCAGTCGCCCTTGACGAATTGCGCCTTGCCGAGTGCGGCCACGAGAATGTCGGCGCGCCGGGCCAGTTCCGGAAGATCGCGCGTGCGCGAATGCGCGATCGTCACGGTTGCATTTGCCGCCAACAGCAGTTGCGCCATCGGCTTGCCGACAAGGATCGAGCGGCCGATCACAAGCGCGTCGGCCCCGGAAATATCGCCCAGCGTAGCCTTTATCAGCATCATCACGCCGAGCGGTGTGCAGGAAACAAGTTGCGCGCGGCCGCTGACAAGAAGGCCCGCCGATGCCGGCGTCAGTCCGTCGACATCTTTTGCCGGGTCGATCGTGTCGAGGATGGCGTCCTGACGGACCTGCGGCGGCACCGGGAACTGGACCAGAATTCCGTGTACGGACGGATCATCGTTCAGCACGCGGACGCGTTCCAGTACTTCGGCCTCCCGGACCGATTGCGGCAAGCGGAATTCCAGCGCGCGGAATCCGCATTCGCGCGCGTCGCTTCCTTTGCTGCGCACATAAACATCGCTTGCCGGATCGTCGCCGATCAGCATGACGGCCAGTCCCGGCGTAAGCCCATATCGCGACTGCAGTTGCGCCGTTTCAGCCGCGATGCGCGCCCGCAGGCCCGCGGCAAAAGCTTTGCCGTCAATTATTTTCGCGCTCACTTCAAATCTCCGAATCTGTTCAGCCTTGCCGACAAAGTTGCCCGGTTGCCTCCGATCCGCACTCGCTTGATGCGCGCGGATGCGCCGGCAACGATAGTCACCGCGTTCCTGGGAACCGAAAATTCTGTTGCAAGAAGCGAGATGAGCGAGGCGTTCGCTTTTCCGTCCTCGGGTGGCGATGCAACACGCGCCTTGAGCACCGGAACGCCGTTCGCGTCGCAAGTCCAGCCGTCGACGGCGTCGCGCCCGCCTTTCGGCGTGAGACGCAGGGTGAAGTCGATGCCGTCGCCCGATTTACGCAAATGGGATGCTCATCAATTCATCGTGCTGAGCGCTCGGTAACCGTAATCGTCGACGAGCATCTGGACCACCCACAGTATGATCAAGACGATCATGGGCGACAGGTCCAACCCCCCGATCGGCGGGACTATGCGCCGCACGCGGCGGAACACAGGTTCCGTTAATGCGTCGAGGGCTCGTATGAGAGAACGGGCCAAAGGATTGTAGGTATTCAGTACACCAAAGGCGACGAGCCAGCTCATCACGACGGCGGCTATTACAACACACCAGTAAAATTCGATCACGAAATTGAATACCCGCAGGAATACATCCAGTAGCGGCGCGAACATCGGAGAAGGCCTATCCAGAATTCGGCGAGAATCGGGGTACCAAAGCTCTTGTAGATTGAGGGCCGGAGCCCCGCAAGGCGAGGTGCTGCGACCTTGACACCCCCGAACGGCGAACCCTAGATACGCGTCCCGCGCGGGGCCTTTGCCGGCCCTTTTCGGCGTTGGGGCTGTAGCTCAGTTGGGAGAGCGCCTCGTTCGCAATGAGGAGGCCAGCGGTTCGATTCCGCTCAGCTCCACCAACCTGCGCTGCGCAGCAGCGAAGGTTGCCCCCCGAGGCCTTGGCGAAGGGGGACCAGCCGGAAATTACACGCGCAGCTTCGGTTGGCTGGCCGGCCTTCATCCAGTTCTCCGCATCAATTCCTCCACGCGCCGAGCTGTGCGATAGCAGCAGTGTGGTTCCATGCAGTTCCCCGGGGGCAGTTTGTTGATCTTGCTTGTCATGACGATTGCTTTGTGTGCCTGCGGCGCGACACTTGGCGGGGGCGCCCTGGCGCTGCACCTTCGCGACCGGCTGCATCTTATTCTGGGCTTCAGCGCCGGCGCCATCATCGCTTTGTCATTCTTCGATCTTCTGCCCGAAGCGATCAGGATCGGAGATACTCGGGTGTCGCCGACAACCGTGCTCGCCATAGCGGCGTTCGGATTCTTTCTGTACACGATACTCGACAGGCTCATTCTCCTGCATGCGCATCATGACGGCGAGACAGTGCTCGCGGGAGGACCGTTCGTGCAGCGCCAATGGGTGGCTGCGGCGAGCCTTTCGGCACACAGCTTCATGGACGGCTTCGCCATCGGAGCGGGGTTTCGCGCCGCCACCGGTATCGGCATTGTCGTGGCGGCCGCCGTCCTCGCGCATGATTTCTCCGATGGCATCAACACCGTCAATCTCGTGCTGAAGAACGGCGGCACGCCGCGTCAGGCGTTTCGCTGGCTGGTCACGGACGCCGTTGCGCCGGTTGCCGGCGCGGCAGTGAGCCTTCTCGTGCCTTTGCCCGGCAATTCGCTGTCGCTGGTCCTGGGGCTTTTCGCCGGGTTCTTTCTTTATATCGGCGCAAGCGATCTTTTGCCCGAGAGCTTTCATGCCCATCCCAAGTTCTTGACGACGGTCATGACACTTCTGGGCGCGGCACTGCTCTACGCCATTGTGCGGCTTGCGGGATAATAATCAGCACTTCGTGTCTTTCTTTTGCGTTGTGTTCACGCAATAGGATCGAAGCAGACGCGAGTCGGCGATGAATTCGGACGAGACATCAATCCCTGGCTGGTTGCCGACGCTGGTGACGCTCGCGCTGGCGATCGCGTTCATCGCCACGGATCCCGCGGGTCTTGCAAGCCGGTTCGCGGCGCTCGAACTTGGAACCTTCCGCGCGCTCCATACCAATGGAACTCCGCTGCGCGTTGTCGACTCGGTTCCCGCCCAGATTCTCCTGCTTGAAACGACCGGTGCTGCGCTCGTGCTGCTCTTCGCAGCCCGGCAACTCAAATGGGCCATCGGCGTCGCCGTTGTGACCGCGCTGGTGGCGCAATTGTCGAGCCTGCTGTTTTGCGCGCATCTCAACGTGCTTTTCGATACCGCGAATGCCAGCGCGGCAGTTCTGTTTGCTGCGATCGTTGGGCTTCTGGCGCAACCGTTGCGCAAGAAGTCGCCCCGCGCCCGGACGATGGCCGGCCTTCGCCCGGCGGAGACCTTGGCAGTCAAAACGGAATCATCGGGGCCCGCTCCGGTTCGGGCCGGAGAAGTTCTGCTGCTCACTTCGCTTGCATGCGGCTTCAGACGCGCGTCCGCGCTTGCGCGATTTTTCGAAGGCGATGCCGCAGGATTCATGCGGCTGACCGAATCCATCATGGCGCCGCTGATCGACGATGCCGCCAGCCATGGCGCCTGGATCAGCCGTTTCGACGGAACGTCCTTTTCGGCGCAATGGCCCGCTGCGCGCAATGGCCCGCATGCCGATCAGGCTTGCGACGCCGCCGGCCGCATGATCGTTGCGCTGGGCAAGGCCAATGAGCGCCTGGTGCAGCAATGGCCGCAGGGTGAAAGTCCATGTCCCGTTCTCGAATTCGGCATCGGGCTCTCTACCGGCAAGCATCTCGCCGGTTCCGTGCATGTGCAGGGCCGCGCGGAGACTTGTCTCGTAGCTGAAGATGCCGCCGGTGCGGAGTGGCTATGTTCCCTGTCGGATCGCTACGGCTCCGCCGCCATCGCCGGCGAAGCGATATGCGCGGCCGTGCAGCGCGATTATGCTTTCCTGGAAGTCGATTTCCTGGCGCTCGACCCGGGGACCGAGCCGGTTCGGCTCTACGCGCTGCTCGGCAACGCACTGGTGCGCGCGAGCCCGAAATTCCGGGCCGTCGCCACGTTTCACGAGCACATTTTCCAGAGCATCCGCGCGCGGCAATGGGAAAAAGCGCGCGGCCTCATCGCGCAATGCCGCAAAATCTCCGGCGCGAACCAGAAACTCTACGACCTCCATCTGGCGCGCATCACCTGGTACGAGAGAACTCCACCGCCCTCCGATTGGGACGGCGCTTTTCGGACGCCGCTGCAATAGGCGGGGCTCGCGATTGCCGCAACGCTGTCGCGGCGCTATAGCAAGCCTCAGGCGAAGCGCCCGTAGCTCAGCTGGATAGAGTGCTGCCCTCCGAAGGCAGAGGTCACAGGTTCGAATCCTGTCGGGCGCGCCAGCAGCTAATCCATCGAAGATGGTCACTGCCGAGTCACCGGACCGGATAGAGATGAGAAGTTTGAAGATTTCGGGTGTTCTTACCTGTCCAATCTCTGACGGATCATAATCGACACCTGGTTCGCATGTTGCATCCGCTGAGGAGGTTGGCATTTCTGAGTCGCAGGACAGGATAAATCAGCGAACTCTATCAAAGCTACGCCGCTCAGGCTGGAAAACCCTTGGCAGACGCAGGGACAGCCGATTAGGCTTCGGCCACGCGAGCGACAGAGGTATCCGATGAAGTGCCCATTCTCGGGCGCGGCGGCTTTTGTGGTCATGTGGTCTGCCTTGTCTGTAATGGCATCGCTGTCGGCCTCGGCCCACGGCTACAAAGTGCTTTATTCCTTCTGCGAAGAACAGAACTGCACCGACGGAACCGAACCCGACGGGCTCGTTGAGGATTCGTCGGGCAATCTCTACGGCACCGTGTTCGATGGCGGCCCGGACGATGCGGGCGGCATTTTCGAGCTGGAGCGCAAGTCTCACGGCTACGCCTTCGAGTTGCTCTATGGTTTTTGCCAGCAGGCGGACTGCGCGGACGGCGGTTATCCCACCCACGGACTCATCCTTGACACGCACGGCAATCTCTATGGGACGACGCTGCTCGGCGGCAGCGACGAGTACAGCGGTGAAGTATTCGAACTGAAGCACAGCAGGGGGAGCTGGAAGCTCAAGCTGCTTTACGGCTTCTGTCAGAAGGCAGACTACGCCGACGGCGAGGATCCCGAGGCCGGGCTTGCCTATGCCGGCGAACAATCCGGTGCGCTTTATGACGGCACCTCGCCGCTCTTCGGCACAACGGTCAACGGCGGTACCGGCGGCACCCCCGGCGTCTATGGCGTGGCCTACGAAATCGCGCCGGGCCGGAGCGGCTGGACGTATCAGGTGATCTACGATTTCTGCTCGATCGCCAATTGCGCCGACGGCGCCAACCCCTACGCCACGCTGACGGAGGACTCGGCCGGCGATCTCTACGGCACCACGGCCGGCGGCGGTAGCGTTAATGACGCGGGTACTATCTTCGAGCTCGCCAATTCCGGCGGCAGCTGGAGCCAGAGCGTGCTTTACACGTTCTGCCCGGTCGCGGGCTGCAGCGACGGCGCTTTTCCGGAAGGCGGCCTGGTGATCGATCCTGCGGGCAATCTCGACGGTACGACGCTCGAGGGCGGCGAGGTTGGCGTCTCCTGCAGCACTATTCCGGATGGCTGCGGCGTCGCCTACACGTTTGCGCCCGGCGGAGCGGAGACGGTGCAGCATACCTTCTGTACGACGAAGAGCTGCCGGGACGGCTACGGCCCGGCCGGCACGCCCGCCACGGATACGGACGGCGATCTCTTTGCCATTACAGAGATCGGCGGCGATTTCAGCAATGTCGCGACCGGAGGTGGCACGCTCTATGAACTCGACGGCGCCACGTTCACAGTTCTTCACGAATTCTGCGCCAAGGCCTCGTGCGCCGACGGCGGAGAGCCTGTGGCGCCGCCCATCCGCGATTCGGCCGGCCGTTTCTTCGGCACCGCCACTATCGGCGGCGCCAGCAGCGGGGGCGTGGTGTACGAGTACGCGAAGTAACAAATCCACGTTTTTCGCGCTCACGAAGCAGCGCCAGACTTGCAGTCGAATTGCTCGCCGCTTGGAATCGCGAGTTCTCGGACGCGTGGACAGGGTCTTACAAGACCCTCGTCGCGATCACAGCCGGCGCGGCGCGGCGCGCTATGTCCCCGTTCGGGCGAACGTGCGCTGTCTCGTTCCAGGCGTCAGGCCGCGGATCGCAATTACGACCCAGTGCCCATCTCTATCTTGTCCGGTGCGCCAGTGATCGCGAATTCCGTCCGACGCCTGCGGGGAAGATCCCCGGCTGGCGCGCCCATGGCGGAGAATTTCCCTGAGATTGTGCATGACGACGGCTTCGGCACTGCGGTCGCATCTCCCGGCCGGATGTCCGATGCAGCAGGGAAATGATCTGCCGCGCGGGTCTGTCGCGTCAAAATTTCCCTGAGATTGTGCGCACCAAAGTCTCAGCGGCACACATCGCCGAAAAATTCCCTGAGATTGCGTACGAGGGGCGGCGGCGCACGCGGCCTGCCCCGAATTTCCCTGAGAATATTCAGGCGCCGACGTGCCCAGACCGGCTCGGCCGCGAGCAGCTAATTACTTCTCCGCCCGGGTTCCCTCAGGGATTCCCTGCTCCGGCTGCTTCCAGTCGGAATTATCCGGGCAAAGCGCGGCTTGCTTGTGCCCGGCTACGCCTCTTTTCTGAAAATTCCCTCAGAATTACCCTGCAGCAGGGAATTCTTTCCCGATCCGGCGACGCGTCGCGAACAATCGAGCAGGTCCCGAAATGGCTGTATTACCGTTGGGTCAATCGAAGCCACCGGGCACAAATTTCAAATATCTCTGCTTCTGTTGTCAAAGAGCCTTGCAAATCATATACCGATTTGGTTTATCTGTCAACCGTAAATGCGGGCCCCCGTGGATGGCTCTCCCGCCAGATCACGGCGTGAGATCGACTCGTGTATTGGATAACTGGACCGTCGTTCATCCGAGGGTAACGCCGGTCCTGGAACCGCATCTGGCGGACGGAGGAATGGCCGGTTCTTGGCCGAACAGAGGAATGGGGCTTAAGGGGGAGCGTCCGGGTCGTGTATCCGGAGCCCCCCGTGTTACTCAGATGGGGAACCTGAACTTCCGGGTCGCGCTGCGGTGGGCTAGGGTATAAAGGCCAGATAGGGGAACAATCGCATGAATTGGATGGCAATCAGCTCTTTCGTCTTCGTTCTCAGCCTGTCTTTTGTAGAGCCCATTACAAGCGCAGACGCTGCGCCCGAAACAGTGTTGTACTCGTTTTGTAGTCAGGCAGATTGTGCAGACGGTGCAAGTCCGCTAGCGGCTCCCACAGACGTAAATGATATTTTATACGGCACAACTGAGAAGGGAGGAACCGAAACGTGTTCGTGCGGCACTGTATTCTCATTCAATCTCACCACTCTCGTTGAGACAGTTGTTTACTCGTTCAAGGGCGCCCCGGACAGCGCGTTTCCCGACTCATCTTTGATCTACGCAAACGGCGCACTGTACGGCACAACCACAACAGGTGGAACAGGTACAAACTGTACCCCTGAGGTCGACGGGTGCGGATCGGTATTCTCCGTCGATCCTACCACAGGGACGGAGACTGTTTTGCATTCATTTCAAGCTGACGGAACCGACGGGAACTTCCCTCAGGCTGCATTGCTCTATGCGAACGGGCTTCTTTACGGAACAACCCGCGCCGGTGGTCAGCATAACGAAGGAATCATATTCTCGATCAATCCGAAAACCAGTATCGAGAAGGTGCTCTATAGTTTTTGCAGTCAGCAGAATTGTGCGGACGGCGCCTTTCCCGTTGCCCCATTAACAGTCGTGAAGGATATCTTTTACGGTACGACAGCATTAGGTGGCGCAAACTGTAGTTGCGGCACAGTGTTTGCCTTTGATCCAAAAAATGCCACGGAAACAGTGCTTTACCCCTTTTGCAGTCAGCGGAATTGTGTGGACGGAGAGCAGCCCGTGGCGGGGTTGCTGGACGCGATGGGTGCGCTATATGGGACAGCAGCGTGGGGAGGCGAATACGGTTATGGCACAGGGTTTTCTCTCGATCCAAATACAGGCATTGCGAACATTGAATATCAATTCGGCAAAACCAAGGGGAGCGCAGGTCCGGATGCAAGTCTGATCGAGATCGACAAGACACTTTATTCCACGACGGGAGGTTCCTATAGAAAATTCGGTGAGGTATTTTCGTTGAAACCGAAAACCGATAAGGAAAAAGTTCTGCATTCCTTCCATGGCAGCCGCGATGGCGCAGTTCCAAGCGGACTAGTGGCCGTCCAGGGTGTTCTGTATGGGACGACCGAGCGCGGAGGTGATAATTGTGGTCGTGGGTGCGGAACGATTTTTGCGATTGTGCCCTAGGCAGGCCCAGCACCTAACGCGCTTCCGGGAATCGTGATCGACTTCGAATCAAAACCCAGTTCCCACTTTCATCCTGTCCGGTGCGCCACCCTTCGTAGAATCCGATTCGCCCAGCCGCCAGTTCAAGGTTTCAGCGCGAACACCGTGCCGCAGCCTTCGTTGCACTTGCCGGTGCCGCCGTCCTCCGTTGTACCGTAGAGTTTGCCCTTCACATCGATCGGACCGGCGTCGGGAAATCGGCCATCCGTGCAACTCTGCTGACTGCAAAAGGAATAAAGCACTTTCTGCAGGCTGGTTTCAGGGTCAAGTGCAAACACGGTGCCGTCGCTGGATGCGCCGCCTCCATAGGTTGTGCCATAGAGCATACCATTCACATCGATCAGGCTGGTTACGGGGTTCTGACCATCGAGACAATCCCGGCCTACATGCTGGCTGCAAAAGGAATGAAGGACCGTTTCCGAGCCGGTCTTCACGTCGACCATAAACACGGTGCCCCAGTTGTAATTGGCGCCGCCAGAATATGTGGTGCCGTAAAGCCTGCCGTTCACATCGAGCAGACTGGACGAGGGGTACAGCCCGTCCACGCAGTTCAGCTGGCCGCAAAAGGAATAAACGACCTTCTCCGCGCCGGTGTTCGGGTCGAGCGCAAACACGGCGCCGCAACCGCTTTCGCCGATGCAGTTTGCGCCGCCGCTCCATGTGACGCCGTACAGCATCCCCTTGACATCGATCAGGCCGCCTCCGGGGAAGTCGCCATCCGTGCAATTCTGCTGACCGCAAAAGGAATAGACGACCTTCTCTGCGCCGGTCCTTGGGTCGAGTGCAAACACCGCGCCGCAGCCGTCACTATCGCCGCAAGATGTATTCACGCCGCCTAAATCCGTTGCGCCATACAGTGTGCCGTTCACATCGAGCAGGCTGCCGGCGGGTTCATCCCCGTCCGTGCAGTTCTGCTGGCTGCAAAAGGAATAAACCACCTTCTCCGCGCCGGTTTTCGGGTCGAGCGCAAACACCGCGCCCCCGCCGGCGGCCCCCCCGGCAATCGTCGGGCCGTACAGCGTGCCTTTCACGTCGATCAGGCCGCCGTCCGGGCCCTCTCCGTCCGGGCAATTCTGCTGACTGCAAAAGGAATGAAGCACCTTCTCCGCGCCGGTTTTCGGATCGAGCGCGAAGGCCGTCCCGCAGCCCACGCTGCAATCACCCGTGCCGCCCTCTTCTGTCGTGCCGTACAAGGTGCCGTTCACATCGATCAGACCGGCGGTGGGGAACTCGCCATCCGTTCCGCCGAAGGAATGGACAACCGTTTCCCTGGCCTTGGTGCCTCCCGCTGCCAGCACGGGCTGGGAAGAAACGCAACCCGCTACGCAAACGAAAAGGACAATGGACTTGGCTTTCATTTGGTCCTCCCCCCGACTTTCCCGGCTGCGAGGCCACGGGGGGCCGCAACAGCTGGTCTGGGTTGCACAATAACATGCTTCCCGGGTGTCCGCGGGCAAAAACGGAACGTCACGTTCGCGATCAACGCGCCGTGGTGCCCGGCACGGTGAAGTCTGAACCCACGGGGGTTTCTAATACAGTTTTCGGGCTTCGCGCGAGCGCACACAGATTATGACATGACTGCGCGACCTTTTCGCCACTGTTCGCCACTGATACCATTTGACCGCATGAACAACCCCGTAAATACGATCTCGACAGGCGCCTCCGCCGGGCACGCGCGCCTCGAAGAAGCGCTGAGGCTTTGCGACGCCGAAACCCGGCGGCGACCGCGCTTTGCGCCGGCGTGGACCAACAGGGCACGCGCACTTCGTGCGCTTTGGAGGCTCGATGAGGCGCTTCGGAGCTGCGAGCGGGCAGTCGAACTTCAACCGGACGATCCCGAAGCCCATCTCGTCAGGGGCAATATTCTGATGGAGCTCGACCGGGCCGAAGACGCGCTTCTCAGCTATGGGCATGCGGCACTCCTCAAACCCGATCTGGCCGAGGCGCATTTCAACCGGGCGAATGCGGCCGCCCGCCTCGGCCGGCAACAGGACGCCCTTGAAGGCTATGACCGCACGCTCGTGCTCAAACCGGGATTCGCCGAGGCGCACCACGCAAGAGCAAACGCGCTCGAGAAGCTGGGGCGGCTGAGCGAGGCTCTGGACGGCTTCAGCCGTGCGGCCGCGCTCAAGCCGGCGCTGGCGGAAGCTCATAATAACAAAGGAAACGTGTTGTGCCGGCTCGGCAGGCATGCGGAGGCCGTGGAAAGTTACACCCGGGCCGTGCGCGCGAGGCCGGGCTATGCGCTCGCCTGGAACAATCTCGGCAGCGCGCTCCGGCATCTGGGGCGGCTCGAAGAGGCGCTCGAAAGCTGCGACCGGGCGATTGCGCTCGCGCCCGCAATTGCCGCCGCACACTACAACCGAGGCAATGTTCTGAAGGCGCTGGAACGTTTACCGGAGAGCATTGAAAGTTACGATCGCGCGATTGCGCTCGCCCCCGAGTTTGCCGATGCGCACAAGAACAGGGCGACGACGACGCTGCTGATGGGCGATTTCGAACGCGGCTGGGAGCGTTACGAGCGGCGCAATGCCCGTGTGTCCATTCCGCCGAATTCGGGATCGATCTGGACCGGCGAGGAAAATCTCGACGGCAAATCGCTTCTCATTTGGGCAGAGCAGGGATTTGGCGATACGTTTCAGTTTTGCAGATATGCATCACTCTTGGCGGACCGCGGCGGAAGAGTAACGCTCGCGGTGCAGGATCCCCTTGTTGCAATCCTCAAATGTCTGGAGCCCGCTGTCGCGGTCACGGGCCTCGGCAATGCGCCGGCGGGATTCGATTGCTGTATCTCCCTGATGAGCATTCCGCACGCGCTAAGGACATGCAGCCACAATATTCCCGCAGCCATCCCCTATCTTCGCGCCGATCCGGACAGAACTCGGCAATGGCGAGACCGCATCGGGACGCAAGGATTCAAAATCGGAATCTGCTGGCAGGGCGCGGCCGGCGGCGAAGTCGATATCGGCAGATCCTTCCCGGTCCGGCATTTCGAAACGCTTACGGATATTCCCGGCCTGCGTCTGATCAGCCTGCAAAAAAATGCCGGCGTCGAACAGTTGCGCGAACTTCCGGCGGGCATGAACGTAGAGACGTTCGGAGATACACTCGATCCCGGGCCCGAAGCCTTTGTCGACACGGCGGCAATCATGGAAAATCTGGATTTGGTAATTACGTCCGATACTGCGGCCGCCCATCTTGCCGGCGCGCTCGGCAGGCCCGCATGGGTCGCGCTTAGCCGCGTTCCGGATTGGCGCTGGCTTCTCGATCGGTCCGACAGCCCCTGGTATCCGACAATGCGGTTGTTTCGTCAGTCCCGTAGCGGCGACTGGCCGGAAGTCTTCGCCGCGATAAAGGCGAGCCTGCTGGAATCCCTTTCAACAAATTGGACGGGCCGATGACCGCGCCGGCAAGCGCAGCACCGCAAATCCCGGTCTCCTGGGGCGAGTTGATCGACAGGATCACGATCCTTGAGATCAAGAGCGAAAGACTGAGCGCGGAAGAAGCACTTGCGAACGTTCGCAGCGAACTTGTTCTGTTGCGGAATATCGCACAACGCGTACTCGAAACGCAGCGTGTCGTTGTTGAAACAAAGATGCGTCTGCGGGCCGTCAATGAGAGGCTCTGGCACGTCGAGGACCGGCTTCGCGAGAAGGAGGCCGAAGAAGATTTCGGGAGCGAATTCGTCGGGCTTGCCCGGTCCGTCTACAAGAACAACGACGAGCGCGCGGCCCTGAAGCGAAAGATCAACGACGCCGTCCCTTGCGGAATCGTGGAAGAAAAAAGCTACGCCGGCCAAGCTTCTGCCGGCGGGGTGTCGGGATCATAAAAAAATCATGGGCGGGTTTCCCCGCCCATGATGCACGACAATCAGTCCGTCGCCAGTTTAGCTCAGCGTTACCTTTGTGGCAGCCGAGGCGATGCCGTTTACGATAACCTGCAGCGTGCTCGCGCCTTTGCCGCAAGTCTTGGGAATGTCGAACACGGCATTTGTCGTGCCGGTCGTCCACACGCCCATGGTCGAGAAATTATAGCTCTTGGCGTAGCAGACATCGCCGCTCTTGGTGTTGGTGATGCGCACGAGCGGGAAGTTCGTCGCCACCTGCGAGTCGTCGCCGTACTCGCCGCCCAGGTCAAAGCCATTGAAGTTCGTGCCGGAAATCGCGTTGCCGGTACTGCCGGTCTTCAGCTTGGTCGACACGCTGGAAATAACGGGCAGCCAGGCCTTCTTGGGCTTTCCTTTGTCCGTGTAGATCGCAACTTCGTTCGGGGTGGTCTGGCTGTCGTCCCAGATAAGCTGTCCGGTGGGCAGAACCATCAGATTGGCTTCGAAGGACGATGTGCCCGCAGCCTGGTTGGTGTCGCTCACCTGCGTGACGACCGGCTTGCCGGTCTTCTTGTTGAACGACCAGTCCCAGAAATGCGACGGGGTATCGAACGTGCTCGGGCTTGCATCCACGAGGATATGGCCGTCGGGAAGCGTGGCGGCCGGACCGTCGGCGACGTCATAGATCGTGCCCTGATAGGTCATCGCGACGCCCGATGTCCACGTGCCGCTGGCAACGTCATAGATGTCGTTGACGCCGCTGCTCGGATTGGCACTGAACTGGAGAACTGTACCAGCCTTGCCATAGAGCGGTGTCAGCGGAGCGGGTCCGAGTTCGCGCGTGCTGGTGATGGTCAGCGTGTCCGGTGTACAGGACGACGCCAGGGTCCAGTCGCCGGTCGATGGGCTGTAGGTCTCCCAATGATCGCCCGGACTGCACAGCGCCCAGACGTCAACCGTGAAGACGTCTCCGCCGGGCAGGGCGGTATATCCCTCCTCGTCGTCGTCGTCGTTCTTGCCGGTTCCGGTGGCCGTCCATGTGACATTGGTGCCGCTGATCGTCGCGAGGGCCTGCTCCTTGGTGCAGCAATCCGCCAGCATGTAAGTGCCGTCCGGCAGGATTATGCTTTGCGCGTCGCCGATTGACGCCCAGCCCGTCGGCGGGCTTACCGACGTCCAGCTGTTCGCCGCCGGATCATAGAGAGCGCCAAGATTCGTCCAGGCGGCATTGCAGTCGTTATATTCGCCGCCGTTGATGATCACGCGGCCGTCGGTCAGCGTTTCCGAAGCGAAGAACAGCGGCGAATAGCCGGACGGCATCGTCGCGATCTTGCTCCATGTGCCGTTGATATAGCTGCCCGTCTTGTCCGGCGTGAGCTTGTACCATTGCGTGGGCGACGTGCAGTAATCCTCGACGAGAACCGTGCCGTCGGTGAGCTGCTGGGGATCCCAGGGCCCGTTCGTGAACGGAAGCTTTGCGGTGGTGTCCGTCCAGGTACCGCCCTTGCCTTTGGGAGCTTTAAACGGCGCCTCCCAGGGCCCGATATGAACAAGCGGTGCATTGGGGTCTGGACGGTACGTCGCCCCTCGCTTGTAAGGGAAATGATAGGTATGCGCCACGGCGCCGGCCGACAGCGAGGCGATCGCTGCCATAGCCAGAACCGATACGCCGGTGGCGAGATTGCGGGTGCATTTCATGGGTAGTTCCCCTTGAGTGGTTGTCCGCCAATCGGACGACTGCTCGCCCATCCGGGCGGGTCGGGTACAAGACTACGTGGAAGACGGCCCACGGGCAACTGCGCGCAGGTCACAATGCACGCAGTTGCGGCCCGGAATCATTCCGAATGGGCAAAGGCGAATGCGTACACCGTGCCGTCTGCCGCGACATAGAGATGTTTTTCCGCCGCGAGGATCGTGACGAAATGGTGGAGCCCGCTCATGGTTTCTCCATTCCCCGAGAAGACGGTCTGGCCCGTCAGGGCATTGAAACCGTGCAGCAGACTATCGCCTTCCGCCCCGACGACCCAGGCGATCGCGTTCGACGTGCCGTCGGTCGTGGTGATGATCGGCGCGCCGCCGCCGCTGAACGCCTCGCACCAGGCTACGGTGATCGGCGAGCTTCCGCTCGCCGCGACGTCCAGCATGGTAAGATTATTACCGGAGCAATTGCCGCCCCCCGAATTTGTAAAGGCGACCATCATCGCAGATTTCGTCTGATGAACCGCCGGTGCCGTGATGATCGCGCCGTTCGAAACCTGCGCGATGGCGAGCGCGCCGCCGACACCGCCGAGATTTGTCCGATCCGCGAGATAGGCGTTGCCATCCTTGCCGAACGCAATAACGCGTTTGGCGGGGGAGCCATTGGCCACGGCAATATCGAGCGGCAAAGCCTCGGTGCCGCCGAGGTCCTCATCCCGCTCGTCGAGCTCTTGCCAATCGGACGGCGTGAAATAGTCTCTTGACTGCTCGGACCATGCCAGCCCGGGCCTGAGCCGGATAATCGCTTCGCCACCGCTCCACGCATTGGCGTTGAAGGTATTTCCAGTCGTCGCGAACAGGGACTCGCCGTCTCCGGCAAGGCCTCCCTGCGCCCAGATCCCGCCGCCATTGGCGCGCGTCGCCCAGTGGGCAAGGATCTTTGGCGGCGACGTCTGGAGTTGCAGAACTGTCCCGTTATAGCTGCCGCAATCTCCCCAGTTGCCGCCGTAATTGACGTAAAGATAGCCCTTGAAGAGCAGAAGGGCGCTGCGTTCGCCCTGCGTCGACGAGGAAAAGGTTATGCCGTTTTTCGCGAGTTCCGCCTGCACGTCCAGCGGCCAGTTCGAAAGGACCGCGCCATTCGATAGCGACAGCGCATAGACGAGGTGGTGCGGTTTGCCCTTTTCGTTGGTAAGCGCGTCGAAATAGACCACGCCCGCGGAAGGATCGATAACGGGTGTCCCGGTGATGCCGTCCGGATCGATATTGCCGCACGGCAACTGGCTCAGCGGAAAGGAGGCTTTGAGCTTCGTATCCCAGATTGTCGCGCCGGTCTTCGCGGAAAGCGCGTAGACGTGATTGGATTCCGTGGCGACGATAAGTTCTCCGTCTTTCGATCCGGACGGAAGCCAGTAAAGCGGTTGGGCATAGATGTGGCCGATCAATTTTGCCTTGAATTTTCCGTCGAGTTGCAACCCGGCGGCGGCCGAAAGTGTCAGGCCCGGAACGACATAATCACCATGCCGAGTCAGGGAATTGTGATAGGTGACGACGCTTTGTGCGTCACATGCATTGCCGCAGATGCCGGCAAGGAGGACGGCAAGCGTCCAAGAGCGAATTCCCATGCGAACCTCCCATCGATGCGCAAAATCGCAGCACTTCCTTGCGCATCATATCCGTGATCGCAACGCGGCGGCAGGTACCCCGCGGGAAAAATCGAATCGGGCAACAAATTCGTATCGTTTGACAGTCGGATGCAACCTATTCGGCCGGCAAGGCGCTCGAACCCGGGGCGGCTCCGCAGCGGGCAAGCAGGGCACGCAGATCGCGGATGGCCGGAAACACCTCGTTGTTCCAGTCGGCGCCCTGCGCGTCATGCGCCGCCTGTTCGTGCTCGACGATGTCCTTGTCCTCGCGAAAGATATTCTCGGTAAACCAGGTAATGAACGGCCAGGCGAGATATAACAACGGCGCGAGCCGCGGCTTCTTTACGGAAAGGTGCCCGAAGGTGCGATTGGTTCTTTGTTCCTTGTCCAGCGGGGTGTAGCCGAGCCAGACATCGAGGACGGGATCGCCGCCGTCGACCCAGAATCTCAGGCGCTGGTAAGGATAGTTGGTACGGATCGTCATCAGGTCGCGACGGCCCTCCTCGCGCTTCTTTTCCATCACATTCAAAATAGCCGATTCGCCGATGGACCGGCGGCCAGCGGTCCTGCTGAAGATGTAATCGACTTCGCACCAGTCCTCGCCCGCCCGACGACCGACACAGCGCGCGCGAATCATTCCCATCTGCCGGCGGTGAAGGAACTGATGATTCATATCGAACAAATTTTCGTGCATGAATGTGTAATGACAAGCGACTTCTCGGTTCAGCCGGCGCGTCAGGTAGCGTCTGTCGCATTTCGAGCCCGCAGCTGCCGGCTTGCGAGCCTCGGCAAGACTCGCTTCGCCCGGGAAAACGAATATCAGCCCATCGATTTCATGGGCCGGATAGCTGCGAACGCCATTTGGCAGCCGCTCGCGTCCCAGGTAGGGGATCTCGATGCACTTTCCGGCGCAGTCATAGGTCCATCCGTGATAGCCGCATTTCAGCGCGTCGCCTGCCACGGTGCCCAGATGCAGGGGCACCTGACGATGCGCGCAACGGTCCTCGAGCGCGAAAATCCGGCCGCTCGCGCCGCGGAAGACCACGATAGGTTCTCCCGCGAATCGCACGCCCAGCGTCTTTCCACGGCCGACCTCATCCGACCAGGCAACCGGGTACCAGAAATCGGGATGCGTATTGACGCGTCTCAGGTCGAGATGGGTATCCACGGCTACCGGCTGCAAGCTTGCATCAGCTGTTCATATACTCGGGCTCCGGAATCCGCCATGCAAGTCGCGCCGCTTCATTCCGCACGTGCGCGACCGAGAATCACATCGCCGACCGCGATGCGGCCAACGTGCAATTCCTTGAGATCCGCGCGACCGAGCACCAGGCTTCCGATCGCCAGACGCCCGATGGCGACCGCGGCAAAAGCGAGACAGCCCACGGCAAGTGCGCCCAAGGCGATTGCACCAATCGACGCCGCACCGAAGCGCCGCTCGGCGGTTCCCTCCGGCGCCCAAATCGCCTGTTCGTCGCTGTTATCCGAGTAGTTCATTCCATTATGCCGCGTCTGTTCGGATGCACTTTGCCCCGCGGCGCGTGCAAAGATCAAGGAACGGAAAGAATCGCGTGCATGGTCGCCACATCGACGAGATAAAGCACCGAAGTGAGGGCGATTATCACTCCGATGAACGCCGCGGAGAACAACAGACTCTCTCCGGCGTTACTACGCCCGAGTCTGATCGAATGTGCGTGCCGCATGCCCCTTCCCCGGAATGCCTGCAACGGCATCCTTTCACAGGCGGGTTACGGTTCGATTAACTCTCTCTAATGTTTTGTTGCGAACCGGTATCAGCCATGGCTGCGGGGCGCCCGATCCTCGTCCGCGTCGAAATGCGAGGCCAGCACCGGAATGGTCACCAGATAGGCCAGCAACCCGACCGTCAGTGTCGCCCACGGCCAGAAAACGGCGAAAGCCAGCAATATACCGCCAAAACCAATGGCCGCTTTTCGAAATCCGTGGGGAACGTGGATCTGTTTTAGCGAAAGAGTGGGGACGCGGCTGATCATCAGCCAGGACATCAGCGCGATCATCGCTGCGCTAAGCCAGGGATGGCTGAAAGCGCTGTCGTTGAACTGGAAGGCAAGTACCATCGGCAAGAGGATGAGGCACGCAGCCGCAGGCGTCGGCAGCCCCGTAAAATGCGATGGCGGCGGCATGGCGGGGTCGCGCTCCGCGCTCTCGACGTTGAATCTGGCAAGCCGGATGGCGCTTGCCGCGCAGAAAACGAGTGCGAATGCCCATCCCGCACCGCGCGCGTGGTAAAGCGTCCAGAGATAAACGAGCACGCCCGGTGCGATTCCGAAGCTGACCAGATCGGCAAGCGAATCGAGCTGGGCGCCGAAAGCGCCGTCGACGCCAAACATTCGCGCCAGCTTCCCGTCGAGCATATCGAAAATCGCCGCGCAAATAATCGCCGCCACGGCTGCTTTCCAGTCGCCCCCGAGCGCGAACCAAATTGCCGTCGCACCCGAGCAAAGGCCAAGCAATGTCAGTGCGCTCGGCAGGAATTTCCCCACCCGTTCGTCCTCCCGCAAAGCCACAGCTCTGCGGACGAGATTGGTCCTGCCGATTTTGCCGACGCGCGCCATCAGGACGGGAATTCTGCGAGCACGGTCTCGCCCGCCCGCACGGTCTGTCCCGCGCGCGCCACGACGCGCGAATCCGGCGGCAGGAATACCTCCAGCCTGCTGCCAAAACGGATTATGCCAAAACGATCGCCGCGGCATACTCTTTGTCCTTTCCGCAGACCGCACTGAATGCGGCGTGCCACCAGACCGGCTATCTGCACCACGCCCAGATCCATGGTCTCACCGCTCTGCGTCCCGACCGACATCCGGATCGACATGCGCTCATTATAAAGGCTCGCCTTGTCGAACGAGGCATTGAAGAATTTGCCGGGTCGGTACGCAAGGGCTGTCACGATACCGTCGCACGGAATTCGGTTCACGTGAACGTCAAAAATGGTCATGAAGATGCTCAGCCGCAAGCGCGGCTCCGGGCCCAACCCCAATTCGGGCGGTGGAGGCGCCATCACAACCGGCAGGAGCCGCCCATCTGCCGGCGAAAGGATCAGGTCTCGACCGACAGGCGGCTGCCGCTCGGGGTCCCGGAAAAATGCGGCGACCCAAAGTGTCACGGGCATGAGACACCAGCCGGCCCAAGCGGAAAACGCAAAACCCGCTGCGTTGACGACGCCCGCCGCAACAATGAACGGCCATCCGGCGCGGTGTATGCCGCCGCGGATCAGATTGTTACCTGCGTGCCCATCTCGACCACCCTGTTGGGTGGCAGACGATAGAAGCTGGCCGGCGAGAGTGCGGTGGACGCGAGCCGCATGTAAAGCCAGGTCCGCCATTTTCCAAGCACCGGCGGATTGGAGGGCACCAGCGTCTCATGACCGATGAAAAAGGTCGTGTTGGGCAGATCGAGCGCTACTCCGTGTGTGCGGGCAGTTTCCAGATCGCGCGGAACATCGGGCGTTTCGAAGAAGCCATAGTGAATGAATACGTTGAAGAAGCCCTTACCCAATTTTATCACTTCGAGGCGGCGGCTTTGCGGCACCACGGGAATGTTTTCGACGACAACATGAGTCAGCAGCACGCGTTCGTGCAGAACGCGATTGTGCTTGAGGTTGTGAAGAAGCGCGCCGGGTACCACGTCGCCCCGTGGACTGAGGAAAACAGCGGTGCCGGCTACTCGGACCGGAGACTTGTCGGCACGCTCGAGAAACAGATCCAGCGGCATCGACTCGCTGCGAACCTTCTCCAGATGAACCCGCCGGCCCTTTCTCCACGTATCCATGACAATAAACACGCCGGCCGCAATCAAGAGTGGCAGCCACCCGCCCTCGCGGATTTTCAGCGAGTTCGATGCCAGAAACGCAAGATCGATCAGAGCAAGCGGTCCGAATACGGGAATGATCAGTCGCCGCGGCCACCTCCATCGCCTTGCCGCGACGACCATCGCCAACATCGTACTGATGACCATGACTCCGGTAACGGCGATGCCATAGGCCGCAGCAAGAGCGTCGGAACTGCGAAATACGAGAACGATCAGCACCACGCCGAAGCAGAGATTGAAATTCATATATGGAACATAGATCTGGCCGAAATCCGTCGCCGAGGTATGGCGCACCTCCATTCGCGGCAGCTGGCCAAGCTGTACGGCCTGCTGCGTGATGGAATACACGCCGGAGATCACTGCCTGCGAAGCGATGACGGTTGCAATCACGGAGAGTATAACGAGAGGATAGTGTGCCCAGCCGGGCGCTCCGGCAAAAAAGACGTACTCCACGGAATGCGGATCGCGCAGGATCGTCGCGGACTGCCCGAAATACACCAGAATCAGCGCCGGCAGGCTGACAAAGAGCCACGCCAGGCGGATAGGTTTCCGCCCGAAATGCCCCATGTCTGCATAGAGCGCTTCGCAGCCTGTGACGGCCAGCACAACGGCACCCAGCGACACGAAGGCGACTGCCGGCTTCGCGATAAAGAACGAAATTGCATAATAGGGATTGAGTGCCCAGAGGATCTCCGGTGTCTGGACGATGGCACGTAAGCCCATGCAGGCCAGAACCGCGAACCAAACCGCCATTATGGGCCCGAACAGCCGCCCGATTCTGGCCGTGCCCCTGTTCTGGTAGGCGAAGAGGCCGAACAGAATGACGAGCGTGAAAGGAACAACCAGCGGCACCAGGCCTTGATTTTCTGCGCCGAGCAATTCCACGGCGCTCAGCACCGATATGGCCGGAGTAATTATCCCGTCGCCATAGAAGAGCGACAAGCCGAGAATCGCGGCAAAACCGATCCAGCTCTTCCACCTGCGCCCGATGTGCGAACGGTGCGCAAGAGCGGCGAGCGCCAGAACTCCGCCTTCTCCGTCGTTATCCGCACGCATGATGAGAACGACATATTTGACGGTCACCACCAGCACGAGCGACCACACGATCATCGACGCAGCCGCGAATATGGAAACCCGGTCGGGAACGCCCACGCTGGTCGCGCGAACGGTCTCTCTCAGCGCGTAGAGCGGGCTCGTGCCGATATCGCCGAACACGACACCGAGTGCTCCGATGGTGAGCATCGCCATCCGGCCCCCGCTCGGCCCGGCGGTCGCGGGTGCGGGATTGCCATTATTGACACAGGCCGGCTTCGCCGTCCCGGAAACCGTGCCATTGCTGCGTCGAGGTTCGTTCATGCCGGCAGGGCCGCCATTTCTGTTGGAACTAAGCATCTAATGCGATTTGTGGCGCGGTCGATCGCCCGCCAGGTGCCCTTTGGCCGTGAGGGCGCGGACCATAGAAACCCTTCTACCGAGACAAAAGAGGGGCGAGGCAGAATGGCGCAGTCTCCCGGAAACGCACAGCGAACCAAGGGATCAGCGGCTCGGCGCGTTCCCGAGGCCGGAAATTATTCGGCGGCGACGCGATCCATCCTGGAAGCACGTGACGGACCGATAAATCCTTCTACCAGATAGGTTTTGGTGCCCCACGATCTGGCGCGCGGATTCCAGACCCGCACTTCCGTCCAGCGATTATCCGGACTCACATCCGCAACGGGATCATCGAGATAGATGGCCCCGTCGCCGAGCCAGTTCGCGTGATCGATCCGGATTTCGCGGGTTGAGATCAATTCGCTCACGACGCCGACATGCCCCCTTCCGGGGCCGGCATAACCTGTGAGCACGATCACCGAGCCAAGCAGGGGTGTTCGGCCCCTGGCGTATCGACCCTCCGCGCTGACCCACCATGTACCCGCGTTTCCGAACAGCTGAACACCGGACCGCATACGGGCATAAGGGACACATTCCAAGGGGTTTTCTGGCGTTTCGATGCGCGTCCCTTCGGTCACAGGGTAAGGAAGCGACGCGCCCGAACCGCCAGTTTCGCTTACGCTCGCGCACCCGGCCAGGCAGAACAGCAGTATCGTGGCTGTCGCCAGCCGGTACGCAGTCCCCGTCATTGCCGGCCTCCCGCTCGTGGCCGAAGATATTCGTTTACGGACTTCCGTCGATATGAAGCGGGGATTGCTTAATCAATTCTGACTGTTGGCAGGCAATGCCTCGCGTTGAGGCAGCGCGATGCTGCCGCTCCAGCCCATGGCGCCGACGGAAAGGAGCCCGGCCGCGGCAAATACGAAGAACGGCGCGCTCCATGCCTGTTCGGCCAAAGCGATGGCGGGGAGGAGGAGCCCTGCCACAATCTCCGGACTACCACGCCAGCCCCCGACGGCAAATTCGCCCGCGCGCGGCGTGCGGACAAATTCCATATCCGTGCGCAGAAAGGCATCGAAAGTCGCCCGCGCGTTGGAAAGGATAAGGCCGCTCGGAAAAACGACGGCCACGAGCAAGGATTGCGGAAGAAGAGGTTCGCCACCACGGCCAAGCATGAATTGGCCACAATAGAGATAGCCCAGACTGGTTCCGATGCCGATGACGGTAACGCCGAGGCCCAGTTCGGCAACAGCTTGCAGATAGGTAACACCCATCCCCATCAAGGTCAGGCTGATCGAGGCGCTAAGCGCGGCCAGGACGTAAAATCCGAACTGGCAGATCTGAAACGACAGAACGAGCTTCTTCCAGAACGGCATGTCGCTCGCGCAGATCTCGGGAAGCAGCTTCCGTGCGACCTGGGCGTGCCCCTTCGTCCATCGAGCCTGCTGAGCACGCCAGGCCGCGGCGGTTTCGGGCAGTTCCCCGGGCACGACAAGATCCGACAAAATGGCGCCCTGCCAACCCTTGAGTGCACACCGAATGCTGAGATCGAGGTCCTCGGTGAGCGTGTCGCCGGTCCAGCCGCCGCCTTGATCGATAGCCCTGCGATTCCAGACGCCGGCCGTACCGTTAAACGAGATCGGCAGTCCGGACCGAAATCGCGCTTCTTGTTCGACGGCGAAATGGCTGTCGAGAAGAAGACCCTGCGCGCGCGTGAGCCAATTCTGCGTACGGTTGGCATGCCCCCATCGCGCTTGAACAAAAGCAAGCCCGGGATCGGCCACCAGGGGCGGAACGGTGCGGCGGAGAAAATCCCGCGGCGGCACAAAATCGGCGTCGAATATGGCGACGTAGGGAGCCTCTGAATGCTTCAGGCCGAAAGCGAGATTGCCGGCCTTGAATCCCGTCCGCTCGCCGCGCCGAAGTATGACAAGATTGACCTCTTCCGGAATCGTATTCCGGACGGCGTTGCAGAGGGTTTCATGGGAACCCGGCCGGCCATCGTCCAATAGCTGGATTTCCAGTCGGTCACGCGGCCAGTCCAGCTCCGCCGCCGCCTGGGCCACACGGAGCGCAAGCTTTCCTTCGTCACAGACAGGCAGCTGCACGAGCACGTGCGGGAGGTCTTCGTCCGGCAGTGCGCAGAAGCGGACCAGTCTCGCGGGCCAGAATCGACGAATCAGGCAGAGACCGAGCAACTGCAGCGACAAAAGCGCAAGCAGGACAAGCACACAGGCCAAGGCGGCTTGCAGGATCAAAGATAGGCCTGACATGGTAAACGGTCCGGGACCCCCGATTTCCGAGTCGCCGCGCCTGTCTGGCGGCTTGCGGGTCGGCAGGCAAGACGGCGCCGATTGCCGACGGTTAAGTCACCGCGCAATGTGAGGCGGGTCGCACGCTTTCGCAAGTGCCCGGCGAGCCTGCCTTTTCGGGATTACACGGAGTCGCCATTGAACACACGCGCCCGGCAGGCTATGGGGACGCCCACTAGGGAGCCATTCCATGCGCAGTTCGATCGCCGGCTTGGTGCTGGCGATAATTTTTTTGGCCTCGATATTCGCGGTGTCGAAATTCCTGCCCGGCGGGATCGAAGCGGCGACGCGCGCGGAAATCGCGCAAATCGGTTCGGGGTTTTCGGGTACGAAATATATCGGTTCGTGGAAGCTGAAGTGTTCGAGTCCGGAAACAGCCGCTTTGACAACCTCGACGTCTTCGAACGCGCAGGTCGGGCGATGCCGGATGGACCGGAACTATAAGGACAAGTTCGGCCGGGGCGTTCTCAACATCGCGTTCCGTTATGCCGGACCCGGCAAGCAGCTGACCATGATTGTCTGGTACCCGGCCGTCGGCAACAAGGGCCAGTATCTGACACTCGTGCTGGCGTCCAAAATGAGCCTCAGATTGCCCGTTTTCACGTGCTCGAAGGCAGTTTGCATTGCGGTAGGCGCGTTGATTCCCGCCGCGGAGTCGCTTCTCGAAGCCGCACCCACGGCGCAAGTCATTTTACCGCCCGGAACAGACGGACGACAGTTCACCATAGGCATTCGTCTTGATGAGTTGGCGCCGGCTCTGGCGGGAATGCAGCGCGCGGAACTTTGAAGCGACCGTAAGTTTCTTATGACCCTGCCGAGGTGGTAATGTGGCTCAGGATCGGCAGGCGGAATAGGTGTTCGCTCCTCGCCTTGGGCAGTTGAGCGGAACGATTCGATTGGAGCTGGAAGCATGGCGGTGCTGCGAACCGCGGAATTTGCGCACGTAAACGGCAGCCCGTTGCCGCCCGAACGGTCCTTCGCGGATTATCTGGTGGCGGCTGGAAAGATTCAGCCGCAGGCCATGGAGCGCGCTCAGCATCTGGTGCTCGAAAGCCAGGAGCGGCTCGAAAGCATATTGACCCGTTTGGGTCTTATTACCGAACGCGACCTCGCCGAGACGCTTGCCCAGTTTCTTGATCTGCCATTGGCGGTCGCAGCCGACTACCCGCCCCAGCCCATCCTGGAAGATCAGCTTGGGCGAAAATTCCTGCGCGAAGCCAAGGTCCTGCCCCTAAAGGAATTGCCGGAGGGCGTCGTGGTCGCCATGGCCAATCCGCTCGATTCCTATGCGGCCCAGGCAGTTCGCTTTGCCGTTGGCAAGCCTGTCCTGCCCCAGGTGGCCCTTCCCGCCGATCTCGAGGCTGCCCATGAGCGGCTCTACGGGGACGGCAAATCCGGCATCCATCAGATTTCCGGTGAAACCGGAGACCATCTCGGCGATCTCGCTGACGATGTCGACCGGCTGAAGGACATAGCGAGCGAGGCACCCGTCATCCGCCTCGTCAACCTGCTTATCACGCAGGCGGTCGAGGCAGGCGCATCGGACATTCACATCGAGCCGATGGAGAACGAACTCCGAGTCCGTTATCGCATTGACGGTGTCCTGAGACCCGTTGACTCCCCTCCGCACCGGCTCTCATCCGCCATCATTTCGCGTATCAAGATCATGTCCAAGCTCAATATCGCCGAACGGCGGCTGGGCCAGGACGGTCGCGTTGCGATGGCTGTGCGCGGCAAGGACATCGACCTTCGCGTTGCCACGACTCCGACCATTCACGGCGAGAGTGTCGTTCTGCGTATTCTCGATCGCGCCCATGTCGAACTCGATCTTGTTTCGCTTGGTTTCGATGACAGCGTGCTCGGTCCGTTTCGCGAACTGCTGACAAAACCGCATGGTATCATACTTGTCACCGGGCCGACAGGTAGCGGTAAGACAACCACGCTTTACTCTGCACTGTCGGAAATCAACACAAGCGACAGGAAGATTTTGACCATCGAAGATCCGGTCGAATATCATCTGCAGGGGATCAATCAGGTCCAGGTGAAGCCGCAGATCGGCCTCAGTTTTGCCGGCGCGTTGCGTTCTTTCCTTCGCCACGATCCCGATGTCATCATGATCGGCGAAATCCGCGATCTCGAAACAGCACAGATCGCCGTCCAGGCCGCGCTGACAGGTCACCTGATTCTTTCGACTCTGCACACGAACGATGCGGGGACCGCGGTCACGCGTCTGCTCGATATGGGCGTCGAGGATTACCTTCTCACATCGACGATCAACGGCATTGCCGGCCAGAGGCTGCTGCGCAAGCTTTGCCCCGCCTGCAGCGAGCCCTACGAGCCAATCCCCGAACTGATAGCCCGGCTCAAGCTTGATCGGCTGACAGGAGGCCGGTCCGTGGTGCTGCGGCGCGCGGTCGGATGCGATCGCTGCAATCATACGGGGTATCGGGGCCGCACCTCGATCGTCGAAGTCCTTCCCGTCACCGATGCCATCCAGCAGGCGGTTCTCAAGAACGCCGACGGCAATCAGATCCAAAAGCTCGGGATTGAAGAAGGCATGCAGACGATGGCCACGCACGGCCTGAAAAAGGCGATTGCGGGCCTGACCACGATCGACGAAGTGCTGCGCGTCGTGGCGGTTGCCTGATGGTCCAGTTCCAATACCGCGCGATGACAGGTTCCGGCGCAGTCGTCCGCGGCGTGCTTGATGCGCCCACCCAGGAACAGGTGGTGCGGCAGCTCCGCCTGCGCGGCCTTTATCCGCTCGATGCATCCCAACATGGCAGCGGCGGTCTTCGCGGATTTCTTTCCAAGAATTTCCGTTTCGGCGGGCGCGTCACCACGCGCGGGCTTGCGATGGCAACGCAGGAACTTTCTACCCTGCTCAGAGCGGGTCTCGAACTCGATCGCGCGCTCGGCATTCTCGTCGGGCTGTCCGATATCGGCGCCCTCAAGGCACCATTTGAAGGCGTGCGCAACCGCGTGCGGGACGGCATGAGTTTTGCCGAAGCACTCGCCGCAGACCCGGTGTTTCCGAAATTTTATGTGAGCATGGTGCGCGCCGGCGAGCATGGCGGCACGCTCGATGTGACGCTGCAGCGGCTGACCGACTATCTCGGACGCACGATGGCGATCCGCGAGCAGATTACATCCGCTCTGGTCTATCCCAGCCTGCTGCTTCTGACGGCCGGCGCATCCATCATTGTAATTCTGGTCTTCGTGATACCGGAATTCGAGCCGTTGTTCGCCGATGCTGGCAAGTCGCTGCCGCTTCCCACAAAGATCGTGATGGGCGCCGGCGATGCGGTGCGCGATTATGGCTGGTTTGTTCTTCTTCTTATCGCGGGCGGCGTATTCGCGTTGCGGCGCTCGCTGCAGAAACCGGCCAATCGTCTCAAATGGGACGCGCTGAAGCTCAAATGGCCGGTGCTCGGCAATCTGCTCGCGTCGATCGAGGTCGAGCGGCTCATGCGCACCTTCGGCACGCTTCTCTCGAACGGCGTTCCGATCCCGACGGCGCTGAACCTGTCAAAGGACGTGCTGTCAAATACGGTATTGGCCGCCGCGATCAAGGATGCCGCCGTTTCGTTGCGGGAGGGCGAGCGGCTCGCGCAGCGCCTCGAACGCTCGAAAGTATTTCCCCCGGTTACGCTGGACCTGATCCAGATCGGAGAAGAGTCCGGAAAACTCGACGAGATGCTGCTCCGGCAGGCCGATCTCGACGAGACCAGGATCAAACATAAGGTCGATCGGGCGCTCGCGATGCTGGTGCCCGTTCTTACGATCGGGCTGGGCATGGTCGTTGCCGGCCTCATCGTATCCATGCTGGTCGCCATCATCAGCGTGAACGATCTGGCGCTGCAATAGGAGGTATGCCGTGAAGAACTGGATGACATTCTCGAGTAAGGGGTCCCTGTCGGCCGCCGTCAGAGACCGGCTGCTGCGTGCGCGGATATCGCGATGCCGCGATGAGGGCGAGGCAGGTTACACATTGATGGAGTTGCTTGTGGTCCTGGCCATTCTCGGCCTGCTCGCCGCAGTCGCTACCCCGATGGTTCTGCATTATCTCGACAGCGCCAAGGTTTCGACGGCCAAGACCGAAGTCTCAAACCTGTCCGCGGGACTCGATCTCTTTAAGTACGATGTGGGAAGATATCCGACGACCCAGGAGGGCCTGGAAGCGCTGGTCAGCGCGCCCGAAGGCGTCGAAAACTGGAACGGCCCCTACATCAAGAAGACCACGAAGCTCAACGATCCGTGGGGTCATCCTTATAATTACCGCTACCCCGGAACGCATGGCGGCGAGTTCGACCTGTACAGCTACGGGGCTCACATGGACGAAGCAAAGAACGACGAAAAGCCGCCCATAGCCAATTGGTAACCCCTGAATGAATGTCATCCTGCCCTTGGGCGCCCGGGTCCGGCGCGGCAAGCCTCACTTCGCGACATCCGCGAATGGAGTGCTTGTTCGCACGCCCCCGACGGGCGGCGGGACGCCAAAAGGGCAGGCAGGTTTCACCCTTATCGAGGTGCTTGTCGCACTCTCGATCCTCAGTATCTCGCTGGGTGTGTTGCTGGCAGTCTTTCTGCAGGGTCTTGATCGGGCACGCGAGAGCCGCGACGAAGCCTCCGCACGCGTGCTCGCCCAATCGCTGCTCGTCCAGGCCAAGATGGCCGACAATCCGGCCATAGGCGGGAGCGCGGGAAAGACGAACAATTTTCTTTGGCGGCTCCAGGTTCTGCCTTACGGCACCGCCAAAGACCAGGCGTCGTGGCAGGAGGGCGCGGGGCTGATCGTTGCAACGGTGTCCTGGCGGGGGGCCGGGGGCATGCGTTCCATCAGCCTCTCGACATTGAGATTGCTACCCAAGTCGGCCGAGGCGGACTCCGAGTGACCACGTATCGCCGGCACAAAGAGCTTTACGCCATGGAATCGGGTTTCACGCTGTTGGAACTCCTGATCGCCACGACCGTCCTCGCTTTTCTTTCTTTGCTGCTTTTCGGAGGACTTCGGTTCGGAACGCGCGTCTGGGAAAAGACCGAAACAGCGACGACGGCAACGAACCGCGTACGCGCCGCGCAGCTCGTTCTCTCCGAGGAGATCACACAAATCTATCCCTTCTACGCAGGGGATACGCAAGCGACGAAGCATGTCGATTTCGCGGGCGAAGATCAGCGCGCCACATTCTTTGCACCTTCGAAAACGCTGCCGGGCAGCATGGACCTTGTCACTCTACAGACGGTTCGCGAAAAAGATGGCATTTCGGTCGTGATTGCCAGCAAACCGGAACTCGAGGGCACACGAGCGACGCCAACGCATTACACGCTGATTCGCGGTCTTAAATGGTTCCAGATTTCGTATTATGGTTCTCCGTCACCAACTGGGTCTTCGTCAACGCAGCCGTCCACGACCACGAAGGCGGGTCTGGGCGCCAACGCCGCGGCCGCGGCGAAACCGCCTGCACAATGGACTTCAGTCTGGGAGGGTCAACAAAGACTGCCGGAGCTGGTGCGAATACGCGCCGCCATGATGGACAAATCGGATTGGCCCGACCTCGTCGTGTCTCCGCGAATCGAGGTTGACGAGTCATGCGTTCTCGATCAACTCACGAAATATTGTCAGGGTCGCTGATGGCAACGCCAACTCTTACCGAATCCATCGGAACATTCCGGGGTCTTGCGTCCGAACTTATTGCTGAGTGGCGGCGCGAGCTGGTCGGGCTTGCCCGTGGGATTCTCGCGAGCCCGCTGGCGCGCGGAACGGAATTTGTCGTTCTGCAGGACGGGCCCGAAGAAGTGCGCGCGGTTCTCGTTTCCGGAGGTCGCGAGCAGGAAATCGGGAGAGCAGCCGGCGATAATGAAATTCGCGCGCGTGAGATTTCCGCCCTTCTGGCCGCCTCCGAAATTGTGCCTCGCGGGACAACGGATATCGCGATCGAACTTCCCGAGAGCGAAGTGTTGCGGCGACAGTTCGAATTGCCGTCCGCAGGCCGGGGGACGCTTGCCAAGGCCGTTCCGTTTGAACTCGAGCGCCTCAGTCCGATCGAGGCCGACCGGCTCTATTACGATTTCAGCATCCTCGAAACCTTGAAAGCGAAGAAGGTGGCGCAGCTGGAGTTGCGCATCGTCAAACGCAGCACCGTCGATTCGGCGATCGCCATGGCGCGTGCGGCGGGGCTGCGGGTCGGCCAGATACAATTCGCAGGTGATCCACGCGAAGCCGACTGGCGCTCGTTCCCGCTCGACCGCACTGCTCTGCTCTGGCTCAAATGGCGGCAATGGAATGTGGTTGTGCTGGCCGCGCTCGCACTCCTGCTCGCGGTCGCGATAGTATTTGCCGCCTATTGGCGCGGGTCAGCCGCGGCGGACGAACTTTCGGCGGAAGTGGATGCCGCCGCCACGCGCGCCGCCGTGGTCCACCGCCTCTCGCACGAGATTTCGGACGTGCAGGCGCAGATAGAATTTCCTCTCGAACAGAAGCGCGCCCCGTTTCTTCTCGCGCTTCTTCGGGAAGTCACGCGTGCCCTTCCCGATGGCACGTGGCTTACCGAATTCGAACTCGACGGGGGAAAAGTCCACATTCAGGGGTTCGCCAAGTCCGCCTCCGATGTCGTAGGCCAGATTGACCGTTCGCCCATGTTCGCAAACGCGCAATTCATGGCACCGCTCCAGAGCGCGCAAAATGGGAACGAACGCTTCGACCTCTCCTTCGACGTGAAGGCAGCCCACCATTGATGAGCGCTCCACAATTCCTGCGCGGCCGGAAAGGCGCCCTGCTCGTGCTTGGCGCACTCGTCTGCTTATTTGCTCTTCTCGTGGCGCTTCCGGTTGTTGCGCTGTTCCGTGCGCAGGCCGAAGACCGGACAGAGGCTCTGGCGCAGCTCGCGGCCTATCGGGCGCTGGAAGCGCAGCGGCCGGCGTTGCAGGCCCGCCTTGCCGCGCTGCAGGAAGGCGCAAAATCTGTTCCCGGGCTGCTTGATGCATCAAGCGCCGACCTCGCGCAGGCGGAACTGCAAAGCGAGATGAAAGGGCTGATCGACAAGAATGGCGGGTCGCTGCTGAGCGCCCAGTTGTTGCCGCCCACAAAAGTCAAGGGATTCGACTCGGTCTCCATCGAATACGACGTGAATATTCCTCTCTCCAATTTCAGTTCTCTCATCTACGCAGTCGAAACGCATGTTCCATATTATTTCGTGGATAGCGCCGACCTCGTGATGCCGCCAAACTGGCGCCCGAATTCGCCCAATCAGAATCCGTCGATGGAAATGCGCTGGACCATCCATGCCTATCGCTGGCGGGGAGCACACTGATGTCCCCGCTCAACCCGGCCCAGCTCGTTCTGGCAGCCATTTGTGCCGGGTTTGCGGTTCTGCTCGGCTATTTGCTGATGGCGCCGTTGCCGGAAATCAGTGCCCCGCCGGCCGTTCATCCGCATTCCGCAGCTGCCGCGCACAAGAATGGCGATGACGACAGCGACGACGACAGCGACAGCGGCGATGATAGTGATAACACCATCACAATGGCCCGTTTCGACGCGCCGCCGAGACAGACCTTTGCCGAAGTCGATGATCGCCTGGTCTTCAATCCCGCGCGCACCAGGGTGGTTGCACCCTCCCAGCCGGGCACGTCCAACGCCACCAGCCTTCCATCGGATCTTTCGTTGGTGGGCGTTATTCTGGACGACAACACGAAACTGGCGCTGTTCAAATCGCCGGCCGAGTCGCTCGCGGTCGGCGTGAGTCTTGGCGGCAGCATCGACGGCTGGCAGGTCACGCGCATCGATCCGGACAGTGTCGCATTGCGCGCGGGCGGACCCGAGCAGGAACTGAAGCTTTCCAACAACAAGCCGCCGCCTCCGGGACCCTCGCTGATCCAGCCCCACCCGTTCGGGCCGCCCAACAATTTTCCGCGGCCGCCGAATTTTGTGCGCAACAACCCAAATATGGGCCCGAACGGGAACAACAATAACAATAATAATAACAACGGGAACAATAATAACGACAACGACGATAACGACGACAATTGAGAGTCCGGTCGGCACCGCGAATGCCGTATCGCGGATATTTCGGGCCGGCCCCTAGCGTCGTCCCGACTTTGCCATCTTTTCGAATCTCGCAAACAGATAGTTGCTGTCCATCGGTCCGGGCGAAGCTTCGGGGTGATACTGGACGGAGAAGGCGCGGATGCCGTCGGCGGCGAGCCCGCAATTGCTGCCGTCGAACAGCGAAACATGCGTTTCGCGCACGCCCGCGGGCAGGCTTTGCGTGTCGACCGCGAAGCCGTGATTCATGGAGACGATCTCCACCTTTCCCGTTTCGAGGTCCTTGACCGGGTGATTGGCGCCGTGATGCCCCTGTCCCATTTTCCTTGTGCGCGCGCCCAGCGACAGCGCCAGCAATTGGTGACCGAGGCAGATTCCGAAGATCGGCGCATCGCGCTCGAGCAGAGCGGAGATCGTCGGGATCGCGTAAGCACCTGTGGCTGCGGGATCACCGGGGCCGTTGGAAAGCAGCACGCCATCCGGCGAATGCCGCAAAATCTCCTCGCAGGTCGCGGTTGCAGGCAACACGGTTACATCCGCGCCCCGGCCTGCCAGCTGCCGCAATATGTTTCGCTTTACGCCGTAATCTACGACGACGACCCGCCAGCTCGGACTTGCCTGCTCACCATAGCCTTCGCCCCATTTCCACGGCGTCTCGCGCCAGGAGTAAGTCTGTCGGCAGGTAACTTCCCGCGCGAGATCGAGCCCTTCCAGCCCCGAAAATCTGCGCGCTTCCTGCTCAAGCAACCGAATGTCGATCAGTCCGTCGGGTGCGTGCGCAACAACGCCGTGCGGCATGCCGTTTTCGCGGATGCGCGCGGTCAGCGCGCGCGTATCGATGCCGGCAACACCGGGAACATTGTGCGATTTCAGCCAGCGATCGAGATTCGAAAGCGCCCGCCAGTTCGAGGGGTGTTCGGCATCGGCGCGTACGACAAGGCCGCGGATGGCTGGCGTCGTCGATTCGATGTCTTCCCTGTTCGTGCCGACAATCCCGATATGGGGAAAGGTAAAGGCCACGATCTGGCCCGCGTAAGACGGGTCGGTAAGTATTTCTTCGTAGCCGGTCATCGCGGTGTTGAAGCAGACTTCGCCTGCCGCGTGGCCAGCTGCGCCGAAGCCGTGCCCCCTGAAGGCCGTTCCGTCGGCCAGCACCAGAACGCCGGTCGCACACGAAAACTTCTCCGCCGCGCATGCGGCAGAAGAATCGTCATCGTGCGTCATCGGAATGTTCCTGGATTTTGCGGAAAATAGAAACCCGTCCCCCGCCGGTCAAGCAGTCGGCGGCCGATTGCGACAAACAGCGTGCGGACTTATTTTCATCGGGAAAAGGAGAATCGGAATGACGCTGCGCGACAGGCTGAACGAGAATTTGAAGGAGGCCATGAAAGCGCGCGACCAGAGGCGGGTCTCGACATTGCGCCTGGTACTGGCAGCATTGAAGGAGCGTGACATTGCCAATCGCACGGAGGAAAGCCGCGTCGGTATCGGCGATGACGACATTCTCGCGCTTCTGGCCAAAATGATCCGCCAGCGCGAGGAATCGGCTTCGGTTTATGAGAGCGGAGGCCGCCCGGAGCTCGCCGCGGCTGAACGCGAAGAGATTGCCATCATCCGCGAATTCCAGCCGCGTCAGATGAGCGAAGGGGAGATGCACACCGCGGCGAAAACAGCGATCGCAGAAACGGGCGCTGGTGCGCCAAAAGACATGGGCCGCGTCATGGCTGCGCTGAAACAGCGCTACGCTGGGCAGATGGATTTCGGCCGGGCCGGCGGCATCGTCAAAGATCTTCTGGCGCAAAAGTAACAACCGGCCGGCGCGATTCACAGGATTCGCAATTTCCCGCCAGGCCCCGGGCGCCGGATCGTCGTAGGATGACAGGATGCGCTACGGCAACGGGTTGCTCGAGGAAATTCTGCGCCGGACGGATCTCGTCCAGCTGGTCGGCCGCCGGGTTCGGCTAACGCGCAAGGGGCGCGCTTTCTGGGGCGCGTGCCCGTTCCACAAGGAAAAGACGCCGTCCTTCAAGGTCGAGAGCGAACGCCGCAATTACAAATGTTTCGGCTGTGGCGCCGGCGGTGACGCTTTCAAATGGCTGATCGAAACCGAGGGCCTCACCTTTCCGGAAGCTGTCGCGCGGCTCGCGCAGGAGGCGGGTGTCGAGCTTCCCGAATGGACTCCACAGGACGAGATGCGCGAACGGCAGAAGAAATCGCTTTACGCTGCGACCGAAGCGGCGTGTGCGTTTTTCGAACTGCAATTGCGCGCTTCGTCGGGCAGTTTGGCGCGAAAATACCTGCAGTCGCGCGGCCTTGACGAAGATGCCTGCCGGCAGTTCCGCGTTGGCTATGCTCCTTCGGCGCGCACAGCACTTCTTCAGGAGCTGAAAAAACAAGGGTTTTCGGAAGATGATGCCGTCGCCGCAGGCCTCGCCCGTGGCGGCGAAGGCGGCCAGTCTGTACGCGATTTCTTTTTCGATCGGGTGATATTTCCGATCGGCGATGCGCGCGGACGCATCGTGGCCTTTGGCGCGCGCACGCTGCAGGGCGAAGCAGGACCGAAATATATCAATACGGGGGAAACGCCTCTCTTTTCCAAGGGCAAGCTTCTCTACAATTTCGCTGCAGCGCGGTCGGCGGCGCTCAAGACAGGCAGCCTTGTCGTTGCGGAAGGTTATCTGGACGTCATCGCACTTGTGCGCGCGGGGTTCGAAGCCGCAGTCGCACCGCTCGGCACCGCACTCACCGAGGATCATCTCGCACTTCTGTGGAGAAGCGCACCCGAACCGCTTCTTTCCTTCGATGGGGACGAAGCCGGTCGCCGCGCCGCTTTCCGTTCTGCGGAGCTTGCCTTGCCGCTACTTTCGCCCGGACATTCTCTGCGTTTTGCGTTTCTGCCCGCCGGCGAAGACCCGGACAGCCTCATCCGTGTTCAGGGACCGGGCGCCATGCGATCGGTCCTGGACAGAGCCATCCCTTTGGTCGAGATGGTCTGGCAGATGGAGGCAGGCCGGACCGCGACGGATACGCCCGAGCGCAAAGCGGCGTTGGTTCTCCGGCTCAACGAACGGCTGAACACCATTCCTTCCACCGAGATCCGGCAGTTCTACCTGAGCGCCATCGGCGAGATTGTATCGCGGGAACTGGGGCTCAAAGCTTACGCCTCCGGCGATAAGCTTCGGGTTTCGGCGGCCTCAGGCCGATCGCCAAGAGGCCGGCAGGCAGCTTTCGCGCCCGCGACACCCACACTCACGTCTGCGCTCCGCTCCAGCAAACTTATCGCCACGCAACCCGAACGGGCCCACGGTCCCGCGTTGGGCTTCGGGCCGCCACCAGCAGCGCGCACCCGGAAAGCTCCGCTCGATCCGGCCGTCCGGCATCTCAAGGAAATCGAGATTTTGGCGCTTCTTCTGGACGCTCCGCTGATACTCGAACGGCACCACGAACAGCTTGCCGAGCTGCCTCTCGCCGACTCGTCGCTTGACAATTTGCGCCATGAACTCCTACACGTCGCCGCTTCCGGAATCAGGCTTGAAACGGGGACGCTGGAGGGCCATCTCGAACGCGCAGGCATGGGTTGGCTCGTCGAGCGGTTGAAGCCGCGACGGCTGTGCCGCTCCGCTGAATCGGACCTCCACAGGAAAACCGCAGACGGGGGAGACAGCGATGTCGGCGATTTCGAGGCCCGATGGGTGCTCGCCGCAGCACAATTGCGGGACATGGCGGAATGCGATGCTGAACGCAGGCACGCCTTGGAGCGTTTCAAGTCTGAGGCGAGTGAGGAAAGCTGGCGCGATTGGCACCGCCTCGTTCTTTCCCGCGAACTCCCTGGCAAATAGGGCGGGTCGGCCGAAGGCGGTCGCACGCGTATAAGTGGACAAATCTTTCCGCCACCCTGGCGGTATAACGATAAGCGAATGGCGACGAATCGGAATCAGACCAAAAAAGCAGCAAAGCCGGCGGGAAAGGTCAATCCCGCCAAGGCAGTGGCCCCCCCCAAATCGACCGTGGTTCATAAGGACTTGCCCGTCGCGAAACCGGCCGCCGCGGCGAAGCCGGTGCCGGCAGAGTCGCCGAAGCCGAAAGCTGCGCCGAACAGTTCCGGCCAACCGGATACCAAGAAGCTGGTAGCCGCCGCGGCAAATGCTCCCGAAAGCAAAGCCGTGCCGGCGGCAAAGCCGCCCGCGAAGCTGCCTGGTGCGCCTTCGGACGGGCCGCCGCGAGAGGACGCAGACTCGCCCCTGCTCGACATGTCCGACGCCGCCGTGCGCAAGATGGTCACGCGCGCGAAGCAGCGGGGTTACGTCACCTACGACGAACTCAACAAAGTACTTCCGTCGGACAAAGTATCTTCGGAGCAAATCGAGGACACGATGGCGATGCTCAACGAAATGGGCATCAACGTGATCGAGAGCGAAGAACAGGATGAGCAGGGAGAGCTCCCCGCGCTCGCGCAGGCCAAGCAGGTCGTAGCCAAGTCCGGCGACGAAGAAGAGCAGCCCTATGATCGCACCGACGATCCCGTCCGCATGTATCTGCGCGAAATGGGATCGGTCGAACTTCTTTCGCGCGAAGGCGAGATCGCGATTGCAAAGCGGATCGAGGCCGGCCGCGAATTGATGATCGGCGCGCTTTGCGAGAGCCCGCTCACTTTCGAGGCGTTGACGATCTGGCGCGACGAGCTGAACGAAGGAAAGGTTCTGCTTCGCGACATTATCGATCTGGAAGCGATGTACGGTGCCGGACCGGATGCGCAGCCCGTCCCGCCCATGGCGCCTGCGTCCGTCGAAGGTCAGGTTCAGGCAGCGCCGCCGGTGAACGGACATGCGGCTGCGCCGCTGCCCATGGCAGCACCCGCGCAGCCCGAGCCCGTTCGACCGCCCGAGCCGTTCGCCGGAAACGGCGAAGACGGCGAGCAGGACCCGGGCGAAGCGGCTGCAGCCGCAGATGCGGCGGCGGAAGCCGAAGACTTCGACGACGAGGGCAACCTGTCGCTTGCGGCCATGGAAGCCGCGCTCAAGCCGCAGGTGCTGGAAAAACTCGACCAGATTGCAAGCCTCTACAAGAAACTCGGCAAGCTCCAGGATGCTTCGGTCGAGGCCGCACTTGCCTCGGATGAACTGTCGAGCGGACAGGAGCGCCGTTTCAAGAAGCTCCGGGGCGAAACGGTCGATCTCGTCAAGGGCCTGAAGCTCAACAACAACCGCATCGAAGCGCTGGTCGATCAGATGTACGGCATCAATCGCCGGCTTGTTTCGATCGAGGGCCGCCTGTTGCGCCTCGCCGAAGCGCATGGCGTCGACCGCGTGGACTTCCTCAAACAGCATTTCGGCAATGAGCTCGATCCCAACTGGGCGCGCCGCGTCGGTCGCTTAAGCGGGCTTGGCTGGCACGATTTCGTGCAGGAAGAGCGCGAGCGTATCCGGCAATACCGCGACGAGATCCAGACGCTTGCGCAGGAAATGCGCCAGTCGATCATCGATTTTCGCCGCATCGTGCAGACGGTTCAGAAGGGCGAGCGCGAAAGCGGGCAGGCGAAGAAAGAAATGATCGAGGCCAATCTGCGCCTCGTGATTTCCATTGCCAAGAAATATACCAATCGCGGCCTGCAATTCCTGGACCTGATCCAGGAAGGAAATATCGGCCTGATGAAGGCCGTCGACAAATTCGAATATCGCCGCGGCTACAAATTCTCAACCTACGCCACCTGGTGGATTCGGCAGGCAATCACGCGCTCGATCGCCGATCAGGCGCGCACCATCCGCATTCCGGTGCATATGATCGAGACGATCAACAAGCTCGTGCGCACCTCGCGGCAGATGCTGCACGAGATCGGGCGCGAACCGACCCCGGAAGAGCTGGCCGAGCGCCTTGCTATGCCGCTCGAGAAGGTGCGCAAGGTTCTCAAGATCGCCAAGGAGCCGATCAGCCTCGAAACGCCGATCGGCGACGAAGAAGACAGCCATCTCGGCGATTTCATCGAGGACAAGAACGCGATCCTGCCCATCGATGCGGCAATCCAGGCGAATTTGCGTGAAACGACGACCCGCGTTCTTGCGACGCTCACGCCGCGCGAGGAGCGCGTGCTGCGCATGCGCTTCGGCATCGGCATGAACACCGATCACACGCTCGAAGAAGTCGGCCAGCAATTCTCCGTCACCCGCGAACGCATCCGCCAGATCGAAGCCAAGGCGCTCCGCAAGCTGAAGCATCCGAGCCGGTCGCGGAAGTTGAGAAGTTTTCTCGACAACTGACGACGGCGCCGTGGCGGGCCGGCCGGCGCTTGTCGTTTGCGGCGCGCGCGTTCACAATTTGCGCCTATGGGCACTTCAGTAACCGGCCGTCTCTACAGCCGCGCCGAGCATCAGGTGGATGCCGCCATCCACGTTGCGGGCGTGCTGTTCGCCATCAACGGTGGCCTATGGCTTCTCTTTCACGTCACCGGCCTTAGCGTGGTCGCGAGCGTTTCTGTCTACTGCGCCGGGCTGTTCGCGATGCTTACGGCGTCGGCCCTTTATAATCTTTGGCCGCACGGAAATATCCGGGAGTGGCTGCGCCGTTTCGATCATGCGGCGATCTTCATCATGATAGCCGCCACTTACACGCCTTTTGCCGTCAATCGGCTGCAGGCGCCGGCAAGCAGCGTGATTCTCACTCTCATCTGGTTCGGCGCGACGGTCGGCGTGATTCTCAAGATGCTGTTTCCCCGCCGCTTCGAAATGGCGAGCATTACGCTTTATCTTGCCCTCGGCTGGCTGGTGGTGGCCGTCATCAAGCCCTTGTCCGCCGCGATGGCGGTCGTCGATTTCCGCCTGCTGATCGCCGGCGGCCTGGTATATTCGGCCGGGGTTGTATTTTATCTGTTGGAACGTCTTCCCTATCACAAGGCGATCTGGCACGGCTTTGTACTCGTGGCGGTAATTCTCCATTTTGCCGCGGTCGCGAGCGAGTTCGCGACAGTACTTCCTTGATCCTCGACCTTCCCTACAATTTCCACTGGATCGAGCGGGGCGAGGCGGCGCGCTCGTCGCAGGCTTATGCGGGATTTCTTCGCGCTTTCCTGCGGGCGCACGGCATTCGCAGCCTCATCAATCTCAGAGGAAGCAATCCCGGTTTTTTCTGGTGGCGCTATGAGACGCGAACATGCGCGCGGGCCGGCATCGTTCACAGCGATGTGAGGCTCAACTCGCGGCAGCTGCCCACCCCCGCCATGCTGACCGAACTGATAGATGCGTTCGATGCGGTGCCGCGGCCGTTTCTTCTGAAATGTTCCGGCGGCCAGGATCGTACGAGTTTTGCCTCTGCGCTTTATCTGTTGCACCGGCTGGGCTGGCGCGGATTGGCGGAAGCCGAGAAGCATTTCGCGCGTTGGCCTTATCTGCATCTGCCGAACCGCAAGCAGCGTTGGCTCAGATTGTTTCCTGTTTTCGCCGCGGAACAGGCGGGGCAAACTCCGCTCCTGCGCTGGATCGAGACCGGCTATTCGGCGGAAGCGTTCCGCGCCTGGCTCGAACGGCGCGGCGAGGGCCAAAGTTTTCACGGGCTGTACGGTGTCCGAGGCAGTGCAAGAAAACGTTGAGGCGCCCAACAGGCTCGCGCTCGCCGAAGGCGTCACGCTGTGGCCAGGTTATCTTGATCGGCGCCAGCAGAACGATCTGGTGGCCGAGATATGCTCGCAAATTGCCGAGGCGCCATTTTACCGGCCGCGCATGCCGCGCTCGGGACAGACATTCTCCGTCGAGGAAACCAATTTCGGGTCACTCGGCTGGTACTCCGATATATCGGGCTACCGCTACGAAAAATTGCACCCCGTCTCCGGCAGGCCCTGGCCGCCAATTCCCGAACGGCTCATCCGGATCTGGCACGCCTTGACGGATTGCCCGGCGGATCCGGAATGTTGCCTGGTAAATCTCTACCGCTCCGGCGCCCGCATGGGGTTGCATCAGGATCGCGACGAGGTGGCGCTCGACGCGCCCGTGCTTTCGGTTTCGCTGGGCGACGATGCCATGTTCCGCATCGGCGGAACCGCGCGACGCGCGCCGACCAGGAGTGCGTTGCTTCAGTCCGGAGACGTGCTCGTCTTCGGCGGCGTTGCGCGGCTCGCATTCCATGGGATCGACCGCGTCGCCCCGAACACCTCGACACTGATTCCAGGTGGCGGCCGACTCAATCTCACCCTCAGGCGCGTCAGCCTCATACGAAAAGACGCCCGACCAGGGGGCTGATCGGGCGTCATGCGCCGTTACGCGCTGGTGCCGGGAGGGGATGACCGGCACCTCTGGAAGGACGCCATCCGACGTGCGAGCGGGGGGGCAGTGCCTGTCGGATAGTGTATCGTCCCTCCGGAGACGAAACTATGCACTGGTGCCACAGCTTTCAACTATTTTTTTCGTGATAATTCTGGAGGATCGTTTAGCAGTGCACGTGCCATAATTAGCACACATTTATCTGTACGAACATTTCCTATCCGTCAGATTCGTTCCGGGCGCACGGCGAGGTTTCGCACTACATTTTGCCGAGGTCGCGTGCCGTGGCGTCGATACCCTGGCGGGCTTTGTCAACGATCTCGTCAATCTCTGCTTCGCTTGCGACAAGTGGCGGCGCGAGAACCATCGTGTCGCGAATCGCGCGCATCATCAGGCCACCCGCGACGCAATGGTTCCGGCAACGGGTGCCGACGTCCATGTCGCGCGGAAAGAATGTCCGGTCGGGTTTGTCGGGTACGAGTTCGATCGCCGCCAGCATGCCGATTCCCCGAATCTCTCCCACCAACGGATGCGACTCGAATGTTTCATGCAGCCGCTTCTGCAAATGGGGCCCGATCGACTGCCGGACGCGCAGAACGAGGCCATCGCGTTCCATCACTTCCAGATTCTTCAGGGCCACCGCGGCCGCAACGGGGTGCCCGGAATAGGTGAAGCCGTGTACCAATTCCTCATTCGCCGAAAGTATGGCTTCCGACATTCTGCTGCCGAGGGACACGGCAGAGATGGGCTGATAACCGGACGAAAGACCCTTCGCCATGGTGATAATATCGGGCGCGATGGCGTAGGTATCGGCGCCGAACCATTCTCCCGTGCGGCCGAAGCCTGTTATCACTTCGTCGAGGTGCAGCAGCACGTCGTATTGCTTGCAGATGCGCTGCACTTCGGGCCAGTAAGTCGCCGGCGGGAAGATCAGTCCGCCTGCGCCCTGCACGGGCTCCGCGGAAAACGACGCGACGCGATCCGGTCCGAGTTCAAGGATTCGATCTTCAAGCCGCTGGGCGATGAGAATTCCGAATTCTTCCGGTCCGATATCGCCGAAACCCATAGTCTGCGCCGCAAACCAATAAGGTGCAGGTACTTTGGCAAAACCGGGCAGTGGCAAATCCCATTGCGGGTGCATGGGTGTCAGTCCCGATAGAGAGGCCGCGGCCATGGTAACGCCGTGATAGGCATAGTCCCGCGACAGATGGATTTTCTTTTCCGGCCTGCCTTTCAGGTTCCAGTAGTAGCGGATGAGCTTCAGTGCCGAATCATTGGCTTCCGAGCCGGAATTGGCGAAAAGCACATGTTCATGGCCGTCGGGCAGAATTTGCGCGAGCTTCGCGGCCAGTTCCGCAGTCCAGGGATTCGTCGTCTTGAAGAAGTGATTGTAATAGGGGAGCGTTTTCAGTGCTTCGCAGCCGGCCTCGGCCAGGTCGCGATTGCCATAGCCCACTTGCACGCACCACAGGCCGGCCATCCCGTCGATGATGCGATTGCCCTCGGAATCCCACAGATAGACGCCGTCGGCCCGGGTGATGACGCGCACGCCTTCGCGGATCAGCCCCGCCGCATCCGAAAACGGATGGATGTGATGCGCTGTGTCCAGCGCCTGCCAGTGTTTGGTGAGATTTTGGGTTGCGCTCTGCTGCACCATGGTTGTGCCCTGCCGATCGGGAATGGGAAATGGGACTGCGCGCAATCGCGCGCAAGACGCACGACTAGGGATTGAATCCGATGCGCGCGCAAAGAATCAGCAGGGCAAACTTGGCCGTCATGGGCGCCAGCCTATCAGGAGCCGGCGCCCCGCGAAAGATGCGGATCAGGCGGCGCGCGCCATTTCGCCGAGCGAAACCGTCTTCTGCCAGGCCGGGAGTGATTTGAGGTCGGCATGCCACCGCTGGATGGCGCGATAGTCTTCCAGCGGATAGCCAACGCGATCCGCCACGCAGAGAGACGATCCGATCGAAAGATCGGCAATCGACAGCGCGTCTCCCGTGATGAAACGGTGTTTTTCAAGCTCGCCATTGAGCACGGCAGCCAGTCGATGAAACTGTGTTTCACCGCGCGCGATTTCCTGCGCCGACGTTTCGCCGAGACTGAAAAAGGGTTTGACGAGCCGCTCGAACACGAAGATCGAGCAGGTCGGATCCCAGTGATTGCTGTCCCAGTAGAGCCATTTGGTCAGCGCCAGGCGGTCGCGGGCGTCGCCGGGCAGCCAGCCTGATTTTTTCGAGGCGAGATATTCGATAATGGCATTCGATTCCCACAGCGCAAAACCGTCGTCCTCGAGAACCGGCATGCGCTGATTGGGATTAAGCGCCGTGAATTCCGGCGATTTCTGCTCGCCTTTGGCCAGATCGACCAGGCGCAATTCGTAATCGATTCCGAGATGATGTGCCGTCAACAGCACTTTGAACGCACGCGGGCTGACTGGGAACACGTGAAGCTTGAGGGCCATCGCGATTGCTCCTTGTAATGAGGTCGAAATGAAATTAGCCGGCGGCTCTCGCCGCGTAGATTTCGAGCAGGCCGCTCCAGCCGTGCGGCGAATCGACCGCATCCCGCAGTGCTTCCGCGTCGGCGGCCAGAATGCGGTGTTCGAGTTCCACGCGCGTGCCGCTGTCGCCGTCGGGGATGAAACGGACCTCGACTTCGCTGTCGACCGTCTCGTCGAGAACAAATTTGCTGTTGATGCCCCATGACAGCACGAGCCGCGACGGCGGATCCCAGACCAGCACGCGCCCCCAGTCGCACTCCGAACCGTCTTCGCCCTTCTCGTACCACCTGCCGCCCGGGCGCGGCTCGATGACCGCCTGGTTCATCGCGGATTTGCCGATGTGATGATCGCGGGGCCACCAGCTGTCGAAGCGGGCCGCAAACACTTCGAACGCGTGCGCCGGCGGCGCCTGCACCCGGATGCTTTTCCTCACCGGTGTGGCGGAAATTTTCATCACGATTGGGTGTGCTCCTTTTCGGCCTCGCCACGAAATGCCTCGAGCGTGCGGTCCCAGAACTGATCGAGCCAGATGCGCAACGGACCGAGCCCGCGCGGATCGATGTGATAGATTCGGCGCGTCCCCAGCGCCTCTTCCTGCACCAGCCCAGCCTCTTTCAGGATCTTCAGATGCTGCGACACCGCCGGGCGGCTTACCGACAGGCCGGCCGCAATCACGCCGACCGGCTTCGGGCCCATGCGCAGGCGCTCGAGAATCCGGCGGCGCGTCGGATCGCCAAGGGCGGTAAAGGCACTACCGTAAGTCACCGCTTACGGTAAGCATACACTTACGTAATGGTCAAGTCCCCTGGGCTACCAATTGCACGCTCAAATGGCCTTGCGCGGGAAAGAGGGCCAGAAACCCATCTCTCGTCCAGGTGAGCGACGGCTGGCCGAACGATTCCACCACGCCCGAAATACGCATATCGCTCCCCCGCGGCGCCGCCAACGCCCGCGACACATCTCCGTGGAGTTTCGCAATGTCTTTGCCGGCCGGGAATACAAGCCTGGATTGCAACGCCTCGCCCATCGCGCTGCCGGCCAGCGACTTCGCCGTGACGAGAAGCACGTTCGCCGTTGTTACGTCGTAGTGCAGCTTCGCTATACGGATCGTCTGCGTTCGGGCGTCGTATTGCGGGAGGCCGCGCAGATAACCGTCACCGCAGGAATCGAACCAGCCGAAAACATCCCAGGCCGGTCTGAAACAGAAATGGGCCGCGACGATTACGTCGCTGCCTGACGGCAGAATGGAGAGATTCGTTATTCTTACCGGCATCCCGGCAACGCGCAACGGATGACCTACCAGTCTTTGCATGGCCAGGCGTGCAGCCGTGTCGTAGGGCAGCACGACTGGCACGAACACCGAGAACCGATCGGACGGCGCCGCAAGCACAGAGGCCGGGGGCAGTGACGATGCGACGGCCGATAGCTCCGGCACGTCGCCGATCGTTACATGAGCCCGAACGGCAAGCCCGATCGACAAGACCAGCGCGTTGTCCTGCGTGACCGGCTGCGCCACGAATATACGTTCCGGCTCAAGTAATAACCAGGCTTCGGGTTTTCGGCCGATCCGGATGGGCTTGGCGATCTCTGCCCAAAGCCGTTCCACAGCGGTCTTGATCTTCACATGCCCGGCTATTTCGCGGTCGAGCGCGCGAAACAGCATGTCCGATAAATGCGCCGCGTTGTGGTTCCAGAGTTCGGCGATATCTGTTTTCACCGGACCGAGCTTCAATTGTCCTTCGCTCAATCGGACGGTGCCTTGCGTGAGGGAGACGAGGCGCCAGTCGGGCGAGAGTTGCAGCTTTGTCGTGGCCTGCACGACGCCCTGCGCTTGTCCCTGCGCGCTGGTGCGGAAAAACCCGCCTTTCACGGCCATATGTGCGGACGCCGCGATCGGCATTGTGAAGGACAGGCTGCCGCCGGAAGTCGTTCCCGTTATCGTGCCGGTTCGCACGGCGGCAAGATCGAGCGAGCAATGCGCGATGAAACAATCGACAGGCTGGTCGCGAATATCCGCGATCTTATCCTGTGTTCGCGCATTCAGAATTTTCAGAATGTCGGCAATCGGCACGCTCAGTCTGGCCGAGATCGTCGACACGGGGGCCGCAGGGGTGGTCGGCGGCGGTGTGCGCGAAGGCGCAGGCGCTTCGAATCCGCACGCCGCAAGCGGCAGAACCAGCAACGCGGCAATGAGGCGAAGCAGTGCGATCACATCCGGCGTACGACGCTCAGACATTCAGCAACAGATGCTGCCGCTCCCAGGGGCTGATGACCTGCTGATAGGCGTCATGCTCCGAGACTTTGACGTCGCTGTATAGAATTACGAATGTTTCGCCCAGGGCGTCCTTGAGGTCGCCCGAAGCCCGGAATTTTGCGACCGCGTCGAGAATGTGCCGCGGCAACTGATAGCGCGTCGATTCGTAGGCATTGCCTTCCATCGATTTGGTCGGCACGAGATTCTCGATCATGCCCAGATAGCCGCAAACAAGCGACGCACCGATGGCCAGATAGGGATTGGCATCCGCGCCCGGCACGCGATTTTCGACCCGCCGGTTCTGCGCATCGGACACCGGAACGCGCAGTCCGACGGTGCGGTTTTCATGGCCCCAATGGGTGTTGATCGGCGCGGACAGAAATCGCACGAGGCGCCGATAGGAGTTCACGAAAGGCGCGATCAGCGGCATCGCCGCCGGCAGATATTTTTGCAGGCCGGCGATATGCGCAAGAAACAGGCGCGTATCCTTGCCGTTTTTCGTCGCGAAGAGGCTGCGGCCGCGGCGCGATTCGACGACGCTTTGATGGATATGCATTGCCGAGCCCGGTTCCTGTTCGTAGGGCTTGGCCATGAACGTCGCGTAGATGTCGTGCCGCAGCGCCGCCTGGCGCACGGTACGCTTGAAAAGGAACGTCTGATCCGCGAGCGCAACCGGATCGCCGTGATTGAAATTTATTTCAACCTGCGCCACGCCCTCTTCATGGATCAGGCTGTCGATCCCGATTTCCTGCGCCTCGCAATAATCATAAACATCTTCGAAGAGCGGATCGAATTCGTTGACCGCATCGATGCCATAGGCCTGACGTCCGGTCTGCGGACGCCCGGTTTTTCCAGCCGGCGGCAGCAGCGGATAATCGGGATCGATGTTCTTCGCCGCGAGAAAGAATTCGAGTTCCGGCGCCACCACCGGCCGCCATTCGCGCTCCTGATAGAGACGCATCACGCGCTTCAGGATATTGCGCGGCGTGAACTCCACCATTTCGCCATTCTGGTGCTGGCAGTCGCAGATCACCTGTGCCGTCGGTTCCTTGTACCAGGGAACGACGCGCAGCGTTTCCACGTCGGGGACCAGGATCATGTCCGGCGACTGATAGGTCAGGATTTCGGTTTCGCAATCCCCGCCGGTCACCATCTGTCCGAAAATCGACACCGGCAGCCTGAGCGTATCGTTGCGCAATCCGCTAAGAAATTTGCTCGTCGGCAAGATCTTTCCGCGCGCGATTCCCCCCATATCGGGCACGAGGCATTCCACCTCGCCCACGCGGCGCGATTTCAGCCAGTCGGCGAATTGTTCTTCCGCATGCCGGTTCATCGTCGCGTTCTCTGATGCACCGCCTCGCCGAACGCGCCAAATATCGCGCGCGATATTTCATTCTCGCGCCAGCGCCATTCGGGATGCCATTGCAGCCCGAGCAGGAAACCTTTCGCCGTAGGCATCGAAACCGCTTCGATCGTACCGTCCGGCGCCACGGCATCGGCACGGAGTGTTGAAGCGAGCCGGTCGATCCCCTGCCCGTGCAACGAATTGACGTGGAAGCTGCGGCGGCTGGTGAGTTGGGCCAGGAGACCGGTCTCGGCAACCGCGACTTCATGCGCGGGCCCGTATTGGGTTTCGAGCCCTGCGTCCTTGTCTTCGCGATGATCGCGTCGGCCGGGCACTTCCTGCACATGCTGGAACAATGTTCCGCCAAGCGCGACATTCAGCTCCTGGAAACCGCGGCAGACACAAAGCACCGGAACGCCGGCTTCAATTGCGGCCATCAGCAGAGGAAGGCTTGTCGCGTCGCGGTTTTCATCCTGCAACACGTCCTCTCGTGGAGCCTCTCCGTCATAGTGTTTTGGTGAAACGTTTGAAGGCGAGCCGGGGAAAAGGAAGCCATCGAAGGCTGCCAGCAGGTCGCCCGGGGGAATGGGCTCCTTGAGCACGGGAATGAGCAGCGGCAACGCGCCGGCCCCATCGCGCACGGCCGTGATGTATTTCTCCCCTACCATGTGAAACGGATGCCGCCCCACCATGCGATGGTCGCAGGGGATACCGACAATGGGCGGACGGGGAGACATGGCAAAGCGACTTTCTGGGCGTCGCCCTAGCACGGCCACTACGAGCCGGGCAAGGCGGACCGATTATTGCGGTGCTTTCGCCGCATTAGCCTGATTGGTAATCACGAACAAACCGGGATCAATGGCAACGTCTTTCTTAACATTGTTCACCGAAACCGTGGTCAACAGGCCCTGCGCGTCGCGCACGGTCCATTGTCTGAGCGCGAGATCGGGCTCGGAGAATACCAGCGTGATGGCGCCGTTCGCTTGTCCGTCATGCGCCCGCGCCTGGATGACCAGTTCGTTGTTCTGCTGATCCACACCGGTGATATCGCTGTTGTCGCGGAGATCGACGTCGTCCCCCAGAATGAGATTGAGCGGCGTGGTCCACAGCGCATAGCGGTCCATGGTGTGGAGGTTTCTGTTTTCGACCGCAACCCAGCGGCCGTCGCTCACGATCAGCGTGGGATTGGGCGGCGCATATTCGAACCGCATGCGGCCCGGCTTGTCGATGTAGAAGCGGCCCTGGTCGAGCTGCCCTTCCGGACCGATCTGCACGAAGTTGCCTTCGAGCGAGCGAATGGCGTTGAGCGCCTCGCTGACCCGTTCGAGCTCGGACCTTTCCGTGGGACCGAATCCGCTGTGCGACGGGCCGGGAACCGCCGCCGTGAGCAGCATCGAAGAAACAAAGGCGGCGAGAACGGAAAAAATGCGATTCATGATCAGGCAGCGACCTCGTTGGCCGGTTGTTCCTCGTGCGTTCGCGGCAGGCCATGAATAATCAGTTTCAGGACGCCGTCCAGTTCGCGTTCGAGCTTCGGCAGCGTAAGTTTGGACCAGAGTTGCGGATAGCGGAATTTCATCGTGGCCGACTGGATCATCTCGGCCGTTATTTCCTTGTCGTCGATGAAAAATTCTCCGATGCGTTCCGCATCTTCGAAAAGTTCGACAAGGATTCGCCGCTCGTTTGCCAGCATCCAATTGGCATATTGCGGTCGCTCATGCTTGATCACGGTCGCCATTTCGCAGGCGCGCGGATCGCTTTCGAGTTTGTGATAGGTGCGGCGGAGTTCGGCGAATAGAAAATCCCTGAGCCTGTCGGCCGCGCTGCGTCCCGTGGCCAGCACAGTCTCGCGCAGCGCCGCGAGATGCTTTTCGTAATCCTGCGTGGCGATGCATTCGGCAATGTCGAGCTTGCCCGGAAAGAAACGGTAGAGATTGCCCGGCGACATGCTGCAGTCCGCCGCCACCTCGGCCATCGTGGTCTTCGCATAGCCAAAATGCGAGAAGCGCTTCTTCGCCGCCTCGATGATCTGGCAGCGTATGTCGTTCTTTTCGGTCATGCCGGCGTCGAACGGGTCTTCATTTCCTGCCTAATATGAGGGACATTGCTGAATAATCAACGAAGCATTCAGTCTTTCGAAATCGCACGCGCGCCGCAAATGCCGGAACCCGAACACAAGCTGGACGCCTACGCACATATCGGAATTCTGGGCGCCGGAGCCTGGGGCAGTGCGCTCGCTCACGTGGCGGTTCGGGCAGGCCGCAGGGTTACCTTGTGGTCGCGCAAGCGGCCGGGCGAAGGTATCGAGCCGCCTTCGGGCGCCGTCGCCACGAGCGATCTTGATGTGGCCGCAGAGACCGATGCCGTGCTGGTGGTCGTACCGGCGCAGCGGATGCGTGAAGTCCTCGCGGGCCTCAAACCCGCTTCCGGCACGCCGGTCGTGATCTGCGCCAAGGGGATCGAGCATGCGACCGGCATGCTGATGACGGAGGTGCTCGCCGACGTCATTCCCGGTGCAGAGCCGGCCGTCCTCTCCGGCCCTTCCTTCGCGCGGGATGTGATTGCGGGGTTGCCAACGGCGGTCACGATCGCGGCACGCGTAGCCGTTGCCCGCCGCCTGCAGGCCGGTCTGGGCCATGCTGCGTTCCGACCTTACGCGAGCGAGGATCAGCTCGGCGTTGCGCTCGGGGGAGCTGCGAAGAATGTTTATGCCATCGCCTGCGGCATCGTGATCGGGATGGGGCTTGGCGACAGCGCGCGGGCCGCGCTGCTTGCCCGCAGCTTCGCAGAACTGTGTCGCTTCGCGCGCGCCGAGGGCGCACGCAACGACACGTTGATGGGATTGTCGGGCTTCGGCGATCTGGTGCTGACCGCCACGAGTCCGGCCTCGCGCAATTTTTCCTTTGGGCTCGCGCTCGGCAGTGGCAGGTCACTTGCGGAGTTGCGCGCGCCCGGTGCGCCGCTCGCGGAAGGCGTTGAAACGGCGCCGGCCTTGATCGCGCGCGCCGGCCGTCTCGATATCGAATTGCCCGTCGCGCACGCGGTCATGGATATACTCGCGGGCGGGATTGCGCCGACCGAAGCGGTGCCGCGGCTCATGGCGCGGCCTTTCAGGATGGAGTGAGACATGCTGTTTGTAATTACTGCACGCGACAAACCCGATTCTCTGGCGCTTCGCATGGCCACGCGGCCGGCGCATTTCGAATACGTCCAGAAGACAGGCGCAGTCAGACTGGGCGGACCGTTCCTCGACGACAAAGGCGGGATGATCGGCAGCCTGATAATTATCGAGGCGGCCGACATCGCGGCGGCCAGGGAATGGCAGGCCAACGATCCCTATGCGAAAGCCGGTCTCTTCGCGCACAGCGACCTGCAACCCTGGAAAGCGACCGCCAATTACTGCAAGGCGGAGCTTTGAAATGGCGTATTGGTTGTTCAAGACGGAACCCGAAGCCTGGTCGTGGGAGCAGCAGAAGGCGAAGGGCGCGAAGGGCGAGCCGTGGAGCGGCGTGCGCAATCACCAGGCCGCCAACAACATGAAGGCGATGAAAAAAGGCGAGCGCGGTTTCTTCTATCACTCCGGCGATGAGCGGCGGATCGTCGGGATCGTGGAAGTGAGCGGCGAATACCGGCCCGATCCGACAGACGAAACCGGACGATTCGGAATGGTGGATGTCAAAGCCGTTGCCGACCTGCCGAAACCGGTCACGCTCCAGGAAGCAAAGCAGGACCCGAAACTCGCCGAAATGGTGCTGGTGAAATTCTCCCGCCTCTCCGTCCAGCCGGTCCGCGACGAGGAGTGGAAGCATATCTGCAAACTGGGCGGGGCGAAGTTGGGAAAGGGTGTGATTTTGGGGTGACGATGCAGGAAGTAATAAATAAACCGGTCACCGCTGCCGCTGATACAACACCGTTCCGTCGGCCTGGGATACGTTGTACAGCGAGACGCAGCGCGGGCTCCTCAGATCACGACATTGCAGATCGACGGCCATCAAATATTTCGCCACTTTCGTCTGCGCCACGCAAATGTAGCGGCCCGGTACATCGGTAGCCGAAAGCCGAAGCGTGGCGAGCTCTCCGTATTGCGGGACGATGCCAAAATTTTTCGCATTGTTGAGCGTGAGCGTGCACACCGCGGCTTCTTCGTCGAGAAGATGCTTGACGCGGGCGACAAGGAGATTCCGCTGCTCGCGCGGCAGAACGTAGTCCGGATAGATCACGCCGAACCAGAGCCCCGCCATGAGGGCGATGACAAATCCGCCGATGACGATAATGCGCATTGCCAGCCATTCGCGCGCCAGCGCGCGTTGCGTATCGGTCATGTCGGGGGATATCATGGATTTGTCCGTCATTTCATCGTGGGAATGTTGAAATCGGGATGTTCGCGCACGCCGCCCCGGGGCCAGCGTTGCGTTACGGTCTTGACACGGGTGAAAAACCGCACGCCGTCCGGGCCGTGCTGATTGATATCGCCGAATGCCGAGCGTTTCCAGCCGCCGAACGTATAATAGGCGAGCGGAACCGGGATGGGTACGTTGATCCCCACCATGCCGACGCGAACCCGGCTTGCAAATTCGCGCGCCGCATCGCCATCGCGGGTAAATATCGCTACGCCGTTGCCATACTGGTGGTTCGACGGCAACGCGATTGCGGCCTCGAAATCCGGCGCACGGGCGACTTGCAGCACCGGCCCGAAGATTTCGTCCCGATAGGTTTTCATGTCCGGCGTCACGCGGTCGAACAGCGAGCCGCCGAGAAAGAATCCGTTCTCATAGCCCTGCATCGTAAAGCCGCGGCCGTCGACAACAAGCTCCGCGCCTTCCTTCATGCCGAGGTCGATGTAGGAAAGAACCTTCTGCCGGTGCTCCGCTGTCACCAGCGGACCGTAAGCGGCATCGGGATCGGTCGGCGGCGCGACTTTCAGATTTTCGACGCGCGGTTTCAGCCGCTCAACCAGCGCGTCGGCGAGTTTGTCGGTTACCGGTATAGCGACCGAGATCGCCATGCAGCGCTCGCCGGCCGAGCCATAGCCTGCGCCGATCAGCTCATTTGTTACCTGATCGAGATCGGCATCCGGCATGATGATGGCATGGTTTTTGGCGCCACCCATCGCCTGGACGCGTTTTCCGTGCCGCGCTCCCTGCAAATAAACATATTCCGCGACCGCCGACGAACCGACGAAGCTCACCGCCTGGATGTCGGGGTCGTCGAGAATGGCGTCGACGGCTTCCTTGTCGCCGATAACGACGTTGAGCACGCCGGCCGGCGCACCGGCTTCCATGAACAATTCGGCGAGGCGCAGCGGGACGCCCGGATCCTTCTCGCTCGGCTTGCAGATAAAGGTGTTCCCGCAGGCGATCGCCACGCCGAACATCCACATTGGAATCATGGCGGGAAAGTTGAACGGCGTGATGCCGGCGACGACTCCGAGCGGCTGCCGCATGGAATAAATATCGATCCCGGGTCCCGCGCCTTCCGTGTACTCGCCCTTGAGCAGATGTGGAATCCCGCAGGCGAACTCGATCACTTCCAGCCCGCGCTGGATATCGCCGCGGCTATCGGCAAGTACTTTTCCGTGTTCGCTTGAAAGCAGATGCGCCAGCTCGTCCATGTGATTTTCGACGAGCGCTTTGAAATTGAACATCACGCGCGCGCGGCGCTGCGGATTGACATGCGACCATTCGGGGAAGGCCGCGGACGCGGCTTCGACGGCCTTGCGCATTTCGGCGCGGCTGGCGAACGGCGCCCTCGCCTGCACTTCGCCCGTCGCCGGGTTGTAGACATCGCCGAAGCGGCCGGATTCGCCTTTGACATGCCGGCCGCCGATGAAATGCGAGAACTCGTTCATACGTGTGCCTTTGCGCCGCGGCTAGATAGCACGCGGGGCAAAGGCGGCAAGCGGGGCGGGCTGTCAGCGGTTCAGAGCGAGCATCTTTCCGTCGGTGAAGCGCGGACCCTCGAAGCCTCCGTTCCTGTCTTTCAGCTGTGCCACCAGTCCGCCGGCTGGCGACAGCAGTTCAATCCCCGACGGTATTTGCCGCCAGCGGCTGATGGCTTGCAGGCCCGTCGCGCAATCGGCGGAGGGCGAGGCCACGCCGGCGTGGTCATTGGACGGGTCGCTGGCCAGCGTCAGCGAACAGCGCGCATCGCTCTTTCCGACACTGAGTCTCCAGACCCCGGCAATGGGTTCGACCTGCGCAAGCGCAATGGTGGAAAGGGCCAGGAGAGCGCCGATCACAAAAGAAGTAAGCCGTGTCATATGAATATCTCCGTCAATATTCATCGTTCAGAACTTAAGGCACGGACCGGCTCCGGAGAACTGCGAATCATGCATGGGGTTAATGAGTCTTTGTGAAGGCTGAAGACGGCGCTTCGCCGCGAGACTGGGTCCTGGCCGGCATGAAGGCGAACCTGCGTCTCCCAGGGTTAACGGATTTCGGCGAAAATCTTCGCGCGCATTAGCACGCCGGTAACCCTTTCGGCCGGACAAGAGTCCGTTCGCGGGGGAGTCTTTCAACTGGCCGCTGGACCCGAATCGGGCAAACATGGAACGGCTTCCGGAGCGACGCGGCCCCGGCATGCGATGGAGATTGGCGTCCGCCCATGACCGCCGTCCGTCTTGTTTCGTACAATGAAAGCTACGGCCTTCCCGGCGGCGCGTGGCGCTGGGTGGCGCTGGGCCTTTTCTTGACGGCTGTCGGTGTTGCCGGACTTGTGATCGCCATGCCGGCCGAAGCGGGCTGGCTCGGCGTCGGTCTGGTGGCCGGGCTCGGCGCCATGGCGGCGCTGGTTTTTTACGCGGTCTGGCCGCGGGCGAGCGTCGGCGCGGTCAAGGCGCGCCACATCGCCGAAGCCGCGACCCGGGCCAATATCGCCTGGGCGGTGACCAATACCGACGGCGCCGTGGTCCATTGCAACGACGCCTATCGGCACATGGCAGGCACGCGCGAACGCGAAGCTCCGCCGCCTCCCCAGATTGCACTGGAAGCCGAGGGTGCGGCGGCAACCCTCTATCGCCTCAATCGCCGCGCCGGCGCCCGCCAGTCCTATGAAGAGGCGTTCGAGCTGGCCGAAGGATTCGAAATTCTGGGTGCGGTTCGTCCGCTCTCCGAAGGCCGCACCGGCTGGTGGTTCACGCCCCGCATCGCCGCGCCGAAAAGCGCTTCCTCCGCGGCGGATGCTTCGCGCGAAAAAGTGCCGGTTACGCTCGCGGGCCACACCGCCCTGTTTCAGGACGCCCCGATCGGCATCGCCATCGCCGAACGCGACGGCACCATCCGCGAAGCAAACAAATCTTTTTGCGATTTCTTCGCCGCCTCGGGCGAGGTCAATGACCGCCGTCTGACCGACCTCGCGCCGCTTTCCCAATCGGCCGCGATCGCCGAAGCGCTGACACACGCCGAAACGGATGGCAGCGTTGTCCTGACGCTCCAGGCGCCGGGCGACCGGCTTGCGGAAATCCATCTTCGTCCGCTCGCGCGCCATGGCGGCCTCGCGCTTTATCTCATGGACGTTTCCGAGCAGAAGGCGCTCGAAAGCAAATTTGCCCAATCGCAGAAGATGCAGGCCGTCGGCCAGCTCGCGGGCGGCGTGGCGCATGATTTCAACAATCTTCTGACCGTCATCATCGGCAATTGCGAATTCCTGCTGATGCGGCATACGGCGGGCGACCCGTCCTTCCGCGAGATCAACGAAGTGCACCAGAACGCGCTTCGCGCCGCCCAGCTGGTCGGCCAGCTGCTCGCCTTCTCGCGCAAACAGACATTGCAGCCCCGGGTCCTCATGCTGCGCGAAGCGATCGGCGAGCTCGCGCAATTGCTGCGGCGGTTGTTGCGCGAAGGCGTGGAGCTCCATCTCGATCACGGCGCGGATTTGTGGCCGGTCCATGCCGACGAAACGCAGATCTCCAACGCGCTCATCAATCTCGTCGTCAATGCGCGCGACGCCATGCCGAAAGGCGGTATCGTCACCATCGCCACGCGCAACGAGACCCTGGAGCATGCAACGCCGCTCGCCTCCGGTGTCATGCCGCCCGGCGAATATGTCTGCATCGATGTGCGCGACACCGGCATCGGCATTCCCAGAGAGAATGTCGAAAAAATCTTCGATCCGTTCTTCACCACCAAGCCCGTGGGGCATGGCACCGGCCTTGGGCTTGCCACCGTCTATGGCATCATCCGCCAGACCGGCGGTTTCATCAGCGTCGAGAGCGAAGTCGGCCGCGGCACGGCGTTCCGCATCTATCTCCCGCGCTATCTGGGCGAAGCCATTCCGGCCGCCGCCGAAGCACCGCCGCCGCGCGACATTACCGGTCAGGACACGATCCTTCTGGTGGAAGACGAGGAAGCCGTCCGCAGCTTTGCGGCGCGCGCGCTCAAGCTGCGCGGTTATCAGGTGCTCGAGGCTGGCGGCGGCGAGGAAGCGCTGGACATTGTGCGCCGTCATTCGGGCACAATTCATCTGCTCATTACCGACGTGGTGATGCCCAACATGGACGGGCCGACACTGGTGCGCGCCGTGCGGCGGCTCAGGCCCGACATGGCGGTGATTTTCATGTCCGGCTATGCCGAGGAAGCCTTCCGCCGCCACGACGAGAACGCGGCCGAACTCCATTTCCTCGCCAAGCCATTCGGCCTCAAGCAGCTCGCCGCGAAAGTGAAGGACGTCCTCTCCCGCGCGCCGGCGCCGAAAGCGGCCGATGAAACAAGAGCGGCGTCCTGATTGTCGTTCGCGGAGACGTCATGGAAGCTGCGATATAAGCAACTCTGGAACACTATCGGGAGCATACCTCATGCGAAATCCGTTCACCGCCTTTCTCGCCGGAGCATTTCTTCTTTCCTTCGTCGCGCTTGCCCCGGCCCAGACCGCCGATTCGCCCGACGTTCTGATCCAGACATCGCTCGGCGACATCACGGTCGAGCTCGATCGGGCGCACGCGCCGAAGACGGTGGACAATTTCCTGCGTTATGTGTCCGAAGGTCATTACGACGGCACGCTGATCTATCGCGTTGCGCCGAGTTTCGTGATCCAGATGGGCAGCTACGATCCGGCGACGAGCAGCATGCGCCCGACGCATGATCCCATTCCGCTCGAAGCGAGTTTGAGCAATGTGCGCGGCACGATCTCCATGGCGCGCCAGACCGACCCCAACTCGGCGACAGCCGAGTTCTTCATCAACCTTGCCGACAATCTGCGCCTCGACCGCCAGCCCGACGACGCCGACGGCACCACCGGTTATGCCGTGTTCGGCCATGTCATCACCGGCATGGATGTCGTGGACAAGATCGGTTCGGTGCCGCTTGGCACCGGCGGCCCCATGCCGGGCGCCTTTCCGGTCGATCCGGTGAAGATCATCAAGGTGAGCATCATTACTTCCGCTGCGCCTGCCGTGCCGGATACAATGGCGCCGGCGGCTGCTGCACCCGCCGCACCGGCGACGTCGCCGACACCCGGCCAATCCACGCCACCACTTCGCTGAAGGATGGGGAATGGCACTTCCTGGCACCGTTCAGGGATCAACCGGGTGGCCCGCACTTGCTGGCCATGACAAGTAATTTGTTAAATAGGCGGAATGCTCTGATCGGAGGCGGGGCAACGTTATTTGTTTCTCATGTTGTGCATGCGGCGCCAAACGCCGAACTGCAAATCGCCGCGCTGGAAAGGAAAATCCGCGGGCGCATCGGCGTGTCCGCTCTAGACACGGGCTCGGGTTCGAGAATCGCCTGGCGCGGCGGCGAACGCTTCGCCATGTGTTCCACTTTCAAATTATTACTTGCGGCGATGGTTCTTGTGCGCTGCGAACGTCATCAGTTCGCGTCCGGTCAAAGGCTTTCTTTCTCCGCCGCCGATCTCCGGCTTCCGCATTCGCCCATTTCGACGGCGCATCTCCATGAAGGCGGCATGTCCGCCGTCGCATTGTGCGAAGCTGCGGTGGAGGCAAGTGATAATCTTGCCGCCAATACGCTGCTGCGGGCGATCGGCGGACCGCCCGCGCTCACCCTTTGGCTGCGCAACATCGGCGATTCCACGACGCGTCTCGACCGTTACGAACTCGCCCTGAACGAGAACCTGCCCGGCGATCCGCGCGACACCACCACGCCGGATGCCATGCTCGCCACCATGCGCCGCGTGCTGCTGGGCGACGTGCTTGCGCCCCATGCGCGCGAGCTGATCGTCGGCTGGATGCGCAACTGCCGGACCGGCCTCGGCAGCCTCCGCGCCGGCCTGCCGCGCGACTGGGTTGCGGGCGACAAGACGGGCCATGGAACGGGCTCGGGCACGACCGCCGCCGTCAACGACCTCGCCATCGCATGGCCGCCACGCCGCGCGCCGGTCCTGATCGCGTCTTACATCTCCGGCTCGCCAGCGCCTTTTCCGGAACAGACCGCCACCCACGCCCGGCTCGCCCGCCTCGTCGGCGCCACCTTTGCCTGAGACGCGAGCGTTACGGACGAAGACGATTTGCACGCGGAGCCGCGGAAAAAAGAGAAAACCACAAAGGACACAGAGGGCACGAAGAAATAAAATGCGCACTGCGGGGGCGCGAAACTGCTCGTACCTTTGTGCCCTTCGTGCTCTTTGTGGTTCGACTCCTCCGCGGCCATCGCTTCTGCGCGGGCCGGTTACGACAACCCCATCGACTGGCCCTCCGGAATTTTCTCATTCCCTGCGTTCTTCCCTGCACCACGGAAAACCGCGTTCGGGGTTTTCGCGAAGCCGGCCGCGGGCCGAAGGCTGCCTTTCTGCCAATTCTGTTGTCAAAGAACCAAGCATGGTCTGTATACCAAATCGGTACAATTGTCAACCGAAATGCCTGGTCCGGGAAGCGCCGATGGCAGGCGAATGGCGCCGCGGATAGTATGACGCCGGATCGGAAGGAACCCGAAAAATGCGGACCATCTTTGCGGCGGCACTCTTGCTCGGCCTGACCCGACCGGCGCTATGCGGCACAATAGCGGATTACCTCAAACTTCATGACGAGCCGCTCGGGCGCGAACAGACCGAAACCGAGCTTGCCGGCATCCAGACCGGCTTCATGGAGGCGAACAAGTTCCTCGCGGGAATGCGCAGGGAAGCGCCGATGTATTGCCAACCCGAAACCCTCCACCTCACGGCCGACCAGCTCGTCGACATGCTGCGGCGCGGGCTGAAGGAGCAACCGGAAATCGACGACGACGATCTCCCCTCCGCCCTGCTGTTCGTGATGCAGCGCACGTTTCCGTGCGAGCAGAGTTCGAAGTGAGGCGTCGGCCCTCGAAAGTCAGCAGCCGAACGTTTGCTTGTCCTCCAGATTCGTCCGATCTATCGCGCCGCGAGCTAGGCAACGCTTATGTTGTGGATTGCCATCCCTTTTGCGCCGCGACCCGTAGCGCGGCGGCCCGGGAAATGCACCCTGTGCGAAAAGCCCGCGATACGCGCACAATTCGACAGGGGAATGTCCTGTGAGCAAACCCACGCCGGTACCGCAATCGATCCCCGCGCCTGACGAGGTCCTCGGGCGCGACGATCCGCGCCGGCAGCGCCTTCACCACCTCATTCTCGAGCACGCGCTGTTGTTCGGCGATTTCATCCTCTCGTCGGGGCGGCGGAGCAAATATCTGTTCCAGCTTCGCCAGACGACCATGTTGCCCGAGGGCGCGTCGCTCCTCGGCGGGATCATCGTCGAATACATGCGCGGAAACGGTCTCCATACCGTCGGCGGCATGGAGCTCGGCGCGGTTCCATTGGTAACCTCGGTTTCGGTAGCAAGTCACAGTGCTGGATGGCCATTACGTGCATTCTTCGTGCGCAAAAAGGCCAAGGAACATGGCGCCGGCGAACGTATCGACGGTCATGTGAAGGACGGCGAGGAAGTTCTTCTGGTCGATGATGTGGCAACTTCGGGCAAGTCGATGTTTGACGCTTTGGCGGGGCTGCACACCGAATTCCCGAATTGTTATGTGAAAAAGGCATTGGTGGTCATCGACCGGCAGGAAGGCGCTGCCCAGGCGCTGGCGGATCGCAATATCCAGCTCGTCTCGCTGTTTAAGAAGAGCGATTTTCCGATACCCGCCTAGGGCTCCAAGGTCGGAAAAGACCCGCCACCCGCGCCGTCATGGTGTGGAGGGGATCGCAAGCGCGGCGGCGCTCTCGAAACGGAAGCGCAAGAAAATGGCGCGCGTCGCAGCGATTCAGCGGCGGGTAAATGGCGATATTGTCTTTGACAGACCCACCACGGAATGTAGTATTCTTCCGCGAATCTTTGGGGGTTCGCCATGGCCGGTAACATCGCCCAGCGGGCAGCAAAAGCGATTGCCAGCGCATTCGCGTGGCAAACCTTCTGGACCTACGCTTTCACGCCCTTGGTGGGTGTGGTGACGTTCGCCCTCGGCGTGGTCGAAAAACTACCGCTGATGTGGGCCTTGATGGCCGGAACGGTTTCATTCGCCATGACTGGCCTTGGGCTACTTTCCTTTTACCAGTGGCGATTTAGGCGTTCGCCAGAGAACAAAATCTCATTCATCCGCCCGGCAGTCGTCAGGCCTGATGGTGACGAGAACAAGGTTCTTCTTGGGATAGTCCTGAAAAACCTAGCCGACTTCCCGGTCGAAGCCACACTCGCCAGAATGGATCAACGGTGCTCGGCTAGAATACCATCGCAGCCTAGACTGGTCCCGCACACGATCCTTGTTGATGTTGCCAACGATTTTTATTTCACCGGATTAAACATCGACGTGACGGGGGTAACCGATGACCCGATGAAAGCTGAACTAGACGTAGTGATAGAATACGGAAGACCAGGGGGGAGGCGGTTTTCAGCCTCCTATTCCCATACGATGCTCATTCCCCGCGACGTGAATAAGGGCTACACTTGGCAAGTGAACAGCGTGCCCGGAGAACAGCCCGCCAAACTCACTTCTGCCAATTAGCGTTCTTTGGCGCCTGCCCGCGGTTTCGCCCGTGCGATCTTCCCCAGCTTCTCCTTAAATCGCCCCTCGTCCATGTCGCATTCGAGACGCTTGGCGACGGCCTCAAATGAGTCGTGGGTTTTTGGTTTTGTGACGGTTTTGCGACTCGGCTTCTTCATCACTTGTGTCTTCAGCCGCTTGCTCAAGCTAAATCTTGAACCGCATTGGCGCTACCCACAAGAAAATGTGGGAACATCCCATAGTTTACCAATTATCGCTTGCGGACATCTAACCGTGGCGTAATCCTCGGAGTGCTTCGGGCCGATTGCCGATTCTCACGGAAATCGGCCCGCTGCACAATGTGGGGCTGAACTGGTGTGGGGCGCGGGCTACCCACCTTGCTACCCCGAGGGTTCGATTCCCTCCAGCTCCACCGTCACTCGGGCGGCTCCTTGCGGGGCCGCCCTTTTCTTTAAACCACTTGACTCCCCAATCTGGCGAGTCCGAATCACGCTTCAGAAAATGTACATGGCTGATCATTGATGATCAACCGTGCTCATTGGTGACGCCTGTGGACAAGCCGACTCCCAAAAGACCAGCCCTCGATGAAAAGACGGAAGGGATGCTTGCCGACTTTTGCGAGGCGCATCATGAGGCTAACCCCACAGCGGTCGTGAACCGCGCTGTCCGCTCGTTCATTTCCGACGACGTTTCCAAGAATGATGGCGTGCGCGCGGTTTACGAAGCACTACAGAGGGGAAGGGAAAAGAAAGCTGGCCTCTCTTAAGTCGCTCTATTTTCACGAGATGGCCCATATGTGAGCCGCTTTCCGGCAGCGCCTTGAAGGGCACGAACCGTGCGAGCTTCATCGTTCACGCCTAGAGCGATGCGGTGCGAATAGCGGAAGTCGAATTCCGCCAGATATCTGTGCAGGTGCTTCTCTTTGCAGTGCTGGTAAATGCCCTTCATGCCGCGCTTAAAGATCGAAAAATAGCCTTCAATCGTGTTCGTGTGCGCGTAGTCGCGGCCCCATTCTTCCTGCGAATGGTTCACGCTGTAGTGCGCCGCAAACTGCCAGCCTGTGCGGATGTAGGCCGGCGCTTCGTCGGTCATTAGTTCGGACTGCTTGTCCGCGTTTTGAAGGATGATGCTCTTGACGGTCGCGCCGTCCACGCGGTCCACATGGAAGGAACGGACCGAGCCGCCACGCTCGACAAGCGAGACGATTTTTTGCTCGCTCTTGATCAGCGGGGGCGCCATCCAGCCAAAGCAGGAAACGAATGTCGACGGGCCAGACGAGCGGCCCCGGCGCTTTCCGATATAGGTCTCGTCCGCTTCCAGAATGCGGCCAATGCCGCCCATCGGCTCCTGCTTGCCGGATGGGGCCATTGCCTCGCGAAGGCGATGCGATACGAACCACGCGGTCTTCAGGGTGCAGCCAAGCGTCCGGTGAAGCTGGTTCGAAGAGACGCCCTTTTTGCTGGAGCACATAAGGAACGCCGCTTGGAACCACAGATGCAATTCCAGATGGCTATCCTCGAATACCGTGCCCTTCCGCACGGTGAATTTCTTGCGGCAATGGTAGCACTTCCAAAGGCCGTGGATCAGCGCGCCTTCTGGGTTCTTTTTGCTGGGCTTGGAACGCTGATTTTCCAGCTTGCCAATGCGGTCTGTGGCTTTGCAGAAGGGGCAAACCGGGCCGTGGGGCCACATGATGCTTTCGAGCATCGCGAAGGCCGCCGCTTCGTCGTGAAAGTGTTTCTGCTTCAGAATTGCGTTACCCATGACCGGACCCTTTCAATGGCCCAAATCTAGGCGTTGCGGCCGGGTCTGTCAAGTATAATATCGCCGGGTAAATTGTCGCGAGAACCATCACAGAACACACTCCTGAAAACGTCTTGATACCAATGCCTTAGATACAGGCTTGCCAACCGGAACAAAACGTGCACATTAGCTGCCTCTCGACCCCCTTGGGATTTGGGGGGTGGTGTGAAATAAGGAGGCGAAGCGATGATGAAGGAAGCGGTTTTGCGGGTGGTGGGCCGGGAGGATAAGAGCGACCGGAAGCGAGCCCTGGAGGCGGCGCTGTCCCAGATCGACCGGGCTTTCGGCAAGGGCTCGGTGATGAAGCTCGGCCAGCGCGAGGTGGTGGAGACCGACACGATCTCGACCGGCTCGCTGGGGCTCGACATTGCGCTCGGCATTGGCGGGCTGCCGCGCGGCCGGGTGATCGAGATTTACGGGCCGGAATCCTCCGGCAAGACCACGCTGGCACTCCATGCCGTGGCCGAGTCGCAGAAAAAGGGCGGTATCGCGGCCTATGTGGACGCGGAACATGCGCTCGACCCGGTTTATGCGCGCAAGCTTGGCGTCGATATCGACGAAATGCTGATCTCCCAGCCCGATACGGGCGAGCAGGCGCTGGAGATCGCCGACACGCTGGTGCGTTCGGGAGGCGTGGACATCGTGGTCATCGATTCGGTGGCTGCCCTGACTCCCAAGGCCGAACTCGAAGGCGAGATGGGCGACCAGCTGCCGGGCCTGCAGGCGCGGCTGATGAGCCAGGCTTTGCGCAAGCTCACCGGTTCGATCTCCAAATCGAACTGCCTCGTCATCTTCATCAACCAGATCCGCATGAAGATCGGGGTGATGTTCGGCAGCCCGGAGACGACGAGCGGCGGCAATGCGCTGAAATTCTACGCGTCCGTCCGTCTCGACATCCGCCGCATCGGCGCGATCAAGGACCGCGACGAGGTGGTCGGCAACCAGACGCGCGTGAAAGTGGTGAAGAACAAGGTCGCGCCGCCGTTCAAGGAGGTGGAGTTCGATATCATCTATGGTGCGGGCATCTCCAAGGTCGGCGAGCTGATCGATCTCGGGGTGCGTGCCGGCATCGTCGAAAAATCCGGCGCCTGGTTCTCCTATGGCAGCGAGCGGATCGGGCAGGGCCGCGAAAACGCCAAGCAATATCTCATTCAGAATCCGGACGCGGCGGCGCGCATCGAAGCGCAGATCCGCCAGAACGCCGGTCTCATCGGCCAGAAGCTGATGACCGAGAAGGAACCGGCCGAAGCGGCCGAAGACTAGTGTCGTTCTCTACTGGCATGGGGAACGGCTCCGGGAGGGGCGCTGCATAAAGCGGCGCCCCTTCGTTTTTGATGATTTCCCCGCAAAGCGGGGGCGGACCGGCAAGCGAGAGCTCAATCAAATCCAAGAACCGTCATGGCCCGCGACTGCGGGCCACCCAGTTGCCATCTGGAAAACCTGTGAGATGACGCGATATCACTCATGGCCCGATGCAGTGCCGGTTCCACCTGGGTGGCCCGCATTTGCGGGCCATGACAAGTGGAGTTTGCACAAGCGGCCATGAACAGCCTGACCGAAATCCGCGCGAGGTTTCTCGATTTCTTCCGCGCCCATGGGCACGAGATCGTGTCCTCCTCCCCGCTCGTGCCGCGCAACGACCCCACTTTGCTCTTCACCAATGCCGGCATGGTGCAGTTCAAGAACGTTTTCACCGGCCAGGAAAAGCGCAGCTACAGCCGCGCCACCACGGCGCAGAAATGCGTGCGCGCCGGCGGCAAGCATAACGACCTCGAAAATGTCGGCTACACCGCGCGGCATCTCACCTTCTTCGAGATGCTCGGCAATTTTTCCTTCGGCGATTATTTCAAGGAGAACGCGATCGAATATGCCTGGGAGCTGGTCCACAGGGATTTCGGCCTGCCGAAGGAGCGGCTGCTCGTCACCGTCTATGCCGATGACGACGATGCTTTCGCGCTATGGACGAAAATCGCCGGCCTGCCGGAATCGAAGATCATCCGTATTCCGACCGCGGACAATTTCTGGTCGATGGGCGATACGGGGCCGTGCGGGCCGTGCTCGGAAATCTTTTACGATCACGGGCCGAATATCATGGGCGGGCCACCCGGTTCGCTCGATCAGGACGGCGACCGCTATGTCGAGATCTGGAATCTCGTCTTCATGCAGTACGAGCAGTTTGCGGGCGGTGCGCGAACGCCGCTGCCGCGTCCCTCGATCGATACCGGCATGGGGCTCGAGCGATTTGCGACCGTCATGCAGGGGGTGCAGGACGTCTTCGATGTCGATCTGTTCCGGCATATCATCGCGGCCTCGGTCGAACTGACCGCGCAAGCCGCGACCGGCGGCCACGCCGCGAGCCATCGCGTTATCGCCGATCATCTCCGCTCGTCGGCCTTTCTCATCGCCGATGGCGTGCTGCCGTCGAATGAAGGCCGTGGCTATGTCCTCCGCCGCATCATGCGCCGCGCCATGCGCCATGCGCATCTCTTGGGCGCGCGCGATCCTTTGTTATATCGCCTGCTGCCGGTATTGGTCGCCGAAATGGGGCAGGCCTATCCCGAGCTGAAGCGTGCCGAAGCGCTCACGTCCGAAACTCTGCGCATTGAGGAACTGCGATTCCGCGAAACACTGACGCGCGGATTGAAGCTGCTCGACGAAGCCACGGCCGGAATCCTGCACGGCGACAAGCTCTCCGGCGAAACAGCGTTCCGGCTCTACGACACATACGGGTTCCCGCTCGATCTCACCGAAGATGCGTTGCGCGCGCGCGGCATTGCTGTCGACAGGGAAGCTTTCAACAACGCAATGGCGCGGCAGCGCGAGGACGCGCGGCGTGCCTGGGCGGGCTCGGGCGAAACCGGCACCGACACGCTGTGGTTCGCATTGCGCGACGAGATCGGCCCCACGGAATTCCTGGGCTACGAAACCGAGCAGGCCGAGGGCACCATCGTCGCAATGCTGAAGGACGGCCAGCGCATCGACAGTGCCGCTGCCGGCGAGACCGTCCGCATACTGACAAATCAGACGCCGTTCTACGCCGAATCCGGCGGGCAGGTCGGCGATGTCGGCGCGATGTTTTCGGCGAAAGGCTCGGAAGGCCGCGTCACCGATACCGAGAAGAAATTAGGTGCGCTGCATGTGCACGTCGTCGAGATCGTGCATGGCGCGCTCGGCATTGGCGATGTCGTGGAGCTGCGCGTCGATGGCGAACGCCGCCGCGCCACGCGCGCCAATCATTCCGCCACGCATCTCCTCCATGCGGCGCTCAAACATGTGCTGGGGCCGCATGTGTCGCAGAAAGGCTCGCTGGTCGCACCCGACCGGCTGCGGTTCGATTTCAGCCACCCCAAAGCCGTGACGCCCGAAGAGCTGCTGCGCATCGAGACGGAGGTGAATGCCGTCATCCGTCAGAACTCCGACACATCGACACGGCTGATGCCGACCGCGGATGCGATCGCGGCGGGCGCCGAAGCTTTGTTTGGCGAGAAATACGGCGACGAAGTGCGCGTGCTCACCATGGGCGAGGGCGACGGCAAAGCTTATTCCGTCGAACTTTGCGGCGGCACGCATGTGAGAAGGCTGGGCGATATCGGGCTGTTCACGATCCTCGCGGAAAGCGCGGTCGCCGCGGGCGTGCGCCGCATCGAGGCGCTGACGAGCGAAGGCGCGCGCAAATATCTCACGCACCAGGCCGAGATCGCCCGCGAAGCCGCGTCGGTCCTCAAAACAAACCCGGCCGAACTGCCGATGCGCGTGTCGCAACTCGCCGAAGAACGCAAACGTATCGAGCGCGAACTGGCCGACGCACGGCGTGCGCTCGCGCTTGCCGGGCCGTCGCGCGCCGATGCCACGGATGAAACGCGCGAGATCGCGGGCGTGAAAACCATGCTGCGCGTGGTGGACGGCGTGAGCGCGAAGGATCTCAAAAGCCTCGCCGATGAAGCCAAGGCAAAGCTCGGCTCGGGCGTTGTAGCACTCATCGCCATTGCCGACGGCCGCGCCTCATTGGTTGTCGGCGTGACCGACGACCTCAAAACCCGCATCGACGCCGTCGATCTCGTCAAGCGCGGCGCAGAAGCCCTCGGCGGCAAAGGCGGCGGCGGCCGTTCCGACCTCGCCCAGGCCGGCGGCCCGGATGGCACGAAGGCGCAGGATGCGCTGACGGCGATTGAAAAGCGGCTCGCGGAACTAACACCGGCCTGAACAAGCGCCCTCCACCGCCTTCGGCGGTCCCCCTCCCCCGCTTTGCGGGGGAGGATCAATCAGAACGGGCCCTTGGCGTAGATGCAGATTTTGTTGCCGATGGGGTCGCGCAAGTAACAACCATAGAAGGTTGTTGAATCCGCTGGCCTGGGGCCTGGAGCCCCCTCGTCGGTGCCGCCGCTCGATAATCCAGCGTCATAGGCGTGGCGCACCGCATCTTTCGACGGCGCGACGAAAGCGATCATCGTGCCGTTGCCGGCGGTCGCCGGTTTTCCATCATGCGGCGGGCACAGATAGACGCCGTGGCTGTCCTCGCCTTTCGGCCCATAGCCGATCCAGCCGCCCTCGTTGAACTTCCGCTCATTGCCGATGGCACCCATCACCGCGTCGTAAAACCTGCCGGATTTTTCGGCATCCAGCATGCCGATGGTCGCATAGCCGATCATAATCTGCTCCCTCGTTTGGCGTCCGAGAACCTAGCAGGGATGAGGAACAAATCAAGAACAATTTCGCGCAGCCGACCCGCGAAATCCGCATGGCCTCACCCCATCGCAGCCCGCAGATTCTCATCCACCTTGTCGAGGAAGCCTTCGGTCGTCAGCCATTTCTGGTCGGGCCCTACGAGCAGCGCCAGATCCTTCGTCATAAACCCGGCCTCGACCGTGTCGATGCACACGCGCTCCAGCGTGTGCGCGAAGCGGTCGAGCGCCACATTGTCGTCCAGCTTGGCACGATGGGCGAGCCCGCGGGTCCAGGCGAAGATTGAGGCGATGGAATTGGTCGACGTGGCATGGCCTTTCTGGTGCTCGCGGTAATGGCGCGTGACCGTGCCATGCGCAGCTTCCGCTTCCACCGTCCTGCCGTCGGGAGTCATCAGCACGCTCGTCATCAGTCCGAGCGAGCCGAAACCCTGCGCCACCGTGTCGGACTGCACGTCGCCGTCGTAATTCTTGCACGCCCAGACATAGCCGCCTTCCCATTTGAGCGCCGAGGCCACCATGTCGTCGATCAGGCGATGCTCGTAAGTGAGACCCGCCGCCTTGAACTTGCCGGCGAACTCCGCATCGAACACCTCCTGGAACAGATCCTTGAAGCGGCCGTCATAGGCTTTGAGGATCGTATTCTTGGTCGAGAGATAGAGCGGATAGCCACGCCCGAGCGCATAGTTCATCGAGGCATGCGCGAAATCGCGGATCGACTGGTCGAGATTGTACATGGCGAGCGCCACGCCCGAGCCCGGCGCCTTGAACACTTCCTTCTCGATGACCGTGCCATCCTCGCCCACGAATTTGATGGTGAGATTGCCCTTGCCCGGAAAGCGGAAATCGGTGGCGCGATACTGGTCGCCGAAGGCATGGCGGCCAATGATGATCGGCTTGGTCCAGCCGGGCACGAGCCGCGGCACATTCCTGCAGATGATCGGCTCGCGGAAAATGACGCCGCCGAGGATGTTGCGGATGGTGCCGTTGGGCGATTTCCACATCTCCTTGAGATGGAATTCCTTCACCCGGGCTTCGTCGGGCGTGATGGTCGCGCATTTTACGCCGACGCCCACGCGCTTGATCGCCTCCGCCGCGTCGATGGTCACCTGGTCGTTGGTGGCGTCGCGGTGCTCGATGCCGAGGTCGAAATATTGGAGCTCCACGTCGAGATAGGGCAGGATCAGCTTCTTCTTGATGAGGTCCCAGATGATGCGCGTCATCTCGTCCCCGTCGAGTTCGACAACGGGATTGGCGACCTTGATCTTGTCCATGGAATCCTCTGAAAAGCGAAGCGGGCGGGGGTATAGCGGGGTGACGGGCCTCAGTCAAAACCGTTCGGAAAGGTCTGCTAGCGCATGACGAGAAGTTTGCATGGCGCGGTAGTGCTGATCATTGTAGCGGTCGGATTGTTTCTCGGGCTTACCCGTTTCGGACAGGAAGTTGACACGTTTACCAGGGATCGTACGTTCACGCGTTCTTCGCCCGGCCGTCTCATCTTTCCTCCGCTGGGAGGAAGAGTAATTTCACCACGTTGCGCCGACGTTTCGCCCTGCAAAGTAAGGCTGGTCACTGTGTACAACGAGTTGTACGCGCGAAGTTCTATCCCGCCAGCAGTCGCACAGATCGGTGGCATCGTTGTGCCGCTTCTGCTGCTGTCGATCGCCGGCAGCCTACCCCTGAGCAAAATGCGCGGTCCATGGCATGTCGTTTCTGTTTTGCCCTTGCTCTTGGGCGGGCTTATTTTGTTGCTTCCACTTGTGGGCATTGTCTATCTGGATACGCACCACCAGAAATATCTTCCCAAAGGTTCGTTGTGGAATAACCTGATTTCTCCGGGGTTGCCATCAACCATTGTGGCGTCAGGCATTTTGCTCGGCGGCGTTGTTTGGATAAGCATCGACGCGTTCCGTGGACGGCATAGCAACCAATGATCAATTCGCCCGCCATCATTCTCTCCCGTCCCCAGCTCGGCGAAAATATCGGCGCGGCGGCGCGGGCGATGGCGAATTTCGGGCTGTCGGATCTGCGCCTTTCCGCGCCGCGTTCGGCGTGGCCCAATCAGAAGGCGACGGCAATGGCGGCGGGCGCTGTGGCGCTCGTCGAAACTGCGCGCGTGTTTCCCGATGTGCGGGACGCACTCGCCGATCTCAATCTCATCCTTGCCACGACAGCGCGCGACCGCGGCATTGCCCGCGAAGTGCTGACGCCGGCGGAAGCGGCCAGGCGCCTGCGCGCCGCCGCCGCGCGCGGTGAGAAAACCGGCATCTTGTTCGGCAATGAACGCGCAGGTCTGGACAACGAGGAGATTTCCTTCTGCGACGCAGTGATTACGATTCCCACGGCGGAATTTGCGTCCATCAACCTCGCGCAGGCGGTGCTGATTATGAGTTACGAATGGTTCCGCTCTGCCGACGAAACACCTCCCGTCCGGCTTGAACGCAGTCCTCTGCAGCGCAAGCCGACACGCGCCGAACTGATCTCCACGTTCGAGCATCTCGAAAGGGAATTGCTTGCGAGCGGCTTTCTCTATCCGCCCGACAAGATGGACGGCATGCGTCGCGCGATCCGCGCCACCATTCACCGCGCCGAGCTCACCTATCAGGAAACCCAGACGTTACGCGGCATGATCGTCGCGCTCGCCAAGGGCAAGCACCGCGTGCGGAACACTTCCTAATCGGGAAATTCCGGCACGGCGGGCCATGCATCGAGCACCGGCCCCAGGGCGGATTTGAGCGGGCCGAGCCAGGGCTCGAAAGCCTGCCAGCGTTCGACGCCGTCCTTGAAGATCGGCTGGCGCACCTGCTCGTTGCTGAAGGAGTTGAAGGCGCGGTCGCTCTTGTAATATTCGAGGCAGCCCGGCTCGAACGGCAGTTCGAGGAAATCGAGCATGCGGCGCACTTCGCCTTCGAGATCCGCGACAAGATTCTCGTAGATGAGCCGATGGATTTTCCCCGGCATCACGCGATCGTAATGTGCCATCAGCCGCACATAATCGTAATAGAAGCGGCCGATGTCCGAAAGCTTGTAGGAAAGCGGCGGCGCGTGCGCGAAACTCACCGTGAAATTCGCCCAGCAGCAGGCGATCGGATGTCGCCGTACGTCAATAATCCGCGCATTGGGCAGGATCAGCCGGATGAGGCCGACCTGCCAGATATTGTAGCAATTCTTGTCGACGAAGTACGGTTTGCCTTTCGTGCGATGAGTTTGCGTGAGCTCGAGATATTTCTCGCCGAATGCCTTCAGGTCTTCAGGCGTAAGCTTGTCCATGCCGCACGGATAATCGGCGCCCGTCTTGGGCATAACCTCCGCGCCCACCAGCTGAATCATCGTTTGCAACTCGCCCGCGACTTCGATCTGCGAATGCGCGCCGAGAATTTGTTCGGTCAGCGTCGAGCCCGACCGCTGCAGGCCGATAACAAATATCGGTTCTGAGGAGGGGCAACCCATGCCTTCCCGGGCGCGAAACAGCTCCGGCGTGAAAACCGTGCGGGCGCGGTTGACCATTGAGGTCGTGGAATCGGGATTGTAATCGATACCGACGCGCCGGATCGCATTGCCTTTCGAATAATGGCGGAAAGCCTTCTCATGTTGTTTCACGTCGTCGCAGGCCTTGCCAAGCGCGTAACAGAGATCGACGCGCTCGGCGGCGCCAATCGCAGGACTTGCAATCTGCGCTTCCATGATGCGGACGTCCTCGTCCGTGAAGCGATATGTTTTCGTGCTCGCAAGCCCCCACCATGCCGGTCCGGACGCGGGGTCGAAGCTTATGACCCTGCGCAGACATGAAATAACTTCGTCGTTATGTCCGCCAAGGCTTCTGAGCGCGGTTGCAAGACCCATCCAGACCTGTGGCGACTCTGGACTCTCGGCCGCCAGTTCCCGGAACATCTCCGCCGCCTCGGCATATTTCCTGGTTCTGTTCAGCAAATGTCCCTTCAGGGCGCGGAAAAGCCGGTTGGTCGGGCTCTTGACCAGCAGGATGTCGATTTCGTCGAGCGCCGGCTTGAGCTTGTCCAGCTCCATCAACGCGACGGCATAATTGTGCCGGTAAGCGATGTGATCCGGAGCGTGTCGGACGCATTTGGCGAGATACTCCTCCGCCAGGCGAGGATTGCGCGACCGCTGGGCGATCTCGGCCATGATATTCAGCGCGTCGGCATTCCGCGGATGTTTCGCGAGGAACTTGGATACGGTCTTCCGCGCCTCTGCAACGCGATCCTCTTCCAGCGCCTCGGCGGCTTCGAGCAGTTTCGGGTCCTGGATCGGCTGCAGGTCATACAATTCGTTCCGCGCCTGCACGATCGGATCGCACTCGAGGTTCGCGCCCCGAAACGCAATGTCGGGCACCTGAAGGGTTGGCCCCGGAGGGGGAGTCAGCGATTGCACGCGGTCAATTCCACAAAGAAAAATTTCCGCCGCCTTTTCTTGTCAGGGCGGACCACGACTCTCAATGGCTTTGGAGGGCGTTCGAAGAGTTGCGCCGGATTCGTGATCGGGTGGATCCAAAATCCCGTGACCCGGAAGCTCTCCGCCACTTTGCGCCCCGGCCAGACCCCGACTGCGCGCGGAGGATATCAGCTTTACGTAGGGAGTTCCGCCAGTAATTGGCGTCCAGCCTCTGCGGCCTCGGGGACGGCAGTTTTCGAAACGGGAGCCGGAACAAACCGAGGAACCGGATTGCGACAGCGCATCGCGCGCCTTTGTCTTCCGGTAGAACCAATCATAGCTCCACGACATCTGAGATGGAACTGAAGGACTGGCAAAACTCGGATCTGTCTTTTCGACGATCCAGTATTTCCTTCCTCGTTTGAGCGTTATCGGGCCAAAGGGCAATGTCGCCGGGCATCCGGATGCGACGGTCCTTGTACTGATAAGCTCCTTGTCGGGTTTGTTGTCGCGGGATGAATAGATTCCAATTGAAAGTCCCAGATAGGCTGACTGGGTGGCGAGCTTGTTGGCGATCTCGATTCCGCTGATGTCCTGGCCCTTCCCTGTTACGGGAACTGCAGCCTGTATCCAGTGCTCGACGAGACCGGAGTCGCCAAGTTTCGCCTCGTAGGCGATATCGACCGCGCCGTAATCGCAAAGGAACCTGTCATTGGTGCTCAGCCCGTAATGACTGGACTCTGGTTCGCGTGCAGGCAGCGGACCGGCAAGCGCAAGCGATGCAACACTGATCAGAGCAGTGGTTGCCACCAGAAGCGTTTTCATCGGATTAGTCTCCCCTTGCCGGAGGATATCCTACGCCCGCAGGGCTTTCCCGGCAATTCGCCGCGGCCCCGTTTTGCGATCCTTTCGTTGCCGCGCGGGCAAGCACCTTTGCTTACGGGGCGTCGATGGGCTATATTCAAAGCGGGGGACGGCGGCGGACGAGGCGCTCGCCAACCCGGTCAGGTCCGGAAGGAAGCAGCCGTAACGAATCCGCAGCGGGTCGCCGCCGTCCTTCATTTCTGGGGGAAACACGTCATGAAAATGCTCTTGATAGCGACAACAGCTCTCATCAGCGTTGCGTCACTTGCTGTGTCCGATCCCGTGTCTGCACGAGGAACTGGATCAGGCCTTTACCATTTCGACGCCAACAAGGAATTTCTGTGCAATTACGGATTTACGATTTACAATGTTGTTCAGAGCTACGCCTCGGGGCGTGTCATTAGCTACGAGTGGTCGCGCGCAGCGGCACCGTTGATTGGCAGAGGCAAGAGAGTCAGCGAAATTATTGTTGCAGAATCGTCTTTATCGGAAGCGACGACAGGTTTTTCCGTTGCCATATATTCGGGTACGAGTTCGCCCGTTAACAAACTTGTTGGTGCGATTGTCGAACCATCGCAAGGATGCGGACGCCGGAAAGTCAAAATTTCCCGAACGAATCTTGCAAAAGGAAAGCAATACTGGATTGTCGAGACTGCGCTGCGCGCGCAATTAAGCCAATACACGTCAGCGTCTGACAACGCAATGAAATGGCTCTACGACGAAAAGCCAAAACAAGACGTCGGATTGTGGCAATCAGGGTATTCCAAGCATGACAAAAGACATGAGTCGCCATGGATGAGCATAGGATATGTTCCTTACGCGAGAGTGAAATAAGTAATTGCGGGCCGCGCTTGCCGTCAACAACGAGCGGCGGCGGACGAGGCGCTCGCCAACCCGGTCAGGTCCGGAAGGAAGCAGCCGTAACAAAACCGCAGCGGGTCGCCGCCGTCCTTCCACTTTCCCATCATCCTTCGACAGGTTCAGGATAAGGGTGTTTTTGCCTCATGCCGAGCTTGTCGAAGCATGATCTCTCGCGCCATCCTGTTATGATCCAGCCGCAATGATCGACGAACCCTCATTCGGTTTCGCTGCCGAGCCCGCCAAGGCGGAAGCCTATCGCGTGCTCGCGCGCAAATACCGGCCGCAGGATTTCACCGGCCTGATCGGGCAGGAAGCGCTGGTGCGCACGCTGACCAATGCGTTCGCCACCGGCCGCATTGCCCATGCCTTCATGCTTACCGGCGTGCGCGGCGTGGGCAAGACGACGACCGCACGCATCATCGCCCGCGCGCTCAACTGCATCGGGCCGGACGGCAGCCGCAAGACGCCGACCATCCATCCCTGCGGCGTCTGCGAGCCTTGCGTGGCCATCGCCGAATCCCGCCATCTCGACGTGCAGGAGATGGACGGCGCCTCGAATAACGGCATCGACGAAGTACGGCAGATCATCGACAGCGTGCGCTACGCGCCGGCGAGCGCGCGCTACAAGGTCTACATCATCGACGAAGTGCATATGCTGTCGAAGGCGGCGTTCAACGCGCTTCTGAAGACGCTCGAAGAACCGCCGGCGCATGTCGAATTCATCTTTGCAACAACGGAAATCCGCAAAGTTCCCGTCACCATTCTTTCGCGCTGCCAGCGTTTCGATCTGCGCCGCATCGAGACGGAGGAACTCACGGCGCATCTCGCCAACATTGCGGCGCAGGAAAAAGTAGAAATCGAGCCGCAGGCGCTGGCGCTGATTGCGCGGGCGGCGGAAGGTTCGGTGCGCGATTCGCTGTCGCTGCTCGATCAGGCCATCGCACATGAAGAAGGGCACTTGATCGGCGCCGAAAACGTGCGTGCGATGCTGGGTCTCGCCGATCGCGGCCGCATTCTCGACCTGTTCGAGAAGACGATGCGCGGCGAGATCGCCGCGGCACTGGCCGATCTGGACGACATCTATGATGGCGGTGCCGATCCGCTTGTCGTCATGCAGGATCTGCTGGAGATCTCCCATTTCCTCACCCGGCTGAAAGTGGCTCCGGCGGCGCAGGGCTTTTTCGATGGCGGCTCGGGCGAGGCAAAACGGGCTGCTGCGATGGCCGCCGAACTGCCTGTTTCGGCGCTGACGCGCGCCTGGCAGATGCTGCTCAAGGGATTGTTCGAAGTGCGCGATGCCGCGCGGCCGATCGCGGCGGCCGAGATGGCGCTGGTGCGCCTCGCCTACGCCGCCGATCTTCCGCCTACGGACAAATTGGTCCGTGACGTGCTGGAACAGGGAACTGCCCCCCTGGGGCCGGGGGCCTCCGCCCCGCCTGCGCGGGCAAGCGGCGAAGCGCGCGACATGCGCTCAAGTAGCGAAGCGGTAGCGCACAACAAGAATGCGGGCGGGACGGCTGCGGCTCCAGGAAGCCTGCATGCGCAGGCGCTGCCGCGCGCCGAGGCGCTTGCCGCACCGGCGGAGACAATCGTAATTACTTCGCTTGCCGATCTCGCCGCGCTTGCCGCCGCGAAAGGCGCGAGCGTGCTCAAGGTGCAGATCGAAAACAACATCCATCTTGTGCGGTTGGAGCAGGGGCAGATCGAATTCCGTCCCGGTGCCGGCGCGCCGCGCACACTGGCGGGCGATCTCGCGCAGAAGCTCAAGGAATGGACCGGCACGCGCTGGGTCGTAACACTCGCCCGCGAAGGCGGCGCGCCAACGCTTGCCGAGCAGCGCAAGACAGCGCATGCGCAAAAGATCGAACAGGTCGCGCAATCACCCATGGTGCGCGCGGTGCTGGATCGTTTTCCGGGCTCCGAAATCGTCGGGGTCCACGATCGCCCCGAACCCGAAATCCCTCCGGCCACGGACGAACCTTGATCAAGAAAATGATCGCACACAGAGGCACGGAGCCACAGAGGATTATTACCACAAAGAGCACGAAGCACATAAAGAACGATTGCGCGCTTCGCGCGCATAACTTCCTTTGTGCTCTTAATGGTTCAGCCCTCTGTGGCTCTGTGGCTCTGTGTGAGAACAAATTCGCGCAGCATGCAAATTGGCGGGGCATGTAACAGATGCCGTCGCTGCCTGCAGGACCGGAGATCGAGAAGCTAATTCAGCTCCTGGCGAAATTGCCGGGGCTCGGGCCGCGCTCGGCGCGGCGCGCGGCGCTCGTGCTGCTCAAAAAGCGCGAAACCCTGCTCGAACCGCTCGGCCGGGCGATGCGCGAAGCCGCCGCGGCCATCCGCGTGTGTGCGCAATGCGGCAATCTCGATACGACGAGTCCCTGCGCCGTATGCCGCGATCCGCGCCGCGATTCCCATTTGCTCTGCGTGGTGGAAGATGTGGCCGATCTCTGGGCGCTCGAACGCGCGGGCATCTTCCGCGGACGCTATCACGTGCTGGGCGGCGCGCTGTCGGCGCTTGATGGAATAACCCCGGAAAAGCTGAACGTGGCGCCGCTCGCCGCGCGTGTCGCGAACGGTGTGGAGGAAGTAATTCTCGCCATGAACGCAACCATCGAAGGCCAGACGACGGCGCATTATCTCATGGATATCCTTGCCGGTTCGAAGGCGAAGGTGACACGGCTCGCCCATGGCGTGCCGGTCGGCGGCGAACTCGATTATCTCGACGAAGGCACGCTCTCCGCCGCCTTCCGCGCCAGGCGCGAGATGTAGTATGAGACAAGAGTTCTTTCAATAATCAAACTTGTCATCCCCGGCGAGCGGCGCAGCCGCGAGGGAAGGGGACCTAGGTCGTGAAACGTTTGCGTTTCTCAAATTTTAGTTACGGTGCGATGCCGCGAAAAATCGTTGTGAGCAAGCACCTCTTCCCCCAGCTTCGCTCGGCCGGGGATGACAGCGAGGCGCGTAATTATGCAATCAGGTGCGCGATTACGCGTCGACGATAAGTTCTTCCAAGCCGCGGAAGAAAGGTAACGACCGCCAGCGAGGCATGGCATCGGGTTCGGCAAGGCGCAAATTCGGAAAGCGTGCAAAGAAAGCCGGCAACGCCACCTGCGCTTCGAGCCGCGCGAGCGGCGCGCCGATGCAGACATGCGCGCCGCCGCCGAACGCCACATGTGGCGCATCCTTGCGCGTGATGTCGAAACGGTGCGGATCGGGAAACACGTCCGGATCGTGATTGGCGCTGCGCAACCAGACGGTCATCGATTGCGATTGCCGTATCGGGCAGCCGGCGATCTCCATGTCCCGCGAGGCGATGCGCGCGGTGGCGTCGACCGGGCCTTCGAAGCGCAGCACCTCCTCCACCGCCGAATTGATAAGTAACGGATCGGATTTCAGCCTGGCGAGCTGGTCCGGATTCCTGAGGAAGTGATAAATCGCGTTGCCGATCAGGTCTGTCGTCGTGATGTTGCCGCCGACCAGCAGCGACATCAAATTGACCGCCAGTTCCTGGTCCCGTATCGGCGCGCCTTCGGATTGCAGTTCTACCATGTCGCTGACAAGATCGTCGCGCGGCTCCGCACGCCGCGCCGCCATCAGCTCCAGCATGTAATTCCCGAGTGCGGTTGCCGACGCTTCGAGCCGCAGAGATTGTTCTTCGGTGCGGAACGGATTGAGCGTGAGGATTACGCCCTCCGACCAGTTGCGGAATTCCGCAAGCCGCGTCTCGTTCACGCCGAGAATCCGCGCGATGGCATCGGTCGGAACGAGCCATGCAAAACTGCTCATGACATCGAGGCGGGCCAGCCCGCCGATGCGATCGAGTATTTCGGCGACGACTTGCTCCACCTGCGGCCGGCAGCGCGCGACGCGCTTGTACATCGCCCTGGCGAGCGGGTTGCGGATTCGCGCGTGGTCGGGATTGTCAAGCAGGAGAATGCTCCGTGCAACGGCGTCCTCGCCCGTTACTGCCGCCTGAATGGGCTCGTCGGTCATCCGCTTCTGCAGATAGGCCTCGGGCTCGGCCTTCGCAGGATCGCGCCACAGTGTTGTGTCGGCGAGCAGGCCGCGAACGTCGGCATAGCGCGTCAGGATGAATGTTCCCGCCTGCGCATCGCGGCGTACCGGGCACTCCGCGCGAAGCCGGTCGAGCAGCGTATGCGGATCGCGGTTGAAGTCCGGATTGAGCGGCGTCAGGTCGAAGACATTCGGCAGGGAGCCATCCGGCATGGAAGTGGCTCAGTGCCGGGCCCGCCGCGCCGCAAGCGGCGCCGGGCCATATTTTCGCTCGTACTGGACCGCGCTGATCGCGAGGTCATGGTCACTCGGCACCGGCTCCGCCGGATGGGTGCGACCCATAAACCGGACGTAACCCCGATAGCTGTCCCGGCAAGCCGCAGCTATCGCGCGGGCGATGGGCGCATAATCCGGGCGGCCGTCGTCCAGCCGCAGCGCGGCCCGCGCCGTGCAGGCGGAATAATCAAGCAGCGGGTCGGGATCGCGCGGCCCTGCCGAAGCAGCGGCGGATGCCGCGATTGTCGTCGCGACGAGCGCGGCGAGACGCTTCATGGACAACCCGCCAGGTCTGTCACCGCCGTTTGAATCCAACGGCGAAATTGCCCCGGATTTCACAAATGGTACAGGGGGTCAGGTCGTGTAGTTGCTGCGAAAATCGTCAAGTATTTTTTTCTCCCGATCGTCCAGATCGGGAATTGCCGCTTCGAGAAACGCTTTCAGCTCGTTTTCCTCGTTGTTGTCGCGCAGAAACGCGTATTCGTCGAGCGCCGACTCACTGTCCAGATTGTCGAGGATCATGTCGGTGAGCCGCGATTGGACCTCTTCCATAATCGCCGCCCGCGCCTCCTCGCCAAGTCCCTTTTGCCGGAGAAAATCGGAAACGAATGCATCCAGATCGGCCATCGTGCTCCATCCTTCGGCGCCGGTTTGCGCCCGCAGCGGAATAGCGTGAAAAACGCTAATAAATGGCTTAACCGGCTGCATCTCGTCGCTTGACCCTGCGGCGGCCGTAAGTATATTGCGCGGCTTCGCGCCGGACGGCCGGTTGGGCGGTCCAGCGGGTATGCGCAGAACTCAGGGAATTTTTGGCGATGTTTGCGGTCATCCGCTGCGGCGGAAAGCAGTACCGGGTGGCAGTGGACGATGTCCTGACCGTCGAAAAGCTCGATGGGGAAGCCGGGGCCATCCTCAAGCTCGAGGAAGTGTTGCTTCTGGGCGGCGACTCGCCCAAATCGGGCGCGCCGCTGGTTGCGGGCGCGGTGGTCCATGCCGAGATTGTCGAACATGGCCGGGGCGAGAAGGTCGTGGCCTTCAAGAAGAAGCGGCGCAAGAACACACACAGGAAGCGCGGCCACCGCCAGCACTTCACCAGGCTGAAGATCACCGGCATCGAAGCCGGCGCGTAAGGAGAGACGGGTATGGCTCACAAGAAAGCAGGCGGCTCCTCACGCAACGGACGCGACTCCGCCGGACAGCGGCTGGGCGTTAAACTGTTCGGCGGCCAGGCGATCGAAGCAGGCAACGTCATCGTCCGCCAGCGCGGCACCCAGTTCCATCCCGGCGAGAACGTCGGCATGGGCAAGGACCATACGCTGTTCGCCCTCGTCGATGGCCGGGTCGAGTTCCGCAAGGGTTTCAAGCGCCGCACCTATGTCTCGGTGCAGAACGGCGCGCCGGAAGGTTCGGCGTAGGGAGCGGACGTTCCACGGTTCGAAATCGGGCTCCGTTGCATTCGTCGTCGCTCGG
>Ga0335074_10000260_pt1 | contig 80468 bp, 62 predicted proteins | sample Lox_Sample_23_FD_206715 | JGI IMG/M metagenome (GOLD analysis project Ga0335074, IMG submission 206715) | Soil microbial communities from Loxahatchee National Wildlife Refuge, Florida, United States - Lox_Sample_2.3 | ecosystem: Environmental > Terrestrial > Soil > Wetlands | place: USA... | reverse complement strand
GCGTGGTTCGCCACATCCAGTCCGCGGCTCTCCTTTTTTGGCGTGCAGATGGCGCTTTCCTTTTACATCGTCAACCTGCAGAATGCCCACATCCAAACCGACCTCACGATCGCGCGCGATAAGGTAATGGGCGTGTTATTGGGCATTCTCGCCATGGGCTTTATCTTCGACCGCTTCGGGACGAAGAGCGATGCGGAGCAGTTGCAGAAACTGCTGGTGCGGAACGTGGGTATGCTGGCACAGCTCGCAGTTTGTCCGGTGACGCGTGACAGAGCCATTGCAGTTTCGCCCATTCGCCGTCTACCCAGTCAGATCAATGACAACTTCGCCAGTCTAGAATCTCAGATGGATTCCGCGCGGTTCGAGTTTGCGTTTCGCCATCGGCCTGAGGATGACATTGTCGAATGTGCGCGGATTCAGAGGGTTCAGCCAGCATTGCGCTCGATCTACCTTCTGGAACTCACTCTTCTTTCACATCGCGGTAGACGGGAGATCGGCGCTGAATTGACTGAACGCCAGAACCAGGCGCTGGACCATTTTCTGAACGAATATAGCGATGCACTCATGCACATTGCCGCATGGATCGCACACGAAGAGGAGACGCCTGCGCGCGTCAGCGACGATTCAATCCGGCTATTACAGCAAGCGTTCGAGAACCACGGCTCTGAGATTTCGCAGGCAATCACCGATATCTGTCAGAAGATGGCTTCCTGTCTCCTTGTGCTGAGGAACGAGTGCTGACTCGTATTCTTACCTGAGTCAAACGGATTTTCCCTTCATCGCGGACTCTCATCATCAATGCATCCTCGTAACTTCGATTAAGGCGAATGCGGGAAAAGAGTGCAATAGGACGATAGTATTGCTGATACTTTGGAATGGGCCCGCGCCTTCCGTTGGAAGCGGACAACAGCGTGCGGTCTTCGACATTAGTCAAGCTGTTTTGCAGGTTCGGTCTCGTTTATCAGTGGAAGCCAAACTTGAATGCGAGTGTCACCCGGTTTTGAATCGATCTGTATGTTGCCGCCAAGCTTTCTGACAATAGTTTGCACAGTGTTCAGCCCGAGGCCCGTTCCCTCACCAACACCCTTGGTCGTAAAAAATGGATCAAAAATATAGGGTTTGATCTCCGATGGAATTCCAGAGCCGCTATCGCCAATCTCAACCACGACGTAGCTGTCCTCTCGGAAGGTCTGCAGCCGAAGCTCACCCTTACCCAGCATCGCGTCGATGGCATTGTCAATGAGGTTGGTCCACACCTGATTCAACTCAGATCCTACCCCGCGAACCATTGACGGAAACGTATCGAAGGTGCGCTTTACTTCAATGCCAGGTTGGAGGACGTGGGCCAAAGTTCCAAGCGTGGTTTCGAGGCTCCGCGCGACGTCAATGTTCTGTACCGGCGCCTGGCCCATGTAGGTATATTCCTTAACCGTCCGAACCAGTTTCGATATTCGGGCGCTGCTGTTCTCTATTGTGCTTAGTAGGATCGATAACTCTGCTGAAGCAGCAATCCGCTCCAGTGCCAAGCGAGCCGTGCTTGAGTCGAGTTGTGTAAGTAGGGAGGTGAGTGTGTCGGGAGACATATTGCACTTTGCCAAGCCGGCTGACAACTCCCATGAATCAGCGATGCCGTAGTGGCTCAGTATCGAATCCAGTCTTTCTTCGAGGTCGCTGAGAGCGAGCCCATCTAACAGAGCGGTCTTTGATTGCAGCAACGAAGCCTCGACCTCTTCAATTATGACTTTGTCTGAGTCATTGATAGGCCGCCGCCACAATTCAGAATTTGCAATTCGCAATTTGGCCAGCATATCGCGCATCTGATCGGCAGCGCGCTTGGCCGCGGAAGCCGGGTTATTCAATTCGTGAGCAAGCCCCGCCGATAATCTGCCTAATGAGGCTGAACGGTCGCGTAGCTGCTCTATTCGGGTTCCTTCCCTGATTCTTTCCGACATCATGGCGACGAGTCTTGTCGTCAATTCCGGCATTCTTTGGATCAGCTCTGAAAACTTGGCAGCCGGAAATTTGCCGAGACGCCCATCCGTCAATGCTCGTCCAGTTACAGTGAATCGCTTCATTCGTGAGAAGGGCAACACGCCGCTGACATCACCGGCTTGCGCGGGGAGTGAGACGGTATCGCCACCAAATTCCCCTCTCCACTGAAAGAGTCCTTCAAGAAGAATGAACATCCAATCTGCTGGATCGCCTTGCCGCACGAATGCTTCCCCGGCCTTGACGGAAACTTCCTGCACATGACTCAGAAACCAATCGATCTGGTCGTACGGCAAATCCGCGAATGCTGCGACACCCTGCAATTCGACTGAACTGATCATTCATTAAGCCTTCCCGTCAGCAAGCGGCCTCCATGCAGTCAGCACGACGCGATCGACTGAGGCTGGCCTTAGTCTTGCTCTCCCCAAGCCTGCGCATACGCCTTGCCATAGGGATAGAAGAGATCTTTCCCACCTTCTTTCCACGCGGCCTTCATCTCAAGCGTCGTGATGTCCCAATCAGGCCGGCACTTCTCTGTGACGGTACGCAGGTCTTGGCGGAGCTCTTCAATCGTCGGACGGCCGAAGAACCATTAGCCGTTGTAGACCTTATAAACGATGAGGCCCGGCTCGAGAACAATGACGTGAGGAATCATCGGATTGCGATCTGGATCGGTGTATTCGGCAATATCGATGTCCTTTTGAACGATTCGTCCTGCATCGGAGAGAAACGGCCAGTGCGCACCGACGCCTGAACGATACTCGTTGGTTAATGTGATGCTGTCGGTGCTGATGGTGACTAGACGGCAGTATCCCACTTCCATTTCGCGATGGAATTGAACCAGGATCTCGGCTTGCCGGCGGTCCCTGGGGCAATAACCACTGCGGCTCAGCACCAAAACCATCGGATGCTGGCCCTGCAGTTCTGAAAGCGTGCGGCGCTTCGTCGCGTGATCTGTTAGTTCGTAATCGGGGAAGGCCGCACCGGGAACAATGTCGGATCGCATGACTAAAACGCTCCTTTCGTTGGGCTATCTAAGCGTGAACCGCTGATTTTCGTGCATCGATCGGGTGGAACGCGCACAACTTGTTCGTTAAAATCCGTCGGAGTCAATCACGGTCTGCGCAAACGCGTTTCCTCGGAGTGCAGCGCGGATAATCCGGGGCATGCGGCGTCATTCCAGTCCCGAGCGCATCGACCACGCCGCCCACTTCATGGCCCGGAACGCGCGGATAGGGAATTCCTGGTCGGCGGCATTCGACGACGATCGCATCACTGTTACATGCACCACATGCCGGAACTCTGATAAGTACCTGACCCAGGCCTGAATCGGGAACCCCCAGCTCAACGACTTTAGAACCTACTCCAGTCGCGGTCACCGGGACCGCTTTCACGGTCGCTACTACGACTGCCGTTGCCCTCAATCCTCGTATTTCTCGTCTGAGCTGGTGACTTCGTGACGGCCGTAAATTTCGGGAAGCAGCCCACCCACCAGCAAGTCCCGCGCTAGCGAAATTCGGGAAAGTCCTTCCAGCATAGAACTGGAATCGCGATGAACGTCGATCTGGTCCTTCGCGTTCATCTAAATCAGGCCCGCGTTAACTGCTGTGATCATGCATGAAGCGCACAGGCGAAGCCATTGAACGAAAGTATTGATCGATACCTTAGTCTCAGGTGCCGCGAAAATTCAAACCAACCTCAATTGGTGTGGCGCTCTAAGCGGCTTTCTCCGCGAACAGGTGCAGAAGCGCTTTGGCTACTGCAGTAGAGGATGCGGGATTCTGGCCCGTAATCAGACGGCCGTCCGTAATTGCGAAGCTCTGCCAATCAGGAGCTTTCTCATAGAGACCGCCCACACGTTTGAGCTCATCCTCGACGAGAAACGGCACAACATGCGTCAGGTGTACGGCTTCCTCTTCACCATTCGTAAAGCCAGTCACGCGTTTACCTTTCACGAGCGGTGCGCCGTTGTAGGTGTCCCTGTGAAGCACACCTGGCGCATGGCAGACGGCTGCGACCGGCTTGCCGGAGTTGTAGAAAGTTTCGATCAGTGCGATTGATTCTGGATTATCGGCCAGATCCCACATGGGACCGTGGCCGCCGACGTAAAAGTTCGTGTCGAAATCTTCCGCTTTCATATCAGCGAGCTTCACGGTCCGAGAAAGAGCCTCTTGCGCAACTTTATCTTTCTTGAACCGGGTCATTGCAGGCGTTTGATTCTCCGGCAAGTCGCTCTTTGGATCCATCGGCGGCTGCCCGCCTTTCGGCGAGGCTAGAGTCAATTCCACACCGGCGTCTCTGAACACAAAATAGGGGGCTGCAAATTCCTCGAGCCAGGAGCCCGTCTTTCGGCCTGTGTTGCCAAGTTGGTCGTGCGACGTCAGCACCATCAGTATCTTCATGCTCCTTCTCCTTTGTGTGTCAACTTGCACATTCCGAATGAATCCGCGGCAGAATCCGATCTAACCAGAATCGCAGGAGCGGAACAATAGAACGATGGAATCGACAATACTTTGGTATTGGGTGAAGCAATGGATAGCGCTCGCATTCTGCAAACCGGACAGTCATCCGAATTGTTAAGCCGCTTTGACCAGTGGAGATTTCCTGTCCCATCCTGACGATCACCCTTCAAGACGGACGAATTCCGCCTCGTCATTCCGCATGCCTGGACAATTCCCAGCATCTTGAGGAATCGAGAATGCGAACGTCGAACCGGGCCGTCATTTCGAACAGCCCAAAAGCGGCAATGATGAACCTCGACAATTGAGCGGCTCACCAACAGTCAGCTGCCAAAGTACCACCGTGCCTGATGAAGTGAACATGGCTTGTGGCAGAGAAGGCGGTTCAATCCATTATGACCGTGACCTGGTTATCTGTTCGAGTTGTTGTACTTTCGCGGTCATGTTCGAGAGAGAAGCGATTGTGATGCAACAAGGCAGACGGGCGTCGGACAATACGAAGGTATCAATCGATACTTTTGTTCAATAGCGTTGCCTCCGCGATTCTGGCTTAATTAACCGCATTGAGGAAACGCCAAAAAAGCTCTTGTCGATGCGGCGAATGAAACATCATTGGAACAAGAGGCGTATGCATCGCTATGCCGTGACGGTGAATCCGGATTCAATGAGGCGCACATGGCAGTGATCTCGAAGATCCTGTTCCCGGTCGACTTCTCACCCTCCTGCATTGCGATGTCTGGATATGTGAAAAGAGCTGCAACCCTGTTTGGTGCCAAAGTCTCCCTTGCCCACGTTGTCGACCTTATGAGCCATAATGCGCTCGAGCTTTATGTAAGACCAGCTCCCGATATTTCGGAGGAGCATTTGGAAATCGGTCAGGAGAAACTCAATTCGTTTCTCACGAGAGAGTTTCCCGTCCGTGATTGCCCGCGACTATTGGCCTTTGGAGATGCGGCAACAGAGATTGCCAAAATGGCAAAAGAGGAGAGATTCGACCTCATCATAATGCCCACGCACGCCGGCAAGTACCGGCATATGCTCCTCGGTTCAACCACCTCCAAGGTCCTCAATGATGCAGACTGCCCTGTATTAACCAGCCAGCATGCCGAAACAATCTCTCCACGGCCACTGGCGCATCGGGAGATACTTTGTGCGATTGATCTAAGTCCCCATTCCAAGAGAGTGCTGCGCTTTGCGAGCGAGATCGCTAAGGAAGCTCAGGTTAAATTGACCATCATTCATGCAGTGAAGGCACGGAAGCCGCTGCCCGCCGACCCTGCGCTCGATGGGGTATATCAGTTGACTGAAGAACGTGCAGCGCGTCGGCGCATAGGTGAGCTTCAACGGGCGATGGGCGCAGATGCGGCGGTTCGCATTGTTGCTGGCGACGCAAAAGGGGCTCTTCTTGAGGCGGTTCTCCAATCTGATGCCGATGTGTTGATGATGGGTAGGAGTCCTCAATCCGGCGCGTTCGGACGGATGCGCGATTTGACCTATGCGATTGCTCGCGACTCACCCTATCCCGTACTAAGCATCTGATGCGAGGTCCGAGAAACCCAGATTAATAACCATGGAAAAGTCGAGGCCACAGTCGCGGATACCTTTCGGAGACAAGTTGATACTCTACACATAACTATCTTCAGTTATGGTTTCCGCTGAATAAGTAAAAGTTCCTATGAACCACTTACTCTCCCAAAAAAGAACTGAGGCGGAGAGATGCTCTCTGCCGGGGGTTCGCTGTTCTACCCGCCCAGGACATCCTCGTGGGCGCATGTGCGGTGAGACAGATGTCATTCGTAATACCCATGAATGGAATTGGCGGCAGTCCCAGCCCCCGCGAGGATAGCCTGCTTACGACGGCCGCATTTAGACGTGCCTTCATTAGCTACTCAGAGAACTATGCAGCTTTCGACCCCTGGGTTCGATAGTTGACCCATCTTCGCTGAAACCATCCTGCGTATGGCCTCCCAAGGCAAGCTCCAGATAGAAGAGCCTATCTATCCGTTTTGGGTCGATCCCGACATCAAGGACAATCCCTGGAACAAGCTCCTCACCCCGCGACTCTGTCTCTCCCACCAGACCGGCTTCGCCAATTGGCGCAGAATGACCAATCACACCCTCACCTTCGAGTTCCAGACCGGTACCCAAAGCAGCTATTCCGGCGAGGGTTACTTCTACGTCGCCTGGTTTGCACAGAACAAGGCGGGGCTGAGGTTCGATCGGCTCGCACAGGACTACGTGCTCGGCCCCCTCGGCATGAAGGACACGTCCTTCACCTCCCAGGACTGGTTCGAAAGCCGCCTCGCCCAACCCTACACTAATGCCGTCTTTGTCTCGCCGATGCTTACTTCCACGTGGAACGCTGCCGATCTTGTCGAAACGACCGTTACCGACTACGCTCACTTCGTCGCCAGTGCCATGCGCAACGAAGGCCTCAGTCCAGCTATCGCTGCGCAGGGCCTCGTTATGACCCGCGACTGGACCACGGAAGACGCACGCAAGCAGGTCTGCGCCCACAAGACCCCCGGCGCCGCCTGCCACATCTCCGTCGGCATGGGCCTCGGCTGGCAGATTATCGTCCACAACGGTGTCACCATCGTCGACCACTCCGGTTCCGACCCGGGAGCGAACACCCACGCCTTCTTCGTCCCTTCTAAACACGTCGGTGCCGTCATCTTCACCAATGGCGAAAACGGCTCCAAAGTCATTGGCGAGATTGTCCGTGTGCTCTACTCCGACCCAGTGTATGCGGAGACAGTCTCACACTGACTCCTTCTGTTTGACCCTGCCTGCTCCCAGAACGCCCTTGCGATCACAACACATTGGTACCAACAACCGTTAGCTTCCATTCGAAACTGCCCGCGCGCGAAGAAGCTAGTTTTGCCTGAGTCTGTCTCGGCCGGCAATTCGGGAAGAAACTCATTGCAAGAAGAGGCAGACTTAGGGCTGCCGGGCCCAAGCAAATTCTCAGCTGTCGAGTACAGGGCGAGTCACGCATTGAACGATTCTGATCGACCGCGTCTTCGGCAAGTGGACGTATAACCGGCTATCAGTCAGATGATGTGGAACAGCTAATGGCAGACGCAGTTTTCACTCACAAATTAACCTCATGATCCGCCGCAATGGAGGGCGGCGATTATGAGGAAAACGTTAACCAATAAGGGAAAGGGTAAGAAGAGCCGATCCAAGACGAAGCTCGGTATACCGGATCTGGAACATTCGAAAGCCGCAGCCCTCCGGGGCCTTGGTTCTTCGGACTCGCAACTCGGATACCAGCATGCTATCGATGAGTTAGTCGTCTGGTACTGTTCTGAACTTCGGCTGGCATTCAACAAAACAGTGGTGCTGCGCTCTCGCTTTCACCTGGAGGAGCACGGCCTTGCGCCCGGGACGATCAACGCGCGAATGGCGGCCGTGCGGCGGTTAGCTTACGAGGCGGCTGACTCTGGACTGTTGAGCCCTGAACTGGCCGCCGGCATCCAGCGCGTTAGAGGTGTCCGCAAGCTGCGCTCTCGTTTGGGCAACTGACTTACAGCGGGCGAGGCGGCGACGCTCTGGCAGGTGCCCGATGGACAAACCCTTACGGGGAAGCGTAATCGAGCGATCCTGGCTATTCTGCTCGGTTGCGGTCTGCGCCGTCGCGAGCTTGCGGATCTGACACTGGAGAGTCTTGCCACATGCCACTCGTCACTTACTACTGTCTTTTGGCTAGCTTGGTCACACGACCGGTGTGATTCCAGTCGGAGACATAGATATTGGCTTGCTGGTCGATGTGGCATCCGTGTGCGGCGCTGAAGAACGCAGGCGCGATGTCGCCGGGCTGGAGCTGATAGTTGGCCCACTGCTCTTTTTGCGGGTTATCGCCGAGGAAGGCCACCGGAGCGTTGTCGCAGTCAAGAATGGTGACGCGGCCTTCGAGCTCGGAGACGACGGCGCAATCGCCGTGAAAGCTCACCTGGCAGGGGCGGCGCAGATGCTGCGTAATGGAGCTGACGAACTTGCCGTCAAAATCGATGTGGCACAGGCGGCGGTTTTCGCGATCGCACACCAGCATCAGCGGCTGGTCATAGCGCGTGTCAACGGAGATTCCGTGGCAGCAATCGAACAGGCCTTCGGTCTTCCCCTTGCCCGCATAACCGGCACGAAAGTTGCCGTTCTTGTCGAAGCGAAAAAGGCGCGAGTCGCCATATCCATTGGCGATAAAGATGCTCCCATCGGGCGCGGGGACGGCCGCTGTGAGCCTCCATTCATTGGGCGCTTTGAAGCCGGCCTCAGGCGGCGCGGTGATCTTCTGCACCACTGTACCGTCAGTCTTGATTTTCACGAAGAGCCAGTTCTCCTTTGGTGTCCCGGTCTGCACCGTCGTATAGAAATACTCTTCGCCATTTTCTTCGGCGTAGACCATGGAGTGCACTTCAGGATATTGATTCGCGATTGTCTTTATCAGTGCTCCGTCGGGGCCGTAAACAAGAATTCCGGTCGTGCTTTGGGTGCTTACGTATATACGGCCGGCCTTGTCGGTCGCAATGCCGCCATGCGTGCCGCCGAATGCAGTGCCCGCGGGCAATCGTCCCCAACCCGCTGAAACTTTGTAGGTCCATTCGCCGTTGCCGGTGATGAGCTCGGGCTGCGCGGAGTTGTCTTCATCAATGACCGGCTCAGGGTTTGCCGGATGCGGCGCGAGGGCTGCCAATGCTGTCGCGCCCGCGGCGGCGCAAAAGGTTCGTCTGCCGACGTTGGCGTTTGTGGGTCGATGTTCTTTTTTCATAGCACACTTTTCTCCTTGGTCTGCGTCGCGGCGGTTGCCGTAGGCGCAGGTTGCGGCGCACGCGCTGCTGCGGGCGCGGGCTGTGCCGGCGTGTTGTAGAGATACACATGGCGCAGGCTCTTGATTGAATTCAGCGAGGCCACGGACGCGGCTGTGACTTGTGTTCCGCTCAGATTCAGATAACTCAGATGCGAGAGCGAAGCAAGTTTGGGCAAGCCGGCGCCCGTAATCTTTGTCTCTTCAAGGTGCAGTGCGCGCAGATGAATGAACTGCTTGAGCGTGTCGAAGCTCGCATCGGTCACCGCGGTGCGGCCCAGTTCAGCCTCAACAATATAAGGCGCGAACTTTCGAAACTGCGCCAGCTGCGCGTCGTCGAAGGAGCTGGCCGAATCCACGGTAAACAGGATCAGGCCATCGGATGGTTTGGCCGACACCTGTTTGAGCTTGGCGCCCTGCCCCTGCGCCATTTTCTGAATCTCCGGCATCAGCGAGCTGTAATCGCCCACAGGCTCAAGGGGGATTTCAGGCAGTTCTTCGCGGATCGCAACCCCGGCAAGCTTTGCGAGCGATGGCGATGCGCCCTGATCGATCCACGCCTTGATCCACGCAATCTCTTCGGGTTGAAGCGGTGGCCTTCCCTCGGCGGGCATGAAATGCTTATGGTCCGGGGGAAGCGTGATGCGCTGAAAGAGAACGCTCTTTGCCGCACTGCCGGCAAAAATGACCGGACCATCTTTGCCGCCTTTCATCAGCAAATCATACGAATCCATGCGCAGACCGCCCTTTGCCTGTCCCTCACCATGACAGTTTGCGCAGTTGGCGTCGAGAATGGGATGAATATGCCGGCTAAAAAATGAGGCCGAAGACGGCGCGGATCCAAGAAAAAGCATGCGCTTCATCCCCGCGGGCATATATTGCGTGAGGTAGTTGCTGCCATGCGTGAGCGCCCCACCCTGGTCCGCGGTCCAAACCAGCGCAATCATCATGCAGGCAAGCAACGTGGGATAGGCACATCCCGAAGCATGCGCATGCCGCCGCGGGCGAGCCAACAGGCATAAGAGCACAATAATAGTGAGCGCCACGCCGCCCCACAAATGGCGCGTGACGCCTGCGCCCGAGGTGCCGCTGCCGTAGGCGAGAAGAAAGCCTAAGGTTAGTGCAAGCAGGCAACTGGCGAAGGCAAGAGCCAGCACAAAGCCGGCCGCTTCGCGCAGCGCGGGACGCGGTGCGCCGGCCACTTCAAGCAGCGGAACAAGAACCAGCAGCCCGATGGGAAGATGCACCGCGAGCGGATGAAAGCGGCCGAGAAACTGTTGCCAGTCGGCATGTGGATGGCCATCGAGCCTGACCAGCCAGGGCAGCGACAAAAGCAGAAGACTTAGACCGAGCGACGCTCCCCACGCGATGCGCGTGGATTGCTTTGAGGGGAGCATTTGTCGAACGGGTTCCGCTATCGAGCGAAGTGTCGTCACGCCAGCAAACCTGAAACAACACTGGCCGGTACGGGTCCAGTGAGTTTTTGATCGAGCCCCTGAAAGTAATACGTCAACTTGTTGTGGTCGATGCCCAGGCAATGAAGAATCGTTGCGTTGAAGTCCCGCACCGTCACGGGATCCTTGACCACGTTGTAGCTGTAGTCGTCGGTTTCGCCGTACGTGATGCCGGGGCGTACACCGCCGCCTGCCATCCATGTGGTGTAGCAGCGGGGGTGATGATCGCGCCCGTAGTTATCCGGCGTGAGGCCGCCCTGGCTGTAAACGGTGCGTCCGAACTCGCCCGCCCAGATGACCAGCGTGTCGTCCAGCATTCCCCGTTGCTTGAGGTCGGTGATCAGCGCGTAGCAGCCGCGGTCGGTTTCCTGGCAGATGATGGGCAAAATCTTTGTCACATTGTCGTGCATGTCCCATCCGCGCTTGTAGACCTGCGTAAAACGCACGCCGCGCTCTGACAGGCGGCGCGCCATCAGGCAGTTATAAGCAAAGGTTCCCGGAACCTTGGCATCGGGCCCATACAAATCCCAGGTCGACTGCGGCTCTTTGCTCAGATCGGCGAGCTCGGGCACCGACGATTGCATGCGGTAAGCCATTTCGTACTGGGCGATGCGCGAGTTCGTCTCCGGGTCGCCGAGCTCTTCATACGTTTGCCGATTGATCTCATTGACCGCGTCGAGCATTTTGCGGCGCACTTCGCGATCGACTCCATTCGGATCGGTGAGGTAGAGCACGGGATCGCCCGACGAGCGCAGTCCCACGCCCGCATACTCCGACGAGAGAAAGCCGCTGCTCCACAACCGCGAGGAGACCGGCTGATTATTCTCAGCAGTGTTGAGCTTGGTTTGCAGCACCATGAAGGTGGGCAGGTTGTCGTTCATGCTGCCCAGCCCGTACGCAAGCCACGAGCCCAGGCAGGGCTTGCCCGCATTCATGTTGCCGGTGTTCATGAGCATAATGGCCGGCTCGTGGTTGATGGCTTCGGTATTGGTCGATTTGATAATGGTCAAATCATCGACAATCCGGCCCATATTCGGCATGAGATCGCTCACCCACGTGCCGCTCACTCCGTAGCGCTTGAATGGCCAATGCGAAGGAGCGACGGGAAATCGAGCTTGCCCGGTGGTCATGCCGGTCAACTGCTGCGAGCCGCGCACAGAGTCAGGCAAATCTTTGTCAAATTGCGCGGCGAGGTTTGGCTTGAAGTCCCACAGGTCAACTTGAGATGGCCCGCCCGACATGAAGAGATAGATGGCGCGTTTGGCCTTAGGCGCAAAGTTAGGAAACTTCAGCGAGTCGTTGGCCGCTGCGCCGGCTGAAGAGTAATTGTCGCCACGCATGGCGCGATCGACGCCAAACAGGCTGGCGATCGCGGCCCATCCCAGCACTTTTCCTGCGCGGCCAAGAAAGTGCCTGCGCGTCTGCAACTCGGCCCATTGCTGCTTGACTTGCGCGGGGACGGCAAGATCGAGCACATTCGTGACGCACTCGGTATCGGTACACAACGGATGCTGTTTCATCCGACCTCCATCAACTACTTTGTCACCGTCGCATCCAGATTCAGCATCTCGGATGCGACCATCGTCCACGCGGCCAGTTCGGGCGCGGGAATCGATGGGTCGCTCTTACTCTCACCGACCGCAATCAAATCGCGCGCGGCTTTGGAATTGGCCTCGTAGTGTTTTTCCATTTGCGCCAGCGAGCTCTCAAGAACATCGGCCATATTGGTTGGTGGATCGCGCGAGAGCAAAATCTCTCCCATCAGGTCGATGCGCTGCGCGGGTTGTTTTCCGCCTTCATGAATCACGCGCTCGGCCAATGCGCGCGCCGCTTCGACCCACTGCACATCGTTCAAGGTCACGAGCGCCTGGAGCGGGGTGTCGGTTCGCTGCCGCCGCGTGCAGACGACGTCGCGCATGGGCGCATCGAAGGCATCCATGTCTGGCATCGGCGCCATGCGCTTCCAATAGGTGTACATGCTTCGCCGGTAAAGGGCATCGCCGTGCTGCTGCTCGTAGACGAGCGTATCGCTGCCGCCAATGCCGATCTGCTCCCATATATTTGCGGGCTGGTAGGGCTTTACGCTCGGCCCGCCCACTTTATTGATGAGCAGGCCGCCTGATTCGAGCGCCACGTCGCGCAACATCTCCGCGTCCATGCGAAAACGCGGCCCATGCGACAGCAGCAGATTCTTCGGATCTTTTGCGAGCCGCTCGGGCGTCGACTTCGCGCTCTGCCGGTAGGCCGCCGACATCACCATCAATTTGTACATGTGCTTCACGTTCCACCCGCTCTCGCGAAACTCGACGGCCAGCCAGTCAAGCAGTTCGGGATTTGAAGGCCGCTGTCCCATGATGCCGAAGTCTTCAGTGCTTTCGACGATTCCAGTGCCGAAGATTTCGTTCCACATGCGATTCACGGTAACCCGCGCCGTGAGCGGATTGTCAGGGCTCACCGTCCATTTGGCGAGCGCCAGGCGATCGTGCGGCACGCCGGCAGGCAAGGGCGGGAGGAAGTGCGGCGTATTGGCCTCAACTCTCTCGGTGCGGGCGGTGTAAACGCCGCGCGTGAGCACATTCGCATACGCAATCGAGGGCTTCTCCCACGAGACCATGGTCAGATCGCCGCCGTCAGATAGCTTGATCAATTGCGCGTTCAGGTGCTCAATTTCTGACGCCATTTCCCTGAACGATTTGTCGACGCTGTTGAAGTAATATTCTGACGCGACGTGCCACTGGTCGGGAGTCCACGTGCTCGTCGGCTTGTGCGCAATCTCCGCAACGTAATCTTCAAACGGCAGGCGCTTTACTTCGTCGGCAGTCAGCGCGCGCCCATACAGGCGAATATCCTGGTAGCGCGCCTCGCGCGCGGGATTGGCCTCGGGATAACGCATGCCGAGCTGCATCGGCGCCTGCGTGCGAATCGTCGACTGCGCCAGCGAGTTGTATATAACCTTGGTGGCGACCGGCTTTCCATCGATATAGATGTGAATCCCTGAGGCCTCGCCCGAACCATCGTAGGTGAAGAAGATGTGGCGCCAACGGCCATCGACCGGCAGCGGTTCAACCGTGGTCACCTTTGCCGCGACAAAGGGCGTCTTGTCCTCAGGTTCTTTTTCTTTCGGCTCATCGGGTTTCTTCTTCTCCTCTTCCTTTTTCTTCTTCGGTCCTTTCTTTTCCTTTGGCTTGTTCGGCGCAAGATCCTGTTTCGTTAGATCAGAAGGCGTTGGATATTGAAACACCTCTTTGATCTCAGGCGGTTTCTGTTTCTCTTTCTGCTTTTCAGGCGGCTTGGGGTTGGGCAGGTCTTTCGGTCCCTGGTTCACAAGGTTGACGACGACGTTGCCTCGCTCGAGCGAGAAATCCCACCCGCGATTGTGCTGGGTGGTATCCATCTTCGCGAGCAGTGCGCCCTTCGCATTGTCGAGGTTGTAGTTCGGTGCGGATCGCACCATGAACCAGCCACCGGACGAGAATGCCTGGTTCCACTCATAATCGCCGGTCTGGCCCAGCACGATATGCGTGCTCGTCTCCATGCGCATATCGGGCCACAGCCAGGTTGTCTCGCCCCATTGCGGCTTCAGTTTGCCGATCGGGAAACTCGCAATCTGCGCATGCGGCGCGCTGTTCCTCAACACCTCGCCGCCACCTTCATCCAGCCGCAGGCGCATCTCAAGCTTCGTAGTTGAAACCGGTTGAGGCGCATTTTGATGCGAGCTTATCCACTGCTCCACCAGCGTGCGTTCGTTGAGACGCATGGCCCGCACGCGCTCGGCCAACTCTGACCGATGGGCCAGCAGGCGGTTGTAGGCTTCATCATTCTGCGCCTTCGGAACACGCGTCATGGGCTCCCAAACCGGACGATCGTTGTTGAACGGTCTCTCCTCAAGATTGTTGAAAAAGGCGCTCAGCGCATAAAAATCTTTCTGTGTGGTCGGGTCGTACTTGTGGTCATGGCAAACCGCGCATCCAACCGTGAGTCCCATGAATGTGGCGCCAAACGCTTCTGTTCGCTCGCGCGCGATGTTCACCCGTAACTCTTCAGGAATCGTTCCGCCCTCGTTGCTGCTCACTCCCAACCGCACATAGCCGCTGGCAATCAATGGATCAAGATTCTTTGCAGGCAGCATGTCGCCGGCAATCTGTTCCATCGCAAACTGATCGAAGGGCTCGTTGGAGTTGAAGGAGCGAATCACGTAGTCGCGATACGGCCAGATGTCGCGGCTGTTGTCGTAGTGCAGCCCATACGTGTCGGCGTAGCGAGCGTAGTCCATCCAGTAGCGCGCCCGCGCTTCGCCATAGGCCGGCCGCGCCAGCAAACCATCAACCAGATGTTCATAGGCTTGCGGCGAAGTGTCTTTTTCAAATGCCTTCACTTCAGCGGGCGTGGGTAGCAATCCGGTCAGATCGAGCGTCACACGGCGGATCAGCGTGTCCTTATCGGCCTCGGGCGAAGGATGCAGGCCTCCCTTCTTCATGCGGGCGAGAATGAAAGCATCGATGGGTGTCTTGGCCCAACCATCATTTTGCGCAACTGCCGGCAGCGCTGGCCGCGAAGGCTTCTCAAAGGCCCAATGCGGGCGATAAACCGCGCCCTCCCTGATCCATTCGCGCAGGACTGCAATGTCCGCGGCCTTCATCGGCTTGGCTTCGCCCTGCGCCGATTGAGGCATCAGGTGATGCGGATCTTTTGATTCAATGCGCTTGATCAGCTCGCTCTGATCAGGATGTCCAGGAACGATTGCGTCGGGATGGCCGGGCCGCTTGCGAAATGCTGACTCTTCTAGATCGAGCCGCAGCCCCGCCTTGCGCATCTCCGGGTCGGGGCCATGGCAACTAAAGCAGTTGGCCGCCAGGATCGGCTGCACGTCCTGGTTAAAATCGAGATGTTGCGTGCCATGGGAGGCCACCCCGGCCGACTGCCTGCTATGGCAGCCCACCGCCCCGCTGAGCAATACACCCGTGCAAAGCAGTCCAATCGCGATAGGAGTCTGAGAGGGCTTGTGCGCCACTATCCTGCTTATTCCCTGTTGGTTAGGATAGATTTTCGCCACTCGCGTGGCCTCCTTGTATCTGTTCGGGAAAGCGAAGTGCGGGGTTCAGGAACTCGGCATAAATCCGGCCTTCTGGAATTTGAATTCCACCACATTTCTACCACTAACATTTGAAAGTGACGGGTGTCTAGCGGATAAGGGCTGTGGGAGGTGGCTGGGGCGTCAAGTGTCGAGTCTCCCGACACTCACCACGACAGCCGCCTTTCTTTTCCTGCCCCGATATTTCTAACAATCCCCAGTTCACTTTGGAATTTCCCCAGCATGGAGCCCTTCGTTTTCGGGTATCAACTTACCCCACTACGGTAACCCTTGACGCTGACCTGTCTTCTCACGAAAGCAACGAAAAACGCCGATGGCGACTTTAGGGCGGTTTTGCTGTTCTTAAAGACATATCAGTACTTAATCGGGTCCCGGTGATGAACCAACCCCGCCCGCCGGACGTTGGCCGCTCTTCTGAATAGATCGATGAAGGGGGGTGAGGATCGGAATCATTGCCGGCACGGTCGCGGATCTCCCCGTAGCCTTCATCGTCCGGATTATGGATGGAGTCAAGAAAATGGCATTATCCAGGGACGCTACCGCAGACTTTGGATGGCGTTGTTGCCCCAGTTTCCAGCCGGCTGCTATCAGGTTCATGCTTGTGCTGTGAGTGGGTCGAAAAATCGAGAATGCGGTCCTGGCCCCGGCTTGGTGTTGCTCCTGATCCGGATGCTTCCCTCTTGCTTCTCGACGATAGCGCGGTAAGTCCACAGTCCAAGCCCGGTTTCGACATCCTTCTTCGTTGGGAAGAATGGCCGGACCAGCTTTTCCCTGAACCCCGGTGGCATCCCGCGACTGTTGTCGGCGATCATTAGGCGTGCATCTCACCTGCATTCTCCGGTCCATTCCTCTGCGTATGCGACGCGAATGCGCGGATCACGATCAATCTAGTCTTCTATAATACCGATTGACAGATTGACTCTTAGAGTATACAAGGGATGTCCTAGACAAGGCGGCCGCGCCCGTGATTGCCTGCATAACAAAACAGAAGCGCATGGAGAGACATTTGTGGATGTGCCTGCTGCCGGTTGCCGTCACGGGCTTGCGCGTGCTCTCGACGGCTTGCCGAACCAGATCTTGGGAGGATCGTCGTTTAACAGCATCATCTACTTGAACAGCGGCGTCCCGCTCAACTCGCCCTCGGGCACCGGCGACATTTATTTCAATCAGCGCATCGACCTGGCGTGCAATCCAGCAAAGGGCGCGCCCCACACCGCCGCCGAGGGGTTCAACTATACCTGTTTCTCCCAGCCGCGCAGTTACTTTGTGCCCGGCACAGAGGCGGCCTTCCTGTTCAGTGTGCGCAGCGAGGGCGGCCGCGATCTGGATCTTTCTCTGTTCAAGGACTTGCGTTTCAGCGAGAAAAAGAAACTTCAGCTTCAGGTGTCCTCCTATAATGTGGCCAACTATGTTCAGCTCGGAGCGCCGAGTATCTTCTGGAGTCCCAGCCCTACACAGGCAAACATGGCGGGCTTCGGCCAGATCACGAGCGATTTGAATACTCCGCGGCAGTTCCAGTTTGCAGCTCGGTTCACGTTCTGAATCGGCGGCGCGGGAACTGGGGCAGCAGCACAGATATTCGCCGCGCGGGAGAAGCGCACGGCGGTGTGCCAGGCTCCGCTGAGGAAATGCGAGGATGAGATCCAATTATGTCCGGTACAACACGGCGTGAACTGATTAAGCTGAGCGGCGCAACCCTGGCGGCCCTTTCGGCCAGCGGAACGGCCCTCCATTCCAGTCAACTCCCGGGCCAGCCTTCGAGCGAGACACCCGGGCCGGTCAGCAAAACACCTTCGAGCGTCATGGCGATTGCCGCGCATCCCGGCGACACATTTTTCGCCATGGGTGCGCCGGTGGCGCTTGCCACTCATCAGGGCGGAACGGGATTTCTGCTGAGCCTCACGCTGGGAGAGAGGGGATCTTCCACCATTCCCCCGGCGCAATACGGTGTCATGCAGCGCGATGCTTCTAACAAAGCGGCAGCCATGATTGGAGCAACCGCCCTGTTTCTTGCATACCGCGATGGGGAGCTTCCGATTAACGACGAGGCAAGTCTCGCGGTCTGCGATCTGCTTCGCAGGTATAAGCCCACGACCGTGGTGACGCACTGGAAGGGAAGCTGGCATAAAGACCACCGCGCTTGTTATGAGATCGTGCAGAATGCCATTTTCTATGCGGGGCTGGCTGCTCTGGCACGGGAACATTCCGCTCACGAGGTCAGACAAATTGCATTTGCCGATAACTGGGAAGATGCGGATGGCTTTGTCGCAGACACCTATCTCGATATCTCTCCGATCTTCGAGCAGTATTCCAGTGCATGCAGCACGTTCCCTATGTGGCGCGGAGAGACCGGATTCCGTTACAACGACTACTATTCCAGCCGCGCAGTCGAATGCGGATGTTTGAGTCACTGCCGATACGCTGTCAGCCTGATGTCGCCAGCCGGGCAACGGGTACGGAAACTTCAGGCGCTCTAGAAAGGGCGTACTGGTTCCCAGGGGGATGCCCGACAAGCTGGGGGCAGGCGGATTCAAAGGAAGAGGAACATGAGGAAGATGCAACAGCTCGATCGAAGCAGCGTCGTACCGCTCTACTATCAGATCCAGCAGCGGCTGCTGGAACAAATTCAATCCGGCGAACTGGCTGTTGGCCAGCCGCTTCCTGCGGCGCAGCAACTTGCTGCGACACTCGGCGTTAGCCTTATGACCGCGCGCCAGGGCATTAAATCACTCTGCGATCTTGGGGTGCTCTACAGCAAACAGGGTAAGGGCACTTTCATTTCCGGAATGAAGCTGGAGAAGGATTTTCGCCAGGTATTGTCATTTACTGAAGAGATGAAGGCTCGCGGCTCACGGCCGGCATCACGCGTCCTTTCATTTCAGATTCGAACCGGTGGCCGCGAGGTTCTCGAGGTTCTGCACCTGCAGCCGGGCGACCAGATCATTGAACTGCGCCGTGTTCGCCAGTCGAATGCGATGCCGATGGGGATTGAGTGCAGTACTTTACCCTTGCAGCTTTGCCCGGACCTGCTCGAAACCTTCGATCCGCGGACCTCGCTCTACAGAATCCTCAGGGAACGCTACGGCGTCGACATGATCGTTGCCGACGAGGTTGCAGAGGTTGGTCTTTCCAGCCGGGAAGAAGCACGCCTGCTGCGGATCAGCGAGAAGAGCCCGGTTTTCCTATTTACCCGAACATCCTACGTCCAGAGCGGTCAGCCAGTGGAGTATGTCAAAGCGACGTATCGCGGAGATCGGTACAAAATTGTGAATCGCCTGACCCGCCTGAATCGTGCGCTGTTAACTTCTGCCAGACCAATGTAACGGTGGGCCGACTTTCTTATTAACATCTTGAGGAGAGTTTCTATTATGCCTGAATTGGAGTATTTGACCCGAATCACCGACATTATCAGCCTAATTCGCGAAACCCAGGAAGACAATATCGAAAACGCAGCCAAGCAGTTTGCAGAATCGATTGCGTCGGGGGGACGCGTGTACATGTTCGGTAGCGGGCACTCAGTGATACCGGTGCTGGATATTTTTCCACGTTATGGAAGCTTTATAGGCTTTTATCCGATTTACGATCCGCGACTGATGTGGTTCAACGTGGTGGGTCCGGGCGGAGCGCGGGAATTACTGTGGCTGGAGCAGCAGGAGGGTTATGCGAGGGTGATCCTTTCGAGTTATGACCTGACACCGCAGGATTCGCTGCTGGTCTTCTCGCACGGGGGTCTGAACGCAGCTCCGATCGAGATGGCGATGGAAGCCAGAAAGCACGGCGTCAGGGTTGTCTCCGTGTCTTCTCACAGTAATTTCCGTCAAGCCGCCGCAAAGCACTCGACTGGGAAAAAACTACCGGATGTTTCCGACATCGCAATTGACAACTGCGTTCCGCCGGAAGATGCATTAGTCGCCGCCGAAGGCATTCCAGAAAAGTTCGCAGCAGGATCCACAATCGCTGCGGTCTCCATTGCGATGACGCTTGTGGCTGAGACCGGCCGGCTCCTGGTCACCAAGGGGCACCATCCCTCCACATTTGTGTCGCCGAACGTCGGCCTGCCGCCAAATCATAATGAGGGCGTATTCAGGGAATATATGCGCAATGTGCTGCGGGGATTCGGCGAGAAACCCGTTGACGTATAGCTGAAGCTCGTGCCTGATAACCCGAGTCCCGGCATGAGGAATTCCTCAGTTCGGCGCGAAACATCCTGTGTGACGCACGAGTTGCTGTGGAGGCTCTGAAATGAAGGATTCGCATTCTTCGGTTGCGGCTTGCATCGCCGTTCTTGCCATGCTGCCAGGGGCGTGTCCTGTTTTCGGCCAGACTGCGATAAGCGGTGGAAACTCCTTCTATCCAGCGGCCGTGTGGTACAGCGGGGGAAAGGCGCGCGCTCCGATGCTGGAGCGGATTGACGCGACGAGCGCACAACGATGGGGCGCCGATCTGGATCAGATCAAGGCGGACGGCTTCAACACCGTCAAGACCTGGATCGACTGGCAGACCGGAGAGCCGAGCCGCGGACAATTTAACTTCGACAATCTGAACCTGCTCATGCGCCTGGCGCGGGAGCGGGGTCTGCGAGTCATTATCCAGATCTATCTGGATTCGGCGCCTGACTGGGTTGGGAGACTTTACCCGGGAGGCCGATATGTCGATAGCAGCGGCGCTGTCATCACTTCGCAGTCGGCGCCCGGATATTCAATTGATGATCCCGGAGTGCAGAGGGAAGCAGTAGCTTTTCTTGAGGCTCTTTCACGGGATGCCAACCAATTTCCCGCTCTCTACGGCTGGGACGTCTGGAGCGAGCCGCACGTGATCAACTGGGCAGAGTTTCCATTTCTGAGCAATCCGGAATTTGGATTCAACCCTTCCACCCAGGCCAGGTTTCGATCCTGGTTAAAAGCCAAATACGATACACTGGCTGCTCTGAACGCCGCCTGGTATCGAACTTATACCAGCTGGGATCAGGTGGAAGCTCCCCGGTTTCCTACGATCCTTTCCTACACCGACTATATCGACTGGCGCATGTTCATTGACCACAAACTGGCCGGCGATCTGGCTTTGCGCGTTCGTGCTATCCGCAGCGCCGACAGCACCCATCCGATCACGAGCCATTCCGACGCGCCCAGCCTTTTTACATCCCCCACGGACGGCTATGGTGAGCCGGATGATTTCAAAATGTCCGCCGCCGCCGATTTTTACGGCACCTCGATGTACCCGATGCATTCCGAGTCGACTCACCCCTGGTCGAATGCCATGCTTGACACGGCGCTGGACTTTTCCCGATCGGCTGGACACAGTTTTCATAAAGGCTTTTGGATTGGCGAACTGCAGGCTGGTCAGGGGGCCACAGCAATGCGCATTGCCGCGCCGGTGACTGCGGCAGACGAGAACTTCTGGATATGGGAAGCAGTCGCACACGGCGCGCGCGAGTTTGCGGTCTACGCCTGGTATCCGATGAGCTCCGGCTTCGAATCCAACGGCTATGGTCTGATTAATCTCGACGGAACGATCACCGATCGCGCCAGCGCGGCGGGTAAGGCGGCGGCGATCGCCAGCAGACATGCATCCAGCCTGCTGAGCGCAACCCCGGCGCCAGCGGGGATTGCCATTCTCTACAATCGTCTCGCTTACATGGTAGGCGGTTCTCAGCCGTCGCTCTCCAAACCCGGGCGGGCTCCCATCGATTCCGCTATTGGACTGCACCGCGCCTTTGCTGAGCAGCAGGTACCGGTCGATTTTGTATCGACGGAGGACGTTGCCGCGGGAAAACTCGGCCAGTATAAAATCCTTTTCGTTCCGTTTCCCGTCATGCTGTCCCGCGATGTGGCGGACGGAATTCGCCGCTATGTGCAGGGCGGCGGCGTGGCTGTTGCAGAAGCTCGCCTGGCCTGGAATGACGAGCGAGGATTTGCCAGCGCAATCATTCCCGGTTCCGGACTCGACAAGGTATTCGGAGGCAGAGAAAAGGTCATCCAGCCTGCGGATCACCCGCAAATAACGATCGATGCTTCTGCAGAGCTGCCTGGAATGAGTTTCCCTATCACAGTATCGGGTGCGGCATTCGAAGAAGACCTGCAGCCGTATCCAGGATCGCGGGTACTGGGACATTTCGAAGACGGCGAGCCGGCGGTGATTGAAAACTCATTCGGGAACGGGAAGGCAATTCTCATCGGGTCCTTTGCTGCGCTCGGTTACGAGGAACATCCCGATCCCGCCGCGCAGCAATTTCTAATGGCGCTTGGCAGACTCGCAGGTGTCTCGGCTGATGTGACAGTCTCTGGAACGACCAGTTCGATCATCGAAGTGCGGCGACTGATCGGCAAGGACGAGCAGATCGTATTTGTGTTCAACGAATCGGAAAGTACGGTCGATGCCGCTTTGTCGGCAGATATCGATCGTCCCGTCCAGCACGCAATTGAGTGGTCTGACGACCATGACGTGCCGTTCCGGATGGATGAAGACAAGGTGGTGCTGCACAAAACGTTCGCTCCGCGAGAGGTCTGGGTTGTCAGCCTTCAGACGCAGTAATCCTTCACATTGACCGCTCCATGACCGGGCAGCAACTGATGATTGCGCAGCGCATCCAGGAGAAGGGGTCTTATGCCTGATTACGTTCTGGCAGCCGATATAGGCGGCACCAACGTCCGGGTTGCCAGAGTCAGCAGCACCGGGCGTATCAGCCATCACAAGCGGGTCCTTACGCCGCCGGCAGGAGGAGTTGCGGTGGTAGATGCTCTCGCGACGCTGCTGGAGCAAATCCCGCGTACAGGTGTGGGGGCGATCGGGGTTGATGTTCCGGGTCTCGCTTACAACAACGGCGATGTCTGGGCACCCAATATTCGCGGTTGGAAGCGGATGCCGCTCGGCGTCCGGTTGCAGGAGCGGCTTCACCTGCCGGTCGTCGTCGAAAGCGATCGCAACGCGTTTGTCGTTGGCGAGGCCTGGAAAGGCACGACCCGCAACTGCCGAAATGTGGTTTTTCTGGCGGTGGGCACCGGCATCGGCGCTGGAATCCTGGCAGACGGACGTTTGCTGCGAGGGCATGGCGAACTGGCCGGAAGCGTGGGCTGGATGGCCGTGCGCGATCGATACCTCCCTCAGTACGCAAAAACGGGATGTCTGGAGAGCCATGCCGCTGGCCCGGGCATTGGGCTTGCGGCCCGCCGCCTGCTCAGACGCAATATTTCTGCCCCGGAGGTTGCACGTCTCGCCGCCCAGGGAGATCGGCGCGCGCAACTGATACTGGAGCGGGCAGGTCATTACCTCGGCCTGGCCCTGGCAAACCTCGTGAGCACCCTCAATCCCGAGATGATCGTGGTCGGCGGCGGTGTGGCGGAAGAAGGCGGTCTTCTGCTGAAAACGGCCCGAGAAACCATGATGCGCTGGGCTCAACCAATTGCTGTCCGCCAGGTGCGCCTGGTACGGAGTGAGTTGGGCGACGCAGCAAGTCTCTTGGGCGTGGCAAAGCTGGCTCTTGACGCGACCCGGAACTCCGGGCACACGTTGTTTGAGAATGCAGCAGTTTCCTCGCAGCACGTTGATTTCCGGCGTCGCAGGAAATCAACAGTCGGGGGATCTCCCGCATGACGGAACCAAGCACAACCCAGTTCCTTAGCGCGAACCGCAACTCTACCGGCCTGAGCTTCACCATCAACGGGTGCATGTTTATTTTCGGGATCGTGCTTTTTCTGGTCGGAAGCCTGTTGCCCACGCTTCACGTCAGTAATGCTCACGCCGGCAGCCTGGGCTCAATACCACTCATTGGAATCCTGGCAGCTACGGTGGTGGCAGGCCCGATTCTCGATATCCACGGCGCCAGGCAGATGCTGATCGTGGCATTGATTCTGATCGCCGGCTCGCTGGCGCTGATGCCGTCGCTGAGCGTTTTTTGGCAACTCGAGATTTGCTGTCTCGCCTATGGCTTCGGAGGCGGCGTTCTCAATACCGCCACCAACGTGCTGATTGCAGATCTGCATGTGGAGAGCCGCGCGCGTGCCCTGAACCTGCTGGGCTTTTTCTTCAGCGCAGGATCTGTTGCTGCTCCATTATTGATGTCGCTGGCTGGCGGAGCACTTTCCCAGGCGGTGGTGCTGCGGCTGCTGGCCGCCTTCACCGCGGCTGTCCTATTCCCGGTGCTCTTCTTCCGCTTTCCGCCTCCGCTTCAGGCCGGAGTCCGGATTCGCAATCTTTTGACGGTGATCCATCAGCCCCTGGTTTGGCTTTTGGGGCTCATTCTCTTTTTTGAGTCGGGAAGCGAAAACTGCATGTTCGTATGGGCCGGTAAGATCGCTACCGAGGCCTTCCATGCCCCTGCTGCGCGGGGCAGTCTGGCGCTGGTTGCTTTGGGCACGGCACTCGGAGCGGGCCGGTTGGGCGCTGTGGTATGGCTGCGTTGGCTTGGCAATCTGGGCACCGTTTGGCTATCGGTCTGTCTGGTCGTCACCGGGGTCCTGATCGCTCTGGCTGCACGGAGCCTGCCCATCATGATTCTGGCTATGGCGGTGATTGGGCTCGGAATCTCGGCAATTTTCCCTACCGTGCTGGGGATTGCGGGAGAGCACTTTCCCGGCGAAACCGGGACGGCGTTCGGAGCCATCATTGCGCTGGCGCTGATTGGCGGCGCGGCAGGCCCCAAAACAGGCGGGTACGCCATCAGCTATGGGCCTTTGCAGGTACTGTGGATTCCCGCCGTGTCAGCCGCCGGTGTGGGCATTCTGACCGCCGTCGCCGTCAGAACACGGCAACGAGCATAACCGGGCTCATACACCCTGACAGCGGAACGGAGCCGGCGTTTGCCGCCGGCGGCAAACGCCTGAATCCCGCAGTGCGCGAGCCTGCGGCGAACAGTAAGTCGCGATCCAAGGTTACTTCGCAGGGATTAGCAAAGCCGATGCTCGACGGTCAACGTTACAACTTGCGAACCTATCGGAATTGCTCGTCCCTGAGGAAGATCGGCGAAATGCGCTCTTCGACGGCTCTCTTTGGATTGAAGAACTGCCTGGGGTGGAAGCCGAGATTCGAATGCATATCGAAGCAGGCGGCCAACCGACTTCACGTGGCGCCTGCACAGGGTGCGTTCTTCGCGCTCGGTCATTTTGTCACGATGATGAGAGAACCAACTGACCGCATACTTCAAAGCACGCCTTCGGCGTGGATGATAAGCAAAGACAAAAACTGCCGCGCTTGCAGCGCGGGATGATACTTTCAATACCCTGCCTCTCTAATGACAATCACAGGAAAAGTAAGAGTTGGTATCTGCATTGAATTTGCCGACGAGACAAAATGGAGCAGGAATCACCCTGCTCCATGGTAAAAGTATCTAAAAGTTCCTAGCTGCATCCGCCATTATATATAGTAAAACTATACTTTTATTTATAAGCACTTTCGTTTCAACTATTTGTAAAAGTAATTGCAACTCTAAATACGAGGTCGAGTAGACACTCCGATTTCCCTTTCCCACCGGCAGGAGATCCATTCACAATGGACATTGAGGACCTGCTGCATGATCTGAGTGTCCCCTGTCCCACCCTCACCTTTGTTTGCTCAGCACGTGGTAGTAACGATACTCGATACGCCGTGCGATTGTGAACGTACGGAGCCTACGATGTACGACGTGGGAGTCGAACCCCTCGACTCTGGCTCTTCAGAGTCACCCAGATGCAGGCGCGTATCCAGTTCGCGATACCGCTTTGCGAGCTGGTCCACTTCCGTCTGCAGTTTTCCGACAGACACGGTCGCGACGAATCGCACCTCGGATTTCGAGTAGCGGTCCTGCCGCGTGGTTGCGGCATCTGCGATTCCAGCGAAGAAATCGCGACGCTTACCAACCACATCACGTTCGGCGATCGCATCCGAGATCGACTGTTCCTTCTCGAACACGGTTTTCGAGTTCATGCGGTTGATCGCGCCGATGAGTTCCTGAAGCCGTGCGAACATCAGGCGTCTTCCGTAAGGATGATCGACCCGTCTGTTATAGAACAGGCCACGCGAACGATTCTCGTCCCGCGCAGCCAGTTCGGCTTATGATTCAGTCCTTATAAGGATCGAACTCGTTGACCCCAGCCATCGCCACTCCAACCGGGGTGAGACGGTGCAAGATGCGTACCGTGTCGCCAACAGATTCAAGCACCTCATCAAGACGCTTGTAGCAGTCCGGCGACTCGTCGAGCCCAGCACCCCGCAGTTCGATCCCGGCGCGATCTACCCAAGCGCGCATCATCTCCGGTGTGACCTTGCCAGCTCGCTTGACCTCTCCGGTCTTGCGATCGACAACGCCTGCCGCCTCGCGACGGCCCATTGCACGACCCGCGCCGTGCACGGTGGAATAGAGCGAATAACGGGCATGCTCGTTTTCAACTCCTTCGAGAATGACCGACTGCTCGCCCATCGTGCCGCCAACAAACCCGCGCTGGCCCGGAAAGGCCGGCGTCGCGCCCTTACGTACAACCCACAACTGCTCGCCTTCGTGCTCTTCGCGCCACGCGTAGTTGTGATGGTTGTGCACCTCTTCGACAATCGGCGCGCCCAGGATCTCCGCCACTCGGGCGCAGACCCAGTCGCGCCCGGCATAGGCATACTCGCCAGCGACACACATCGCTTCGAGATAGTCAGCGCCAAGATCGCTATCCGTTGAAAGAACGCAAGGCTCCACGTCCATTCCGTCTGAAGCACCGGCGGCCTTCAGGAAGTGCGTGGCAGTCTTGTGGCCAAGTCCACGTGAACCGAAGTGCACGCCAATCCAGACGCAATCCTCTTCATCCGTGAATAGATCCACGTAGTGGTTGCCACTTCCCACGGTACCGAGCTGGTTGCGCGCCATCTCCTTGAGTGACGCGATCGCCTTCAGCTTCCATGCCTCGTCGTCGAAAAGCGCGTGATCGACCCTTTCGTTGTTCCTGCGCCCAACGCCGAAGCTGATCGTCGACCACACATCGTCCATGATCTTCGAAATGCGGGCACGCAGCTCACGGCCAGGCATATCGACACGAACGGCCTTGTTCCCGCAGCCGATGTCATAGCCGACACCTGTTGGGCTGATCGCGTTCTTGTATGCCACTACGCCGCCAATCGGCACACCGTAGCCGACGTGGTTGTCTGGCATCAGTGCGACCTTGTCGGCTGTGCGCGCACAAACGCGAATCTGGTTCAACGTACGATCATCGGCCTGCCCGAAGACAGGAATCTGGTTATCGAAAATCTCCAGGCGTATCACGAGAATGGTTCCTCACTTCCTTACGCCGTTAAAGGTCAAACGCTTCAGCGTCATTCAAAGCCCACGAAAAAGCCCCTGACCAACAGGCCAGGGGCTCGAAAGTCTGCTTTGGAAAAGAGCGCTACGCGCTTGTCCAATCGAGCCCTGGCACGGACACAATCTCACTTTGCGAACACGGCCGGAGGCCTTTCGCTTCGTGATGTCTCGTCGATGGGACTCGATTCAGCATGATTGTCATCATGCCCTACTTTTCGAAAAGAAGCAACACCCACTTACTACTTACTTTGGGTAATTACCAGAAAGTGTGTTGCATAATATCCGGAACTGAGGTATGCTCGTTTTCGTGAAGAACCTATTCAAGTCGTATCTGTCCGAAAGCCTCAGCGATTTGCTGGGTACGGAGGGGTGCGGCTGATTTAGGTTGAATCTACGGAATCGCCGAAAGCCCCTCGAGAAATCGAGGGGCTTTTCATTTCTGCGGGCTTCTGGCGGAATTGGGAGACGCGGCAGCCTCAAGAGCTGTGCCATTTTCAGGGTTCGAGTCCCTGGGAGCCCACTAATTGTCGCCGAGTTCGTACTTATGAACTCGGCCACTTGGAGTGTATCTAAGTTCGTGAAGTTACTAAGTTGCGGGGATGTGGTGGAAATGGGAGACACGCTGGTCTTAGAAACCAGTGCCTTCGCGCGTGAGAGTTCAAATCTCTCCATCCCCACCAAGAGTTTAACGGAGACGTGGCCGAGTGGTCTAAGGCACCGCACCGCTAACGCGGAGTGTCCTCGAAAGGGCACCATCCGTTCGAATCGGATCGTCTCCGCCAGATTCTTTATGAACGGTAGGATGAGCGGAACGGTATCGCACCTCGTCGGAGGCGAGGCTCACGTCGCAAGGCGTGTGCAGGTTCAATTCCTGCTCCTACCGCCAGGGTAGCGTTGAGCATTTGGAAAGCCCATCCCGTTCGAAGCGGGACGTGCCTTCGGGACTTGCGCGTTCGATTCGCGCCGCTACCGCCAATTCAAACGCAACCATTTGGGGGGACAGAGAGGGTGAACCAAATGATGCCGAGTATTAAGCAGATTGTGAAAGACAACACGGCGAGGTTCTCTTTCTATCGCACAGGCAACATGTTCTACACCGTCGATGTGGAAGGGCAAAAGTACCAATTCCCGGTTTCGCTCGAAGACATCGGTGGAGCAACGTTGACAGCTGAATTCAAGGCGATCACACTGATGCGCTATATTCGCAAGGCGCTCGAGGATGGAACCTTTGTGCGGGGGACGTAACTCGATCATTGAGAATCTTCGCCATCAATAATCTTGGAGAGGTTCGGCATGTGGAAAGCCGATCCCGTTTGAAGCGGAGCGTGCCTTCGGGACTTGCGCGTTCGACTCGCGCCCTCTCCGCCAGGTGTTGGGTGTGTTGGGGCGACTGGTTGCCCTACCGGGCCGTAAACCCGGAGCTCTTTGGAGCATTGAGGGTTCGAATCCTTCCACACCCACCATTGCATGGAGCAGCCGCTCGTTTATCGCTCGCAAGAGGGTTGTGCGAACAGCGGCAGCTTCAAATGCGCGGCTGTAGCTTAATTGGCCAAAGCTCTCGATTGTCGATCGAGAAGATGCCGGTTCGAGTCCGGTCGGCCGCGCCAGATTTTTCTAGTGGCCTGCTCTTCTAATGGTTAGGATGGCGCCCTCTCAAGGCGTCGATGTGGGTTCAATTCCCATGCAGGCTGCCATATTTGCGGGGCGTGCCGCGGTGCTGGTTCTGCGAACGGACTTTCAATCCGTTGACACGAGTTCGATTCTCGTACGCCCTGCCAAAATACTCGGTGTCCTGCGCCAGTTCAACCCTGGGCGGCGTGACCAAAGTTTTCAAGGGTTCATGTGCACTGACAGTTGACTTTTTGGAGTAAGTCGGGTTAATGTACTTAGGATGATGTTCCGAGCCCATCACGGATTTACACCAGCGGCGGCGCAACCGACGCGGCAGGGTAATACCGTGTTCAGGCCGGACTAGCGATTTAGCTCCGTTTCGAGGAGACTAAGCCCCCGGCCTTCAATAAGGTCGGGGGCTTTTAGTTTCTGGGTGCAATTGCGCGGTATCTCAACTGGCAGAGAACCTGACTGTTAATCAGGGTTATGTGGGTTCGACTCCCGCCTGCGCAGCCAAATTCGATGGCGAGTAGTGTAACTGGCAACACGCCGCGCTCTGAACGCGGAGATTCAAGGTTCAAGACCTTGCTCGCCAGCCAGTTACTGACTATGTCAGTGAGGTAACTGACGTGGATAAGTGAAGTGTGCTTTTACGACAGGAAGGAGAATACTCCGGGATCGTCTAATGGCAGGATAGCGGTCTTTGGAACCGCGGATGGTTTGGGTTCGAATCCCCCTCCCGGAGCCACATGATGAGCGGCTGTAGTCGAGCGGTAAGACGCTGCGTCGCCAGCGCGGAGATCGCCGGTTCAACTCCGGCCAGCCGCTCCATGATTTTGATTCAGGAGTATGTGTTTGCTGGCGTGGCAGAGAGGGCAATGCACCTCATTCGTAACGAGGACCAAGCCGGTTCGATTCCGGCCGCCAGCTCCAGGAAGCGGGACAGACTATATGACGAGTGCAATGACGATGCCAGTATTGGTGCTCAACGCTAGCTACGAGCCTGTGAATATCACGCGGGCGCGCCGCGCTCTGGTTTTGCTCATCAAGGGTGTTGCTGTCATTGAAGAAGCACACGAACGGTTTGTGCATGTTGGACTGCAACTGCCCTGCGTTATCCGTCTGCGTCAGTATCGGCGCTTGCCGTCTCGGATCCAAACGCTGTCAAGGAAGAACATTCTCATCCGTGACGGATACGTTTGCCAGTATTGCGGCGAGCATTTTGTGAGCGGCGAACTGGAGCTGGAGCATGTGATTCCACGCGCTCAAGGCGGGCTGAGCACTTGGGAGAATCTGGTCGCCGCGTGCCGTGACTGCAATGCGCGCAAAGGGGACAGGACGCCGGCGGAAGCGGGTATGAAGCTGCTGCGTCAACCGCGCCGGGTAACCATTCACACTTCCCGTGCCTTGATGCGCCAAACGGGAATCGGCGAGGAGAAGTGGAGGAAGTATCTGTACTACTGATTTCGCGCCGGCATAGCTCAATGCCAGAGTGTCGCCTCGGTATGGCGAAGGATGCGGGTTAAAGTCCTGCTGTCGGCTCCAACAAGTTTGCACCTGTAGCTCAAGTGGAAGAGCGGCCGATCTGTAATCGGCAGAATGGGTTTTCGAGTAACCCCGGGTGCTCCAACTGTGGCCGTGCCGACTATGGGAATGTCGGGCATGACTGTGACTCATGTCTCTTGTGGGTTCAACTCCCACCGGCCACCCCAATCGAAGGATGGTGCTTCATGTCAATCCGATGACACGCCGCACGAAGGAAGCGGCAATCGAAATGAAGCATCCATCGATTTAACACGCAGGGAGAGACGACGAGTAAATTTCGGGCCGTAGGACTACTCGGGGTGGTCGCCTGCTTTGCAAGCAGGATAGTCAGGTGGGTTCGATTCCCACACGGTCCACCATATTTCGCCAGCCGCGTATGCGCGGTCGATACGCTCCGCTGAAAACGGAGAGAGCAGCGTTCAACTCGCTGGGCTGGCACCATCGGGGAATGGTGTAATGGCATGGCATCCGTGCCTTGGGAGCACGTGGTCTGAGTTCAATTCTCAGTTCCCCGACCAAGTTTTGAGCGTCCGTGCCAGAGAGGATTGATGGCCTTCGCTACGAACGAAGTGTACGCAGGTTCGAATCCTGCCGGGCGCTCCAAATCGTGCTACAGTAGAACTCGAAAGTAGTGACGGTGAATCAACGCAATGCTTAGGACCTTCAAACGCGACATAGTCAGAATGACCACGAAGCGGGTCATTTGGGGAGTCGTGTCTTGAGGGTCTGAGTGCATTTTGTGAGGTGCGCACCAGACCCGGCTTAGGCCGGGTTTTTTATTGCTCTTTGAAAATGAGGGTGTAAGCGAAGTGGCTACACTGCCGGTCTCCAAAACCGGACCCGGAGGTTCGAGTCCTCCCACCCTCGCCAATGGCTGCGAAGCTCATGCGGATGAGCAGGCGTCTCATAAGCGCAAGGTAGTCAGTTCGAATCTGACCGCAGCCACCAGATTGTGTGGACGTGTAGCTGCTGGGTTGGTATGTAGCCGGCGCCTTATAAGCGCCAGTCCGTGAGTTCGACTCTCACCACGTCCACCAGCGGGTCACAGGTGTTGACGGCAGCATAGGCGGCTCTTAACCGCTCGGACGGGATTCGACTTCCCGGTGACCCACCAACTTTGGAGTCGTACTCGAATTGGATTGCAGAGACCTGACTGAAGATCAGGCGGTCCGACTTTCATGTCTCAGTCGGATCTTCGGCGCGGCTGAGCATTCTCGTGGGCTGATTGGTACCGATTGGTTCACAATGCCAAATTCAAGCCGCGTCTTCTCAGGTCAGCGCCCTATGGACCGCATGTCCACGGACAATTTAGAAGAGCTAGAGGGTATCTGCGGGCATATCCGCTCCCTTGCAGGCTATTGAGCATAGACGTGAAATCCGCTCTTAATGAGCCCGTACGGGCCGTTGCAGGGTGCAGGCGTCAATTCTTGCCGCATAAATACTAGGCTCTTTGTGATCGATGATTTACTTGTGAACGACGGCATCGAAGTCGCGAGAGCTAACGGGCCTACAAACTGAACCGGCGTATTTTCGCGCTTATGCAAAGTTTGCTCAGGCACTCGGCTTAAATTTGGAGACGGGTTGATACTCTGCATTACTGTCTTCTTTAAATATGCTTTCTACTGAATAAGTAAAAGTTCATATGAACCACTTACTCTCGAGAGAAAGAACTGAGGCAAAGAGATGCCCTCTGTGTGCGCACCCACTTAAACTCCAAATCCCACCAATGCAGAATCTTGCACTTGGCGCTGCTCGCGTTCACTTATATGCAATCAATAGTTGAATTAAAATGCGATGTTCCACGGCTTCGATTTAGATATATTGCAAGTTCCACGCCCAGCGCAGTTATGTAGTTGATTACACAATAGTTCTGAACTCCGTGAAACGGGCCCAATCGCACGCCAATCCCTTCCCAAGAGTCTGTTTCAGCGCAAAAACCCTTCTTTTATGAGGGCAAATCATGTGCGCGTCTATGCGAGATAAGCCCGGCCGCCGTGTGAACGCTCTCGAGGGCAAGCGGATGCGCACCTGGCTGTTGCGCGAGAACCGAAAGCAAGTGCCGCTGAGGGTCTAAGTAGCGAATCGCGTAGTGGTGGGGCCTCCTGCAAGAGAATTTGCATGGGCCGAGAAATTGTGTTTCCCGCCTGTCGACCAAGCACCCTCTCTCTCAGCCCATTTGAACGGAATATTCGTATCAACGAAAATAACGAGCGAATACTTGGGTCGTTTTGCGGGGGCAAGGTCAGACGCCCCAGACGACCCGCTTGGATTTTGTCCTTGATTGCGATTTTCGAAATTCGCGCATTGCCACTTAATTACACCTCTCTAGCTGCCATCTCGTAGCCGATTCGCCAGTACCTCCGGAAGGCCGGCGCGCAAAACCCTCCTTTGCGCAGTGTCTACCTCGTACGGGGTACGGTACCAGGTCCAGCGCAACTCAGCATCGTCGTAGATTGCGAATGCAGCGCGCCAGTCTCCGTCGCGAGGTTGGCCGACAGATCCTGGATTCAGGAGATACCGATTGTGACTGCGTAATGGCAGCTCAGACTGAACGACCCCGGAACGAGATCTAAAGTCTGGCTCCAGGGGGTACAACGCTCGCCGGGTCGCGATCCAAGCGACCTGCTCGTGCGTATGCCCAAAGAGTGTGATCCTGGCACCGCCCGCGTTCAGAGCGGCCTGAGCCTCATACTCAGTTGAAATGTATTGGTCTTCACTGCGGGAGGACCCGTGAACGCAGATTAAGTTGCGTCTGAGCGGCTTCACCGGCCCGGGCGTCAGGCCTGACAGCCATCCTCGGTTCTCGGGGGTTAGCACCATGTCCGTCCAGATTGCGGCAGTTGCCGCTGTGGAGCTCAGACGATGATGGAGGACAAATGTTTCCGGGTCGCTGCACGCCCTGTCGTGATTGCCGCGGATCACAATCCCACCAAGTTCCCTGGCCAGATGGACCACCTCATTGGGATTCGCGCCGTAGCCAACAATGTCGCCAAGGTTCCAGACGACGTCGTACTGAGGCGCAGCGGCAAGAACCGCTTCGAGAGCCGGCAGATTGGAATGAATGTCGGAGATCACAAGTGCGCGCATGTGAGTTTCTCGGTTTACCGTCATTTCAGGTCGATGTTCGGGCTGGCTGTTCCCCGCTGCGATAGTTGCGAATCGACGTAATCGTCGCAGCTTTCGAGTTTGCGCATTAAGACGATGACGCCGTTTGGCTCTCGGTCGATTTCCAGGCCCGGATTAGCGTCGCAAAATCGTGCAAACTATGCCTCAGTGACGGGAGAATCGATCGCCATTCTGCGTCTGTCGGCCATGTTGTATTCCATATTCGAATGCTTCCAAGAAATTGAGGTGCGATATACAAGTCGCCATTAGAGTGCAGCGACGCAAGCAGCGGTGGCGATCTCTCCTGCCAAAGTCTTCGCGAGGGTTGGGATAGGGATTCAAAAACGGGCTGCAGACATACCCGCCAAGCCTCTCCCCGCAACGGTGGATGCTCAAATCGGCGGGTCTTTCATTTGGTGGATGGACCCTAGACCTTGACCTTGAATCTGCCTGCAGGGCCGAGGAATATCTTCGACGGTGCCAAATCGTCACGCTGCGCGCGACAGGCCTATCCACTCTTACGCGCCTGACGGCGAGCTGGCCTCGGTTCCCGGCTCTCTTGGCTCATCACCGCCTCTACCATCTTGCTTATCTTTGCTCGGCTCTTGAGCCAACTCGGCTTGCCTGAGTAGAGCATCGTGATCCGCCATAACAAGTCGAGGAACCACTCGCTTTCCTCACCAGGCGGAACCATGATCGCGAACCCATGCGTGTCGGCGGCCATTGTGGCGTTGGGAGCGATTGCGCCCGCGCTGCCCTCGATGAGAATTACTCTTTCGCTATGGATGCCTGGCATATTCCCTCTTCTGAGCCGAATCACGATGCGTCGTTGATAGTCCTCACGTTTTGCGGTTGCAATCTCAACTAATACTCTGGTGCCCAAATGCGTTGATCACGGCAGCCTCCGTGAGATTTGGGCAACAAGCGCCTTGAGTCACCGCACGAGCAGTTGCAAGTACAGAGCTTCCTCCTACGCACGCTTCAACGGAGAGCCTACTCGATCTGCTCGTCAATCCGGGGTGTCGTCCGCCACTGAAGATATACGTCCTGGGCAGCGCTAGTGGGGTCCTGATCCAGTTCCTGGACATACACCCGTTCCCGGAAGTCTCCAATGCTCATTAGGACGTGCAGCTTCCCGTCGCGGAAACCGATGGCATGCGAGACGTCGCAGCTTGACCGGCGCTTCAACCTCCCTAATTCGAAAAAGAAGCGCCGTAAATACTCCGCGCGACCGCTGGGAATGTTCTTGATCTCCTGCTGCGCGCGTGAGCCCGACCCGCTGTCCAATTCATTGCGCGCACCTGAGCGGAATGTGCGCGGACCCAGTTTGGCCAATGCCCGGCGCAGATCCGCTTCTGCTTGAATGTAAGCTTCATCGCACTTTAGACATCGACCTCTTTCACAACGTGATTCACGTTCGCCTCCGTACTGATCTTGGCTTCCCAGAACGCGGCCGGCGGCCTCAGCCACTGCTTCGTAGTCGTCCAGTAATCTGTCAATCGCCGACATTCATGTACTCCCGTGATTGCTCACTCTGAGCTACGCAATTACGCAAAAATTCCATACTCCGCTTGAATCCGATGTTGCTGAATGCGCATGTCCCACCGCCGCAACCACTCTCGCCGTGAGACTGCGTCGAACACAACCAAAGTCATATCAAACTCTGGAACGGCTTCAATGATTTCGTTCCAACAAGGCCACTCGCCGGAGGAGAGCTGTCCAATAGCATGCTTCGCTACTTTCAGGCCGGTTACCGTGTGAATGGTGAGCCCATCTGCATCACGCTCTACGACATATCCGTAACTCACCGGGACCGGATCGATACGTGAAATGACGCTGCGCAAACGTTGTTCCGCATCATCCAACCATTCTTTCTGCGTTGAATCGTCGAGGACGCGGCCCGTATTTTCGATCATTCTCATAAACGGGATACCCAATGCTTCCCGGAGGCGGCGAGGTTTGATGCGAACCTGCATCGTTGCAATGTCTGTGTATCGCTCGCGAGGGGACAGAGACTCCGACTTGCGGGTTTGCCGCCGTCGCCGCGCCTTACACACCTCGACATTTTCTGTGTCTTGAGCGAGGCGATGGGTTAAGGGCCCGGTTCTCAGACTCTCGTCATCCAAGTCGACGTCCGAACTGACCGTTCCCTGCTTCGATATCAGCCAATCATCGGAATCGTCGCTGGATGTGCACCTGCGGTTCATGACCACGATGCCGCTTGGATCACGCTTGATTTCCAGATCTGGGTAAGCCCTGCGAACTCGAGCGAGTTCCACCTCAGTCAGGGACGGATCGGCTCTGTGTTCATCGGCCATGTCGTTCTCCATAACCCAGCCGGACAGAATGGAATTCTCCCCGAGAATCAGCTGAAAGAGCCATAGTTTAAATCGATCACCGAATCCAGGTAGTCCTTGAGGAACATCCGTCCTTTGCGCGTCTGGGCCAGCTTCGCCGGGCACATTTGAAGGGTAAACTCGTGCGTGCTCCACCACCATCCTTTGGCAGTGTTCTCACTGCCAAATGCCTCGATCGCGGCCTTGAGAAGTTGCGGGGGGATCGACTTCGGTTTGCGTATGGCCTTCCTGGCGGGTTTCCTCATGATTTCACCGTCCACTTGATCCGCGTTTCAGCCGCAAACCAGATCGCGAACATACCCACGCATTGCCAGTATCCCAACTGATCCCTAGCAAAGATGGCATCGATCGCGCTGGCGGAGAACACGCGATTAACCAGCCAGGTGATTGGTAGTGCCATGAAAAGTGCTGTCAGGCCGTTGGTGGCTACCACCATTAAGATCACGGGAACGGCTGGCCAGCCTGTCAGAGTCAAACTCTCATCTTTCATTCATGATCGCCTTTCTTGGGCAGTAATACATTCGATCACGGCAAGCTCCGTCAGTTCTCGGCAGGTGAGCGGCTCGACTTTCCGCACAAACAGGTCCAGAGACTCAAAGTCTCTGGCAGTGTCACCCAGCACGCTAATGTAGTCCGACAATCACTTGGGCTCCGACATTCATGTTCTCCTGTACAGCCAGTCACGTCCGAATTGTGCGTTTATCCTGCTTTCCGGTGTGTTTGCTTCACGTCATCGGCAATGGAATTCACCTTATTCTCAGATACCCGTTTTACGGGGCGTCTGCTGGCGATAAGCGCACGAATCTGCTTTGTATTAGTTGAGGACGAAAACAATTTAGCTCGGCCTTCTCGCAGGGAAATATCTAATAGCGGAATTCCCCTGCGTGAACACAACTCCGCAATTTTGCGTGAGCTTGTTGAACGAAGATCTGCAAGTTGAGAAACTGAAACGAAATCGGTGCCAAATGCTTCAACCTGCTTGGCGTCGATCAGCCATGTAGAACCTGACTTCCTTCCTGCGAGGATGCCAGCATTGATAAGGCCCTTCAGTACTTCATAACTGCATCCGATTCGCTTGGCTGCGTCCGCGCCGTTGAGAACATCCCCATGAGCAGTCACAAGGCGGAGACGCCAGAACCGCCGCAATGCGTCTTCTCTCAACCGGATCGTGGGTAGTGAGTGATTCCAGCGCACGGTCCCAATTACACTTCCGAGAAGCAATTCTCTGAGCAGAGCCGCTTTATCCTCGGCACTGTGTCTGCGGTCTGCCAAAGCTGACTCCAAACTTGTCGCATTTTCTGGTCCTCCTCCATCGTCGGGATCGCACTCGCTGACACACTTCAGCAGGCGCGCCTTGAACATCGCAATGTCTCTTTCATGGAACCCTGGACGCCCAGCAGAAAGATTGTCCGCTCGAAATTCCCCGCTTTTGCGTAGCGCATGAAGCACCTGCGCCGGCACTCCAAGCTCTTTCGCGGCTTCCCTCAAACCCAGGACCCTCCCTGGCTGAGTGCCTTTCCATTCAAATTGATTCAGATTTATCGCAGCACGCGTCTTTCCACGCTCTCTGACATCCGCTTCGTGCGGCATCGAGCGGGCGACAGCTCGAGGATCGAAACCAAGGCGCCGTGAGAGATCGGCGCGGGTCACGAACCGCCGTTCGACATTGAATCCGAACGACCGCATTATCCTAATGTCCGCCGTCTCCCCTTCGACATGGTTTGAAACGAACTCCAAGAACGGCAACCTCAAAAAATCAAACCTGTCGGGCCTTCCCTTGTACCTTCTTCTCAGGAACGCACTATAAAGGGGAGAGTACAGCTCTCGAATCGTGTTACCTTGTTCAACGTGAAGGGCGCGCAGGTCCGTTAATAACCCGAAGAATTTGACTGGCCAGTCACGAAGATATTCGACTGCGGCCGCCGCATTTGTTGTGAGGTCACTCGTCCTCGCGTGAGTTCCTATCAGCATTCGTCGGCAACTCTTTAGGACGTTCACGAGTCTCAGGATATCCCTCAAATCAAGCTGCCAAAGGTCACTCACTGGCATTCCCGAAGAGCCCTCAACCAATGGGAGCAGACCGAGAACCTTGGCGCGTATGACCTCCAACAGATCTCCTTCCACCGCGGAGATTAGAGCGCCGCACATCGTGTCGATCCGCGCGCCGCACTGGCAATGAAGCTGATCCGGTCTAAACCAGCGCAATTTGCGTCCGCAGATTGCACATTTCTGCACCGCGCCCCGGAGGTGCACCGGGCATGCAGTCATGATTGCGAGATCCCAGTGCGCCTCTATGAAACCGAGAGCCCTGACACATTCAGGACAAATGCGCGGCAGTTCCAGTTCCAATGCTGTCCTCGGCACTTTGTGCCCGAGTAGCATGGTAGATCGCCTCTCTGTTTCACCTTCGTATGCAATCCCTTGGAGACGCGCCCTTTCTTTTCTCGTCACCGCCGCGAGTTTGGATAGATTGATGCTTGCACCCCTGGCTTCATGTTGATTCATTGCTGCTCGTTTAATCACAGCCCATGGTGTTTGAAAACCATTTGACTGTGAAACGCGAAGGATGTAGCCCCACAGGCTCTCCGTCGCGTGAGGATCTGGATGCCGTGGCAAAGTACGTGACTCGTTTGTCTGCTTCATAACGTTCTCAGCTTCTTCTCTCCCAGAAACGCGCTCTCGAGTTAAGCGCTATCTCAGCCTTCTAGGTTCAAGGGTTGCAAGTCCCCGGCGATCACTTGACGACCCTTAACGGCAGCTCCCTACGCCGAGTAATCACGCAGCGGCGTCTTCACGCGCCCACTCCGAGGCCCCTGCTTTATCCACCTCAAGCACTCGAGTTCCTATAATCGATTTTGTCTCTGCAAACCGTTTCCACCGTAATCGAGTATGCCTATCCAGGCCCTTCGCCTGCTGATAGTTTGAGAGCACCTTGGGTATGTCGACATGACGAATGAAGAGGATGCGATGTTTGCTTCGCGGAGCGATATCAAGCAAGCCGATACCGAACTCATCACAAATCCGCTTTACCATGCAGGGCGTGCTCCGAATCTCTCGTGCTAGTAAACGTAAAGGTTGAAATGTCGCACGGAAACTATCGACCGATGCGGCATAGACCCACCGTGCGCAACCGTTACCTGGTGACCGCTGCAACAACCCCTGCAGAGCCAGGTTAGGTATCGCGGCAAAATCGCAGCCAATCTCCCGCGCCGCTTGGCCCATTGAGATGCCGCCTTCCGGATTGCACACATTTGGCCTCGTTCCGCGGAGAAGACGCCAATCCGGCAATGAACTTGTGTGTCGCAGAGACGAAATCGTCTGCAGCGGTATTCGGATCTCCTGAACTGTCTTCGCAGCTGTCGTAGCCACCTGCAAATGACCGGAGTGTATCTGTGAGACCACTATTGCTTTTTTCATCATGTTCATGCCTCCGCTTGCCAGTAACTGGCCGAGACAAAGCGTGTTGTCCTCTCCAAAATAGCTGGAGCTTTGCTTAACGGAGTCCAGAAGACGCGCCCTGTACGCTTCGACGTCTCGTTCGTGAAAGCCTCTGATTCCGGGAGGACAATGGCGACCTTCAAAGAACTTCAGTTCCTTCAGCAGGACAAGCACTCCTCTTGGAATCCCAATCGCAGCCGCTGCATCGTCGGTGTTGTAGATCCTGCCAACAGCACCCGAAGGGATAGAGAAGGCTGACAAATCGATGAGAAGGCGCCCCCTCCGACCACCGCTCTCAACCCGAACGGTTTCAACCGAGCCTTTCGAGAGGATGCGATTCGCGAAGCGTCTGTCTACGCCGAGCCTTGCCGCCATTTCACTTCGCATGATGTATTGATGTCCATCACCCAGGATCCTGACGCGCTCATCTCGATCGTCCGTTCCAACGCCAAATCGCTCAACTGCGTACTTCACTAGCTCATCGCGCATGAAGGCCGATTCCTCTCTCCGCTTGATCCCATACATGATCGAGAGATAGAACCCAGAGAATTCTCCCTTTGTCAGTTTGCAAGGGTTTGTTGGGGATGCCGGTTTAGCCATAGCATCCAGCTTCTTTCTAAAATTGATTGGCCAATTAGATAACCATTCAGCTGCGTGTTCCACAATCCGTTCTGGGGCCATCGACAACTGAGATTTGCCGGATTCTCCAGCGCCTCTCCTTCCAAGCGAGCGGATCAGGAACAAAAGCGACCTCAGGCTCATGGAACTGAGTGGACCTACTGGCAAGCCGCATGATGACTGACTCGGTCTGGGCAGCGATAGTGCATTGGCCCTCATAACCTCCAACAACTCAACGACTGCAGCTGGCACCGGCTGTACCTCTGCACGGCTGAACACCTGCCCGCAGCCGCACTGAAGCAGTCCTGCTCTCCTCCAGGTCAAAGGCTTCGCGCAACTTGGACACACTTTCAGGAGAATTCTGTGCACCGGGCAAGTCGTCATTAGAGACAGACTAAAGTGCGCTTCTATGAAACCCATCTCCTTTACGCAGCGCGTACAGATAGGCGCCATCATGCCATTCAATTCGATCCTTGATACTGGCTGGCCCAAAAGCAGCCCAGTCTTCTTGTCCAGGGAAGAAAGTGCCATCGGTTGCAAGGATCTGGCCGTGCGATTTGTCAGAGCGGCTAGGATTTGGATATCGATTGATTCGCCCGGCCGATAAGTGCGGCTGTCCGCAAGCATGTAGTGCGTGCTTGGGTAGCCATTGACCTCGGTCAGACGCAGTAGATAACTGGCAAGGCTCTCGGTAGAATTCGGAGCTGGATGCCGCACCAACACACGCCGTGTTTTGGCCATTTATCCTCCTCATCATCAGTCGATGTCGCAAACTGTTTCCTTCGCAGTACGATAAGCGTTCACTGCTCAACTGGAATTGCCGCTCCAACTGCGTTCACGCACTTCGCTATTGCATCTGTCCATTCAACTTTCAAGTCCGGCTGGAATGGATCGAAGCCTGGCACAGGTAGATCCTCAAATGTGATCGCGAATCTCTTGTAAGCGTCTGAAAAATTATCGAGTTGAAGAGCGACGCCCTTTTGGATCCCAGCCTCAATCACAATCTCAGTGAGAAACTTCTTTACGTATCCGATTAGCCCACCTGAAGCGCAGAAGAGGCGAAATGCCCACTCATCCTCTCGAAAATCTGGAATGAGTAGTTTTTTAGCTACCATTGCCTTCCAGAAACAGGTAACAACAGCCCTGAACTCACCTTGTTGTTCGGCATCAAGCCACGTGAATTGAGGCAGAAGGATTTTTTGACGGCAGCGGCGACGAAACTGGGGACATCGCTTAATGACGGTAGTGCATTCGGGAAGGCCTGAAATGACAAGGATGCAACCAACTGCATCGATCAGCACTTTCAACCAATCGGTGACGTAGGTCCACACTGTCTTTTTGGTTCGATCGAAGAAGTGCTGGAATTCATCGAGCATCAGCATCTTCGTGCCGCACTCTTTCATCAAGACCTGAATGCGCCGCGTCATCTCGTTTTCTGTATAACGTCGCGTATCATCAGGGTCGATCTCTTTCAGGATCAAGTCACCAAGCCCTTTTATCGTGGGCTTAGATGGCACTGATACGCGTATGACTGGAATGTCCTTTCCGTCGTCTGTCGAAACGCTTCCGTGATTCAAAGACACGGTCTCGATGAGGCGGCTCTTTCCGGATCCGGATGGCCCTAGCACTGCCAGGATTTCTGGTTCGGGCATAGGTGCGCAATTAAAGAAGTACTCGATCCGATCGAGCCCGTTTTTGAAAGCTTGGTGAGGCACAAGAACATCGTGGAGAAATGAAAATGGAATTGTCATTTTATCCTCCCGTCGTTTCCGCGTATTCCGTTGAAGTCTGTGAATTTGAATCGGGGGATGTTTCAAAGCTCCTAGCTTGGAAGATCGGGGCGTAGGAAGGTATAACACCGACCAACGGAATTGCTGGAATTACGCTGCCATCATTGTGCTGCTTCCCAAGGTTCTTCTCCTGGTCACACTGTGAAATGGACTTGGCAGGCAATTGCGTTGGAGCAGGTAAGCCCTCCATGAGACGCCCAATCTTGCGGGGCCTTTTCTTCTTCGATTTAAATTCTTGCTGAAACATCAGCCGGATCTTCTCTTTCGCGTTCTGCCATTCATCGGGATCGCTCGTTTCAGCGTAAGCTTTGAATTTCTTGTGCTGCCATAAGCTGAGACCCTCAGCGTAGAGCTTTCTCAATGCCGGCACTTTGATGCAGTGATCCTCGTAGATCACGTAAACGGAGCCAATGTTGCCCTCGTCGACTCCGATTTTCACTTCCAGTCGATATCCAAATTGGCGCCGCAAAGCCTCGAGATCTGGCGAGTTGTAAAACAATCCCTCATATTCGATTCCCTTGTGGGTGAGTACCCGATCCTCCTCTTTGCCAAAAATGACGTTCAGTGTATCGGGGTCCTCTGGCATGGGGATGTTGTCAAAGTTGATGGTTTTCGCCCACATCTCCGCCGGTGGCATCCCTAGAGCTCGGTGTTTCCGCTGGTGATAGACGTCGTAGACCCACATGTAGACAGCTTTCTTAAGCGTCGAGAGTCTCACGACCGCATGGTTTTCAGGGTTGTAGTCGCCCTTCGCGAGGATGTTGCAGAATGTCGTCCCAGGTACCTTATGCGAAATCTCCCGATTCGTCTTTCCAAGAAAGTTCTCGACCTTCGCTTTGTTCCATGGGGTCTTTCGTGCTGAGTACTGGACCGTAATTCCGAGTCGGTCGCAGGCTTTGACGAAACTTCCTGCGTAGAATTCGAGGCCTTGGTCCACGACAACGGTTGTTGGAACTCCATAGATCTTGTCGACGTGCTCGATCTCCGGATATGCTTCCTTGATCCAGGTATTCGGGCGGAAGGCATGCTTGAGACAAAGTGCCACCGAATGACAGCTTGGATCAACGAATCCTATGTAGAGTCCGTGCACACATCGGGTGTGATCATCGATACTTACTGTTACGAATGGGCGGCCAAGTGGTAGCCAAGTAGCATCGTCTACAACGAATAGGTCGAGAGGTGTATGGTCAACTTCAACTCGCTCCAGTGGCGCGGAAGTAACCACATGTCCCTTGACCGATCGAAACTTCACAATCGCAGCCTGACGACCGTACCTTGCGGCGTACTGATCGAATGCTGGAATCGTTGTCCGTACCCGCTGAAGCATGCGTATACTTGGCTTGAGAAGGAGATTCAAGCCTAATTCCGCGCGTCTTTCATTCTCTTCCTTGACTTTCTCTTGTGCGCAATCCAGTGTGTCGCGCAGCGTACCGCGCTCACTTTTCAGAAAGACTTCGTCGAGTGCATCTTCCAAAATCTCAAGTAGCCTAGGGTGAAGGTTCAGACGTCTCAACCGCTTTCTATGAAGGAGGGCATGCGAATCACTGCCGAGCCGTCGATATCTGGTGCGCCATCGGTAAACACTCGTCCAATGCCATCTTTTTCGCAGTTTCTTAGCGTATGGACTGTTCCGCGGTGTTATCGCGTCAGCTTTCTTATTGAGCCGTTTCCAGACCTCCTCCATTACCGTCTCAAATTCATTCTGCGAGACCGGAAGGCCATCTACGGCGCGTACATATTCCAATCTGAGGTCTATTGTCTGCTGAGCTGATTCGGGTAGAAGAATCGTAGTTGGCTTTGTCGGTCGGTCGTCCCGCTCAAACACAGGAACGAGTTCATTCTTCGACCAGAGGGCCAATAGTTCATGACGAGTCCGCTCAATAATACGGCCATTGCTGCGGTTTTCTAGTTGCCAGAGGTCGTTTTCAAGCTTCCGGCGAAGAACCCAGACCTCGCCCAGAACTCGCACGCGCTGATTGCGCTCGAACAAAAAGCTCATAACCAGACCTCCAACATTCCGGGAGAGAATCGGGTCTGCCGAGTGATGGCAGAAGTCAGATCGATGGACAAGATGCCTTCAAGAACGGCCCGGCACATGATCTCTCTCCCAAACGGACCAAATGATCCTGTGCATGCTCGCTCCCAAGTCAGCTCTGAACCGGCATTGATAGCCTGCTGGAGCTTCCATCGATCAATCAAGGTCAATGGGCGGCGCCCAAAACGCAGCAGATGTGTTGCAATAGTCAAGCGAGGCTCCGTTAGCAGATCTTCCGCGTACTTGATTTCGTATTCGAAGCCAAACGTTTGCAACTCCCTTTGCATTAGTTCTGTTCGGGACCGAACATGACGTTGGAGGGCATATTGTTTTGGTTTTTCTTCCCAGAAGACGTACCGCTTATTTCGAAAGACCAGAAGGTCTGGATAATGAAACGACTCTTCACCAGCCTCATCAATATAGACAATTTCTGAGCATTGTTCGAGGTACCATTCGACCCTCGGGTCACAGTCTGCAAGCCTGAATGCATTTACCTCGTGCGGAGAGTCGCCTTCGGGCCTCCGAATGCTTTTCAATCTGGGGTACCTATAGGCCGACTGCGCGCGAGAGCGAAACACCACCGGCCGCATTCGGAGTTGCCGGTCCCTGCAGAACGAGATGCGACGGATGGCTCCACCGGGGCGCAGGACATCACTCGGTATTCGAATCTGGCCCGGTGAGAGTGGCCCAAGATTCATCGCGGGATTCGAGCGCATCTATCCTCCTTAAGCACGAGATGAGCATGACTGATTTCGAGGGACAGCACTTACGGCTTTACTGCGAATGCGCGAAAAGTCCGCTTTGATTTCTCGACAATGACAATGAGCGCTCTCGGGCAGAGCGGATCATGACCGACCAGGAGTGAGACCTTCTTGTGACGATCCTGACTAAGCTTCATCAGGTCTGGAGAACTGTAAAGCACGCCTTTGAAGTACACTCCAAAACGTGTCAGAAGTCGTCTTTCTAAGGACGCCGTGTCGAACCTCTTGCACCGCGAATGAAGCGAAGGCAGAGAATTGACACTTCCCGCCGAATAGAAAGCCTTCAGGAAGCTCTTAAATGTCCGGTCGACGTGAGCACCTCTAAAGAAATGCGCCTGAGGAGCTGGACAACTATCGACTCCAATTTGGTCCGGAATCTGGGCCGAATCTTTCATTGATCTACTCCATTCAGGTACGAGCCATATCCACGCTCATTCTGGAGCGCTTTTTTGATGACTTTGCGCATCGAATCCGTGCTCGGCGGCCCGAGTGAAATCTGAGATCCAAGAATTCGCCGGCTGCTGTGGGCGATGCAACTGGTCAAAATTGGCCGTCCCACGGGGAGGCCCGTTACCTCATCCACCAGGAATACGTCAAGAAGCGTGTGATCGATATCGACTTTCATTGCCATTCGCGTCTCCTTCGGAAAATGCCACCTGTGATGGGTTGATCCTGCGCGAGGCGGCAGACACGCTGACCTTGTACCTTTCCTTAGAGTTCCTGACTCTTGAGCGACAATCAGACGTTTTTGTTTCAGAGGGGTCGCAGGCCAAGGAGAGTGAAAGCGCCGTTCCGCCCTGCCTGACCTTGCAAGATGGTGTCAGGCGATCTACGGCGTCGGTCGAGCGACAGCACTGGCTGCCCTTTGGCCACTGCAGCTCGCCGCAATGAGACTCTAATAATCCGCGAACATCAATGCGATTCCGTCTCATTGCCAATCCTTTGCCGGCGAAACCATCGGCCTATTGGGTTAATGGGTCCCTTACTTGTATGCTTTAGGTACCCACTGGGTTCGGCCATTGACCCATGGGGCTAACCCATGTGGGTAAGCGCCATTCCGGAATGTGCGTCCATGTCAGAAAGAATCACCTATCCTTCTATAGGACACACACTATATGTAATTAGGATATTGTGTCCAGTGATAGATTCTACGTGGAATCAGGAGAGTTAACGGTGAACCCGAGAAACGACATCTACGTGGCTGTCGGTCGTTGTATTCGGGACCTGAGGATGGCCTACGGCGGGAAGGGCATATCTCAAGCCGATTTGGCGCGCGCTGTAAACACGACGGCAAACACGATTTCACGGTGGGAAGCAGGTGTGTACAAGCCTACGCTTGCCAACATCGATGCGTTGGCGAGTTTCTTCGGGGTCCCAATATCGCGGATGTTCCCTCATGCTGAGCTTTCAAAATCCATCTCTTCCCTCTTGAGCGCAGCTGATGGTCTCGATGAAGCCGATCTTGAAGAACTAACCCGTTTTGCCTTATTCAAGCGGGCTACGACCGCGCGACCTAAAACTCGCTCGGCGAATAATTAAAGCCTCTTTCAAGTTCTCCGGTTCCCGAAGGCGGCAACACCAAGTTCTCGACCCGACTCAATGTGGGCTCGAATCATCTTGATCGCGTAGAGTATCAATGGCGATTCGGATATAAAATTCTTTCACACCGACTTTTTACAATTCTCTGTCGGCCAAGCGCGAGGGTTCATGGCTGATTGGAAAGACTTCTTCGAGGATGGAAAGGAATTCCGCGGCCAATTTCTCGATGCCATTGAGCAGCGACAAAGCCGGACGCGAGCGAGTGCTCCCCCACCTCCACTGATACGCTTCTGTCCACTCTGCGACAAGCCTTTCACTGAAGAGACTGTACTTCTCGAGCATGTCCGTCATGTCCATGGACCACAGCACGTATATCTACGGCTCAATGGGAGCGTCATTCGTGACGTTGGTTGGGCAGTGAATGGAATATCCGAATTGATCGTTGTCCCAATCGGTTTTCCCAAGATCTCAGTCCAGCTGCGCGCGGAGCAATTCAGCAGAAGCATCCAAGCCACGGATGACACCGACCTCCTCACTTGTATTCCGGCCGATTTCGAAGGACAGTTGGCGATCGACGTTTCAGGAGGATTAAGCGGTAAACGCACGTTTGTCGTCTACACACGTTCATTGCCGGAATTTCGTCAAGACATCCTGGATTCATCGATCACGACCCTAAGCACTGAATCACTTGCAAGGAATGAGATGCCCGACGTTAATTCGTGGCGACACCGCATCGAGAGCCACGGTGAATTGGAGTCGCGGTACCTTAACGGATTCTTTGAGTATGCTCTCGCATTTCACTTGGATGAATACGGAAACCGCACGATGGCGAAACACCACTTTGATGAATCCCTCGGTCTCCTGCTGCCGTTCCGCACTCCTATGGCAAAAAGCGCGCAGTGCGTCTTGGGACTACGCATGAATTGCTTCGGCGTTCTCCGTCACGCGGCTCGAAACTCAGTTCTTGCGCTTTGCGACATTTTCTTCAATTGCAGCGCTGCAGGGCGACCCGCCCATGAGACAAAGAATGATCCAAACCCGTTTATCACCTACGCTGACGAATTCATCTTATTGCTGGTGCAGTCGATCGCCAATTTCTGCCGCGCAGAGTATGCAGAATGTCTCAACAGCCTGCGCGCCTTGGAGTTTCATCCGTCAGCCAGAGAAAAGAACAATGAAGATAAGCTGCTTTTGCTTTCCGCTCGCCTTCACAAAGCGATTGGAAACCGCACGGTTGCATCGGAAGCATACGACAGACTGCAGTTTCACCCCGACTTCGGCAATGAGGCCAAGGAGTTCATAAATGGAGCAGATTGAGCAGCCCGCAAATGACAATTCAGCGCGTGCTGGCGATTCAGTCCCAAAGGCCGGCCGGCGCCTAAAGAAGAACCTGTCGTTGGACGCAGATAACTTTCTAATTCAGTGGCGATCACACCTTTCATCGAAGAAGGACCCCTTGCCTGCCCTGCGCTCGATGTGCAAGGCCGGGATCAATGGGGATGCCTCTGACGCCGTGCTCCAAGACATCATTTCTGCTTTAGCGGGACGCGCTGGGATAGCTGAACGCCTCGCCCTTCATCTGGCGTTTCAATTGCAATTCGGTAAACCCAACTCGTTTACCCGGCGCCTCCTCCGTCAACTCCGGACTAGTTTCGAAACCTCGATCTCATATGATGCATCCGAATTCGCTGGGTACAGAGGTGAAAGTTCCATTGAAGGGTGGGTGATTCAGAATGCTCCGAAAGAGAGTTCAGAATTTGAATTGTGGTTGCGCCGATCGGTAGTCGTTTTCCTTGAAATTGCCGATTCGACAGTGCGCTTTACCGGTTTGCTTGCCATACTGCGAGAGTTGAGCAGACGCGGCAAGAAGCTGTCGAAACCTGAGCGGACCTTTGTCCAAGGAATCATCGCTGCTTTGGCTAGCGCACGTCTTAAGCCCGGAAGGATTCTGAATTTTTACAGTGGCATTCAGATGATTGAGCTCGAGCGGCGCGACATTCTCGATCGCGAACGCCACCTGCAAATGACAATCAGGGGAAGCCAGGACACGATCCATTCCCACGAGCAGAAGATTGCATCTCTTCAGGCCGAACTTGCCGCCGCAAACAATGCGTCCGCATTAAATGACTCGACGATGGCGGCTCGAGATTTGGAAATCCAGTCGTTAAAAGAGCAGCTGAGACTAGTTGATAGACATTGGGAAGGTGTGTCAGAACAGCAACTCGCCAAACAAGGGGGGGCGCTTCGGGGGAAGGTACAACACGAATTGCAGGAAGCGTTGCTAGCGCTCGACCGCGAGAATCCCAACATCGAAATGGCTCTTAATAGGCTTCGTCGCATTGAAGGAATCGTGAAGGAATAGGAGACTTGCGGAGGACGTTCAGATGTCTCAAGTTGGCTTTGGAGTTGATTTCGGTACCACTAATTCGGTGATTGGCATTTGCGAAGCTGGACGTACCAGAGCCCTTTTAGATGGGGATAAACCAAATCCATCCGTCGTATGGTTCAAAGCCGATGGAACGGTCACCGTCGGGAGTCAGGCAAAGCGAAACATCAACGGGTATGCCGAAGAGCCTGGCCACACTTTCATATCCTCAGTTAAAGCCAACCTCGGTAAGGGGCAGACCTTCCGTATTGGCGGGGAATCCAAATCCGCTTCAGAAGTAGCAACCGAGATTTTTCGCTTTCTTCTCAATCAGGCCAACAATATCCACGGAATCTCCGTACCTGAAGGGTTTGTCACGATTCCCGTAGATTTTGATGGGAAGGCAAGGCGAGATCTCCGTAGAGCAGCCGAATCTGCTGGCTATTACATCAAGACTTTCATTCATGAGCCATTTGCTGCTGTAGCCGCATATTGCTTGCGTAACGGTGACATGTCACTCGAAAAGATTGAAGGGAAGTATCTTCTTGTATTCGATTGGGGTGGCGGCACACTCGACATTACTCTCGCACTAATGAAAAATGGAATTCTGCGCCAACTTGGTACCGCGGGCCTCGGTCACCGGGCTGGGGACTATTTCGATCAGAAGCTGATGCGACTCTCCCACCATAGATTCCTCGAACAAACAAAGCTCTCGCCGGAACAGGCCATGATCGCATTTGGCCTAAAGGACCGATACCTTGCGGAATGCGAACGGGTCAAGATTGAACTATCCAACAGCTCTTCTGATGACCTCCAAATCGCGAGTGCATTTCGCGTTGACGGTCGCACCCTCGACGTGTCACAGAAAGTCCTCCGGGAGGATCTCGAAGCTGAGATTCAAATCGATATCACAGATGCAATTGCCAGAGTAGATGGGCTTCTCGACGATGCTCGGCTTTCTTCTCGAGATGTTGACCTCGTCTTGCTCATCGGTGGCAGCTCCCGAATACCCATATTGCAGCGACAAATGCAAGAACGATTTGGCTCGAGAATCGTTCATGTCGACAACGCGGACACGATCATTGCGGAGGGAGCCGCTCTAGTCGACTATCTTGGAATGCATCCAGTTCTAGCAAGATCTCTAGGCGTGAAACTGTCGGATGGCTCATATTACGAGCTCTTCCCTGAAGGCACGATCGCCAAACCGGAACTCTTTCGGAAAACGATAAATTTCTACTGCACTGATGGTCGCGACGGGGAGGCAAAGCTTGTCCTCATAGAGAAGGCGGATGGACAAGAAGTTAATTCCCGAGTCCTGGGCATTCCGGTAGATCGTTCACTTCCTCGTCGGAACGGTGACTGCGAACGAGTCTCTGTTACGTTAGAGCTCGATTCCGACCTCATTCTTCACGTATTCGGAAAGGCCGCGACTCAATCACAAAGCGTGTCAGCCTCTTTTCATGACCTTTTGTTTGCGCTCGATACACAAGGAGCACGCAAATGAAATCGCAGCTGATGGTCCAGTCAAACCTAATGCTGGATGACGACCGGCACAAACCGGACTCCCGATGGATACCAGGCGATTTGCTCGGTGAGCTCTACCCGGAATATCGAAATCCAGAGTCAATTCACCTTTGGATGACGCGCCAGCAAGAGCACGAATATCGGCGGTACTTACCGTGTATAAAATGCGGCCGACCATACGGTTGCTCATGCCAGAGGATTTGACCTAACCGTGCCAGCTCTCCAGCTAAATCCACAAACCCTTGCTGTGGCGACGTGCATTTCTGGTACGCGAAAGTCCAGAAACACCAAACATCATTGATCAGGGCTCCTTTTGCTTCTTTCGCAGTTTCAGCCGCTCTTTGCTCATCTTCTCGATCAGATTTGCGGTTGTCATTACCGATTCTAGGCTTATAGATGGCGGTTCACCGTGTTCGTTCTGGTATCCCGACAGATACTCTGAGGATCGAGTTTCAATGCCAAGACGTTGGCAGACAAGATATGAGACCGACTCGGCTTCAAACTCTCTCGTCTCGATGCCTAAGCCGCGGCGATCCGGCCACCACTCCGTGTTTGGACTTCCAAGATGGCCACAATAAAGATGAGCTAGCTCGTGCACCATTGTCGCATAGCGACTCTCGCGCGACAGATTTCCGCTGAAGAGCAATTCAAATCGCAAAGGTACATCCACCAATTCCTTTTTTAGGAATTTCTTTATCTCGAAATGGACAAATCCGCCCGAACTGGCTGCCTGGATGCTGCCTGCTCGTTGTGAACCGGTCTGCTGAATGCTGATCCGCACTCCATCACGTTTGGCGTTTTCGATCGTAGCCTCTAGTTCCGAATTGAGCCCTTTTCCCTTGACCGCGAACGGATCAGTCACCTCAGCTGGAAGAGCTGTGGCTCCGTGCATAGGCTCTACATCCGATACGTCGAACACAAACATGACCGGACCTTTAGGGCGAAGGATTACAAGGGGCCGAGCGTTAGGTTTGATTGAGTGTTGATATCTTTCGATCCACCGATCAGGAGGAGCGACAAACCGCGATCCTGGCAACTGCGTATGGATCAGCATTGCATTGTACGGTGAATAGAACCTGAAATTGGCGACGAAGGTCAGCATCTCGTTATACGACTGCATGGTCCGATAACGCTGGGTTAGCTCGAACAGTTGGTCGAGAGAACGGCGCGGGATTTCCTTAGAGGCTTCGACGTCCCACAGTGCCGGTTCTCGCTTGATTTGCGGATGGTCCATGAATTTTCCCTGCCAGTCGTTTCGAAGCAGATTGTAGCCGTTCACCTTCGTTGAGACAGATCAATTCAGTCCAATCGGCAGTAATTACATTCTGTTCAATTCAGCAGATGCCAAACTGTTTCAAGAATGCATTCCAGTTTGCTCAAAGTTAATGTGACTTCTGTTATGCCGACGGTAGTGGCTTTAGCCTGTGATGATCAATCAAATTCCTGAAATAGCCTGCAACAGTTAATGCGAAAGCGCGATCACGGATCAGGACTCCTAACTCAATATTTCGGTCGAAGGCAGCTTCAGTTAGATTCGCTGAAGTGACGAATACAACTTCATTGTCTGCTACAACGGCCTTTGCGTGAAGTACACCACCTAGGCCTTCTTGATCGAGAGCTCGTGGGTCATAGAATACGCGCGGCCGTGACGATCCCGGCCAGTCGGACTTCCAGAAATGATCTGCAAAAGATCGCACCAGATTCTCTGAAGCGGTAGTGTCACCTCTTTTTCGCTGTATATTCAAAAGCAAAGTGACACTGAGTTCGGGGATCGAATCCATGCGCCGGGCCAGAACTTCAAACGCCTTGGGACCATCAAAGAAGGCGTAGGTACTCGCCCAGATTGAGTACCTCGCGGATCCTAGCAACTCTTGGTAGACGCGCCTTGTGTCCCGGGCATGGAGGCCAGGGACCTCCGGACCAGACCAGACGAGGTCAGGCTTCCGAGTTCTCAATACAATTTGATCAACCGTCCTGAGCCAGGCAGCAGCAGCACGCCCCGAAATCCCAAGCCGTCCAAGCTCGGTCATAGACTGCAGAATGCGTTCAATATCCTCAAGGTTTCCCAGAACTGAGCGGAGCGAAGCTGGTGTGAGAGTCGGACCCACCAGGCCTGACTCCAAAGCGTTCACCAGGCGATCGCGAAGATGGGAAGGAAGATCAAAGAGAACGTCGTTCATGAAACGACTCCAAAGAATGCGGCATCGGGAAAGCCAAGTATTGGCACCACCAGTGCACGGTCTAAGTAATCATTCCGCATTTCGCAGGACGTTTCAGCAACCAAGGCGCAGCCGTGGCAGGCAGCGCCATGCAACCAACGGCATTCAAGGCTCTCACCTGGCAGATGATAAGCACAGACGGGATCATTGGAACAGAGCGCGGCCATCCTAAGTGCCTGCGCAAGGTGATCTTCGATATGCCGTGCCTGCTGCACGAGTCCTCCGAGCGTTCCTTCCGCGTCAGGGCTTCCGGTATAAAGCAAAATTCCAAAATGTTCGGCTTTGGTATCCGCGTAGATCCGCTCTCGAATGGAACTGGCAGGATAGCCGCAGCGCATGGAAAGCGACTGTATAAGCAGATGCGAAAGCGTGTGGAGCAAAACATAGGGCCCCCCAGGAAATGGACGCTTGCTCTTTCGGTCCTCTCCCCAGCGCTTATGCCCTAGGGCAAGAGCAATGAGTCGCTGATTCACGGCGGTACGACTAAGCCAATTCATTACGGCTTGAGAGTTCAGCTGCAAAAACAATCCCTCGCCACGGTTCTCGATCGCCGGAAACCAGGTCGGATCAATTGCGATTTGCGCTCGTTCGACATCGGTTTCATACTCGCCATTGATATCCGGTGTTACCGCCTCAAAGCGCGTAAAACCCACCAGCACAAGCACTTCGCGCAAGCGGTGCACCTGAATTACCGATTCGATTCCTACGCTGCGCGGAGAATGCCTCCAGACTGATTCCGGTAGTCTGCGGGCATGAAAGTTAGAATCGACTGGCACATCGTCGCCAAAGCCCTCAGGAACTGCAAGTAACGCCTCCAGTTCCACCTCTTTGACGGGCTTCTCTTCTGGGGTGCCATGCTTTGCTTCACGAATTGAATTGAGGACTTCTTCGTCGGTGAAGGGCGCGAGATCCTCTGCGACTCGCGGCTTCTTCTTGAGCAGCGTGAGTTCTAAGAGAGTGTCAACAATCTGAAGATCGTCCCAGAGCTTTTTGACAGCAGCTTCCACTGCAGTTCCTCGGTCCGGCAAGGAGAGGACACTGACAACTTGAGGGAAATACGCGTTCGATGCCGTGCGTATTAAAAGACGGCTAGGGAGCTTGCAATCTTCCGATACATTTCGGCCAAGCCATGGCCGAGTTCCGCGGCAAGTTCCCAATGGGTTCATCTCAAGCTGAGTGGCTTCGTACAAACTGCGCGAAGGCTTACCACACTCGCATCTCACTACGAGATCCGCAAGATCACCGCCTGTACCGCGCTCGTCGAGCCACAGGCGTTGCCTGCACGGATCTGCGGCACCATGGACAAAAACACGCCAGTCGAGATCATCCACATGCCCCTTGGGGCATGCGCGCACGAAACGTGTTGCCACAACGGGCCTGCCGTCAAAGCGTCCTTGGTCATCTAGCTCTTTACGGTGGACCAAGCGGCGGGATCGTTCGCGCTCCGCGTCACCCCCGGCTTCCTGAACGATGAACCACTCAGGGAACCTCCAGACGCCGATTCCTTTGGCCGATTCACGAGGGTCGTTCTCGTCTGGTGGTGGCGCGTAGAGGCGTGGCGCCGGAACTCCTGTCATCATTTGTAGCTTTCGCGTGAGCCGGGGTTCTGGAATCTCTTCAAGATCGCTGGTTTTGGGCCAAGTATCGAGACCGCCAACAATCGCCGAATACTTTGGAAGATCGATTAGGGCACCTGGACCGTAGGTTGTAATGACCTGACCACGCCTGATCTGACCGTTTGATCGCCGGCTCATTGGTTGTCCTCCACCGGCAAGCCACTCAATTCCTTCAAGTAGAGATTGACTTCAGGCTCGACATCGCGAAGTGACCGGTTGGCGCGGAATTTCTTGTGGATATCCGATTCGAAGTTTCTATCAAGCATCTCCCTAAGGAGTGGCCTTGGCTGCTTTAGTTCGTACTTTTGATATTGCATCGGGACACCGACAGAGTGATAGTCGTCGAAGATCCTTCGCCAGGAATCGAGAAGATCGACGATTCGATTCTGAACGCTACGAAGGCATTCCTCCCGTTCGGCTTCCGCTGAAAATGGCTGTAGACGGATTCTGTCAAGGAAGGCATCGAGGAGTCGAGCCTCAAGGGCTGACCGCACAATTGTGATCGATTCAACTCCCTGGGGTGGGGTAAGCGGTGACAGAGCATGGCGAGCCAGGCCGACGAGAGCTCCAGCGAAGCCGCGGTCGAGAGCCCTGGCCGCAAATGGCGTCACGCTTGACACTTCCACAGAGCGATAGAACGTCTCGTGGTAGTAGCGAAACCGTTCATAGTGCGAGCGGTCACGTGGCTTGTGAATGTTGAGAAGTGTGACGACGAGTCCCGGTTTTTGCTCGTGACGGCCCACGCGGCTTGTAGCCTGAATGTACTCGGCATGCGTCTTTGGCTGACCCAAAACGACCATCAAACCAAGCCGTGAAATATCAAGACCTACGGAAATCATGTTTGTTGCGATGGCGCAATCTACTCGCTGATCGATTTTGTGGAACGGAGCCTCCAAGCGACGACGTGCCTCAGCGACTTTGTCGGTTGAAACGCGCGATGTAAGTTCAACCACTTCGGAAAAGTTCTTTCGATCCTGGAAGAGTCCTTGTGCCTCACCGATTCGCTTGCGTCCACCGTAGCCCTTGACGGTGTTTTGGACCTCTTCCTCAAGGATTCGACGTGCACCCCCAAGTTCCCGCAAGCTGTTGAAGTAGCCAAGCACAGTCATATAGGGATCGGCAGGATTTTGCTGATTCTTGTGGCCACCAGCTTCACGGTAGGCGCGTTCGCCGGCGCCCATTAGGGCGAGCCATGCTTTGCGCATGATGACTTTCGGATTTCTACCCTGCGCGGCAACTCCAAGATAGAGTCGCGCCGCTTTCTGCGATGAGGAAACGGTCCTTGCGAAAAACGAATCACGCCGGTCAGGCCCGGGTGGCGGAAATACCTGAGTTATCGGACGCGCAAAGAGAGCCTGAATCTGATCCTGCGCCCGACGCGCAGTTGCCGTCGAGGCGACAATCTTCGGTCGCACTACCCGTCCGTCGATTTCGCGCAAGCACAGAGCCTCGATTGCAGCTTCGTAGAGTCCGACCATGGTGCCAAGTGGCCCCGAGATCAGGTGAAGCTCGTCCTGGATGACGAGGTCTGGCGGTGGAAGTGGCGTTGAAAGACTTACACCTCGACCTGGCTCCGCGCCACCAAAGAATCCTGTGTTGTCGTACCGTTCGGCCCCGCCGAGAAGGGCACCAGCCTCGCCTACCCACGGGAGCGATGCGAATTTATCTACCGTCGCGATGAGAAAGGCTGGAAGGCGCCTGTATAGCGGCTCGTCGACTGCCACGATGGGAAGAGGCCGATCACGAGTGAAATCACATTCGAAGTTTGCACAGACAATTCGAAGTTCGCGTGGCTGATCGTCATTCGGCAAAAGAGTGAACGATTCAGGCTTAAATCGCGAGCCGCACCACGGGCAATTCTCAAGTGGAATAGGCGACGGCTTACTCTTAGGATCTGCCTTAAACTGCCGTACCTTTGCGCGAGCCGAGTCCGAACGATTGTCGCCTTTGCGTCCAAGGATGTTCGGCGTTGCGGCCTTGCCAACCCAGAGGCCGATTTCGAACGGCCATTCACCGTAGTGATCGGCATTCTTCTCCCGTTCGAGCTCGAGCGCACACACAAGTCCCGCCGCCCGCGAAAGTTGATCGAGTGTGAGCAGTCGCAAGGTGTAGCGCATAATGACGCTCACTCCTGCACCAGCGCGCCCCTTTACAGCGGGATGGCGGAGCCTCCGGAGAACGATCGCGAAAGCTGCAAGTCCGAGATATGCTTCGGTCTTGCCACCGCCTGTTGGAAAGAACAGCAAGTCCACGGTTGCGCGATTTGGGTTGCATGGGTCAGCGAGACTCGGCAAGTTCAAGAGGATGAACGCTAGCTGGAATGCTCGCCACTCCGGGTTCTCGATACCCAGGCGTTTGCGGAGTGCCCGGCCGACAGCACGATTCGCAACGCGAAAGGCGTCTTGCGCATCTTGGTCCTTTACCAAAACTGCAATCCCTTCGGCAATACGATCAGCAGCTACCCCCGCCAGACGCAACAGTTCTTCAGCGGTCTCACGACGATTCCCGTGCATTGCGGCGACAGCTTTCCGTTGGGCTTCGATCCACGCGCGGTATTCGTCCACGAGCGGAAGAAGAGCGGCCTCGGTCTCCGCACCGTTAGCAAGAGTGCCGAGCACTTCCATCGAGAGTTGGACGCCCGGAACTGGCACGGTTTCCGTTACTTCTACTTCAGCAGTTGGGATCCACGCACTCCGAAGCAGCCTGCATTCGCCGTCTACAACATCCCATTCGGCCGAGACGCCATGTCCGGTAGCATACTCAGGCGTGTCGGCATAGTGGAGATCCGCCACCTGTTCGTCCCATTCGTCAGCCTGCGCACCTCGCAAATCCGGTCTCGGGACAAATGGACGGTCGCTACCCACCTCGATCTCAGCTTGAAATACGTAGGCCAAATCGGGCTTATCCGCTTCAGGCTTGCGATGGTTTACCAAGAAAACCGAGACGGAGCGAGTACCGATAGGTATTTGACCATCGAGATCTTCTGCAGAGACTTCTCGCTCAACAAGATGAAGCTGGAGACCACGGGAATCCGGAACATTATGAATCGCCTCGTTGTCTCCGCCTTTTAGAGGTATATGAACTGATTTCTCAAAGGCTTCTCGTTTCCACACAGCGACGGGCTTATCGTCAGCTCCGGGGACCTCGATTGGCGTATATTCGCCCCAGCGAACCCCGACGGTGATGGTGTGCACTTCCTTAGCAACAAGGAAACTCAAGCCCATCGACGAAGGAAAATATCCCTTCTTGGCTGCCTTGCGTTCATCATTCGACTCTTCGAGCAACCCTGCCGTCTCCGGAACAACATCAACATCGTCGTCCTCATCGGCATCAGCGCTCTTGTCGGGTGGTGTCCCCACCGGAATCAGGAAGCCCGTCAGATACCAACTCGAAGGCCGGACCCATCCTGGCAGACACTCGCTTGCGAGGGCATCGCCACCCAGAGGGCCCACAAGGTCGAGTTTCAGCGCCTTGACTAGCCGATCCCGCACCTCGACCGAAGTTGTGGGAGTATCACTCATGATTGCGCTTCCTGCCCGAGTCTATCGGGATTCCAAATCAGCTCAGCAAGCTTGCGGTAGAGTTCCTGCCGAGCATCAAGGTCAGACTTCTTGAATTCAGGGTGTGCTTGGAACTTCAGTCCGCTCGTAGCGATGAACTGGCAAAAACCTGGATTGTGGACATAGACCTGCTCGTTCAGGCTACGCGCGAGCAGATTCTGTTCAAGATAGTGGGGCAGCTTTCCCTCGTAGGGTAGGTCGCCGTAACTTGCGTTGAAGCTCTTCGGCAAGAGCAGTAAGCCGCCAATACGGTTTCGGTAATCCTTGAAGTCATTTGGGTGCGCGAACTCATCAGTATGAAGCTCTGGATGATTTGCCCAGATATGCTCCACTTCATAGCCATTCTTGCCGCGCTGAGCGTATTCGTTGTAGTGCGAAGCCATCCCTGACCGAGTTTCCACATAGTCAGTCATACGCGCCAACAACCGGTGAATCTGGCGTCCGTTCATCCCATGAAGACGAAACACATCATTGCTAGCGAAGGTCTCCGTCTCAGCATTGAGACGATCACGCAGTAGAGACGCAAGATCTGACGCGCTCTTTCCGCGGATGTCGCGCATCACTATGAACATGGCATATTGCATCGTTGAGTAGTCGATGGAACGCCAATTCCAGATTCGCCGGTGAATCAGAATGTCAATGTATGCCGCCGCCACGCGGATCTTTCGGAGGCCATTCGCTTCATCATCATCCAACTTCAGTGGAGCGAGTAGCACTGGGTATTGAAGTGTGAAATTGTGCTGAGAATTGAAGTGGACGCACTCTAGGCCGGGGGTGAGAACGTCGGCGGCTTTGCGGAGGGTTTCGTACCACCGCCCATAGAAGGCGAAGTCCCTCTCGATAAAGTGATCGAAGTCAGAACTCGTCTTTAGACCAAGGCGAACTTCGTTGTCTCGGACCCAACGGTGAAACTCTGTCCCAAGAAGGTCAAAGTCCTGGGGCTTTGCACCTTGCTTGCGGTCACGGATGGTTAACGCGTGCTGGCTGCGTAGCCAGGATTTGATTCCATCAGCATCCTCGTCCTTACCGAGGTCCGCCAACGCCTTGGTGCGCTCTTTCCAAACTGCGCCAGCATGAGTGCGCTCCGCTACGTCAGATATATTGGCGAGTAAGTAGCCCTTGAGCATGTCCGCCGGCGTGAGGGAGAGCCCTCTGTCGTTCATCGTTTCAAAAATCGTATACGCGTCCCCGTCAGAGTAAGCCGTAATCTCCACCAGATGAACGTTTTCCACGAGCCAATCGACAAAGAATGGGAGCGCCGGGCCCTTCAGTTCCTCGGCAAACAACTCCTCAATCTCTGAGTAACGAGCGAGGATGTTAGCAATTGCCTCCATCCCGTTGGCTTCGTGGAATTCTTCCCCTTTGTAGAGTGCCTCCATGCAGGCCGTTCGCTCAGGGATATCGAGGTTGAACGATCGCTTGCCGAACTTCTGCGAGAAAATCAGGTCGGCGATTTGGCCCTTCTGCTCGGAATCGGTGATTTCATGGTGAAGGTGGATTAGCAGCAAAGTGAGCGTCGTCAGGCGCTGCTGGCCGTCGATAATGAACTTTTGTCCATCCTTGTCGCTGATGATGATTGAGCCGAGGAAGTAGTGGCTGTATTCAGCCACGGCACTTCGTTCGTTGCTTTCCTCATGGCTCTCAAGGAACTTCGCTGCGAGGTCATCGAGAAGATCCGCAACCTGCTCCTTCTGCCACTTGTACTCACGCTGGTAGTAGTCGATCGAGTATTTTCGACCAGAGAGTAATTCGCGAACGGTGCGGCCCTTGCCGTCAATTTCACGGGAGATGTGAGGAGTGCTGCTCATCAGAAGAGATTCTCCATTCCAGATTTCTTTGGTGTGCGTTTTGATGGTGTCTTCTTAGTGGCCTTTTTGGCCGAAACGCCGGACATTTCCTCTTCCTTTGCCCGTTTGGCATTGAGTTCCAGAAGGCGAGCTAACACCTCGTCGCGGACATCATCGGGCCAGCGGCAGCGCCATGGCTTCTTCTTGTTGCCCCACTCGTTCTCATCGATCTCGTAGTCGAGGAGGAACTCGCACGCTGTAGGGATGTCGTTCCAACGATAGGCGCTGAGCACGGCACGGTCCATAGCGGCATGCAGCTCGCGCAATCTCAAAATGTCTGGATCGCACTCGTTGGGATCGTGGAAGCGATTGTAGGTTTTGGTCAATCCCTGGTTGTTCCTTGCCATTAGCGCGGCGCGAAATTCGTAGTAGTCTCGGCCGGCTTCATCCAAGACGGGGTTGTTCCTCCAATTATCTGGGAATGGAAAAGGCTCGAAAAATATAGCTGCTGTGTATGTGAGCCGTTCCTCAAAAGATGAGGCCAGGAAACGAACCCAGAGTTCGTGAGCCCGGTTTTGAAGGGCTGCGAATTCCGAGTAAACGGATAATGCGAAAGCATAATGCGGTGAAGCAACGAACGTCGTCGCCGGCACGAATGCGTAGGCAAGATGAGTGCTTACGTAAGGATGCATAAGGACGCGCGTCCGTCCGTAAATAGCCTTTTGTAGCCCCGGACGTTGCTCACCGTACTTCCACCACTGTTCCCGCAAGCGCTTTCTGTTATTTGTGGAGCGCGACGGCTTCACCTTGCTTTCAACAATCTTCATAAGGGTTGGATATCGTCGGCGCACTTCGATTTCATTAAGATCGTCAAACCAAATGGCGTATCTCCGGTGAAGCTGTTCTGGGTCATCTAAGAACTCATCTCCACCTAGGTACGGCACGACGGCCTTGGCCTCGCCTGGGAGGTCATGCCGTATTCTCCGCAATTCTGATAATGGGGTTGCGTCCGCTGACTCATCATCAAAAATGAATCCTTCGCCGTATGGATAGAAGCCCATGAACGCAATGTTTTCGTTTGACGACAGGGCGGTTGGTGGGAGATCGCTACCCCTGTCGACCAGAAACGCGGATATCCGTTCGACAGGCCGACCGTCAAGCAGAATGCCAGCCGGCGCGGAGCTCGCCTTGCACACGTGGATTCTGCTCACGGTAACAGCAGCGGCTCCAGGCCATTTGATTCGTCGGACTGCGTTGAAAATCGTCCCGGCATTCAGCACAATCCATTCGAGAGAGGCCTTCTTGGTTGAGCCTTGCGCGATCGTCTGAGTCGCAAGAAGGCCGAAACATCCCCCCTGCTTCAGGAGGCGGAAGCTTTGCTGAAAAAAATACGCCACTATATCAGCTTGCCCACCTGCCTCCTGAAATGCCGACAATATCCAATGTAAATATTCTTTCCCAAGAGAGCCCGAGATATTGCTCCCCTTTACAAAGGGCGGATTCCCCACAATTGCTTGAAAACCCTGCTCCTTCCCTTTGAATATCTCCGGAAATTCAAGCTCCCAGTGAAACGGATGAACACCGCTTTCACCCTCTTTCAGATTGTCGATTGCCGAATCGACTCCTCCATCGACCTTTACATATCCCTGCTGTCGGAGATCCTTCATGAGCTGATCAACGAAAGCGAGGCGCATGTTTTCTCGATCCTTCTCCTTTTCCGCAGCGAAGAAGGCGGCAATAACCGCGTCACCGATTTGCCTAGGAAGACCAAGTGCTTCCTCAGCCAAATCTAGTTTGTGCTTTAGTAGAGAATAAGGAACATCATCTCGAGCCGATAAAATCTGCGTTCGGTAATTGCTAACAGTGTCGATTGTTTTGCGAATTCTCTCTTCGATTAATCCCATCTGTACTGAGGGATTCCAGTTGAACGCAGCAACTTGCTTTCTGGAGAGACCAACGAGAGAGTCACCGCAACGTAGCGCATGGTCTATAAAGGTGAGCGCGTGGTCCTTTGCCAGCGTAACCAGCCAGAGCGACATCTTGGCGAGGTCAACCGCTACCGGATTTTTGTCGATGCCGTAGAGACAGCGCTGCGCGATCATCCGCCGCGCGAAGATTACTTCGTCTTCATCACCTGGAATCACCGGCAGATCCCCATGGAAATGCCAGGCCTCAACCAGCGCCTCACCAAGCTGACGACAGGCTTCTACAAGAAACGCCCCAGACCCCATGGCAGGATCGCAGATTTTGAGTTCCAATATCTGTTCGGGGCGGGGCGGCTGGCCGTTTTCGCCACGCAGACGGGCAAGAATTGGCTCCAATGTGGTACGCACAATCGGGTTTGTGAACTCGCGCGGAGTGTAATGTGATCCCGAGCGGCGACGTTCCTCGCTTGGCTGGAGGACCATCGCTCCCTTGGATACGAGGTCCGGCGAAGCTGCCAGGTCAATTACCGGCAGAAGCGCGGCGTGGAGGTCTTCAAGCGAAGTGGCCGCGACGACAGCCTTCTTGATGGTGTCACTGAGCTTCCGGTCGGCATGTTCCTGTAGAAACTTCTCCCGCTTGTCGGCAGCTTCAGCGAGAAGCGCCTCCAGATTCACCGCGGTAGGTGCGCCTTGCTTCTTGTCTGCCTTGACCGCTATCGAGCGCCCTGTTGCTGTCTCCAGCCGGAAGCCCATCATCGTCTCATAGACCGAGCCGATCTGCTCGACGTCGAGCGCCCGGTACGAAATGCGCTCTCCATCGAGGACCAGAAGTTTTTCGAGTGCACGATAGATGGTGCCATCGGGCACCAGCGGCGGCTCGATGCGCTCACTCGCTGGAAGCGGAACGGCGGACTCGCGGCCTTCGAGAAATGGAAAGCGGTCAGGGTCGAAGAGGACTCCATGTCGCTTGGGCAGGCGCATAGGGCCGGATACGGCGCCGTCATAGATCATGCGGAAGAGAACGAGAAGTTGTGCCCATCCACTATATCGATCGTCCATCGCGTCGGGATACAGCGCTGCATCCTCACGAAGACGCTCATAAAGTCCAGCGAGCGAGTAGAAGCGGACGAATAACTCGTCCTCCGGTAGCATGTCTCGCTCTTCGGCATAGAGGAGAAACACGAGTCGGAGGATGACGGTGAGCAAAGCTCGATAGACTTCGTCTGGATGCTCCGCCAGTGGCTTTCGAAGCAGCTCGCCCTTCGAGCGGTCATGAGCCGCCTGGAATCCACGCAAGAATTCGTAGAGTGCGTGCAACACCTGCTCGGCCAGCTTCTCACTGACCTCGTTCTGAAACTTCCGACTGTCTTCAAGGAGAGCGCTGAGGCGCTGCGGGCGTGGCAGAGAAAGGAGTCGAGCCTGGCTGAGGAGCAGCCGCATCGCCGTAGTAATCGGTCGGCCCGCTGTCTGGACCATGTCTGACACGCGGAAATCAAGCCAACCAGAACTCTCGCCGCGCGGCGCAGAAACGAGGCGCAAAGCGCGCCCATTGAAAAGAAGGCCGGCGGAAACACCGGTCTGACGAAGCAGCCGTTCCATGCGACCGTGCGCCGACGCTTCGAATTGCCCGCGATCGCGCCCAACATGATCGAAGTCCTCACCGGCATCGAGAACCCGCACTAGGAGCTGCCAACTTGGTCCGTCCTCCTTCGGCTCAAGCTCCCGGACGGCAAAGTTAGGACGCAGTGTTTCACCGTAATCTGGCAGTGGCACCTCGAGCTCGGGCGGGATTGGGCATTCTGTGGTGCCGGCGTAGCCCTTTGGCGAAAAGCTCCAGCCCAAAACGGATTGTGCAAATACGCGGAAGTCCGGCAGGTAAGGTTCCGGACCATGTTTGGGGTCGAAGACGCGCTCCGCGAGACACGTTCGCAGAAGCCTCTGCCCTTCGGCATCCCGCCGGTCGAGAATTGCCCCGGCGCGCACCAGAGCTGGCGCTGACACAACAAGGCCGGTCGGGCGGACATAGCCAATCCATTCAAAGTGCGCCAGGATTTCGGGATCGATCTTATGTATGGCCATCAGTTCGTCTCCGGCCAGAGATAGACGAGACCCACTGGCTCGACGCGCTTTGCGCGCACCTCATAGAACGCCCTGATTCGCTGCGGCTCGCGCTCGAGATCGTGATTGAATTGGTCGAGACGAGTCCGCCAGGAGCGCATATCGGTTTCAAGCTGCCGTTTTTCTTCGACGTCGAAACCCAGGGTGAGCTGCTCAAACTCTCCTTCGTTCTTGGCGAGTTCTTCGCGCACTCGTTCACGTTGCCGTTCGAGGGTCTCCCGTAGATCCTTCTCCTCTCTCTCACCACGGTGAGCCAGCTTCTGGATGGCTAATGCCGCCAGTTCCTCCGCCCGGGGCTCAAGCTGCGGTAACAGTTCAGCAATGTCCCGCTGTGCCGAGTCGAGTAGCCTGGCTTGGATTACTGCCCCGGGCGCGTGGATGTGTTGTCCGCTCAATGATTGTTCAAGAAGGTCAAGAGTCTTTGCCTCTGCTTCCCGTTCCGCTGCAAAAGCTGTAAGTGATGTCTTCCTCTGAGAAGGTTCAATCCACCTCGCAGTAACCGGTACGATCTGCTCGTGTAACCTTTCTGCGCCCTGACCATAAAGGGAGAGACGGCCTAGCAAGATGACACGCGGAATAGAGTCGGTGGCCTGCGCGAGGCATGCACGGGAAAGGTCATGGTGGATAAAGCCCTGCGAACGGAAGCGAGAGAGTAAGCGTTGGGCGACCCTCTGTTCGAGGTGCAGGTGCACGGTATCCTCGGTGAGAATGCCAGCGTCTTCGAAGACAACTGGCCGAATTGGAGCATCTCGGCGCCAGTCGGCAAGTTTTTGATCCTGCTTGCGTGGCACACGGAGAGTGTCGAGGGTTGAGGCCCAGCTTGCATCGGCCTCTGCGCGGCGATCTAGCCTGGGGAATGTCCAGATTGGTCGGCCCGCATCATCGACAGTTTCTTTGAGCGGCTCGGCGCCAATGAGCTGCAAGGAACAGGAAAGCGCGTCGCGGAAAGGCACAGGCTCGAAGCCGGTCCAGATACGCGAGGCCTGAAGCAAGCCCTGGCAGCGCTCGATTTGCGACTTTAGTTCTTCTTGACGCTCACGCGCTGCTTCAAGTTCTTCTTCGGAGATGCGCCTTTTCTCCGCGTCGAGGTCCGCTCGTTCTATTTCACGCGCCAACTGCTCAGCATCGCGGTGCCGGATACCCTGTCTCAATCGACGCTCGATGTCGTCATCAATGACCTTCGACAAACTGCCAAGCTCTTTCTTGATGGTTTCGGTTTTTTTGACCAACACATCGAGAACGCGGTCTTCGACCCGTTGGGGGAGAACGAAATAGTGGCAATGTACTTCGTCGACGGGCTAAAGCTTGCGATCAATTCGTCCATTACGTTGTTCGATCCGGCCCGGATTCCAGGGTAGGTCAAAATGGAAGAGATCAGCACAATGCGCCTGAAAATTCAGGCCTTCACGGGCCGCATCGGTCGCGAGAAGGATGCGGAGCGGATCCTTCTGAGGGTCTGTGTTGAACCGGCGCTGAATCTCTTTGCGTCGTGTGCCGCTGGTGAGACCGTCGATCACCTCAATACGCTCGTCGGCGCGGTCAGTACTTTCGATAGCCTCTTCGAGGATTGTTTTAAGGTAGCGCTTTGTGCCTTCTCGATTTTCCGTGAAGATGAGGACCCGCCGGTCGTTCCATCGAGGAGATGAGCCAGGCGTTCGCTTCCCGAAGGGTGGCAGATGTGGACACAGATTCTCTCGAATCCAATCAATCAGTTCCTTGATCTTGGCGTCAGGTTGATAGCGCGCCTTGTCGGCAATCGCCTGCATTTTGTCTAGGAGCACTTGTTCGCGATGCCAAAGCATCTCCGCGTTCACGTCTCGCGGTGATGCGGCCTCCGCAGCAGCAGTGACGTCCTCGATCTCAGCGGCTTCCTCGGCATCGAGCTCTTCCGCTGTCCACTCGCCACGCTCGTCGTCTGCATCGGGAGGCGTGACGAAGAGTGCCTCGTCTCTCCCGCTCTCGCTTACAGCCTCGGCATTACTCCCTCGCCCTTTGTTCCATTGCTTTTCGACGGTCGCGCGGTGCACCTTGAGGCTTCGTGCGAAGGCCTCAATTGACGAAAGAAGACGCTGCTGCAATCCGACCACCAAGAGGCCCGCCGCGGCCTGAGTTCGGCGCGAAGTGCCTGCAAAGCGATCCTCGCGAATGGTTCGGTACTCATCCAACAGACGGGATAGGGTCAGTTCTGGAGCTTCATCAGGAAGTCCATCGATTACAACACGATCGATGGTCCGTTTTGGAAACCCGCCTTGAATGCTCCGGATGTCTTCCTTGAGGCGACGAACCATTACGTCCTCAAGAGCCTTCTTCCCGCGGACCTTGACGCCGCGAGTGAAGCGATACGGATCAAGCAACTCAAGCAGCGTGGAAAAGCTGTTGGAGTGCCCATTGTGGGGCGTCGCGGAAAGAAACAAACGATGCTCGAAGCGGCCGGCGAGATCGCGAACGGCGCGCGTAAACTTGGTTTCGATCCCGTACCGACCTCCGCTCGAGGGCGCCGCGTGGTGCGCCTCATCCAAAATGAGCAGGCTTCCCGCCAGGAATGATCCTAGCCACTCCCTCAGGGGATCCGCGTAAGTTGGGTCGATCAAGAGGTTGTGGGAGATCAGGAAGCGGCTGTGGGTCCGCCAGGGATTGACACCGAAACCCCGCTCGCGTCGCATGCGGGTAAGATAAGCCCTATCGAGCAACTCGAATACAAGGCCGAACCGCTCTTCGAGTTCGGCTTTCCACTGGTCCAGAACGGAGGGCGGTGTCGCGACCACGATGGTTTTGGCCTTCTTGCGAAGGAGAAGCTCACGAGCGATTAGGCCGGCTTCGATCGTCTTTCCCAGGCCCGTGTCGTCGGCAATGAAGAGATTAACGCGCGGTAGGCGGAGCGCTTTGCGGAGCGGCTCCATCTGATACGCATCGATCTTGATTCCGGCGCGGAAGGGCGCCTGGAACAGATTTGGGTCGGTGGCAGTGACACAATTCCACCGGAGGGTATGCAGAAAGGCCGCAAACTGCCGCGGCTGGTCGAAGCCCTTAGCTGCAAGGTCTGTCCAGCCTTCTTCTTCAAGGATCAAACGGTCAAGTTCGTAATCCCAAAGGACTTCCAGTGACTGCCCCTGCGCATCGTCATCTGCGCAGGATAGTCGGACGACACAAGTCTGCCCGGGAATCTTAGGCTCGATAACCTCATCGACAAGCCAACGCCGCGAGCGAATCTGAACCAATTGGCCAACTTCGGGCAATGACGGCGATCTTTTCAACTGAACAGCGGGCTGGGGATCCACGCCTGGATCTGAGTTGATACTCATAGAAAACCGGGGGTCACTGAATTGTGAAGAAAACTAAGGATAACTCCGGCGGCTGGGGTGGCGGGTATTTTTCTAGAGTTCCCCTAACTCAGTTAAGAACAACCAATTCCAACTGATGAGTTTTGCGATTAGATTCACACAGATTCATCTCGGGAAATAGGGGACAGCCCGAGAGACACTCTCCCCGTGTAACGCAATCAGCGCAGCCTCCCTTCTGGTGTGCATTTCGAAAACCAAGAAACAAGGGGTGTTTCTGCCAGATGTCTGTCAGGGAGGTTCCGCGCAAAGGCACACCTGCCTGCCCTGTCTCAACCATGTAGGAACATGGGTAGACTTCCAGTCGTTCAGACACAAAGAGAGAGAAGCGGCCTGCGTCGCAGCCTTCCAGAGAGATCTTTTGCGCGTTCCCCAGACGGGCCAAACCGGTTATCGTACAAGTGTCAAATCCAATCCGAATCGGGAGGTCCGCACTGGTCGCGAGCCTGAAGAACTCCTCCAATCGAGCACTTCGATTGAGGAGTAGATCATGATTGGGATATCTCCCGACAGGCTTGTAGTTCAGAAACACAATTGCTTTGGCTTTGGTTAGGAAGCTAGGGAGCTTTTGCAACCAATCAATGGCGACCCCTACGCTCGCCGATGTCAATATAAAGTGCACATGCACGGTTACGCCGGCGTCAACCAAAAGATCAATCGCTCTCTCGAGCTCCGCATACGGCGCATATGCGCTAACGGCAACTGCGCCGCAGTATTTAGCGCTGCTTCTCAAAACTTCGTCCGTCAGACCGCGTCCGTTCGTCGTGTAATTTGGCACGATACCATACTTGGCTCGTGTCAATGCAAGCATGTCGGGAAAACGCGGGTGCTGATTGGGATTACCACCGCCCAATGCGACTTGGAATACATGCATCGAGGCAGCTTGCCGGATCACCTCCTCGAAATCGTCCAGGGGCATATGGGTCCCGCTTGTATCCGATTTTCGATAACAAAAATGGCATCCTCGATCGCACCAGTTCGTCACCGCAATGTCCAGCAATTCGGGGCCGTGGCTACTCCAGAACGGTTCCGGCGCGCCGTCATCTTCCATTCGGGCGAAAAAACCGCCGTTCGGATTGAAGACGGCCGTGTACCGGTCCGCATCAAAGTGTTTGACGATGAGCCGCGGAGTCATCTTCACCAAGCGTTCTCCAACGCGTTGAGATAAATCTTGTCGTTCTCCTCCTCGAAGCAGTCCATGCAGAAAAATGTCTGCACGTTGCTCGTCTCGCTATCCAAATAACCGAAATAGGCGGTGCGGCCTTTTTCCCGACTCGACTCAAGCTTCGCCCTCATTCGATCACTGAGCCGATCTGCGCGAATCCCGATCTCAGCCGACCAATTCGGCTTGCCGGTCACCTTACCTAGATCGATCTCTGCCTTCACGTTATCGACGAGATCCTCGTACAGCTGATCAAACAATGGGGTTAAAACGCTCCCGAGTTCAACCCCCATCAATTCCCTCAGGCCATCCTTCGTCAGCTTTCCCTTGCTAATAATCAGAAACGACGTCGATGAGCTGTTCGACACGAAACCAGTTCGCAGTTTCATTTACTTCTCCAGATCAAGGAGTGATTCCAACAAATCGGCGCCGACACCCTCTTCCATGAAAGTGTAAAGCCGCCCGAAGCGGACGATGGCAGAAGCTCGCGCAAATCGCTCTTCAAGTCCTTTTGCTTCTGCAAGACTCAGCATGTGCCGCTTCCGCAGATAACGAGTGAAGGTCCCGTACTCCATTTCATAATAGATTGTGTAGTCTCGCTTCAGTTCCAGCGACCACTTGAACAAGCGTGCGTACAACTTCGCCATGAGCCGTCCCGCATATGTGCCAGGCCGCACCTTAGCCCTTCGCAGGAACTCGGCTTCCGTCGGCACCGCGTGTACAGCAAGGACGTATTCTTCGCGAAGCAAACGCTCGTTTCGGACAACTATGATCATTTCTCTTCGCTCCCGAAGCGATCCAGCAACCGCTCCAACTCCATCCTGAGGCCGCGCTGGCTAACATCTAAGCTCGCGATGGCTTTCTTGGCGGCCGTTAGGATGCGCTCATCAGCGGTCATTTCCATCACAGCGAATAGAGCTCTCCACCTCAAGCGCTGATGGTCTGGGAAGTCGCCGTCTGGGAGTGCCAAAAGCATTTCCGTAATCTCGGGGATCATTTTTGGCAAGAGCGCCTCAAGGGCAACCAGAGAAGGGCTTGTCCACCACGAGTCGGTCCCAACCGGCAGTAGCAGAATTAGAAGTCCGACGAGCTCCCGACACCGTACAGAGCACTCCGAGGAGTTAAGACGTTTGGCGCATTGCTCCGCCAACGCGCAAAACTCTCCAGCTAGTGGCCGATCTCCTAGTCGCGGATGTGCCAGCGCTCCCCGAATCAAGGCCTCATAGGCGCTCGCCCCAAGGGACAATACCGTGCGGTTGAGCACGCCTAGGTGGAGAATCGGCCATTCGGTGGGGTCCCAACGAACGGCCAGATGAGCCGCCACTTGCTCCGCCTGCAAGTCGATCTTTCCGAGCAGCGATTCAACTCTGCCGAGATCCTTGGGTTCGAGATACTTCTGATCTATGTTAAAGACTTCCCGTGGGTAAACGCTCGAGTACCACTCGTGTTCCTGGTAAACAACATGGAAGGCCTTCAATGCCGGCTTGCGGGAAGCATAAAACAAGAAACGTTGAACCCCTTCAATCGGCGAACGCCGCGGTGACAGTTGGTCCAGCGTCTTCCATAGCGCCTCTTTCCCGCTTGGAAACACGTGCTCGATAACGAACTGCGCGATGAGGTAGTCGCGGAGTTCGTCGAAAGTGAAGTTGACCGATTCCGCGGTAGGGTCGCTGGGGTCTGCCGAGGCGTCTTTTCGAATGATTAGTTCTTCATCAAGGAGAACATATAGGGCCTGTTCGAGCTCCTTACCAATTGCTCGGAACGGTACTCCAACGAACTCTCCCCGCTTTAGCATGTAATCCGTGCAGCAGTCGAGGACTCGCATCAGCTCTCTGAGGGGAGCGGCCGGGGAGGGGCCTGTCCGCAAGGTCTGCAAGAATTCGCCGGCCTTCTTGAGTTTTTGGCGCAGATACAATTCAAACAACTCGTCTCGATAGAGGGTACGAATGTCCGGTTGCGCGTACTTCCCCACTTTGCCTCGAGCTCCGTAGGTCTCACAAAAGATTCGCAAAAGCAGCATATCCCTGGTCAGCGTTTCGCGAACACCGTGTGCCACTCGTCGACTTTTGATACGGAAATATTCAAAGTAGATCGAGACCAATTCTTCTCGCTCCGCATCTTCTAGTTGCCGCTCCATCGATCGCAGAAACATCACGTCATCACGCAAGAAACCGTCGACTAAATTCGAAAAACGATCCTCAAAGAATTCTGTACGGCAGCTTAAAATCAGGCGAATTCCTTGATATTCCAAGAACTTGCCAGCAATAAGTTCCAGCTGTTGTGAGAATGTGCTGATGTTCCGGTGCTCATTGAGACCATCGATCATGAGAACAAATGGCTTGTTCAGTCGTAGAGATTCTCTGGAGAGGAGCTCAATCCCGTCCTCAAGAGCGCCCACATCTTTTCCAAACAGGGCTGCGCGAAGTGCGTCATCAAGATGAGCGGCGTCGATGATACTCAGTTCGCGACCCGAGACGAAAGCGCAAGGGATATCGTGCTTCAGTAGGAAGTTCTCGAATAAGTCGCAGAGAAGGTTTGTCTTACCCTGCCCTGCTGCGCCCGTAATCAAAAGGATCCTCTTCGCCGACGACTCGAAGTCCTGTTGTATATCTTCCACATCGAGTTTGATGCTCATCTGAAACTCGTTCGTCAGCACGTGAGAATTCATTTCGTAAAATGCCAATTGCGCGGGTGTCGAATTGGGTTCGGGCAATCTTCTGACTCCTTGGTGCTTGTATTCCTTCGCCATTTCTATGACGGGCGCAAAACCGAGGCACTTGTCTTTCGCGATTGCTTCAGCGTCTGCGATTGTCGCTCCCGCTGGCACGTCTTCCAGCTCGGGGAAGTCCATCGTCCTCAGACCAGCCTTTGTAAAGAAATCGTTCCACGAAGCAAGGTTGGTGCGGCGCGCGGATTCAATTGAGCGCTGAAGGAACAAGACGGGGTGGCAAAACGAGCGGCAAAGTTGCTTTGTCTCTCTTATTTCCACGAAAACGCCGGGAATGTATCTCAGGGTTCTTTTTTCGTAGGAAAGATGCCGTGTGCTGATCTCCCGGACGCGGGAAAGGACGTCAAAATAGGCCTCTCCGATCACCGTCCGGGCGATCACGTTCCGCACATCCAGAAGCTCGTTGAAGCCGAGGCCTGCTATTTGAGAGAGCAGTGCGGGTAATTCGACGATATCCTTTTTAGGATCGAATGCAAGCTTTCGCCGGCAAATTCGCGCCCAGCTTTGCTTGGTCTTCCCTGTGTACTTGCGGCGCTGCGTCTTGAGGATGAAGATGACAATGCGATGATAGTCATCGCATAGGCCGTCGTTGACGACCCCGGTAAGCGTCTCGGTAATCTTCTGCGCGGAACTGTCTGCAGTGATCTGAATTCCGAGATGAGTTATCTCGTCCCCGAGATCAAGATGGGCGTTATTGCTCCCTGTGGAGTTCAGATTGTGCAAACCGGGAGCCGAGAACAGAATTGCAAATACAGGCAGCAAAATGTCCTCGATGATTCGATTCTTCGAGAACATCCCGGACAGATTCTCTTGTTCGACCTGATGAGTCAAAACGCCGAGTGCTTTACCGATTTCTTCCAGCGCCTGCTGCCGAGTCATTCTTGGTCCTCGTTCCGACCCGTCTAGGAGACCTCCGCAGCTCTGTGCTTTTTTCCTGAGGCAATTCCTACCATGAGCAACCTAGCCGCACAGAAACCCTCTCTCGCCTTGCAAGAAAGTGACAGACGGCTCGTCCATCTAATCGACGACAGAGCCTCCAATTTGCTCTCATTAACTGGATGAGATTCCCGAATCTAAAAACGTGCAACTCAGCATCGGAACTTGCAAATGAACTCGAACTTGCATTTTCGTGATTGCGACTTGCGTTTTAAGTGTCTCCGCACACTCTGCCTCAGTAAGAGTAGAGTAAAGTACCTATGAACAACCGGACGTCGACCCACAGCTCATGCAGCGGTAGCAGCTTCCGTTGCGGACCATGATGGCGCCGCAGGTGGGGCAACTGGGCGCGTCGCCCATCTCGTACATGCCGCGCATGGCGTCGGCGGCGTGGTAGATGCCGCGGTCCTGCAGCCTGGGAACAGGCGGAATGGTTGGCTCGGCAGCAACCTGCTGCGGCGCCTTCCATGGCTGCGCTTCGGGCGCAATGCCCCTGCCGCCAGCGTGCCCGCCCGGCTGTCCACCGGCCGTCGCCACCTGGTTGAGGCGCTTGGCTACTTCTTCAGCCAGACGCGCAAGCTGGACCTGCGACGCACCAGCCTCATCCTCGGGTTCGGGCTCGGGCAGAATGGAGGGCGGCGCCGACAGTTGCGGAGATTGCGGTACGAGTCCCGCGAAGAGCGTGAGCTGCGTGCCCGAGAGGAAGCGCAGGCTGAGCCAGCGGAAGATGTAATCCATCAGGCTTTTGGCGTACCCGATCTGCTCGTTGCCGGTCCAGCCGGAGGGCTCGAAGCGGGTGTGCGCGAACTTTTCGCACAGCACTCTGAGCGGCACTCCGTGCTGCAACGCTAGAGAAACAGAGGTAGCAAAGGCGTCCATTAGGCCCGAGACAGTGGATCCTTCCTTGGCCATGCGAATAAATATCTCGCCGGGCTGCTGGTTGGGATAGAGGCCGACGGTGATGTAGCCCTCGTGACCGCCAATGGAGAACTTATGGGTAATCGACGCGCGCTCTTCGGGCAACCTGTGGCGGATGGCGCGCGGCGGCGCGTTCAAGTCCTGGTGAGGCTCAGGCGCTGCGACCGGAGTTGGCGCGACGACCGGAACCGCGGCGGCCTTGGCGATGTTGTCGAGCGCAGCCTGGAAGGCAGCGGCTGCGGCCAGAATCTGCCTGGCCGTGACTTCAACCTTGTCAGACGCGTTGAGCGCCTTGAGGTCGGTCTCAGCAGGCAGCTGCGCTGCAGAGATGTGCGTAAGAACGCGCACAGCGGCCGCATCTGCCGCTGAAGGCTCCTTCTTGGCATCCATGCTGGTGTTGAGCGGCTGCGTACCCTTGGAGCCATCGCGATAGATAGCGACTGCTTTGATGCCCAGGCGCCAGCTTGCCGCGTAGGCCTCGGCCACATCTTCAACCGTCGCCTCATGGGGCAGGTTCACGGTCTTCGAAATTGCTCCGGAAAGAAACGGCTGCGTGGCCGACATCATCTTGATGTGGCCCATGTAGTGAATCGATCGCGTGCCCTTGGCCGGCTTGAAGCTGCAGTCGAAGACCCCCAGGTGCTCGGGCTTGATGCCGGGCGCGCCTTCAATGGTTCCCGTCGCGTCGATATAGCTGACGATGGCGTTGACGTCGTTATCGCTGTAACCGAGCTTGAAAAGCGCGGCGGGCACGGTGTTGTTGACGATCTTGATCATGCCGCCGCCCACCAGCTTCTTGTACTTCACCAGCGCAAGGTCGGGCTCGATGCCGGTGGTATCGCAGTCCATCATGAAGCCGATGGTCCCGGTGGGCGCGAGCACCGTGACCTGCGAGTTGCGGTAGCCGTGGCGCTCGCCGTAGAGCAGAGCCATATCCCACGATTCGCGGCTGGCTTCAATAAGGGGATCGAGCTGCGGAACGTTGAACGGCTCGCCCGACTGGCGCGACTTGCCGATGTTGTTGACCTCGGCGCGGTGCATGCGAATGACGTCGAGGAACGGCTCGCGGTTGACGTAGTAGCCGGGGCAGGCTCCGCCCTGGCGCTCGCCATCGCCCTTTATCGCCGCGGTGAGCGGCGTGGCTGAAGCCAGCGGCGGGCAGCTGGCGGCGATGATGGCCGACTGCAGGTAAGCCTGGCCGCTCATTATGGCGGTCATGGCGGCGGCCAGGTCGCGGCCGGCAGCCGAGTCATAGGGCAGCCCGAACGCCATCAGCAGCGCGCCCAGGTTGGCATAGCCCAGGCCCAGCGGGCGATAGTCGTGCGAGTTGCGGGCAATGGACTCGGTTGGGTAGCCCGAGTTGTCGACCAGGATCTCCATGGCCGTGATCAGCACCGATATTGCATGGCGGTAGGCCGGGATATCGAACGTGCCCGCCGGCGTAAGAAACTTGAGCAAGTTGAAGCTGGCCAGGTTGCACGCGGAGTTGTCGAGGAACATGTACTCGGAACACGGATTCGACGCGTTGATGCGCGCCGTGTTCTTCGAGGTGTGCCACTTGTTGATGGTGGTGTCGAACTGCATGCCGGGATCGCCGCACAGCCAGGTGCTTTCGGCGATCTTGCGCATGATCTCGCGCGCCTTCCAGGTCTTTACCGGCTTGCGTTCTTTGACGGTCAACGTGGTGAAGTCGCCGTCGGTCTCGTAGGCGCGCATAAAGTCGTCACTGACCCGAACCGAATTGTTGGCGTTCTGGAAGAAGATGCTTGAGTAGGCCTCGGAGTCGGGACCCGATCCGTCGTAACCGGCCTTGATAAGCGAGAAGGCCTTCTTCTCTTCCTTGGCCTTGCACTCGATGAAGTCAATGATGTCAGGATGGTCGACGTTGAGGATAACCATCTTGGCGGCGCGACGGGTTTTGCCGCCGCTTTTGATGACGCCGGCAAAGGCGTCGAAGCCGCGCATGAAGCTGAGCGGGCCGCTGGCTGTTCCGCCGCCCGACAACAATTCATTTGACCCACGGATTGAGGAGAGATTTGTCCCCGTCCCCGAACCCCACTTGAACAGCATGCCCTCGGTCTTGGCCAAGGTAAGGATGGAGTCGAGCGAGTCATCGACGGCGTTGATGAAGCAGGCCGAGCACTGCGGGTTCCTGTAGCCGGTGGCCGAGTACTTCACGCCGCCGGTGACCGGATCCCAGTGCCAGTTCTGGCCGTCGGACTCCGGCTCCAGCCGGTCGCAGCCCACGTTGAACCAGACCGGCGAGTTGAAGGCGGCCTTCTGCGAGAGGAGCATGTGGGCGAGTTCGTCGTGGAAGATGGCTGCATCTTCAGCGGTGGTGAAGTAGCCTCCGGCGATACCCCAGTCACGCACGGTCTCAACCACGCGGCTCACCAGCTGGCGGACGCCGATCTCGCGCTCCGGCGTGCCCATTTGGCCATGCAGGTACTTTGAGGCAACGATATTGGTTGCGGTCATCGACCAGTCGACCGGCACCTCGACGTCTTTCTGCTCAAAGATCGTGTTGCCCTTGGTGTCGGTGATTGACGCGGTGCGGCGCTCCCACGGCATCTCGTCGTAAGGGGAAATGCCCTCGCGGCTGAAGCGGCGCGCGAAGGTAAGACCCCGGTGCAGATATGTGGCCTGTGAAGGAACCGTTGCATTATGTAGATCAATCTCGCTCATGGCGTCCTCTCTCAAGAAAAGTCAGTGAAAAACCCCTCCGTTATCCCGCGCAGTGCAGCCGGGAGGGTGAAAACCAAAAAAACCACCAACGGAACTGGAATAACCGGCAACTCCAGAAGAGCTTGACCGAGGGTTCCTGCCGCTTTATGCCGCTTACTGGCGGCCTCTTGGGGCGGCTTTGGTTACTGGCTCGAACCCCTCTGGAATTGCGAAGGAAAAAACCTTTAATTAAATTGAGATTCCGGGGCCGTTTCGGGGGTCTTATGCCAAAGTTTCGTTACAATCCCGTAACAGCCGCAGATGAAAAAATACCGCTGTCTATGGTGCGTGTCAATACCAAACCACAATATCTAGTATTTTCTTCACATTTACTGCACCCGGTTTCTAAATACGGGTGGTTTGCCTGTGGAAAGCTCTTAGAAGCCGCGTCCCGGGCGGGTATTCGCCGATCAAATGCTGCGCAAACGGTGCAAATGCAGGGGTTGGGATTCGTAAACCTTGATTCGTGGTTCGTGATTCGGGGATCGTGACTTGTGATTCATGGTCGCCTTCGCGCCCCTCAAGAACACGTCAATGCTTTGAAAGGGCACAACTTCCGTGGTGCCGATAAAGCCCGCAAAATGACTCGAGACTTTAGCCCTGCCACTTTTCGCGCACGTAGAATCGCTTTTTATCAAGCCATTAGTCGTGCCAATCGCTCGCCACGAAGCGACTTTCTCCACAACCCCAGCGATCCTGCCCGTCGGACCTCAACCAATTTCAAGCCTAGTCCCGCCGGAAATCGGGAACAAGGCGCAGAGATGGTGCAAATCAGGGTAAGAGCTGTGCGAGTTGTGGACAAATGGGTGAAGCAGCGGGGCTAGCGGGAGTGGCTGCGGCAGGTCGGCGAGCGAAATGGTTCAACCAAGTTCCATTTGAGTGAGGTGGGAATCTCCGCGACCAACCCAGGACACTGGAACCGCCCCAACTGCTACGCTGGCTCAATGCGAGATTTGACGGGATGGAACGGCGCTTTGCCGCCCGCGCCGGTGACGCTTTGCGGCCGCTACGCGACATTGGAGCCGCTGGACGCGAATCGGCACGCGGCGGCGCTGTGGCAAGCCGTAGAGGGCCACGATGAGCTGTGGGCATGGCTGGCTGAGGGTCCGTTTGCGACGGAGGCCAGGTTCAGAGCCGCGGTTGAAAAGAAGCAGACCGTACCGGGCTTTATGTTTCTGGCGATTGTCCCTGCGGCTACGGGGCAGGCGGCAGGGTGGGCCTGCCTGATGCGGGCCGATCCCCCGAACGGCGTCGTCGAGGTGGGGAACATTTTGTATTCGCCGACGCTCAAACGCACGCGCGAGGCCACCGAGGCGATGTACCTGATGGCGCGTCACGTGTTTGACGACCTGGGCTACCGGCGCTACGAGTGGAAGTGCAACGCATTGAACGAGCCCAGCCGCAGGGCCGCGACTCGGCTGGGATTCACGTTCGAAGGCATCTTCCGCCAGCACATGGTGGTGAAAGGCCGCAACCGCGACACAGCCTGGTTCAGCCTGCTCGACAGCGAATGGCCAGCGCGCAAGCGGGCGTTTGAGGCGTGGCTCGCGCCGGAGAACTTTGATGAGGCGGGGAGGCAACGGCGCAGCCTCGAAGAGGTTTCTCCGCATTAACGTTGATTATTTCGAATCTGCGGTCTGGAACAGCCGGCATTCAGTGAGTCTTGGGTTTCATGCGCAAAACACGAGGGCTTTCAATGCAAACACTCGACTCCGCATGGCGTCATTACGCACGGAATCCAGCAGCGCCGGATCGATCGAGCTGCGGGTCCGCTCCACGTAGTCAGCCATCTCTAGCACCACGCCTGCGCCCTTGAAGACTGCCCAAAGTCCGCGCCGGGACGTAATCTTCGTACGAAAGTCTTCATCGCTTGCGCCGGCTTCCATTGCCTCCGACGGACCCGCAACGAAGATGCGCGCAGCCATGCCGTTCGCGAGCTTGGCAACGAGAGAATCCCACGACCGCGCGTTCCGGCGGTGTGCTATGACACCGGAACAGCAAAGGTAAGCGGTCGCTATGATTACCGCGGCCCACTGGAGATCGAAAAGAAGAGTCACACAAATCCTGAACCTTAAATTACTTAAGGGAACTTATTCGTCATTTCCAGTTCGCTTAGGTGAACTTAAGGCAATCTCCAGACCCGGGCAATGCCACTTCCGGGTGAAGAATGCGGATGAGCTGGGCCAAATAACAACGGCCTCGCGCCTTCACGCAAAAGGCCCGCGATTTGCGCGGGCCTTTTGCTGACCACTGACAACCGATCGCTGACAACGGTCTTCAGTTTTCTGTCTTCTCAATCCTCATGCCGTAGAACGATTTGTGCACGAAGAAAACCGACACCAGGAAGAATGCGACTGCCAGCCCATGCGCGAGCATTGCGTTCTGGGCAGTCAGCGTCACTGCCAGTTCGACAGCCAGCAATCCGAACAAGGTGGTGAATTTGATCACCGGGTTCAATGCCACCGACGAGGTGTCTTTGAACGGATCGCCGACGGTATCTCCGATCACGGTTGCGTCGTGCAAAGGCGTCCCTTTCTGTTTCAGGTCGACCTCTACAATCTTCTTCGCGTTGTCCCACGCGCCGCCGGCATTGGCCATGAAGATGGCCTGGTACAAGCCGAAGACTGCAATCGAAATCAGGTAGCCGATAAAGAAAAACGGCTCAACGAACGCGAATGCGAGCGTGGCGAAGAAGACGGCGAGAAAGATGTTGAACATTCCCTTCTGCGCGTACTTGGTGCAGATTTCAACCACCTTCTTCGAGTCGGCAACCGATGCCTTCTCAACGCCTTCGAGTTTGATGTTCGCCTTGATGAACTCGACCGCGCGGTAAGCGCCGGTGGTGACTGCCTGCGTTGAAGCGCCGGTGAACCAGTAGATCATTGCTCCACCGGTAATCAACCCGAGCATGAATGGCGCATGCAGCAGGGAGAGACTCGCAACATCGTGAGTCAGTCCGCCGGTCAGCGCCATGATGATGGAGAAGATCATGGTGGTTGCGCCCACTACGGCGGTGCCAATCAGCACCGGTTTGGCCGAAGCCTTGAAGGTGTTGCCGGCTCCATCGTTGGCTTCAAGCAGGTGCTTGGCGCGCTCGAACTGCACATTGATGCCGTAGTCCTTCTTCAACTCGCCTTCGATGTTAGGAACGTTTTCGATTAGCGACAGCTCGTAAACAGATTGTGCGTTGTCGGTAACCGGCCCGTAGGAATCGACGGCAATGGTGACCGGACCCATGCCCAGGAAGCCGAATGCGACCAGGCCGAACGCAAAGACAGCTGGAGCCAGCATCAGTGCATCCATGGACGGACCGGTACTGAAGAAATAGCCCAGGCTCATGAGCGCAACCATGCTAAGTCCCAGCCAGTAGGCCGAAAAATTGCCGGCCACGAATCCGGACAGGATACCCAGGGAAGCTCCGCCTTCCTGCGCCGATGTCACGACTTCCTTCACATGGCCCGATTTGGTTGAAGTGAAGACCTTGACCAATTCGGGGATGATGGCGCCCGCCAGCGTTCCGCACGAGATGATTGAAGACAGCTTCCACCACAGCGTTCCGTCGCCGAGATCGGGGATGATGAAGTACGAGACGATGTAGGTGAGGATGATGGAGACGATGGACGTAATCCAAACCAGCGAGGTCAATGGCGTTTCGAAGTCCATTTCGTCGGAGTGCGCGTATTTCGCCTTGGCTATTGCGCCATTGAAAAAGTACGCACCCGAACTGGAAACGAGCATGGCCACGCGCATGACGAAGATCCATACCAGCAGTTGCACTTGCGTGGTGGTGTTTGGAACCGCCAGCAAAATAAATGCAATCAGGGCCACGCCGGTGACGCCGTAGGTTTCAAAGCCGTCGGCGCTGGGGCCAACCGAGTCGCCCGCGTTGTCGCCCGTGCAGTCGGCGATAACGCCCGGGTTGCGCGCATCGTCTTCCTTGATCTTGAATACGATCTTCATCAGGTCGGCGCCAATGTCGGCGATCTTGGTGAAGATGCCGCCGGCAATACGCAGGGCCGCGGCGCCCAGCGATTCGCCAATCGCGAAGCCGATGAAGCATGGGCCCGCATAATCGTGCGGGATGAACAAGAGGATGAAGAGCATGAACAGCAGTTCGACCGAGATCAGCATCATGCCCACGCTCATGCCGGCTTTGAGCGGAATCGCAAAGCATGGATAGGGTTTGCCGCGCAGGCCTGCGAATGCCGTGCGGCTGTTCGCAAATGTGTTGACGCGAATTCCGAACCACGCCACCCCGTAGCTGCCCCCCATGCCGACCAGCGAGAACAGCAGAATGATCGGCAACGTAACCGCAATCGGTTTTCCCGGCACCGGCGCCAGAACGCCGAAATACAGCGCGATGATGACCGCGATGAAGGCCCAGAGCAGAAGGATGAACTTGCCCTGCGTGATCAGGTAGGTTTTGCAGGTCTCATAGATCATTTCGGAGATTTCGCGCATGGTGTGATGAACCGGGAGGTTCTTCAATTGCACGTAGGTCGCCAGGCCGAACAACAGTCCGCCGATGCAAAACAGCAATCCCCAGGTCAGAAGAGAATGTCCGTTCACGCCGAGAAAATTCACTTTCGACAGATCGGGCAGTATCAGATTGGCTTCTCCCCCGCCCGAGTGTTCCTGCGCGCCGGCGAAAGTGGGAAGCAGCAGGCCCAGCATCACTGTCGTGACGGCCGCCGCGATCTTGCTCTGCCGCATCAGAAGGGCCTTGGCGCCTTGCTTGGCGGCGGCGGAGATCTTCAGCATGACCGCTGTGCCGAAACCGGAACCGCTGACCTGCCGCGAGAACAACATGGCCAAAATGAGCGAGAAAACGCTCACACCGAGAAAGAAGTACACGCTACCAACTGGAGTCACAACTCCTCCTGACTGAATGTTTGAAGCCAAATGACTGACAACTGAGGTGAACGGGAACTGCAAACGAGATACGACTTTTCCACCGGGAAGGCTATCATCCGTACCTGCCACTGTCGAGTGATTGCTGTCACCAAAATGCGCCGGCTGACCCCCATGCGCGGAAGTGTTTCCCGCACTGGAACAATGGGCCGGGTTCTCGACTGTTGAGGTCTTGGGGGAAGCAAACCGGGCTTGCGGTTGAACAAGAAAAAACTCCTGGCGCGCCTCACCGGGGAACAGATGCAGGGCGCGTGCAGTTGAATACCGTGTAAAGTACATTGCTGTAGGAGAATGATGGCCATGCCCTCATCGACACTGCTCACCCCTCGCCAAGCCGCGGAAAAGCTGGGAATGAGCTATCCCGCACTCAAGCATTGGATTCTGGCTGGCCGAATTAAGACTGTCAAGACCCCCGGGGGGCACCACCGCATCCCCGTCGAGGCGCTGGAGGAGTTTTTGCCGGCCGTCCAGGCCCACGCCGGGCCAGGCCGGATCAGCGGGCGCAACCAGTTGCTGGGCACGGTTGCCGAGGTGACGATTGAGGGATTGCTGGCCAAAGTGGTGCTGATGGTCGGGGGGCAGAGGGTAACGGCCATCATTACCGCCGATGCGGCTCGCGAGCTGGCGCTCAAACCCGGCGACCAGGCGGTAGCCCTGATCAAGGCCACCGAAGTCATGATTGGGAGGCCGTGAAAAGCAGGGAACGGGGGAAAAAGGGAACGCGGGAACAAGAAGCTGCTTCCAAGTTCTAGCTTCTAGCTGCTGGCCATTGGCTGCTGGCTCTTGGCT
>Ga0335074_10000259_pt1 | contig 80477 bp, 68 predicted proteins | sample Lox_Sample_23_FD_206715 | JGI IMG/M metagenome (GOLD analysis project Ga0335074, IMG submission 206715) | Soil microbial communities from Loxahatchee National Wildlife Refuge, Florida, United States - Lox_Sample_2.3 | ecosystem: Environmental > Terrestrial > Soil > Wetlands | place: USA... | reverse complement strand
CGCTCCACGGCCGCCAGGCGGGTAATTTCGGAGGTCGACATCGTGAGAAGCTCCATGGGGAGGGGTTCCTCTCGACGGGGACATCTCTATTGAGTCCAAATGGGGACATCTCTATCGAGCTCCGATACCGTGCCACCCACCGTTGCGAAGTCGTCAGGGATGTGCTATCTTCGGCTACGTATCAAGCCGGCAGACACATCAAAGCGCACGAGGCGCCGCAGTAATGCGGCGCTTCGTTGATTTCCGCGACGGAAACATGCGCCTGGGTCGAGTGTATAATAGAGGTCCGGCAAGGAGATCTGCGATGCGGAAACGACCGCGCTTTTGGGACCAGGTGCGCGACCTTACCAGGCGTCTACGCGCCAAGCGCCCGCGCAAAGAGGACGACCCGCCCGCCGCTGCCGGCGTGCGTTCCCCACTGCTGCCGCGCACACCGGTCCTCTCGGGCGGCGCCGCGCGCAAATTACCGCCGGAAGATTAGCCTAGTTTATCCTGAGCCCAGTTGAATGGGCTCGGGATGACAAGGGCGGCATGTGCGCCTTCGGTTGGGTTTCTGCACGTAACTGTCCGCATGCGGCGGCGATGTCGCGTCCCATGTTTTTGCGCACCGTGGTCGGGACACTCGCCGCATCGAGAATCGCTGCGAACTCCCAGATACGCGCGTCGGGTGTACCGGCGAACGCACCGTCGGGCGTCGTGTTGTACGGAATCAAATTCACGTGATAGAGCTTCCCGCGCATCAGCTCCGCGAGTTCACGCGCGGATTCGGGCGAGTCGTTCACGCCCTCGAGCATCACGTATTCGAAGAACACTTTACGATTCGTCTTGGCGACGTAACGCTCGCAGGCGCCCATCAACGCATCGAGCGGATAGCGGCGGTTGACCGGCATGATGCTCGCGCGGATGCGATCGCTGGGCGCGTGCAGCGAGATCGCGAGATTCACCTGCAGCCCTTCGTCCGCAAAGCGGTCGATCTGCTCGACTAGACCGACGGTCGAGATCGTGATGTGGCGATGGCCCAACCCCAAACCATGCGGATCGTTGAGCAGCGCCACCGCACCCATCACCGCTTCGTAATTGTGGAACGGTTCGCCCATTCCCATGAAAACGACGTTGGTGATGCGCTTGCCTCGTGCAGCAAGCTCGCGCGCGAAGAAGCGAGCCTGGTCGAAGATCTCACGCGCATTCAAATTGCGCGTGAACCCCGCTTGCCCGGTCGAACAGAACGCGCAGGCAAAAGCGCAGCCGGCCTGCGAAGAAATGCAGACGGTCGTGCGGTCGCCACGATGCTCCATCAGGACCGCCTCGACTTCATTGCCGTCGTGCAGGCGAAAAAGCCCCTTTGTCGTCTGCGCATCGTTGGAGCGCTGCACGACGACTGGCTCGACCGAGGAAAACGAAAACCCTCGCGCCTCGAGCGTTTCGCGCAGTTCCTTGGGCAGCGTGGTCACCTCGCCGATCGAGCCGAGCAGCTCCTTGTTCGCCGCGCGATAGATCTGTTTCAAGCGAAATGGCTTGAGTTCGAACTCGGTCAGAAATGCTTGCACGCCGGCGAGGCCGAGCGCATGCGCGAGGTCATCGAGCCAAATCGATTGAGGATCTCGGATCAAAGCGCCTCATTTTATCATGGCGCGTCAAATAGCGCCGCCTGCTCGACCGGGCGCTCCGGCGGCGGCTCATCGAGCTTGGCTCGCACCGCCTTCAGATCGGCCCAGACCATCCGCTTGACCGCGGTCACCTCGCCGCCGGTCTGACGCAAGACGTAGGCCGGATGAAACGTCACCATCAGCGGAATTCCCACCGGCCCTTCGTACCAGCGGCCGCGCATCTTCGTAATTTGAAACTCCCGCCCGAGAAACGACTTCGCGGCCGGCGCGCCGAGCGCCAAGATCACACGCGGCCGAACGATCTCGATCTGCTCGTCGAGGAACGGGCGGCAGTTCGCCATTTCGTTCAGATCGGGTGCGCGATTCTTCGGTCCGCGCGGGCCCGGTATCGTCGGCCGGCACTTGACCGTGTTGCAGATATACACTTCCTCGCGCGCGAAGCCGATTGCCGCGAGCATCTTGTCGAGCAGTTGACCGGCGCGGCCGACGAATGGCCGCCCGAGCAGATCCTCGGTCTCACCCGGTCCCTCGCCGATCACCATCAAGCTCGCGCACGGATCACCTTCGCCGTAGACGCTGTTTCGCCGTTGCGATCCGATCTCGCATTTTCGGCACGCCGCGGCGAGCGCCGCGCCCTGAGCGAGAAAGCGTTCGCGCTTCGCGCGCTCTTCAAGCATCGCCGGACTCGACCGGCACGGCCAGAACCGCTTCGCCGAAGGCGACGATCTTGCACGAGCCGTCCGCGCTTTCGCTCACGTGAAAACTGAGCCCGATGACCGCATTGGCGCCGAGTGAGTTTGCGCGTTTGTACACGCCCTCGAGCGCCTCGCCGCGCAATTGCTCGGCATCGCTGACGAACTCGCCCGCCGCCACGCCGATCAACATGCCCAGACTGCGAAAGGTCGCGCGCAGCCGGTTGCGCGGCCGCGAAGCCGCGCCCGAAACGTAGCCGTAGCGTTTGACGATGCGGTAGCCTTCGAGTTCGTCAAACGTGACGACGTTGTCAGCGTCGATCACTTAGGAGCCGGTCATCCGGCAGGCGCCGGAGGCGTGCAAGCGGGAATCTTGGCAGCCGTCATGCCGCAGACTTCACCATCGGTGCTCGTGATCCGCCTCGATGCGATCGGGGACGCGCTTGCGCTCGTGCCGCTGCTTGCCGTTCTGCGCGAGCGCGCGATCCCGGTCGACGTCGTCCTGCGCGCCCACAACGCCGGCGTCTTTTCATCGCGCGCGGCACGTCGCGTCTACCTCGCGCCCTTCGCGCTGCGCTCGTCCACGCCGGAAAACCGCGCCGCGATCGCCGCGTTCGGCGAAGAGATGAGCGCGAACCGGTACACGCACGTCTTGGTAGCGACGGAAGATCCGGGCGGCTACCGGCTGGCGCGCGCGGTGGGCGCACCCGAGCGGATCGGGTTCGTCAACGGTTGGGGCAAGCCGTTCAAAACGTTGTGGGCCGGATCGATGCTGACCAAGCGAATCGTGCGCAGCGCCGGTCTCGACGCGCGCGCGCCGCACGAATGTGCGGTACTCTTTCAACTCGGCACCTCGCTGGTCGGCGAGGCACCGATACCACGGGATGCGAGCCCCCTTCGGCCGCTCGTGCTCGAGAACGACGCGCCGTGCAGCGAACGCATCGCGTTTCAAGTCAGCGACAAGTGGGAGCGGCTCGGCATCGATTTCGCGCACGTCGTACGCGCCGTGCGCGCGGTCGCGGAACGCGGGCCCGTACACGCGATTGCGGCCGCGAGCGAAGACGATTACGCGCGGCGCCTCGAAGATGCCGCGCAGATCCCGGTCGAGCGGTATGCGACGCTCGAGCCTTGGAAAGAGGCAATCGCCGGCGCCGCCGCGCTCGTCGCGCCCGATAGCGGCGCGCTTCATGTGGCGGGCATGGTCGGAACACCCACGGTCGCGGTCTTTCCGCCGTTACGGGATTTCGATTTGCAGTTCGCGCGCTGGGCGCCGTGGGCTGCGCCCTACCGCGCGGTGCGCGCGGAGGACGACTGGCCCGTGCAGGTCGCGGCAGCGCTCGGCGAACTGCGGCGATAGAGCTCGATTCCTCCGTTCGCCTTCACCAGGGTGTATGCGTGCGTACGCACCAGGTGCTGCAGCGCCGCGCCGTACTCTTGCAATCGCGGTGAATCGGGAAAGTCGCGATCGATCAGCACGTAACACGCGTCGATCGGCTCGCGCGCATCCTCGGGCAAGAGCGTCGCACTCGGGTCGCGCAGCGCCAAATGTGTGTACGCCTCTTCTTGCGTCGCGATCGAGGTGTTTGGCGGTAACGATGCGAGGACGGTATCGAGCGCGGCATCCCGCGGTTGCGGGGCACGCAGATTCAAGCCGGGATGCAACGGATCGGCGACCGTAAATTCGAGCGCACACAGGGCGGCGCAAGCCCACAGCCAGCGCAGCGCGCGCCGCTGGGGCAAATGCCTCACCGCGAACGCGAACGCGACGAGCACGTACCCCAGCCACGCGCCGGCATAGTGCGTTCCGAGCGTAAACGTAGTCGACATGCGCGAGAGCAGCACCTCGGCAAACGGCGGCAGTGCAACCCAGAGAAAGCGCGATCGAAACGGCAAGAACGCCAGCGGCGCAAAGACCAGGAGCGCAAACCCCAGCCGCTGCAAGATGCCCTGCGGCCAGAGCGCGCGCACGTCGCCGGCCGTCCAGGCGTAGAATCGCTCCGGCGCCCAGTGCGCGTTCGCAATGCTGTGCGGCTCGATCCAAAAGAAGAACGCGAAGACGGCGGCAGCCGCGATCGCCGCTATCCCAATCGCCGTGCGCCCGGCGCTCGTTCCGCGAAATCGCCACGCACCGGCGAGCGCCGCGATGCCCATGAAGATCGCTTGATCCTCCTTCACCGCTATGGCGAGGATCGCGAAGAAAAACGTTGCGGCCGTCAGGCCGTTCTCGAACGACCAGACGCCCCACGCGATGGCGGCCGGCGCGAACGCGTTCTCGTGAAAGTCGACGAAGGCGAGTCCGCCCAGGGCCGGATACAGCGCGACGACCACCGCACACCAGCGTGCCGCAATGCGGCCCGCGCGCCCCGCCACCATCGCGTAGACGGGTGGAATGACGAGCGCGCACGCGAGCGATTGGAGCGCGATCAGCGCGAAGGGCGAGCGCCATACGAGCAGCACCGCGCCCACGAGATAGAGGATCGGCGAAAAATGAAACGCCCAATGGCTCCCTTCGATCGGATTGCAGAAGCATCCGAACGCGCTCGCGGCCGTTTGCGCGAAGATCCCGAAATCGACCAGATTACGGTGGGCGTCGTAGCGGACTGCACCGAGGGCGGTGAAGCACCCCGCATAAAGCAGCGCGAGAACCCACGGGAAGCGGTCACGCACGGCGCGATTGCAGATACGGCCAGATGAACGTGTCGATATCGCCGTCCAGCACGCCCTGCGCGTTCCCGGTCTCGACGCCGGTGCGATGGTCTTTCACCAATTGATAGGGCTGCAACACGTACGAACGAATCTGCGAGCCCCACTCGTTGGCGGCGCGTTCGCCGCGCAGCGCCGAAAGTTTCGCGTCGCGCTCTTCGACCGCGCGCTGAACCAGCTTCGCGCGCAAAATGTTCATCGCCACGTCGCGGTTTTGCGCCTGCGAGCGTTCCTGCTGCGAGGCGACGATGATGCCGCTCGGCTCGTGAATGATGCGCACGGCAGACTCGGTCTTGTTGACGTACTGTCCGCCGGCGCCGCCCGACTTGAAGGTTTCGATCCGCAGATCGTCCGGTTTGATCTCGACGTCCGAGGCTTCGCCCGCCTCGATCTCGGGAATCACGTCGACCGCAGAAAACGAGGTATGGCGGCGGTGCGCCGCGTCGAAAGGCGAGAGCCGCACGAGCCGATGGACGCCGCGCTCGCTCTCCAGCATTCCGTAGGCGTTACGACCGCGCACGAAAAAGGTCACCGACTTCAAGCCGGCTTCCTCGGCTTCCGATGCGTCGGCGATCTGGGTCGAAAACCCGCTGCGCTCGGCCCAGCGTAGATACATCCGCAGCAGCATCGCCGTCCAATCGGCAGCGTCGACGCCGCCGGCGCCCGCGTTGATGCTGACGATTGCACCGTGTGAGTCGTACTCGCCGTCGAAATTCGCCGCCATCTCCAGCTCGTCCAAGGCGCGCGCGGAACGATCGAGATTCTCCTCGACCTCGGCATCGACCGCCGAATCGCCGGCGAAGAGTTCGAGCAGCTCGCGGGCGTCGCCGAGCGCCCGCACGATGCCGTCCATGCGCCCAACCTCCTCGCGCAGGTCGGCCAGCTCTTTCATCGTGCGCTGGGCGCGATCCGGATCGTTCCAAAACCCTTCGTCTCGCGAGCGCAGATCGAGCTCGGCGATCGTGCGGGTCTTGCCTACGTAGTCAAAGACGCTCCTTGAGCGCGTTCAGGCGGTCGCTGAGGCGGGTAATCGTCGTTTGCTGGGAGTCGCTCATAGCGGACCCGGGATTCTCGCAGGTACGCCGACACTCTTTCCGCCGCCGGTCGAGCGCGTGATGGAGAGGCAGCAACACGAACGGAGGTTCACCTGCGATGAGCGTTCAGTGGCTGGAGCAGCCCGACTCGACTCTCTCTCCCGCGTACAGCGGGTTTTACGACGGCGCGCCGGCCTTTCCGAACCCCACGCTCGGAACGGCGTTCGGCGGCGATTCGATCTCGCAATTCGCTCCGAACGGAGGGGGCGGCGTCTACGGTAGCGGGGCGGAGGCGCAAGGCGGAGCATCGTCGATCGTCCAGCAGCTGATGTCGATGATTCAACAACTGCTCGAGCAAATGGGCTTTGGAGCGTACGGCGGCACCGGCGCAAGTGGAAACGAGCAGTATTTTTCCAGTGCGAGCGGCGGCTCGAACGGCGATCCGCACCTCTCGTTCAACGGCAGCACCTGGAACGACATGAACAGCGAGCCCGATCTCCTGAATTCGGACTCGATACGCGGCGGATACCGGCTTTCGACCCAAACCACGGCGCCAAATGCGAACGGCGTAACCTACAACCAATCCGCCACGGTGACGACGCACCGAGGCCAAACGCAGGTGAGCCTCGATAACAACGGCAACGCCGCAATCACGCAAGACGGCGTGACCACGAGCATCGCGCCCGGTCAGACCGTTCAGCTCGGCAACGAAACCGTCACCCGCAATCAGAACGGCTCGCTGCGGATAACCTGTTCCAACGAAAACGGCGGCCAGATCACGACCACGATGAGCGACAACGGCAGCGGCGTCGACGTCAACGTGTCGGCCAGCAGCGTCGACCTCGGCGGCACGATGGTCAACGGCGCGAACCAAACCGCGACGGCTCCCACGCAGCCGGCGCCTCCGGGCAGGCCGATCATGCATCGCTACGGCGTAAGCCCGAACCAATTCGAGTAGACGGGAAACGGCGCGGCACCGCGAAGCACCCTCCACCTGGAGGTATCGCTTCATGAGCAGATGCATCGTGGCGCTGATTGCTGCGCTAGGTTTGGCCGGCTACGCTTTGCCGGCCGCGGCCGAGATGCCGCCGCCGCTTCCCAAGAACGACTCGTCGTATACCGCCGGGTCGCTCAAGGTCAGCGTCTACGGACAACCCGGACGGCAAGCACTCGTTTTTATTCCCGGATACGCGCTTGGGCCCTGGGAATTCTCACGTGAAATCGCCGCGTACAGCGCAAACTACACGGTTTACGCGCTGACCCTTCCGGGGTTCGACGGCGCTCCCGGCGCCCGGGGGCCGCTCTTTCAAACGGTCGCAGCCGACTTTTGGAAATGGATGGCCGCGCAGAATATCAGCAAGCCGATCCTGATCGGTCACAGTTTGGGCGGTACGATGGCCATTCTGCTCGCCGAGCAACACAGCGAATTGCTCAAAGCGGTCGTCGCGATCGACGGCCTTCCGATTCTTCCGCAGGAGGATACGCAAAGCGCGGATACGCGTGCAAGCAACGCCAAACAGATGGCGGATGCGATCGGCATGATCATGGACTCATCGCAGTTCGCCGACGCTATGGCGAGCTACAGCTTGCCGGATATGATGCTCTCGAGCAAGGACGTGAGTGGCGTCTCGGGCATGGTCGAGCGTGACGGCGTCGACATCAGCACGTCCGCGGTGTGGATGCAAGAGGACATGACGCTCGATTTACGTCCGGACCTGAGCAAGATCACGGTTCCCGTGCTGGTGATCGCGCCGTACGACGATCCGATCGACGGCAAAAATTGGCCGACGCCCGATGCGAAGAAGGCTTACTACGCCAAGCTCATGACCGGCGATTCGACCGCACAGGTGCAGGTGATCACCCCGTCACGCCACTTCGTCATGCTCGACCAACCGCAGATGCTCGACGCGGCGCTCGACGCCTTTTTGAAGACGCAGACGACGTAGAACCGCTCCGCTACGCCGCTCCGGCGCCGTGGCACTTCTTGTACTTCTTACCGCTGCCGCAGGGGCAAAGTTCGTTGCGCCCGATCTTCGCCTCGGCGCGCGCGGGTTTGGCGGGCTCTTCGTCGCCGCGATTGGTGTGCAGTTGCTGCGGCCGGCGCTGCGCGCCCGGCATCGGTCCGAGCAGTTGCTCGGCTTCGTGCGGCGAGAGCCGGCCGGCGCCTGCGGGCTGCGGCACCATCGCGCCGCCCGGAATCGGTTCGAACTGCGGCTGCGGCGGACGCTGGTCGGGCGGCGGCCCGTGCTCGATCACGACCCGGAAGATCCCGTTGATCGCTTCGTCGGCGATGTTGTTCTTGAGCGACTCGAAGATCTCGTACGCTTCCTTTTCATACTCGACCCGCGGGTCTTTCTGTCCGTAGCCCCGCAGGCCGATGCCGGTCTTGAGGTGATCCATCACGTAGAGATGATCGACCCACTGCCGGTCGATGATCGGGAGCAACAGGTAACGCTGTTCGACCACGCGCATGATCTCCGGCGTAACCTCGCGTTCCTTGGCTTCGAAGGCCGCGACCGCGTGCTCGCGCAAAATCCGGCGAATCTCTTCGCGATCCTTGCCGGCGAGATCGTCGACCTTTACCTCGCGCTTGATTGGAAACACCGATTCGAGCGAGTTGAGCATCTCGTCGTAATCCCATTCACCCGGGTGCGCGTTCTCCGGCGCGTTCTGATCGACTGCCTCGTCGACTTTCGCTTCGAGCGACTGCAGCATGAACGTACGCGAGTCGAACGTTCCTTCGAGGATCGAGCGGCGGTCGCCGTAGATGATCTCGCGCTGTTTGTTCATCACGTCGTCGTATTCGAGAACGTGTTTGCGAATTTCGTAGTTGTGATTTTCGACCTTGCTCTGGGCGCGCTCGATCGACTTGGAAACCATGCCGGATTCGATCGGCTGCTCGTCGGTGAAGCCGAAGCGCTCCATCACGTTGGTCAGCCGGTCGCCCCCGAAAAGGCGCATCACCTCGTCTTCGAGCGAGATGTAGAAGCGTGACGAGCCCGGGTCGCCCTGACGGCCGGAACGGCCGCGCAGCTGGTTATCGATCCGGCGCGACTCGTGCCGCTCGGTACCGATGATGTGCAGACCGCCTTTGTTCGCCACTCCGTCGCCGAGTTTGATGTCGGTACCGCGCCCGGCCATGTTGGTCGCGATCGTCACTTGACCGTCTTGACCCGCGTCCTTGATGATCTCGGCTTCCTGCTCGTGATATTTCGCGTTGAGGACGTTGCACTCGACGCCCTTGCGGCGCAACATCGCCGCGAGCAGTTCGCTCTTTTCGATCGAGCGCGTTCCCACCAGCACCGGCCGGCCCTTGTGGTGCTCGGCGATGATCTCGTTGACGACCGCGTCGAACTTGGCTTTCTCGGACTTGTAAACGATGTCGGGATTGTCTTTGCGGTCCATCGGGCGATTGGTCGGAACGACGACGACGTCGAGCCCGTAGATGTCACGGAATTCGCGCTCTTCGGTCTTGGCTGTTCCGGTCATGCCCGCCAGATGATCGTAGAGACGGAAGAGATTTTGGAACGTGATCGTCGCGAGGGTTTGATCCTCGCCGCGCACTTTGATGCCTTCCTTCGCTTCGATCGCTTGATGGATTCCATCCGAATACCGGCGGCCGTGCATCAGCCGGCCGGTGAACTCATCGACGATGATGACTTCGCCGTCCTTGACGATGTACTGCTGATCGCGATGGAAGAGATTCCACGCCTTCAGCGCGGCGTTTAGCTGGTGCGCGAGTTCGATGTTGCGCTGATCGTACAGGTTACCGATTCCCAGCATCTTTTCGACTTTGGCGACGCCGGCTTCCGTAATCGGAACCGCGTGCGCCTTCTCATCGACCGTATAGTCTTCTTCTTTTTTCAGGCGCGGAACGATCTGGGCGAACTTTTCGTAGAGCTCGGTCGACTCTTGGGAGGGTCCGCTGATGATCAGCGGCGTGCGCGCCTCGTCGATGAGAATCGAGTCGACTTCATCGACCAGTGCGAAGTAGAGCTCGCGCTGGACCAGATCCTCGACCTGCCAGGCCATGTTGTCGCGCAGGTAATCGAAACCGACTTCGTTGTTGGTCACGTAGGTGACGTCGCAGGCATACTGCTCGCGGCGTTGCGCGGGTTCGAGCCCGTGCTGAATGATACCGACACGCAAGCCCAGGAATTCATAGAGCGGCGCCATCCATTCGGCGTCGCGGCGCGCCAGATAGTCGTTGACCGTCACCACGTGGACGCCGCGCCCTTCGAGCGCGCGGGCGTACACGGGAAGGGTGGCCACCAGGGTCTTTCCCTCACCGGTCTTCATCTCGGCGATCCGGCCTTCGTAGAGCACTTGGCCGCCCATGATCTGAACATCGAAATGGCGCATGCCGAGCGTGCGCTTGCCGGCCTCGCGCACCGCCGCGAACGCTTCGGGGAGCAAGTCCTCGAGCTTCTCGCCGTCGGCCAGGCGCGAACGGAACTCCCCGGTCTTCGCGCGCAGCGCGTCGTCGGAAAGAGCCGAAAACTCGGGTTCGAGCGCGTTCACGCGCTCGACCGTGCGCCGCAAACGGGCGATCTCGCGCTCGTTGCCGTCAAAGATCGTTCGAAGGAATACCATACCGAGTACTAACGTTCTCCACCGAAAAAAGTTTGCTTTTGCAAAGGGCCCCCTACCGGCCGGGAGCTACGTCGGGAGGGTCACCGTGAAGGTGGACCCTTCGTTTTCGCGCGACTCGACCGCGATCGTGCCGCGATGGACCTCGACGATCTTCCGCGCGACGTAGAGACCGATTCCCGAACCGGAAATGCCCTTGTTTCGAGCGTTGCTCGCGCGGCCGAAGCGGGTGAAGAGATTCACCAGCTCCTCGCTGGGGATCCCGATGCCGCGATCGCGTACCGCAATGACGACACTGCCCTCGCCCCGCTCGACCGAAACCTCGACCTCGCCGGTCGAGTACTTCAACGCGTTCGAGACCAGGTTGTCGATGACGTGACGGAAGCGATGCGGGTCGAGTTCGATCATGACCGGCGCGTCGGGCACGCGCACGCGCAAGCGCGCGTTGTTGCGCGCCGTGACCTCGACACATTCGGTGATGAAGGCACCGGCATCGACGGTCGTGCGCGCCAGCGAGAAGCCCTCTGCCTGCGTTTGTGCGAGCACCAGGGCGTCTTCCGAAAGCCGGACCAGACGCTTGGTCTGCGCGTGAATCGTGTCGATCTCTTCACGCGACTGCGAGGTCGTGTCGAGCAAGAGTTCGCAGTAGCCCAAAATCACGGTGAGCGGACCTTTGAAATCGTGCGCGAGCATCGCGAGCAAATCGTCCTTGAATTCACTCGACTCTTGCAGCGCCCGATTGGCCTCGTCCATCGCCTCGTAGAGCTCGAGGTTGCGCAGAGCCAGCGTGAGCAGCGCGCCAAGTTCCTGCATGATGCGCAAATCGTCGCGACCGAAGCGTTCGTTGTTTCCACGACCGACCAGGAGGAACGCGTCGATCGAGTCCCCGCCGCTCACCGACGTTTGCGAGAGCGGTGTAACGACATATCCCGGACCGTCGATCAGACGCTGCACGCGCCGCTCGTCACCGACCAGACTGCTCAGCCGCTCGGCCCGGTGCACCAGATCGAAGCCGCTCTGTGCAATCGTCTCCTCGATGTCGGTTCCGAAACGTCCGACGACGCTGTATCCCTCGCCGCTCCACCGCAACACGCATGCGCGGTCGGCGTGAACGAGCGAAGCCGCGAGCCGGCTCATCACGTCGGCGAGCGAGCCGATCGCGGTGTGGCTGAGGATCGTCCGCGCGGCCTCGGCGAAGGTTTCGCGCTCCTGCGCGCGCCGCAGTTCGCGTTCATAGGCATGCGCGTTCGCGAGCGCGATCTCGAGGTGCGAACCGAGCGTCCGGAAGAACGTCGCGCGCTCTTCGGGCGGCCAATCCAGGCCGCCATCCGCCGAGCGGACGATGAACGTGCCCCACAGCGTGCCCTCGAGGCGCAATGGAATGATGACGCCGCTGCGTCCGTCGAAAAGCGCATCGCGGGCGATGCGCGGCAACATCGACACGTCGGACGGCTCGTCTACGGCGAGAAACGGTTCGAGCACGACGCGGTCGATCGTGGCCGCCGGCTCGAAGCCGCGCGGCTCGCGGATGCGCAACGCGCGGCGCACCAGTGCGTCTCCGTCGACCGAGTACGCGGCACAATCGAGCGGCAGTTCGTGCGAAACCGTCACCACGAAGACCAGCAGCACTTCGTCGACGTACTGGGTGTCGCGTAAGATACGCACGACCCGTTCGAGCGTCTCCGCCTGCGCCCGCCGCGCCCGCTCGCGCTCGTACAACCGTGCGTTGGAGAGCGCGAGTCCTACGTGAAAGGCGAGCGACCGCAGCGCCGCGATATCCGGGTCGTCGAACCCGCGCACGCGATCGAACGCAAGAACCAGCGCGTCCTCGACGCGACCGTCGACGACGAACGGCAAGGCCATCGCGCTATGCGCGCCCTCGCCGTAGATCTCGCTGCCGGCGGCCTCATCCCGCCGGACGGTAAGCCCACCGAATACCTTGCGCAAATCGGCATCGAGAGCGACTGCGGCCTTGGGAGCCGCCGGGGATCCCCCTTTCGCCGCCGACGCCACGACGGTTGCGTGATCGCCGTCGCTCATCCGTTCGTAGACGAGACACCGGTCGGCCGAGAAGGCCGCGCGAACACCCTCGACGATGCCGAAGAGCACGTCGCGCCGGTCGAGCGATTTGTGGAGGCGCTCGTTCACCATCGCCAGCAGCTGGCTGTCACGCGATTGACGCCGCGACGCGGCCAGCGCGCGCTCGGACCCGAGAATTCGCGTCGCTACGGCGCAAAACGCGCCCAGCGACTCGCGTTCGGATCGATCTGGCTCCCCTTCGATCATGATCGCCACGACGCCCAGCGTATTGCCCTCCGCGATGAGCGGTGCGAAAAGCATATCGCGTTCGCCGATCGTCGAACTCACGCCGACGAAGGCGCGCTGCGCGTCGCGCGCGATGAACGAAACGGTACCGTCACCGAAGCGCGCGAGCGCGTGCAGGAAGAGCCGGCGCAGTTCGCTCGAACCGTCGCGCAACGCGAAGCCGGCGGCGCCGGCCGGCTCGGTCGAGCCGACGACCGTCTCGTTATCGAAGAGCAGCGCGGTGGCGACGCCCTGCGAAACGCACGAGAGCGCGCCGGCCGCTACGGCGGACGCCTTCTCTTCGGGCGTCGTCGCATCGGCTAAACGCGTGAGAGCTGCCAGGCGATCGACGTGGGTGCGAACGGTGCCGATGCTCCTTTCGATGAGCGACTACGGCACCAGGCCGAGACCTATTACCGCACCCGGTGAGTTCAACGTCGCGGTCGGCGCCACATTGCCGCTCGAACCGCTCGCGAAGACGTAGATGACGCCCGCGCCTGCGGCCTCGTCGGCGACGAAGATGTTGCCGTTCTTGTCGACCTTGACGTCGGTCGGCGCGACCAGCAGCGTCTTCGGCCCGGCGATGTACGTCGGTCTCACCGCGCCGCTCGAACCCGCCGGGAAGATCAGGATCGCCGGGCAGTCCGGCGTGCACACGGTCGATGCCTGATCCGAAACGTAGATGTTTCCGTTCGCATCGAGCGCGATGCCCGTCGGCTGATTGATACCGCTGGCCGAGCCCGAGATCGTTGCGAACGGCGCGATGTTCAGCGGCGTCGCGGTGGGCACGGGTGTGGGCGAGGGCGAAGGCGTCGCGCCGGTCGGCGTCGGTGCGGGCGTGGGTGAGGCGGTCGGCGTCGGTGAGGGCGAGGCGGTCGGCGTTGCCGAGGGCAGCGCGAAGACTTCCACCGATGAGCCTTGCAGGTTCGAAACGTAGACATTGTCTTTGCTGTCCACTGCGACGCCGCTCGGCACGTTAAGCCCGGTCATCGGCCCGGCCAAGATTTGATAGGCGCCCGTCAGCAGCGCCGCCTCGTAGAAGTAGATGCCGCTGGTGAATCCCGCCGATTGCGCCGGGTTGACTTCGGCCGCGGCCAGCACGTCGGTCGAGGTGGTCGTCCCGGTGAAGGTATACGGGAAATCGGTGATGCCGTAGGGGCGCGCGTTCCCGAGCGAAAGCGTTTGATACGGGATCACGTTTCCGGTCGCTTGGGCCTTGAACTCGAGAATCGATCCGATCTGGGTGCTCGCCAGCCAGTTGGTCACCCACAGATCGCTCGAGCTATCGAAGGTGAGGTACTGCGGCCCGGAGAGCGTCGTGTTGCTGCCGCCGATCGCGTAGAGGGGGCCCGTTGTCGACTTCGCGGCAGGCGTATATATGCCGATCGCGTTCTGCGTCACGTTTGCCGCGTACAGTGTCTGCGGCGGAAAATTGGGCCCGACCGAAATCGTCTGGGTGGCATCGCTCGAGCTACATGCCGCAACGATGATTGCGGTCAGGATCACTCCTACGAAGCCGAGGCAGAGCCTAGGCAGCATTCCTTCTCCTTTGAATAACGGCACACGTCGCGTGCCGTTTCGTTCCCGCATGTGGGGAACCGGGCCCTGGTTTTGGTAGCCGACCCACTTTTCCTGGAACGAGCGCCGCCCCGGTGCTCATCCTGGGACGGGTCACCTCCCAGAACCGAACCGCGGCTAGAACGGCGAGGACGAAGAGCACGAGGACGATGGCCCAGCGCAGAATCAGCCGCCGCCGATAGGCCGGGCGCCCGGATTCGGTGTCGATGATCTGTCTCGGCACGGAATTACACCGACTCGCGCAGGGGATGATTGATGGCCTGCGGTGTGGTCAGGCGCAGCATTTCGCCGATGGTCACGAACCGATAACCGGCGCGGCGAAAGCGCGCGACGACCGTCGGCAGCGCTTCGATCGTTGCCAGCTTTCCGTTATGGAGCAGCACGATGTCGGGTGCGCTCGCGTGACGGATCATATCGTTCGAGATGCGCTGGGGCGGAAAGGTTCGCCAGTCACCCGAGTCATCGGTCCACAAGACGACGTCGAACCCGATCCCCTGCAGCGTTCGCAGCGTCGCCATCGTGTAACGCCCGTGCGGCGGACGCATGAGAAAACGCACCGATGTATCGCGCCCGAGCGCAAAGAGCACTTCGCTCGCGTGGAGCACCTCGTCACGCACCTGTGCGGGCGTCTCCTTATCGAGATCCGGGTGAGTGTAGGTGTGATTGCCGATCTCGTTGCCGTCGAGGCTGATGCGCCGTGTGATCTCGGGCCACTGCTCCGCATCGCGCCCGATCAGGAAAAAGGTCGCGGGAACGTGGAGCGTACGCAACTCGTCGAGCAGAAGCGGCGTGAAGATCGGATAGGGACCGTCGTCGAACGTCAGCGCGATCAGCTTGGGCCGTGGTGACCGGTCGGCCGCAATCGTGCGGTGCACGACACGATAAAGGCGCGCCGTGAAATCGCCCGAGAATTCGTTGTGCACGTTCATCTGCGGCGTCACGATCGCCGGAATGAGATTGCTCTCATGGCGAAAGAAGCGAACGGCTCCCGCGCCGATGACCAGCACGAGCAGAGCAGCGAGTATCGTTTTCACGGTCACGGTTTCGAACTCGCTGCGGCGACGGTGGCGGTGGCTAGATCGCGGCCGACGATAAGCGTTACGTCGCTCGGCGGCGGCGAGCTAGGAGAGACCGCCGTACCGAGGACCGGCGTTTTGGCAAACGCGGCCGGTAACGCCGCGCGCACCTTCGCACCGGCAAAGGTCACGTTCGAGTGTTCGTCGATTTCGCTTTTCGCGTGATCGTCGGAATCGGCGTTCCCAACGTCGTGGATCACGAAACCAGCCTTTCTCAAACGATCCGCAACCAATTTTGCGGCTCCGGGCACGCCGCTGCCGTTCTCCACGTCGACCCGCAGCGTCGCGGCGTCGATCGAGGCGAGCGCCATCGCATCGGGCGAGGGCTCGGGCGTGGGCGGCGCGATCAGCATGCTTTGCACCAGCTTCGCGATTGCCGGTTTATCCGGAATCAAGTCATCGCCGTCGGCCAGCTCCTGATCCCCGAGATACGGCGTTTCGTTGAAGTGGATGTCGCGCGGCGAGAGGCCCGAGAAATATGACGCCAGCGCGACCAGCTCGGACTGCGTGAAATTCGTCTGGACGTCACGATGGATGACGTCCATAATCGCGCCCGCGTGGACGAGCGTGTTGAGCTTGTCGCCGCGCAGCTTGTTCAGTGCCGCCATGATGACGTCGTTCTGCCGCATGACACGGCATGGATCGCTGCACCAGTCGTGCCGGAAGCGGCCGTAGCTCACGGCCTGGTCGCCGTTGAGATGATGTAGTCCCTCGGTGAGGTGCACGTGGAGATGCCCCCACGAATCGTCGTAGTCGATCCGCCCGCCCGTACAGCCGGTGTGGTACATGAGACAGTCGGAGGTTTTTACGTACACGTCCACGCCGCCGATTGCGTCGATAAGGTCCTTCGTCGCGTCGATGCGCAGGAGCACGTAGCGGTCGAATCCGGGAATGCCGAGGAAAGAGGCGATGACTTTCTGCGCTTCGGCCGGCCCTCCGTCGGACTGCGCCTGGTTGATCTTGCGCACGCTGCCGTTGGGCATCGTCGCCTCCATGTCGCGCAAGATCGAGAGCGCGTAGACGTTCTTGTCGTCGAAATCGAGATTGACCGCTTTGATCATATCGCTGCGCGACTCGCTCGAGTATTCGACGTCGTTGTCGGTGTAGTCGTAATCGATTCCCTCTACCAGCACCAGGAGATTCGATTTGCCGAACACCTCCTGGGGCGTCGGAACGAACACTTGGGCGATCGCCTCGATCGGATTGCGATGGGTGAAGATCGCGAAGCCTGCCATCGCCGACCCGGCCCCGAGGAGTATCATCCCCAAGACCAGTGCGGTCCGCCGCAGCCAAAACGGTGCGCGCGGCGGGCGCTTCTGGGGCGTAAGATTCAAATGTCTACCCAATCGAGTGGCCTCTCACCGTCTCCCGCACGCACGCGTGCCCGTAGAAATCGAATGGCCCATGACCATCCAGCATGACCTCGGTGAAATCGCCGACTGCGGCTTCGCCGGAAAAGTAGACGCCGCCGTCAACGCCCGGCGCCTCTCCCTCCGAACGCCCGAACCAGACGTCGGAGATACCGAGCGCGGCGCGGAACGGATCGCTCTTGGGCAGACGCCGCCCTTCTTCGGTCAGCACGCGAACGCTGCTTCCGATCCGTTTGCTTCGCGCGCGTTCGGAGGCGATGCGCTGCGCTTCGCGCAGCCGCACCAGCCGCTTGCGGCGTTCACGCGCCGGTATCTTTCCGGCGAGTTTTGCACCGGGCGTGCCTTCCTCCGCACTGTATTCGAAGAACCCGACCCGGTCGAGTTGCGCTCGCTCGATCCACTCCTGGAGATATGCCACGTGTTCCTCGGTCTCGCCTGGGAAGCCGACGATGAAGGTCGAGCGCATCGTGATTCCCGGCACGCGCCGACGGAAATCGTCGATGATCTCCAGATATCGCTCGCCGTTCGAAGGGCGAAGCATCGCGCGTAAGACGTCCGGATGCGCATGCTGCAGCGGCATGTCCATGTACTTGCACACCTTCGGGAGCGCCGCCATCGCGTCGATCAGCTCCCCGTCGACGGTTGCCGGATAGAGATAGAGCAGCCGAATCCACTCGACACCGTCGATCTCATGCAGACACTCCAACAAACGTGCGAGTCCGCCGCGGCGTACGCCTCGATCGCGTCCGTACATCGAGGTGTCTTGCGCAATCAAGATCAATTCTTTCGCGCCGCCCTGTGCCAGTGCGCGCGCTTCCTTGAGTATCGACTCCTCGCTGCGGCTGCGGAAGTTGCCGCGCAGTTTCGGAATGATGCAGAACGTACAAGGGTGATCGCAGCCTTCGGCTATCTTCAGATACGCGGTAGCGCGCGGCGTCGTCACGAGCCGCGGGAGAAAGTCGTGTTCCGGTTCCTCCTCGAACGCGAGTCGAATCGGCCGCATCCCGGCGCGCACGTCGTCGAGCAATTCAACGATGCCGGCATACGCGCCGGTGCCCACGATTCCGTCGATCTCCGGCACGAGCGAGCGCAGCTGCTCGCCGTAGCGCTGGGCCAGACACCCGGCAACGACGAGTTGCTGACCGCGGCGCTTACGCTGCGCGTGCTCGAGAATGACCTGCGTCGACTCGGCCTTCGCCGGGTCGATGAACGCGCACGTGTTTATCACCACCGTGTCGGCGCCGTCCGACTCGGGCACGAGCTCGTATCCCGCGGCACCGAGCTTCGCGATCATCACCTCGGTGTCGACCAAGTTTTTGGCGCAGCCTAAGCTGACAAAAGAAACGCTGCTCATTTTAAAGGCGCTCCGGCCCAGCCCGCGCTTAGGCCGCGGCGCACGGCGCCGTCGCGCATCCTGCGCTCGGCCATTGTGCCGGCATCCTGCCGGCACGCCCGTTCGTGATTTCCCTGGGGGCGCCGAAACATACTCACCTATAATTTACGAACTGCAGCGGCAGCTCGTAATCCATGGCCTTCAAATCCGCGATGACCTTCTGCAAATCGTCGCGGCTTTTGCCGCTGACGCGAATCTGCTCGTCTTGGTACTGCGCGTTCACCTTGACTTTGAGCGCCTTGATCCGCTCCATCAGCGCCTTGCTCTTATCCTTGGGGATGCCGCTGCGCAGCGTGATGACGCGGCGTACGGTTCCACTCGCGGCCGGTTCAAGCTCACCGATGTCAAAGGCTTTGATGTCGATCCCGCGCTTGACCGCTTTGCTTTGAAGGACGTCGATGACGTTGCGCATCTTCATCTCGTCATCGGAAACGATCGTGATCTTCTTACCGTCGCTTTCGATCGACGTTTTGGAATGCTTGAAATCGAACCTGTTTTCGATTTCACGGCGTGCTTGGTTGAGCGCATTGTCCAGCTCTTGCTGATCGATGCGCGACACGATATCGAACGAGGAATCGCTCGGCACTGGTGTTCCTTTGCTCTAGGTTACAGCGTGAAGCTGCGCTCGACGACCTCACCGGAAGGGCCCAGCCGACCCAAGCTCTTGCCGTCGACGATGACCTCGACACCGCCGGCATTGCCGATGCGCAGGCTCGCTATCTTTCCGTGGAACTGGCGAACCGTCCCGGCCGGAAACGTACCCTCCATGCTAACATTCCCGTCAACCGTCACCCTAAGCCAAGAAGGAGCGGATAAACGCAGCTCCAGTGTCGCAAGTGCGTCGGGCGCAGCCGTCCCGGTCGGCGACGCGCTTGGCGAGGCGCTCGGCAACGTGCTCGGCGACCCGCCCGGAAGTGAACCGGGTGAAGCACTCAGTGCCGGGGGCGTCGCGGCTTGGGCCGGGCTCGCCGCCAGTTCGGCCGCGGTATTAGAAGGAAGCGCGCTTGCGGTCTGCCGGGCACGGAGCGTCGCCTCGTTGTAGACGACGACGGCGATCAAGACGACGGCGATGATCGAGGCGATCCAGATCAACGGGGAGAGATATCGGGCCGCCGGTTCCTCATCGGCCAGATAGGTGGTCTTGGGCGGCGAACCGGGAGCGGCCGGGACCGGGGCGGCAGGCGCCGATTCCTGGCTATTGAACTCCGCGACCACCTCTTCGGAGTCCAGGCCGAGGAAACGCGCATAGGTGCGCAAGAAGCCTCGAATGTACACCGGAGCGCCGATCGCGCTCCAACTCTCGTCTTCGATAGCGGCGAGGTAGACCGAGCGGATACGAATGTGCTCGGCCACGTCCGAGAGCGTGAGGCCGCGAGCCTCGCGTGCGGCGCGAAACCGCTCACCCAGCGCTGGCATTGGGGCTTTGAGTTAGTCCATTTCCCCTGTTATCCTGTGCAACGGAATATGAACAAAACTAAGAGTCTTCCTCGGGTTATCGCGGCAATGAGCGGCGGAGTCGACTCGGCGGTGGCCGCCGGCCTCTTGGTCGAGACCGGCTATGACGTCGTCGGCGTCACGATGAAGATGTATACGCCGACGCGCGCGCCGCACGCCAAGAGCTGTTGCGGCGTCGACGACTACGACGACGCGCGTCGCAGCGCCGCGGTTCTCGGAATCCCGCATTACGTCTTGAATTTCGAAGAAACGTTTCGCCGCCATGTCATCGACCGGTTCGTCGACGACTACGCACGCGGCCGAACGCCGAATCCGTGCGTTTCGTGCAACAATTTCGTCAAACTCGGAACGCTCGCGCAATACGCGCAGCGGCTCGGGGCGCAGTATGTCGCGACCGGGCACTACGGCCGTCTCGAACATGCGCAGGACGGTCCCCATCTCTACCGGTCGGCAAGCGCAAAAGACCAGTCTTACGCTCTCGCGCAACTCTCACGCGAACAGCTTCGTCGTTTGTTGCTCCCGGTGGGAACGATGGAAAAGGCACAAACGCGCGAGCACGCAAGGCGGCTGGGACTGCCCGTTCACGAGAAGAGCGAATCGCAGGACATTTGCTTCGTCGAAGGCGGCGATTACCGCGATGTCTTGGAGAGGCTGCGGCCGCAGATGAATCGCGAGGGACCGATCCGCGACGAGAGCGGTGCTATCCTTGGCGCGCACGCCGGGATCGCGAACTACACCATCGGTCAGCGCGCCCGGCTCCCGGCAGGAAGCGACGGCGCGCGATACGTTACGCGGATCGAACCGGAGAGCAATACGATCGTCATCGGCCGAGAGGACGAGCTGTTTGCAAATGGGCTGCGCGCCGAAGACGTGAACCTGATTCGCCCCGAGCGCTTCGCCGGCGGTCCCACCGCCGTGCGCGTGATGGTGCGTTATCGCGCGACCCCCGCCGCCGCGCGCGCCACCGTCGAGGCGGACGGCTCGCTGTCGCTTGCGTTCGAGCAGCCGGTACGTGCCGTAACTCCGGGACAGCTGGTGGCTTTTCTGGACGACGCCGACGAGGTGCTGGGCGCGGGAACGATCCGGAGCGTGGTCTAACGTGTATTCAGGTCAATTTGCGGATCGAAAAGGAAAACTACCTCGAAATCCTCGACGCGGCGGCGCGCCTCGCCGAGTACGGGTTTGCCGTTTTCCGCTGGGAGTCGGGCGAGCGCTATCCGCGTTATGAGTGGGTGAACGATGCGGTCGTCGCCCGAACGAAGGTCGATCGTGATGAGCTGCTGGGCGGAACGCCGACCTTTCTCATGCTCGGCGACAACGTACGTCTTGTCGATGTTGCCCGCAGCCGCGCCGAGAGTGCGGACCCCTCTCCGTTCGAGATCGAACTCGTCAACCAGGACGGATCGGCGTATTGGATCGAGTGCGTGGTACAACCGCTCGCGCCGGCACCGAACGGTGCGCTACGCTTCGTCTGCGCGACGCACGTCATCGACCGCCGTAAAGAGCACGAGCACTTTGCACGCCTCTTGAGCGCGACGATCGACAACGAGCCCGACGGCGTCTTCATCGTGCGCCTACGCGGCCAAAACCCGCTCTCTCCGCCGGTTGTGTACGCGAATCCCGCATTTTTTCGAATGACGGGATACACCGCGGATAACCTCGCAAGCGGAATCTATCCGCGGCTCTTCGGCGAGGGAACGGATCGCGTCTTGATCGGTGCGCGCGCCGAGGCGCTGCTGCGAGGCGAGCCCGTCGTCGGCGAAGTACAGCTCTATCGCAAAGACGGCAGCTCGTTCTGGGCAGACATGAGCGCGCATCCGCTCGAATCGCCGATCATCCACTGCGCGATAACGATTCACGACACCACCGAACGGCGCGCCGCGCAGGATGCGATGAGCCTGCTCTCTGAGGGCATCGCCCAAGCCAGCGACTTCATCGTGGTTAGCGACGACACACCGCTCGACCAAGGCGGCCCGAAGATCCTCTATGTGAATCGCTCGTTCCTGGACGCGACCGGATATCGAGAAGACGAGCTGACCGGCCAACCCTATGCCGTGCTCTTTTCGCCCAACAACCCACCCTCGCTCATGGAGTCGATTCGCGGCGAGATCCAGGAGCGGCGCACGAACGAACGCGAGGCCTTGGTCGCGGGAAAAGACGGCGGCGAATTTTGGATCGAATTCGTCGATCGTCCCTTTACCACGCGACACGGACGGCATTTACGCTTGCTGGTCGGGCGCGACATCAGCGCGCGGCGACGGTCGTCGAATCAGCTTTCGCTGCTGTTCGCAGCTACCGAACAAGCCTCCACGCCGATCGTGATCTACGAACCCGACGCCGCCGGCGGCCTTTCGATCTCGTACGAGAACGAGGCGGCGTCGAAACGCGGGCACTATCATCTGCTTTCGCTGTGGGGCGGTCACGACGAAGATGCGCGGAACGTCCGCACGCAGCTCGAGCGCGGCGAGATGGTGATCGCAACGTACGCCGCGTCGGGCGATGACGGACCGGAGCTGATTCAGATGAGCGCACGCCCGGTCCGCAACGAGAGCCGGTTGGAGGCGATCCTCACGCAAGAGCGCGTGCTCTCGGCGCACGCGGCGAACGCGGAACGGAGCGCGCACTCGCGGTTGGTCAATCTGGCGGTGATGTTGCCGGCCGTGGAGCGCGCGACCGATGCCGGCGAACGGCTCGAGGCTCTGCGCGCTCTGCTGCGCCGGACCTTCGAAGCCTCGCTGGTCATCGGGGATACGGATGCGTACGGCCCGGTGCGGATCGACGAACGCGCGCGCTCGGCGACCTTTGCATATCGCGGACGTGCCGCTCGAGTCACGTGGGCATACACGATGGATTCGCTCGCGTTGACGGCGCTTCGTTTTTCGATCGAGGCTGCGCTCGATGCGCGCTAAGCCGTCGCGAGGGCCATATCGCGACGCACGTTCCAATACGTGTCGCGAATGACCGGGCGGAAGCCCGCACCGATAACGGCCTGCTCGAGGTCGCGCCGGGTCGCTTCGTTGGTTGCTCCCGCGTCGCGAACCACGCGATCCTCGATGATCACGCCGCCCATATCGTCGCACCCGTAAAAGAGAGCGAGCTGCCCCATCTTCAGGCCCGGCGTGAGCCAGGATGCTTGAAGGTGGGCGAAGTTGTCTAGATAGAGGCGCGAGATCGCGAGCACACGCAAGTACTCGAGCGCCGTCGCTTCCTTTCCGCGCAGCGGCGTCTTGAACGGCACGTAGAACCACGGAATGAAGGCGGTGAAGCCGCCTGTCTCATCTTGCAGGTCGCGAAGTACATGCATATGCTCGATACGTTCTTCATCGGTCTCGATCGAGCCGTACATCATCGTCGCAGTGGTCGGCATGCCGAGATGGTGCGCCTGACGCATCACGTCGAGCCATTCGGCGGGCGTCACCTTGCGCGCCGAAATCCGCTTGCGTACGCGCTCGACGAGAATTTCGGCTCCCGCGCCCGGAAGCGACTTCAGCCCGGCGGCCTTCAATCGCTCGAGCACGGCGCGAGGCGTCATTCCCTCGACTTTCGCAAGGCCCGTGATCTCGGAGACCGAGAGCGAATGAATATCCACGTTCGGAAACTCGGTCCGCACGCAGATGAAGAGTTCTTCGTACCAGCTCAGCGGTAGATCGGGATTCACGCCGCCTTGGATCATGATCTGCGTCGCGCCCTGATCGGCCGCGTATTTCACGCGCGCGAGCACCTGCTCGTGCGAGAGCGTGCGGCCTTCTTTGTGATGTTCGGGCCGGAAGAACGCGCAGAAGGTGCAATGGACGTTGCAGACGTTGGTGTAATCGATCGTCGTGTCGATCACGTAGGTCACGACGTCGGGCGCGTGGAGCTGCATCCGGCGCGCGTGCGCAGCCATACCCAATTCGTGCAAGTCGGCTTCACGGTAGAGCCGCAGCCCTTCGTCAAATGAAAGGCGGCCGCCGGCTGCGGCGTGCTCGAGCAGACTAGCGAGAGACGACACCGATGACCTCCGGAAGCGAATGCGGAACCGACGGGATCGCTCCGATCGCGTGCAGCTCGCGACAAAACGCGCTCAGACCGCTCTGAGCGGCCGAGTGGAACGTGAAGTTCAATTTGCCGTAATAGGCTTCGTAGAATCCGGGTGGGCGCGCTTTGGTCCGCTGCGCCGTGGCGATCACCTCACTCATGTGCGAACGCGACCAGGTGTAGCTATCGGTCAGCGCGTGCATGCAGGCTCGAATCGCCTCGGGATCACGCTCGTACGCGTCACGGCGCGCCGCCCAAACGGCGAAGACGGTTTGCTGTCCGGTCCACTCATGCCACAGCGTTCCCAGGTCGTAGACGTGCTCGCGCGGGAAGCGTTCGAGCGCGTCGATCGCCGAGTCGCCGATGAGCAGCGCCGGACGACCGGACGCGGCGACTTCCAACGGAAGGGCCTCGTCGGCATATCGCGGCTGCACTCCATAGCGCCGCTCGAGCAAGACCCGCAACAAATTGCGTCCGCTGGCCGACTCGCTGGTGAGCGCAACCTCGACGCCGCCGAGCAGCGCGGGAGGCGTTTGCGAAACCAGGACCACCGACACCACCTCGTCGCGCGCGCCGATGCACAGATCGGGGAGCAGCACCAGCTCCTGGGCATGTTGCGCCCAGGCGAACGCGCTGACCGGACTCAAGTCGAGGTCGCCGCCGATCAGCATCGCGTTCAGGCGCGCCGGCACGTCGGCATGCAGCGTCCCCGGATAGTCGATGACGCCCGCATCGAAGGCCGTGTAGACCGGCAAATCGTTCGTGTACACTATCCTACCGCAACGTAAGCTCATCTTGTCATCCTGAGCGTAACGAGCGCAGCGAGTGTAGTCGAAGGACGACCGCAGCGCAAACTCATCTACGCGGTCACCAGTTCTTTCGGCGGCGTCCAGTCGTACGGGAATGTTTCGTAGGTGCTGTTGCGGCGGACCGGAACGTAGCCCGCGGCTTCGATCAGACGGCGGAACTCGCGGTCGTCGACGTATTGACCCGACTGCGTGCCGGCCGAGTGATAGATCATCTCCTCGTCGGTCGACCCGTGCGTGCCGTCCATGTCGTCGGCGCCGTAGTGGAGCGCCACCTGGCAGACTTTCAAACCCTGGATCATCCAGTAGGCTTTGATGTGGTCGAAATTGTTGAGCATCAGCCGCGCGACCGCGAACGTGCGCAGATCGTCGAGGCCGCTGGTCCAGCCGCAGTACGAGAGTTCGTTGCCGTCGGGATGAAACGCGAGCGGAATGAACGCGTTGAAGCCCGGCGAGCGTTCCTGCGATTCCCGCAGCTTGATGAAGTGATCGACGCGGTCTTCGAGCGATTCGACGTGCCCGTAGAGGATGGTCGCGTTCGAGGCGATCCCCTGGCGGTGCAGTTCTTCGTGGATCACCAACCAGTTTTCGCCCGAGACTTTATTGGCGCAGATTTTCGAGCGGGTCGGCTCACCCAAGATTTCGGCTGCACCGCCGTTGACGTTGTCCAAGCCGGCTTCTTTGAGCGCTGCGATGATATCGGGGAAGCTCAGGCGATGGCGCTTGGCCATGTATTCGATCTCGGCGGCGGTGAAGAGCGAGAGCTGCACGTGCGGCAGCGCTTCCTTGAAGCGGCGCATCAGCGGCAGCCAGTAATCGAGCGAGAGCTGGCGCGGATCGTGTCCGCCGACGATGTGGAGCTGGTTGAAGTTGGTGCCGGTCTCGATCGCCTTCGTCCAGACCTGATCGGCCGTCATCCGAAAGACGCGCTCGGGCTCCTTGAACTCGTCCGCCGCAAACGAGCAGAACTTGCAGTTCGCAAAGCACACGTTGGTCGAGTTGATGTAGCGGTTGAGGACGTAGAAGACATTCTTCCCGCTCTTGCGTTCCTTGGCGCTGCGCGCGATCCGACCGAGATTGTGGATGTCGCGCGTGCGGTAGAGCGTGAGCCCGTCTTCCATCGAGAGCGGCGTGCCGGCCTCGACCTTGCGCTCGATCTCGACCAGGGCGGGATCCATCGGGTATGCCATCGTCGCCCTATTCTAAAGTTGAGCGCGCCTGCCCCTCAAGGATATTGGTGGGCCAGCAAGCGGCCAAAGCCGCCACGATCGCACAGCCCCAGAGGACCCCTCCCACGATGTCGGTGAGGTAGTGCGCGCCGAGGTCGAGCCTGGACCACATGATGGCGACCGCCAACACGGCAACGGCGGAGCCGATCCATGCTCTGCCCGGCAGAGTGCTGCGGAAGACGAAGGCCGCGAGCAAAAGATAAAACGCGGTCGCAATCGTCGCGTGCGTGCTCGGATACGAAAACGAGGCCTCGTGTTTCACCACCCAGTCCAGCCGCCGCGGCCGCGCGAAGAATCGCTGCAAGAGATCGGTGCCGCGCCAGGCGATCAGCAGGCAGAGAATCGCAAAGGTCACACGCGAGCGCCACGCCGGAAAGCGGATCGCGAGAACGACCAGCACGATGCAGAGCGGCAAGAGAACGTCGATCCAACCGAACCACGTGATCCACCACGCGATCAGCGTCGAATGATTCACCCAGGCCGCTTCGTACGTCATCAACCACGCCGGATCGGGCGCATGATCGACGGCGTGCCCCAAAACCATGACGAGAACCAAGGCAGCGAGCGCAAGCGCGATGCGCATCGCTCGACTCCGCTTCGCTACTCTCGGGATGGCAGGGGTCCTCAAAAGAGCTCTTGTTGCGCGTCCTCGGACTTTCCGAGGCGCGGGGCGATCACTTCCAACTCGGCGAGTCCAAGTAAGATCTTGCGCGGCTTCGTGCCCTCGTGCGGACCGACGACTTTGAACTCCTCGAGCTGCTTCATCACCCGCACCGCGCGCGGATGGCCGATCGAGAATTGCGATTGCAGCTGCGCTGTCGACGCATACTGCGTTTCGATGATGAATTTCGCCGCCTCGTAGCAGAGCGGGTCGGCGCCCTTGCCGTTGCGCTCGTCCTCGTCGGTAACCGGCTGAACTTCGACGTTGAGCAAGTTCTCCGGGCGCGCCTGTTTCGCCCAGAAATCGACGAGCCGGTTCACCTCGTGGCCAGTGATGAACGCGCCCTGCGCACGGATCGGTTTGGGAGCGTCGATCGGCAGGTAGAGCATGTCGCCGCGCCCCAACAACCGCTCTGCCCCGTTCATGTCGAGAATCGTGCGCGAGTCGACCTGCGAGCTGACCGCGAAGGCGATGCGCGAAGGGATGTTCGCTTTGATGAGCCCCGTGATCACGTCGACCGACGGACGCTGCGTCGCGACGATCAGATGGATGCCGGTCGCGCGCGCCAGCTGCGCCAGCCGCATGATCGTCGTCTCGACTTTCGCCGGCGCGACCAGCATCAGATCGGCAAGCTCGTCGATCACGATGACGACAAACGGAAGCTTCTCCTCCGGGAACTTGGCGTTGTACTCTTCGATCTTGCGAACGCCGGCCTTGGCGAAGCGCTCGTAACGCGAATCCATCTCCTTGGTCATCTCGAAGAGCGCGCCGGCCGCCATGCGCGCGTCGGTGATCACGTCTTTGATCAGATGCGGAATACCGTTGTACACGGTGAGCTCGACGCGTTTGGGGTCGATCATCAGGAGTTGCACTTGGTCGGGCGTTGCCGAGACCAGCAACGAAGCGATGATCGTATTCAAGCAGACCGATTTTCCCGAGCCCGTCGCGCCGGCGACGAGCAGGTGCGGCATCTTGCCGAGGTCGCCGAAGACCGGGCGCCCGGTGATGTCTTTGCCCAGCGCCATCCACAGCGGCGGGATCGTTCCGCGATTGGGCATCGCATCGAGAATCTCGCGAACGGCCACGATCGCGACGGTCGAATTCGGGACCTCGATCCCCACCGCGGACTTGCCGGGAATCGGCGCTTCGATACGCACGCTGGTGGCGGCGAGCGCAAGTGCGAGGTCGTCGGCGAGCGAGGCGATCTTCGAGATCTTCACCCCGCGTTCAGGCCGCAGTTCATAACGCGTGATCGAGGGCCCGCGCTCGATGTGCGTGACCTTTGCGCCGACGCCGAAACTCGCCAGCGTATCCTCCAGCACGTGGGCGCGATTCGAATCATCGACGATTTGCGCTTGCGGCGGATCGAAGAGCGCGAGATCGGGAAGACGGTACGAACGCGTTGCCGCGACCAGATCGGCCGATTCGTAGTCGCCGGCGACCGGCCGCGGCGCAGGTGTCGTCGGCACCAGGATCAACGGCGGTTCTTCTTCCTCCTCTACCACGTCGAACGCCGCCTGACCCGTGCCGGCCGACGTATCGAACGCGCGCGGCAGCGGCTCCGGCGGACGCGCCATGTCGGTCTTGGGCAGCGCAAAGGCGTCGCGCAGCGAGGCGTGTCCTTCAGGCAGCGCTATCTTCGGAATCTTCGGCAGACGAATGCGCGCGAACACGCCGAGGACGAGCCCGATCAGTTTCTTCAGGCTCACCTGCGTCAGCGAGAGCGCAAGCGTGAGCGCTCCGAGCCCAAGCACGACCCACGCGCCCGCGGTACCGAGCAGCGCGTGGAGCGCGAACCAAATTCCGGCTCCGACGATACCGCCGCCGCGCGGGCCCGCCGCACCCAGCGCCGCGTCGATCATCAAAAAATAAGAAAGCGCCGAGCTTCCAAGGTTGGCGACCATCCGCGGCACGTTGATCTCGAGGAAGACGATCGCGCCGAGAAGAGCGATCAGCACCGGGAATAGCGGCGCGCCCCCTCCAAAGAGACCGCGCAGCCCGCTCGCCACCGCGCGGCCGGCGTTGCCCGCGTGGCCCGGGGTTGCCAGCGCGATGCCAAGAAGGAGCGCCACGGAGAGGGCGGTGATCCCGACGATCTCGAGATTGAGCTTCCTTGCGCTCGCCTTACGGCGTACCCTGGCCATCGATTGATTTGTTTCGTCGTTCTACGAGGAGATCACTTGCAGAGTCCCACCATCGTCGTCCTCGACGGCGACCAAACCGGAGAAGAGTTGCTCGTGGAGTCGCTGCGCGTACTCGACAAGTCCGTCATCGACGTCGAGTTGACGTTCGAGCACTACGATCTTTCGCTCGAGAATCGCCGCGTCACCGACAACGCCGTCGTTCACGAGGCGGCCGGCGCCATGCTGGCGCATGGCCTCGGTCTCAAAGCTGCGACGATCACTCCCGAGCAACATGGCGACGTCGGCTCGCCCAACGCGATCCTACGCGCTGAAATCGACGGTAAGGTCATCGTGCGTACCGGACGTAAGCTGCCGCGCGTACGGCCCGTGGCCGGCATTCACGCACCGATCTCGATCGTTCGCATGGCGGTCGGAGATGCCTACGGCGCCAAAGAGTGGCGAGAAGGCGCGGGTCTCGAGGAGGTCGCTTATCGTACGGAAGCCATCTCGCGCAGCGTCTGCCGCTACGTGGCCGAATACGCATTCATTCACGCCAAAAAAATGCACGCGCGCGTCTTCGGCGGACCGAAATACACGGTCAGTCAGATTTACGAGGGCATGCTCAAGGAAGAGATGGACGCTGCGGCGGCACGACACCCCGACATTCCGTACGAACCGCAATTGATCGACGCGACCTATGCGCTCTTGATATCGAACGCCGGCGACAATCCGTTGGTCATTCCGGCGCTCAATCGCGACGGCGATTGTCTCTCCGATTTCGTCATGCAGCTCTTCGGCTCGATCGCCGGCGCGGAATCGGTGCTGCTCTCGTTCGATGAAGAACTGCGGCCGAGGGTGGTGATGGCCGAGGCGCCGCACGGCACCGCGCCGCGGCTGTTTGGAAAGAACGTCGCGAACCCGATGGCGATGATCCTCGCTGCGGCGGCGCTTCTTTCGTACATCGACGATCGTCGTGCCGCCAATGCGTCACGCGCCATCTACGAATCTGCTCTGGAAGCCGTTGCCGAAGGAATTGCGACCGCGGACCTGGGTGGACAGTCGACGACGAGCGAATTTACCGATGCGGTGATCGAAGGCGTCAAGCGTAAGCTCGACGTGTGGTCGACGCTCTAGCCGGGGACTGTAAAGTTTCGCCAAAACCAGGACTCCCGACCCATGATTCCTTCGTCTATGGTTAAGCAGCCGTCAACCAGAGACCGATTTTATCAAAAGGATGATGCTTATGGCCTGGGGACGCCGTACCGAGCAAGCGATTGAGCGAAACAATCAGCGGCGTACATATCGGCAGTCGATCGAACTCCCGATCGCGGTCGAGGTCGCGGGACTGCCTGCACCGGTATATGGAACCCTAGTCAACATTTCGGAGACCGGTTGCCGGCTGCGCTCGCTCATTCTGATCGACCGCGACCGCGATGTCAGCTTCGAACTCAAGCGCCCCGGTCACCGGGCGCTTTTGCTTCGCGGCCGTATCGTCAGCCGGAGCACCCCGCCGTCCGGCGGCGGTTTCGAGTATGGCGTCACCTTTGCGCTCCCCAAGTCCGACCGCGAGATCCTTCTGCGGGAGATCCAGGAGATGCAGCGCCGCGAGGCCGCGGCGCGAGCCGAGGCGCGCACGGCAACGCCGGCGCCCCAAGCGGCGACCGGTAAGCAACGCCGCGGCAGCGTCCGCACGTTGGTCGGGTTCCCGGTCCGCTTCCGCCTCTCGGGTAAGGCAAATGTCGCGGCCGAAGCCAACGACGTTTCGATGGGCGGGCTGCGGCTGATCACGGAAGAGAAACTGGAGCTCGGCGTGATGGTCGAGCTGCGCTTCACGCTGCCGGGCCATATGCTCTGGGTTTATCCGCCGGCCGAGGAGCGCACCGAGATTACGCCCTTTGGCCCACGCCGGATTCGCATTCCCGACAACCGCCGTCCGTTCGAAGAGATGGTCGTGCGGGGCCGGGTCGTTTCGCGTTTCGCGCCGCAGCGCGGCCGCGAAGTCTACGGCGTGCAGTTTACCGACATCGACGGCTACCAACGCGAAGAGGTCGCGCGCTTTACGCACGCGGTTCAACTCGCCAAACTCCGGCTGGAATTAGACCGGGACAACTAAGGAGAGGCTACCCACCATGAGCTGGATTCCCAAGAAGCCGACCACCGCGAGCGCATTCGTTCCGAGCGCGACCGCCGCGGCGCCCGCCGCGTTGACGCTGGCCAAGCCGCGCTTGCAAGGCTTCTCTCTCGAGATGCCGGTGGTGATGAGCGTACGCCGTCTACCCGCTCCGGTTTATGGAACGCTCATGGAAGTCAACGCGAACGGCGCCCGGATTCGCTCGCTCGTACTGATGGAGCGCGGAACGGAAGTCGAGTTCGACCTCAGCCTTGCCGGCAATGCGCCGATCACCGTCAACGGCCGCGTGGAAGGACGGCGCAACGCCTCCTCGGGCGCGCGCTTCGAATATCTTCTCTCGTTCGAAACGATGGCCGAACCGCAGGTCGACGCGCTCGCGCGCGCAGTCGGCGACCTCGATCGCCGCGCCGCCGCCACGCGCTCGATTCAACGCTCGCTCGATGCGATTCCGACGACCGATCGCGAACGGCGCGGCAGCTATCGCGCGCTCACCGCATTCCCGGTTCACTTCCGGCGCGAAGGCGATGAGTGGAATGAAGGCAAGGTCGGCGACATCTCGGCAACCGGGATCCGTTTGACCTGTGCGGAGCTGATCGCAATCGGAACCGTGCTCGACATGCGATTGACCCTACCGGCCAGCGTGCTCGACGTGTACCCCGAGGAGACCGCGGTGCTCGATATCTCGCAAGGCGTTCCGCGCCGCGTCGGCGGTCGCGCCGACATGCGCCGCCCGTTCGAAGAGATGCGGCTACGCGGACGCGTGGTCACCCGGTTCCAACCGGTGCGCGAGCGCGAAGTCTACGGCGTCGCCTTCATCGAAATCGACGGCTATCAGCGCGAAGAGATCGCGCGCTTCACCCACGCGGTTCAACTCTCGAAGATCCGCAGCAAATAGGACGGTTCGGCCGGCCTTCGGCCGGTCGCACATCCTGTGCTCCGAACCTTCAGCCGCATCGTGCGGCGGACGATTCGGCCGCGTCGTGCGGCTTACCGTATCGAGATCAGCAGGACACCGGCGAGCGCCACCGCGACGCCGGTTTTTTGCGTCCCTGACAGGCGTTCGTCGAGCACGAAGCGCGCGAGGAACACGGTGCTCGCCGGATACAGCGAGGTGAGCACGGCGGCGATCGCAAGATAGCTGTGGAAGGTCGCCAGGACGTAGAGAACGTTGGCGCTCATATCGAGTGTCCCCGCCCCGAGAATTAGCGGCCAGTCGCCGCGCGTGGGTACGAAGCTCGTCCGCGTGATCAATCCCGCGGCGATCAACAACGCAATCGAGGCGATGCGCGCGCCGACCAAATTGTGCAAGCCTGCCGCCGGGTGCGTGTAGGAAAGCAGAATGAAGAAGGCGCCGAAGGCAAAGCCGGCCACGACCGCTTCACGCACGCCGGCGGTGACGATCTCGCGTTCGCCCGAATTTTCGGTCGAAAGCGAGATCAGCACGATCGCGACGAGCGCGAAGAGCAAGCCGAGAATCTGAGCAGGCGTCAGATGCTCGCCGCGAACGATCCCCACGACGAGCGGCAATATCGGTGCGATAACCGCCGTGACCGGTGAAACGACCCCCATCTTTCCGACTGAGAGCGCGTGATAGAGCAGCGCGATCCCGAGCGCTCCGAAGATGCCGGCCAGCACGCCGAAGAGATAATCGCTCGGCACGACGTGCGCCGGCGTGAACGGCAGCACGGCCAGCAGCAACACGAAACCGAACGCCTGCGAAATGACCACGACCGCGATCATCGGCGTGCGGCGGGTCGCAAGACCGCCCAAAAAATCCGCGGCGCCATAGGTGAACGCCGCGAGCAGGCTCAGCGCAATCCCGCCGATGGCTCGCTAGACCTCCATCACCACCGGGATGACGACCGGGCGGCGCTTCGTGCGCGCGTGGATCGCGCGGGTGAGCGTGCTGCGAATGTGTTCCTTCATCGTGTTGACGTCGCGGAGGGCATCGACGGAGACTTCCGCGATCGCGCTGCGCAACTCGGCGCGCAGTTGATCGAGAACCCCATCGGATTCGGGCAAGTAGAAGACGCCCTTCGAGATGAGATCCGGTTCGCCGATGACGTGCGCTTCCTCGGCGTCGATAGCAACGACCACAATCACGATGCCGTCGTTCGAAAGTGCTTTGCGATCGCGCAACACCGCTTCACCGACGTCGCCGATGCCCGACCCGTCGACCAACACGTTGCCGCCGTACGTCTTGCCGATCTTATCGCCGTATTCACGGGTGAACTCGAGCACGTCGCCGTCCTCGGAGACGAAGACATTACCGGCTTCGACACCGGTCTGCACCGCCAGCTTCCCGTGCTGCATGAGCATGCGGTATTCGCCATGCACCGGGATGAAGAATTCCGGCCGAACGAGATTGAGCATCAGCAAGAGCTCTTCTTGCGAGCCGTGTCCGGAGACGTGCGATCGCCCGTCGGTACCGTGAATCACGGTTGCGCCGAGCTTCGAGAGGTTGTTGATCGTCCGGTAGACGCTGCGCTCGTTTCCCGGAATCGGGGTCGCGCTTACCACGACCGTGTCGCCGGGGACGATACGAAAGCGTTTGTGATCGCGCACCGACATCCGCGCGAGCCCGCTCATCGGCTCGCCCTGCGAGCCGGTCGTCATCACCGCGATGCGCTCGGGCGGAAAATTATCGACGTCCTCGATTTTGATTGCCGTGTCGGGCGGGATCCGCAGGTAGCCCAGTTCGCTCGAGAAGTGCACGACGTTCTGCATCGAACGCCCGAGGAAGGCGATCTTGCGGTCGAAGCGCACGGCGTGGTCGACGGCCTGCTGGATACGCGGGACGTTCGATGCGAAGGACGCGATGACGATGCGGCCCTTCGCGCGCTGGAAGATCGCCGTGAACGCTTCGCCCACGATCCGCTCGGAGAGCGTGTGGCCGGGCCGCTCGGCGTTGGTCGAATCGGAAAGCATGCACAAGACGCCCTCCTCTCCGACGCGCGCGATGCGCGCAAAATCGGCGGGCCGGCCATCGATCGGCGTTTGATCGAACTTGAAATCTCCGGTGTGAAAGATCGTGCCGACCGGCGTACGCAGCGCGAGCGAGCACGCCCCGGAAACCGAATGATTGATGTGGATGAATTCGGTTTCGATCGAACCGTGCCGCACGCGCGCGCCGGGTTCGACGGTTACGAATTCGATCTCGCCGAATTTGTGCTCGCGCGACTTGGCCTTGATGAGGGCGATGGTGAGCGCCGTGCCGACGATCGGAACGTGCGGAAATTCCTTGATGAAGTAGGGCAGACCGCCGATGTGATCTTCGTGACCGTGCGTCACCAGCACGGCGCGCAGCTTGTGCGCGCGCTCGCGCACGTAGGTGAAGTCGCTGATCACGATGTCGACGCCGTACATCTCCTCGTCGGGGAACATCAATCCGCAATCGACCACCACCAAGTCGTCATTGGTCTCGATCACGGTCATGTTGCGGCCGATCTCGCCGCAGCCGCCGAGCGGAACGACCCGGGTGTAGGGCTCGCCGGGCGGGGCGGGCACGATCAACGTGTCAGGATTCAAACGGAGCCACTTTCCGCGCCGGGCCCGGCGCGTGATGGGAGTTCATGCTCAACCGTTACCTCGTGCGGGTCGTCCTGACCTCGCTCGCCTTAGCCGCCTCCCTTGCGGCGGCCGCACCGGCGCCGACGTTCACACCCGGCGCGTGCTCGGGCGTGCGAACGCAGCTTTATTCCGCGCGCGCACTGCGCCGTCTGCGCACGCTGCTCCAATTGCGCCTGCTCGAAGCGCGGCGCCGGCGGCTCGCCGCCGTGCAGGCCGCGATCGAACATCGGGCGACGATCGATCAGTTACTGGCGCTGCCCGACGACGCGGCGGTGGTCGAAGGCTCGGACGACCCGCGCCTGAAACATTTGCGCATCGCGAGCACTAGCAAGTGTTTGTAGCCGATTACGACGCTTCATTGAAAGAGGTGCCAGAATGGCTGTAGAGAGTCCACCACCCGCCAACGGTCTGAAGACCGCGTGGGACACGGTCGTTGCCCCCAAGGCGGCGTTCGAATCGATTCGCATCGCGCCCACTTGGGGCTGGGCCTTGTTGATTGCACTCGTCTTATTTGGGATCGGCTATTACCTCATGGTTCCCGCCAACCAGCACGCGCTTGCAACCGATTGGCCGAACATGGTCGCCCAAAATCCGATCATCGCCGGACTGAGCAGCGCCGAGCAGCAAGAACGCCTCCAGACCGTGCTCGCGATCAGCGCCTACGGCTGGATCTTCGCGATCATCTTCGTGCCGATCGGCATCTTGATCTCGGCGGTCGTCTACTTGATTTTCGATCGGATCGGACATGGCGAGGGGTCGTTCGGCAAATACTGGGCGGCCGCGTGCAACATCGCGGTGATCCCGGGCTTGGGTATCGTCGTAAACGCGCTCATCGTGCTCATTCGCGGCGCCGACAGCTTCGCCAAGCCGATCGACGTTCCGGCGGCGATGCCCTCGCTCATCATGCTCGCACCTCAAGCCGGGCCGAAGCTCGCCGTCATCTTGGCCTCGATATCTCCGTTTTCGCTGTGGGCGACCGGCCTAGGCATCGCGGCGATCTCGTTCGTCGGCCGCGTTCCACGCGTGCCGGCCTGGCTCGGCGGTATCGCGGCCTTCCTCGTGCCGGTGCTCATAGGCGCTGCATTTGCTCGCTAGTCTCCTCGCGATCGCGATGACGCTTCCCGGCGCGATCGCGTACGCGCTCAACCACAACCCGACGGTGGCGCAGCAGTACGCGTCGGTGACGGCGGCGCAGCATGCGCTTGCTCAAGCGCGCGCCAACGCATTTCCTACCGTCAACGGCGAACTGCAGAATTACGCGCAGAAGAACTCGAATTACGGCGGTATCTACGAGATCATCGGCCAGCAGCAACAAAGTGTGTTCAGTCAAAATACCGCGCAGATCGGAACGAACTACACCCTCGATACCGGCGGCCTCTCGTTCCTGCAACTCGCGTCGGCGCGGGCACAGGCCTCACAAGCCGAAGAGACCCTCGCGAATACCGAAGACCAAGTCGCCGCCAACGTGACGAACGCGTTCTACGCAGTCGTGCAGAAACAAGCGATCGTATCGGTTGACGCGTCCGACTTGAACTATCAAAACGTCCTCGTCGAAGCCGCGAAGGCCAAAGCGCAGGCGGGCGTCGCAGCCGGCGTCGACGTTCTCAAGGCCGAGGTCGGACAGGCGAAGAGCGCCTCGACGTTGATCGGCGCACGCGCCGACGTGGCGGATGCGACCGAAGACCTGGCGCAAACGATCGGCGCACCGCTCGATCAAACCTTCGCGTTTCCGCAAACGATCGCGCAGCCGAATCTTCCGGCGCAGCCGGTGAGCACACTCGAAAACATCGCGCTGAACGAGCGTCCCGACGTCAGGGCCGCCGACGACGCGGTCCTTGCCGCGCAGGACACGCGCAAGGGATGGAACCGCGAACTCTTTCCGCAGATCCAGATCGGCGCCGCATTCGGCAATCAATTCGCTCCGACGCTGGCGGGCGAAGTGATCGGAGTTACCAGCACCGGGGCACTGGTGACGCTCCCGCGCGGCGCGCCGGGATTCTGGACGCTCTCGGCGACCTCGACGTTTACGTTGCCGCTGGTCGATTACGGACAGCGCCACGCGGAACGCGTCAACGACGACGCACAGATAACCTCGGCGGAGCGTGCGCTCGACCAGGCGCGCACGCAGGTTGAAATCGACGTCCGCCAGAGCTATCGATCGGCGCAAACGGCGCTTGCCCAGCTGAGCTATGCGCGCGACGAGTCACGGCTCGGGACGGAGTCGGCCCGCATCGCCGAACTGCAATACCAGCACGGCCTCATCGCCCTCGCGGACGTCATTCAAACCCAGCAGCAATCGGTCACGGCGCAATACGACTTGGTCAGCGCCCGGGTCAATTACGTCGAGGCCATCGTCAAGCTGCGCGTCTCGCTCGGTACGTATACGGCGACGAGCGCGGTCGCCGACCTTTAGTGTGGAAGTAAGGATCGCATGAATCGTACGCGCAACACGTTGATCGTCGTCGGAGCAATCGCCGCAATCGTCGCTCTCGCCGTCTTTGCCGGACGGCACGGCCACGACTCGGCACTTCCGGTCAAACTGCAGAAGATCGCCTATTCGGCATTCACCATAACGCTCCCCGAAGAAGGTGTCGTCATGAACCCGACGACGGTAACGGTGCCGACGCTGGTCGCCGGGAACCTCGGTCAGATTTATGTGAAGGCGGGAAGCCGCGTCAGCGCGGGCGAGTTGCTCGCGACGATCGAAAATCCGACGCTCGACTATAATGCGGCAAGTTCGCAGGCCGACTACACCAACGCGGTTGCGAACGTCTCGACCGCCCGTATCGACGAGCAGAACGCCCGCGTGCAGTATCTCGCACAGGTCGATACCACCAAGAGCGCGCTCGATGAAGCGCGCCGCGTGTACGAGGCGGACGCAGCGCTTCTCGCGCAAAAGGCGATCGCGCGCAGCCAGGTCGACGCCGACAAGGCTAAACTCGACCAAGCACAAGTCGCCTACGACCAGGCGGTGCAACAACTGCGGCTCGGCGCCGTCTCGGGATACGGTATCGACAGCGTTCAAGCGGCGCAAGCAAATGCCGAGAAGAGCAAGATCATCAACGCCCAGAACCAACAGCAGGTTGCGTTCACCCGCATCGTCGCCCCGATGAACGGTATCGTACAGACGGTGGCGGCGCAAAGCAGCAACCCGCTGCGCACGATGCAACCCGGCGACGTGGTAACAGCCGGAGAAGGCCTCTTCACGATCGCCGCCGAGAACCGCTTCGTCGTCAAGGCACAGGTCGACGAGCAGGACATCATCAACGTACATCTCGGGCAGACCGCGAAGATCAGCGGGCAAGACTTCCCCGGTCACGTCATACTCGGTCACGTGGTACGGATCGATCCGGCTGCGCAGAAGTCGACCGATGCTTCGAGCACCTCGATGCAAGTTCTGACCACGATCTCCCTCGACCGCTCGCCTTCGTTTCTCAAAGACGGCATGAACGCCGACATCGACATCCTCACGACCGATATCCCGCACGCCATCGCCGTCCCGACCGAGGCGATCCAAAAGACGGGCAAGATGTCGTTCGTCTACCTCGTGAACGACGGCGTCGCAACGAAGCGTACGATTTCGACCGGTCGCGTCGGCAACGGCATGACCCAGGTGCTCTCCGGGCTGGCACCCGGCGACGTCATCGTCGCCGCCAAGGTACCCGCTCTGGCCGCAGGCGCACGCGTCACACCGATGCCCTCCCCTTCCAGCTCACCCTGAGCGTTCGTTCGATGACTCGTCTGGCGGAATACCTGTCGGAAGCGTGTGAATCGCTGTGGCGCAACAAGGCCCGCTCGATGTTGACCATGCTCGGGATGATCATCGGGAGCGCTTCGATCATCGCGGTATTCGGCGTCAGCAAGGCGGCGACGAGCGGCATTGCCGGGACGTTTACCTCGTTTGGAACGTTCCCGATCGTCGTGCAGGTCGACGATTCGCAAGATTTTCCCGCACGCGCACAATTCCGTTACGGCGACGCGGCCGCGATTCAAGCGGCGCTGGGCAATCAGGTGCACGACGTGCAGCCGTCGTGGCAGCGAACCTGGAGGGTGCTCTACGGGACGATCAACGGCTATTATACCGTCTCGACCACCGGATCGTATCAGGACGATTCGCTGCGCATGAGCGCCGGCCGCAAGATCGACGCAGAGGACGTTGCATCGGCCGCGCGTGTCGTCGCGATCTCCCAGAGCGTCGCCGGCAAGTTCTTTCCCGGAGGCGACGCCGTCGGGAATGAGCTGACGATGAACGGTGCGCGTTACACCGTGGTCGGCGTGTACGCGCCCATCGCCTCTCCCTGGATAACCTCGATCGCCGGCTCCGATTTTATCGTCATTCCCTATTCGACATTCCATCGCGCCGTAGACGAGCCGGCCGACGACCTCGAGATCTACCCCGTCAAAGGCGCGAACGCCGACTCGCTCCGAAGTCAGATCGTGCGCGTATTGCAACACATTCATGGACCGCAGGCCCAATACGTCGTCACCGACAGCGCGGCACAAATCGGCATCTTCGAGAACGTCCTCAATATCGCCGGCGTCGCCCTCGGGGCGATCGGCGCCGTGGCCCTTCTCGTCGCCGGCATCGGGATCATGAACATCATGCTCGTCACCGTCACCGAGCGCACCCGCGAGATCGGCATCCGCAAGGCGATCGGTGCAAGCCGCAGCGACATCATGACGCAGTTCCTCATGGAATCGCTGGTTCTCGCGCTGGCCGGCGGAATCAGTGGTATGTTGCTCGGCATCGGCGTGACCGCGCTGGGGGCGCAGGCGCTCAGTCGCGAGTTGGGCGCGCTCGTCGTTCCGTACGTCCTCGTGGTTTCGATCGCCCTGAGCTTCTCCGGCGCGACCGGCATGATCTTTGGCCTCTATCCGGCGTATCGCGCGGCCACGCTCGATCCGATCGAGGCACTTCGCTCGTGATGTATTTCGATGAGGCGATTCGCGTGCTGCTCGCGAATAAAGCGCGAACGTTCCTCACGATCATCGGGCTGATCATCGGTGTGTTCGCCGTCATTTCGATCGAAGTGCTGGGCCACAGCATGGCGGGATCGATCGACGAATCCCTCGGCGCATTGGCCGACAATAGCTTCATCATCTTTCCTGGCTCGTTCCAGCGCGACTTCACAAAGGCGGCGCTGCGGCTCTCGGACTTGAGCGCGATCGTGGCCGAGGTCCCCAACATTACCGCGGCCGTACCCGTGGGCGGAACTCGCGTCCTGATGCGGCACGATCACAACCTCGGGAACCTCATCCTGTTCAGTGACTCGAGCGATCCGTTCGCGCGGCAGCCGCTCGCCTACGGCCGCAATTTGAGCCCCGACGAGATCTCGAATGACGCCGATGTCTGCGTCATCAACTGGAAGACCTATCAGCGCCTCTTCCCCGAGGGCGGCGATCCCACCGGAGAGAGCCTTTACGCGGGACCGTATCGCTACGTGATCGTCGGCGTGCTCGCGCAGCCTCGTCAAGGCGCGATCAACGCAACGTTCGGCGGCGACGTCGCGATCCCGTACACGACGTATCTGCGCAAGTACGTGCACGGAAACCGAATCTTCGCCGCGCGCTTCACGGTCGCGAACAGCGACACGATGAGCGCGACGGAAGTCGCGGTGATCGACAAGATCCGCGCGTTGCGTCAGGTTGGCGGAAACGTTCGCTATCAAACCTTCGACAAGGCGCAGTTCACGCAGCGCGTCAACGGGATATTCGGCGGCATCACCTTGGTGGTCGCGCTGATCGGAGCCGTTTCGCTGCTCGTCGCCGGCATCGGCGTAATGAACATCATGCTCGTTTCCATCGCCGAGCGAACGCGAGAGATCGGGACGCGAAAGGCGATCGGAGCGCGCCGAGGCCAGATCTTGTGGCAATTCCTGATCGAGGCAGCCCTGATGAGCAGTCTCGGATGCTTCATCGGAATGGCCGCCGGCCTCATCGTCGGCGGCACGATCAACCAACTCTATATCGTAAAGCTCACCGGATACACCGCGTCGCCGCCGTACGTTCAAGCCCTCTTGATCACACTGAGTTTCGCCGCGGTCGTGACGTTCGCATTCGGGCTGTACCCGGCGTACCGTGCCGCGTCGCTCGATCCGATCGAGGCACTTCGGTATGAGTGAGGGGATGCCGCTCGCCATCGAGCTGCAGCGTATCACGAAAACCTACGAGATGGGTTCGCTCGAAGTACAAGCGCTGCGCGGCATCGATCTGCGCGTTCAGCGCGGCGAATACGTCGCGATCATGGGTCCGTCGGGCTCCGGAAAGTCGACGCTGATGAATCTGGTCGGCTGTCTCGACCGTCCGAGCAGCGGCACGTATCATCTGGACGGAGAGGACGTTTCGCACCTCGACGATAACGCGCTGGCGGCGATCCGCTTGCGCAAACTCGGGTTCGTGTTTCAAGGGTTCAACCTTCTGGCGCGAACCGACGCGCTCAAAAACGTCGGCCTCCCGCTCTTTTATGCGGGGGTGGGGGCGCGCGAGCGCGCGCGGCGCGCGATGACGACGCTCGAGGAGGTTGGACTGGCGGACCGCGCGCACCACAAACCCAGCGAACTCTCAGGCGGCCAGCAGCAGCGCGTCGCGATCGCCCGTGCGCTGGTCAACAACCCGGCGGTCCTTTTAGCCGACGAGCCGACGGGGAACCTTGACACCAAGACCAGTGCCGGCCTGATGGCCCTTTTCGACCAGTTACACCAAGGCGGGCGGACGATCATCATGGTGACGCACGATGAGAACGTGGCCCGTAACGCACGCCGGATCGTGCGGCTGCTCGACGGACTGGTCGTCGCCGACGAGAGCACGGCAAGCCCTCGCTCTTTTACCGGCAAGTGAGGAACGCCATGCAACCTCATCACCGTTATTCCGGTAGAGGATACCCTCAAAGAAACAAACGCACTAAAGTTTAGGAGAATGGTGAAAAATCGGTTTTTGCCCACGGTCATCGTCGGTTTGGTGGGCGCAATCATCGGCAGCTTCGTGATGATGCTCTACGCGAGCACGCACTTCCCCGACATCGCCGGGCCGAATCATACGCCGCCGGCCGTCGCTGCTGCTCCGCTGACCGGCGTGAGCGATCAAGACCGGATCGTGAGCGCGGTCAAGCGCACCAAGGCTTCGGTGGTTGCAATCACCGAGCAGGTCAACGGTCAGGAGGTCGTCCCGATCGACCCGCTGATTCAGCAGTTCTTCGGGCAGCAAGGACCGGGCGTCGTCCAACACTATAAGGGCCAGGCCTCCGGCTCGGGCTTCGTGTACGACGACCGCGGCGACATCGTCACCAATGCGCACGTCGTGAACCCGCCGAGCAATGCAAAGCTTTCGAACCTGACCGTGATCTTTGCCAACGGCGACCATGTGCCGGCGCACGTCGTGGCGATGAATATCGGGGCCGATCTGGCGATCATCCGGGTAGACAACTACCGCAAGCTGCCGCCCCCGCTCCACCTGGCCGATTCGGACAAACTCGAGCAGGGCCAGTGGGCGATCGCGATCGGCGAACCGTACGAACTGCAGCAGACGGTAACGCTGGGCGTGGTGTCCGCCTTCAACCGCAAAGAGGAGGTCCAGGCCGAGGGCGGCGGAGCCGGCTACTTCGACTTCACCGGCCTGCTCCAGACCTCGGCGCCGATCAACCCCGGCAACTCGGGTGGCCCGCTCATCGACATGGACGGCAGCGTGATCGGCGTGAACCAGCTCACCGACGAGGCTGCACAGGGCATCGGGTTCGCGATTCCCTCCAATACGGTGAAGAGGGTCATCCCGCAGCTTCTGAGCAACCCGGGCGTCCACCAAGGGACCGATACCGGTTTTGCCGGGTTCGCCCCGGCCGATCTGACGCCGGGATTGCGCAACCAGATCGGCTACAACGGCCGGGGCGGCCTGGCGGTAGTCGAAGTCGAGCCCGGCACGCCCGCCGATAAGGCCGGACTCGAACCGGGCGACGTGATCCTCCAGGCCGACGGCAAGGCGTTCAACACTGCCGCCGCGCTGCGCAAGTACATCGGCAGCAAGAAGCCGGGCGACGTGTTGCGGCTGGACGTCTGGTCCCAGGGGGTAAAAAAGTTCGTCGCGATCACGCTCGAGGAACGCCCGGCCGAGCAACCCGGCCAGCCCCAGCAGCAGCCCTGACTTGCTGCTACAAGCCCTGGAGGCCGGTCCTGCAACCGGCCTCCTTTGGTGCGGGTTGGAAGCTATAGACCCGGCCATCGTGTATGATGGTCGGGAGTAACTACTGCACCAGCCCGTAAGCGGCAAGGCAGATCTTCGCCCTCGTTCGCATCGCCGGATCCTCGCGACCGCTGCACTCACCTCGGTGTACGGGCGCCTCGGCTAAGGTTGCGACGAGCGACTGCAAGAGAAGCTGGTCCGGGGCTTAGGCAGATCATACTGAGAGGTAAGAACATTTATGGCTAAAGTGGTCGGTATCGACCTCGGAACGACCAATTCGGTCGTTGCCGTGATGGAGGGCTCATCGCCCGTCGTCATTCCGAACTCCGAAGGGTCGCGTACGACCCCGTCGGTCGTCGCATTCACGAAGACCGGCGAACGCCTCGTGGGCCAACTGGCGAAGCGTCAAGCGATCACCAATCCCGATCGCACGATCTCTTCGATCAAGCGGCACATGGGCGAAAGCGATTATCACGTCAAGATCGACGGCAAGGACTACACGCCGCAAGAGATCAGCGCGATGATCTTACAAAAGCTCGTCAACGACGCGAGCAACTATTTGGGCGAACGTGTCACCAAAGCGGTGATCACCGTGCCTGCGTATTTCAACGACGCACAGCGACAGGCGACCAAGGACGCCGGCAAGATCGCGGGACTCGACGTCCTGCGGATCATTAACGAGCCGACGGCTGCGGCGCTCGCTTACGGACTCGACAAGAAGGGCAACGAGACGATCCTCGTCTGGGACCTCGGCGGCGGCACGTACGACGTGTCGATCCTCGAAGTCGGCGACGGCGTCTTCGAAGTCAAGTCGACCAACGGCGACACGCATTTGGGCGGCGACGACTACGATCATCGTGTCGTCGAATGGCTCGTCTCCGAATTTCGTAAGGAGCAAGGCATCGACCTGAGCAAGGACAAGCAGGCGATGCAGCGTCTGACGGAAGCCGCTGAAAAGGCGAAGATCGAGCTTTCCTCGGTCGTGCAAACGTCGATCAATCTGCCGTTCATCACGGCCGATCAAGAGGGCCCCAAGCATCTCGACATCACGCTCACCCGCGCGAAGTTCGAGGAGCTCACCGCCGACTTGACCGATCGCTGCATCGCACCGTTCAAGAACGCGCTTGCCGACGCGAAGATCGACATCTCGCAGATCGATGAAGTGGTGATGGTCGGCGGTTCGACCCGCATGCCCGTCATCCAGGAACTGGTCAAGAAGCTCACCGGTAAGGAACCGAACCTCACCGTCAACCCCGACGAAGTCGTGGCGGTCGGTGCGGCGATTCAAGCCGGCGTGCTCGCCGGTGAAGTGCGCGACGTCGTTCTGCTGGACGTGACGCCGCTCTCACTCGGTCTGGAAACGCTCGGTGGCGTGATGACCACGCTGATCGAACGCAACACGACGATCCCGACGAAGAAGTCGCAGATCTTCACCACCGCGGAAGACGGTCAGACCTCGGTCGACATCCACGTGCTGCAGGGCGAACGCCCGATGGCCGGGGACAACAAGACCTTGGGACGCTTCCGCCTCGAAGGCATTCCGCCGGCTCCGCGCGGCGTGCCGCAGATCGAAGTGACCTTCAACATCGACGCGAACGGCATCGTCAACGTCGGCGCCAAAGATCTGGGCACCGGTAAGGAGCAGCAGATCACGATTACCGCGTCGACCAACCTCAGCAAAGAGGAGGTCGAGCGGATGGTCAAAGACGCCGAACTGCAAGCCGCGGCCGATAAAGCCAAACGCGAAGAGGCCGAAGTGCGCAACCAAGCTTCGAGCCTGATCTACTCGACCGAGAAATCGCTCAAAGAAGTGGGCGACAAACTCGACGTGGGTGCGCGCGGTGAGGTCGAGGCGGCGCTCGAAGAGCTCAAGCGCATCAGCGAGAACGGCACGATCGCCGAGATCAAACCGGCGATCGACAAACTGCAGCAAGCCAGCTACAAGATGGCGGAACTGCTGTACAAGGCCGCCTCGCCGAACGGCGAAGCCGCGGGCGCGGCGCAAGACGGCGCGGCCTCCGGCGCGGGCGCGCAGACCAACGGCTCTGCGCAACCGGACGATGTGATCGACGCCGAGTTCAAAGAAGCGAAATAGCAGCGTAGAGGGGTGAATTGCTTCGTCGAGGATTGGTGCAGCCTAGCGTACTAGCGCTGCACCATCCTCTCCTCGCACTTCATCCCCTCTACTTGCCATTTCACGAAAATATTTATGATGAACGATAACGAATTATTTACCGAAGCGGGCGAGGCGATGCTCGACGGGCCGGCGACGTCGAACGGCGACCTGCGCGCCCAACTCGATGCGGCCAACGCCAGGGCCGACGAGAATTATCAGAAGTTTCTGCTGGCGATGGCCGATTTCGAGAACTACAAGAAACGCATGCAGCGCGACATCGAATCGATCGTCACGTCGCATCGGCGCAAGTTGCTCGAGCGCTTTCTGCCGGTGATGGATAACCTCGAGCGCGCGCTCGCGTTCGACACGAGCGGCGGCGACAAGCTGCGCGGCGGAATCGAACAGACGCTGCGCGGATTCGAATCGATTCTGGCCGGCGAAGGCGTCAAAGCGATCGACGTAAAGAACAAACCGTTCGATCCGCGCATCGCCGAGGCGATCGGCACGCTGCCTGCGCCGCCCGGCGTCGACGACGACACGGTCTTGGAAGTTGCGGAAAAGGGCTACACGATCGGCGATGAACTGCTGCGCCCGGCCAAGGTGCTCGTCGCCAAAAAATACGGATGAACTACAAAGACTATTACGCGGTCCTTGGCGTTCCGAAGGGCGCGGCCGAGAAAGACATCAAGTCGGCCTATCGCAAGCTGGCACGCAAATGGCATCCCGATGCGAATCCGGACAACGCCAAGGCGGCCGAAGAAAAGTTCAAGGAGATTTCCGAGGCGTACGAGGTTCTGGGCGATCCCGAGAAGCGAAAGAAATACGACGCCTTGGGATCGGATTGGCAGCGCGCGGCGCAGCAGGCCGAGCAGCAGCGCCAATACCGGACCCGATACGGCGAGCAAGATTTCTCGTTCGATTTCGGCAACGCCGGAACCGGCGCGGGCGCCGGACCGAGCGGCTTCTCCGATTTCTTCGATATGTTCTTCTCCGGCATCGGTCGCCGCCAGAGCACGACACAGCATCACGCCAGTTTCTCGCAGCGCGGGCAAGATCTCGAGACGACGATCGAACTCGGGCTGCGCGACGTGTACGACGGCGGCAAGAAAGCGGTCGCGCTGCAGGTCGAAGATCTCTGCCCGAGTTGCCACGGCACGGGGACGCTCAACGGACGGCTGTGTCCGCAGTGCAGCGGCACGGGGCGCGTGCTGGTCACGAAAAAATTCGAGGTCTCCATTCCCAAAGGGATCGGCGACGGCCAGCGCATCCGGCTCGCGGGACAAGGCGGCGTCGGACTCAACGGCGGCCCCAACGGCGATCTGTACCTGATCGTCAAGCTGCTCGACGACTCGACCTACAGGCGCAAAGGCGACGATCTTTACGTCGATCTTCCGGTCAGCATTTACGACCTGGTGCTCGGCGGTGAGGTCAAGGTGCCGACGATGGCCGGCCAAGTCGCGATGACGATTCCCGAAGGCACGCAGAACAATCGCTTGCTCCGCCTGGCCGGCAAAGGGATGCCGAAGGTGAAGGGCAGCGGCGCGGGCGATCAGTTCGTCCGCCTCATCGGGCAGCTTCCTCAGAGTCTCTCCGATAAAGAGAAGAAACTCTTCAAGGAGTTGGCCGGTTTGCGCAATGGAAAGAAGAGTTCGTAGCTCGAGAGAGGATCTGCCGTGATTACAGACATTGCGTTCACTGCTTACCCGTCGAACAACGTGAAATCGACGCGCGAGTGGTACGAGAAGATGCTCGGGCTCAGGTTCGCCAGCGGTTTCAAAGAAGACGGCATCGAACAATACAACGAGGCCAACGTCGGACCGGCGTGTTTTGCGCTTATGAAGTCACAATGGCTTGCTCGCGAGCCGGGCACCGGCGTCGGCGTTACTTTCGAAGTCGACGACATCGAGACCACCGCCAACGCGCTACGCAATGCCGGTGTTGCGGTCGAAGATATTTACACTACCCCCGTGTGCAAAGTTACCTCGTTCGAAGACCCCGAAGGCAACAAGGTCACGTTGCATCAGAGAACAAGATAGGCGAGGTCCCGATACCCAGCTTGGCACACGAGATAACATTGGTTAGGGCCGCCCACGGGGAATCTCGGCCCGCCGACGATGTTTATGCGGCCCATAATTTGGGGGCCCCACGAAGTGGGGGGCGCGTAGCCTGGGGCGGAGCGCCTTAGGATGTTCGCCGGCCACGGGTTGATGTGGTCCAACGTTTACTCGTCCGATAAGCCGCAGATTCGGCGCCGCGTCGAGTGGCGGCGTATCCTCGCGCTCTTCAGGCCGTACTGGAAAGAACAGTCGCTCGTCCTCGCCTTTATCGTGGTGACGTCGAGCCTGGGCCTTGTTCCGATTTACTTGACCGCGCAACTGATCGACGTGGCGCTCCCCAAGCATAGCTTTCGCGACCTGGTCATCTTTCTCGCGATATCGCTCGTTGCAACGCTGGTCTCGATGGCTCTGAACGTTGCGCAAGGGTATCTCAACTCGCTCGTCGGCGAAGGCATCATGCGCGATATTCGCACAAGCCTCGTCGCGCATCTCCACAAGATGCCGCTCTCGTTCTTCACCGGCACCAAGACCGGCGAAATCATGAACCGCGTCTCGAACGACGTCGACAACATCGACAACGTCGTTACGGGAACGATTACGACGATCATCACGAACGTGGTGATGATACTCTCGACGGTCGTCGCGATGTTTATATGGGATTGGCGAATGTCTTTGATTTCGCTCGCCGTCGTCCCCTTCATGATTTACCAATTGGGCCCGGTCGGGCGGCGCATGTACGGATTGCGGAAGCAGACTCGCGAGAAGCGCGACCAAATCGAATCGATTACGCAAGAGACCCTCTCGATCTCGGGAATAACGCTGATCAAATCCTTCACGCGCGAACGCTATGAGAAGTCGCGCTTCTACGCGATCGGCACCGCGCTCATGCACATCGAAATCCAGCTCGCCACCGTCGGCCGCTGGTTCCTCGCGACGCTGCAGGCGATGGCGACGATCGGCCCGCTGATCATCTGGCTCTTCGGCGGCTGGCTTGCCGTGAAAGGGGAGCTCCAGGTCGGCGTCATCGTCGCGTTCGTCGGGTTCGTGGGCGGCCGCCTGTACGGCTCGGGGGCCGCGCTCGTCGGCATACAGGTGCAGATCGTCAGCGCGCTCGCCGTCTTCGAGCGCATCTTCGACTATTTGGACATGAAGACCGAAGAATACGATCCGCCCGATGCGGTCGCGTTAACCGACATTCGGGGCGACGTGCGCTTCGATCGCGTGACCTTCGGTTACGATCCCGATCACTCGGTCCTGCACAATATCTCGTTCGAAATCAAGCCGGGCCAAGTCGCGGCGTTCGTCGGCCCGTCGGGCGCCGGAAAATCGACGATCACCCAGCTCGTGCCGCGATTCTACGACCCGCAGGACGGCCGCGTTCTCATCGACGAGCACGACGTGCGGAACCTGACGCTCGAATCTTTGCGCTCCGCCATCGGCGTCGTGACGCAGGAGACCTATCTCTTCCACGACACGATCGCGGCGAATCTGCGCTACGCCAAACCCGAGGCAACCGACGACGAACTGATCGCCGCCGCGCGCAGCGCAAACATCCATGACTTCATCGCAACGCTGCCCAAGGGCTACGAGACCGTCGTCGGCGAACGCGGGCACAAACTTTCCGGCGGCGAGCGTCAACGGCTCGCGATCGCCCGCGTGCTGCTCAAGGACCCGTGTATTCTCATTCTGGATGAAGCGACCAGCGCGCTCGACTCCCATAACGAGGCGGCAATCCAGGGAGCGCTCGACGTGGTGATGCGCGGACGAACCAGCCTGGTCATCGCGCATCGCCTCTCGACGATCGTCAACGCCGACGTGATCTTCGTCGTCGAGCACGGCCGTGTCGTCGAGAGCGGCTCACACGCCGTCCTGCTCGCCCGCAACGGGCCCTACGCGCGTCTCTATCGGACCCAGTTCCGGGATACAGCCATCGCAACGTAAAATAGAGCGGGCGTGCTCAGCGTTCGCAACCTTACCAAACGCTACGACAATCAGCTTGCCGTCGCCGATCTCACGTTCGAACTCGCGCCGGGTGAGATCATCAGCGTGCTCGGTCCCAACGGCGCCGGCAAGACCACGACCTTCCTCATGCTCTGCGGGCTCGTGCGCCCCACCGCCGGGACGATCCTCTGGAACGGCAGCGCGATCGGAGCGCAGCGCGGCCGCACGATCGCGCTGATTCCCGAAACGCCCGAGGTCTACGGTGCGCTCACCGTTTGGGAGCACGTCGTTTTCGTAGCGCGCAGTTGCAACGTGCCGGGAGGTTGGGAAACGCGCGCGGAGGAGTTGCTCGAGCGTTTTCACCTGAGCGATCAGCGCGATACGGTGGGTGCGCGCCTCTCCAAGGGCATGCAACAAAAAACACTCATCGTCGCGACGTTGATTGCCGATCCGCCGGTGTTGCTCTTCGACGAGCCGATGATCGGGTTGGATCCGGCCGGCCAGCGCGAACTGCGGGAAGTGATCGCGGATCTGGCTCGCGGCGGTAAAACCGTCGCCGTCAGCACCCACATGCTCGACGCGGCGCGCGCGATGAGTGAGCGTACGCTGATTTTGAAAGCGGGCTCGAAAATTTTCGACGGATCGCTCGCCGGGCTCGCCGGCGAGGGCGAAGACCTCGAAAGCGCTTTCCTGCGGATCACCGCGTGAATTCGCTCGGCGCGCTCTGGTATCTCGATTCGAGGCGCGCGCTGAACTTGGCGCGCACGATCGTGCGCACACCCATACGCCTGATCACATGGGTCTTCTTCGGGCTTTGGCTGGGCTTCACGTTGTGGCGGCGCACGAAGACGATGAGCGGCGGCGCACTTCCCGATTTGGGCGAGCCGTTTGCAACCGGTTTCGCCGGCGCGATCCTCGTATTCGCCGGCGTCTTGTGCGCGATGGCCGTGCGCACCGGTCGAGTCCGCGGCTTCGTCGAACCGGCCGACGCGCTATTTCTGGTTCGTTCGCAGATCCCGGAACGGCTGGTCGCAACGTGGATCTACGGCCGCTCGTTCATCTTGACGTTCGGCCTGAGCGTCTTTTTCTTGGCGTTCATGGTCGCATTCTACGCTCGCAGCCACGTAGCGGGCGCCATCCTGGGCATCGCAGGCGTCCTCTTGTCCATCGAGATGCTGCGCATCCCGTTGTCCTGTCTCGCGCGACGCGCTCCGTGGCTCGCGATCGTCTGCTACGCAATCGCCGCCGCGGGCTTTTTGATTATCCTAGCCGATGTGGCGCCGCTGCTTTCCCCGAGCTTCGCACCACTTCAAATCCGCGTCGTTGCGTTCGGCCTCGGCAGCATGCTGTTAGCGCTCTGGCACGGCGCACCGGCGATCGTCCTCGGCGTGTATCTCTTCGCGCTCGCGGCGCTGGCGATCGGCTGCGCGTTGGCAGTCGACATCTACCCGGATCTCTATACGTCGGGCGTGTTTGCCGCTCGCGTGCGCTCGCGCATGCGGCGCGGAATCCCGGAGATCGGCACCGCGTACGCGGGCAAGCCGGCGAGGTCGGGAACGACGCGCCTGAGCGGCCCATGGGTCGAGATCTGGAAGCAGCTCATCTTCTTTCGGCGCGGCCGTGGCCCGACGTTCACCGCGATATTGTTCGGCCTGGGGATCGTGTGCGGTCTGGTCGCGGGCATCGCCGGCTGGAGCAATCCGGCGAATTGCGTCGTTCTCTTTTCAACGGTGATGCTGATCGTCGCCGTGTTTCTCTCCACCTGGAGCATCTCGCTGGGTTCGGACCTCTCGAAGCCCATCTGGTGGATGGGTAGCGGCAGCACGTTTTCCAAACTTGCGGCATGGACGATCGGAAGCACGATACCGGCGATCGTTCCACTCGTGTTGGCAGCGCTCATCGGCGGCGCAATCGGGAACCGGGCCGCGCTGCTTCCGATGGCGGTGGCTGCCTGTGTGATCCCGCTGGTGATGCGCGGAATCGGAGCGCTCACCTACAGCTTCTTGCCGAACAAAGGCGATCAGCGAGGCATCGTCGCCATCTTGCGAATGGTGATCGTGTATGCGGTCGCCATCCCGGCTGGTGTCATCGGCATCGCTGTTGGAATCGTGGTTCGCTCGGCAACGGTCGGCGGCGTGACAGCGATCCTCGTATGCGGCCTCGAAGGCGCGCTCGCGCTTGCGATCGGGGCGTGGCGCATCGGCGGGCGAGGCGTCGAATTCGCGCTCGCCGAGTCGACGTAACGTACACGTAATTTATGTGTAGAGCGGTTCGATCGCGCCCATCTTTCCGGAGCGAAAGTCCGCGAACGCCTGCTGCAACTCCTCGGGCGCGTTCATGACGAAGGGACCGTAGCGCACCATGGGCTCTTCGATCGGTTTTCCGGTCAGCATCAGAAACTCGAGCGGCTCCCGGCCCGGGTTTTCGACGGCAATCTGCTCGCCGCCGCGGTCGAAGACGATCGCCGCACGCGCCGGATGGACGCGTTCGCCGCCGAATCGCGCCTCGCCCGACATCAGATACGCGATCGCGGTGTAGCCGTCTTCGACCTGATGCTCGATGCGCGCTCCCGGCTCGAGGCGATAGTGAACGAAGCCGATCGGAATGCGCGTTTGCGCGGCGCCCGCGACACCTTGCGCCTCGCCGGCGATCACCCGCGCCCACGCACGTCCGTCGTCACTGCGCCAAAGCGGAATCTGCGCGCTGCGCACGTCTTGGTAGCGCGGCCGCACGAACTTGTCGGACTTGGGCAAATTGATCCAGATCTGGAAGCCGTGCTGGCATCCGCCTTCACGCATCATCCGGTTCGAGGGCATCTCGGAGTGCACGACGCCGGCACCCGCCGTCATCCACTGAACGTCGCCGGGGTGGAGTTCGCCGCGGTGTCCGCCCGAATCGGCATGCGCGGACTCGCCCTCGATCATGTAGGTTACGGTCTCGAAACCACGATGCGGATGATCGGGCGCGCCGATCGCTTCGCCGGGTGCATACTGCACCGGGCCAAGCTCGTCGATCAGCAAGAACGGATCGACCTGCATCACCCCTTCCACCGGAAAGGGCCGATGGACCAAGAAGCCGCCGCCCTCGTGGAAGTCCTGGGCCGGCAGCACCAGAGAAATCTTACGCTGTGTCATACCTCTCATAACCCGCCGCCGGTTGCGGCGGGTTCTTAGGCGACTGCGGCCGGCACCTTCATCTCGTGCGGCGGATGCGGCACGTGCAATTTGGCGCCCGTCGCGGCTTGCACGTCGTCGACGGTCAAGCCCGGCGCAACCTCACGCAAGACCAAGCCTTGCGGCTCGACGTCGATCGACGCCATGTCGGTGATGATCTTCTGCACCACGCCCTTGCCGGTAAGCGGGAGGTCGCAGCGCTCCACGATCTTGTGCGCATTGCCCTTGGCGACGTGTTCCATCATGACGATGACACGCTTGGCTCCATGGACGAGATCCATCGCGCCGCCCATCCCTTTGACCAGTTTGCCCGGAATCATCCAGTTCGCCAGATCGCCATGCTCGGAGACCTGCATCGCGCCGAGGACGGCGAGATCGATGTGACCGCCGCGAATCATCCCGAACGAGAGCGCGGAGTCGAAGAACGACGCGCCGGGCAGTACGGTGACGGTCTCTTTGCCGGCGTTGATCAAGTCGGGGTCTTCCTCGCCTTCGTAGGGATAGGGCCCCATGCCCAGGATGCCGTTCTCGCTTTGCAGCGTGACCGTCACGCCGGGCGGCACGTAGTTGGGAATGAGCGTCGGCAAACCGATGCCGAGGTTGACGTATTGGCCGTCGCCCAGTTCGAGCGCAACGCGCGCGGCTAGTTGAGTTCTAGTTAGAGGCATGGTGGTGAATCCTTCGACAAGCTCAGGATGACAGGTTTCACGATAGCTTTTTGCGTGTCGTCACGCGTTCGATACGTTTTCCACCGGGACCGACTTTGACGATTCGCTGCACGAAGATACCCGGCAAGTGCACCGCTTCCGGATCGATCTCGCCCGGCTGAACCAGCTCCTCGGTTTCAACGATCGTGATCTTTCCGGCCATCGCGCAGAGCGGATTGAAGTTGCGCGTCGCTTTGTGAAAAATCACGTTGCCGGCCGTGTCGGCGATCGACGCACGCACCAGCGCAAAATCGCAAACGATGCCGAGCTCGAGCACGTAGTCGCGCTCGCCGAAGCGGCGCGTCTCCTTCTTCGGCGACGGCAGCGCCACCGAGCCGTCGGCATTGTACTTCCACGGCAGTCCGCCGTCGGCGACCGGCGTGCCCACGCCCGCCGGCGTGTAAAACGCCGGGATGCCGCACCCGCCCGCGCGCAGGCGCTCGGCCAGCGTGCCCTGCGGAACGAGTTCCACCTCGAGCTCGCCGCTCAAAAACTGGCGTTCGAACTCCTTATTCTCGCCGACGTACGAGCCGGTCGTGCGGCGAATGCGCTTGCGATCGAGCAGTACGCCAAGGCCCCAGCCGTCGACACCGCAGTTGTTCGAAACCGTTACGAGGTTGCTCGCGCCTTGCTCCAACAGCGCTTGAATCAGGTTGTGCGGAATGCCGTTCAAGCCGAAGCCGCCGACGGCAAGCGAGGCACCGCTTCGAATGTCCGCGACCGCCTCCGCGCAGCTCTGGAACACTTTGTTCATGACGGGCTATTGCGCCGAGGGACGGAACGGCTCCCTCCCGCGTGGAAACCTGCTCCATGAGCATTGCACCCCCTCGCACCACCGCCTCCGATGAAGAGGCCATGATCGAAGAGGCCATGATCGTCGCCATGGTGCGCGAACTGGTTGCGGAAAAAGTCGCTCCGCGCGCCGCTGAGATCGACGAGAGCGGCGAATTCCCAACCGACATCAAAGAACTCTTCGCGCAGAACGACCTGCTCGGCATTCCGATTCCGGCTGAATACGGCGGACTCGGCGGCACGTTTTTGACCTACGTCAAAGTCGTCGAAGAGATCGCCAAAGCATGTGCCTCGAGTTCGCTGATCGTCGCCGTTCAGGAGCTGGGGATGCTGCCGATTTTGATCGGGGGCAGCGAAGAGCAAAAGCAGCGTTTCCTTCCCGACATCGCTTCGGGCAAGAAGATCGCCGCGTACGCGCTCACCGAGGTTTCGAGCGGCTCGGACGCACTCGGTTCGATGCGCACGCGCGCGGAACGCAAGGGCGATAGCTATCTGCTCAACGGCCAAAAGATTTGGATTACCAACGGCAGCGTTGCCGACGTCGTCTGCGTTTTCGCGGTGACCGATCCGCAAGCGGGATCGCGCGGCGTTTCCGCGTTCGTCGTCGAAAAGGGCACGAAGGGTTTTAGCGTCGGGAAGAAAGAGAAAAAGATGGGTATCCGCGGTTCGCCGACCGTGGAACTCGTCTTCGCCGATTGCGAAGTACCGGCCGCGAATCGTTTGGGCGAAGAAGGCGAAGGCTTCAAGATCGCGATGAAGGTGCTCGACAAATCGCGGCCCGGCATCGCGGCGCAAGCGCTCGGCATTGCGGCCGGCGCGCTCGACTACGCGACGAATTATGCCAAAGAGCGGATCGCTTTCGGCAAACCGATCGGGCAGCATCAGGGCGTCGGCTTCATGCTCGCCGACATGAAGACCGAGGTCGAGGCCGCGCGCCTGCTGCTCTACGAAGCGGCGCGCAAGTGCGACGAAGGCGCGTCCGACGTTTCGCTCTGGGCCTCGATGGCCAAGCTGAAATGCGGCGACGTCGCGATGTCGGTCACGACCGACGCGGTGCAGGTTCTGGGCGGCTTCGGGTACTCGGCCGAGTACCCCGTCGAGCGTATGATGCGCGATGCCAAGATCACGCAAATTTACGAGGGGACGCAGCAGATCCAGCGCCTGGTGATCTCCCGCGCCATGGTCGGCAAAGGAAAGTAGCAGCCAAGCGGCCGAACTTCTTCGGCCGCTGTTGCGTTTTAGGACGTGACGGAGACTCGGTGCGGCGTTCGGACGCCGCAAGACGCTCCCGTAATTTGCTACGGAAGGAGGTTTCCCATGAAGAAGACCCTCGCAGCGCTGCTGGCGGCCGCATTCCTCATGACGGTGCCGGCCCTGGCTGCGCCGTCGCCCAAGCCCAGCCATCGACCGGGCCACTCGAATAGCTCGTCGTCGCATTCGATGAAGTCGAATTCGATGCACTCGATGAAGTCGACGCATCCGACCCCGAAACCGACCAAGAAACCGTAACCCCGTTCTCATCCATCCCTATAGCGGCGCAGTCGTACGACTGCGCCGTCATTTTTTGGTAGCCTAGAGGCGATGGCCGACCCTCTGAAGCCCGAGTTCACCGCCCAGAATCCGATCGTCGAAGCCGCATCGCGCATCCGCGCACGGCGCGAGATCGGCAAGGTTATCGACGCCGAATCCGGCGCGCAGCTGCCCGCGGCCGAGGACGCGGAAGCGGCGCTCGCGCTCTTCCACCGCAGCTTGCAGGACGGGGCCAAACGCCTCAACGCAATCCTCGGCGCGGGCGCAGTGAGGGTCGTGCGGCTGGAGCGGCCGCTGCGCGTACGGGTACGCTTCGGTGAGAAGCGCGTTTCGCTCGATCTCGAGCCGGTGCAGCAGCTCGTGCAGGTCAGCGGCCTGGGCCTCGACGGCGAATATCAATTCGACTTGAGTTCGCCCGTCCCGTCGCTCATCAATATCTCCAAGATCTCGACCGAAGCCGGTTACGGAGAGGCGGTCACCGCTTCTTCTTTGCTGAAGTCGATCGCGCACGACGCCGAACTTCCCCGCCCGACACACCTGGGCGGGTCCGGCCCGCTGCAGTTGTAGCGTTCATCTTCGCGATGATCGGCGGCGTCGGACAGATATCGTTCACCGGACACTGACCGCAGAGCGGCGTCGGCGCTTTACAGATCGCGCGACCGTGCAGAATCAGCCAATGCGAGGCAAACCGCCACTTTTCGCGCGGCACGAGCGCGGTGAGGGATTCTTCTACGCCGAGCGGCGTGGTCGCAGTCGTCAGCCCAAGCCGATGCGCGACGCGAAAAACGTGCGTATCGACGGCCAGCGCTGCGTCGCCGAAGGCGACCGACATCACGACCGAGGCGGTCTTGCGGCCCACTCCCGCAAGCGATTCCAGGGCTTCACGATCGTTCGGAACTTCGCCGCTGAATTTGTCGATCAGATCGCGCGCCATACTCACGATGTTCTTTGCCTTCATGCGAAAAAAACCGGTCGACCTGATGATGCGCTCGACGTCGGACACCTTCGCTTTGGCCAGGGCCTGCGCCGTCGGATATTTCGCAAAGAGCGCCGGCGTGGTGATGTTCACACGCGCGTCCGTGGTCTGCGCCGAGAGAATCACCGAGACCAGCAATTCGAAGGGGTTGGTATAGTGCAGAGCCGTCACCGCGTGCGGGTAGGTGCGCTCCAAAATCGCGAGCTCTTGCTCGGCAATCTTGCGTGGGACGACCTTCTTCGGAAACGGAATCTTCGCCATAGCCGCAGACGGTTTTTCCGCCTCTAGTTCGAATCCCATGCCCAAATGACGTTTTCGGGACCGGCCGAGGCAAACGCTCGAGCTATCGAACTACGCGCACGAGGGCGTCTCCCCGAAGCGGTCGCCACGCTTCGCGAGGCCATGACGCAGTTCTCGAAGGTCGTCGCCCTTCATCAAAACCTCGCGCAAATGCTCTACGAGTCCGGCGATACCGCCGGCGCAATCGCCGAACACCGCGCGGCGCTCTCGATCGGAGAGAGCGCTGCATCGCATCTCGCGCTCTATGAATTGTTGCAGATCACCGGCGAGAGGACGGCGGCGCTCGAACATCAGCGCGCCGCTCTGCGGACCCAGCGCCTCTTCTCCCGCGTTGCCCCGCGAGAAACGCGCAGCGTGCTCTGCCTGTGCGCCCCCGGCGATTGGCAAGCCAATATCCCCGTCGATTTCCTCTTCGATCCCGAAACGACCAGCGTCCACAAGCTCTATCTGCTCGACGAAACGCACGTGCTCTCCGACACCGTTCCGCGTTACGACGTCGTTTGGAACATCATCGCCGAGTCGCCCGAAGCGCTGCAGTATCTGGCGCTGGCCAACTACTTCATCCGCAAGCAAGTCAAGCCGGTTATCAACGCTCCGGCCTACGTGATCCGAACGGCTCGCCCGCTGCTTGCCGACACGCTTGCGGGAACCGGCGCGCGCGTGGCGCCGGTAACGATCGTCGAGCGGGGGCGGCTGGCGAACGGCCCGTTTCCGTATGGCTTTCCGGTCATCGCGCGTCCGGTCGGTTCGCACGCCGGTCACGGCCTCGCGCGCCTCGACGCGCCCGAAGCCGGGTCGCCGTACGTGAAGGAGCATCCGGCCGAACGCTATTTCGTGAGCCCCTTTCTCGATTATGCCAGCACGGACGGCTATTACCGCAAGTACCGCCTGGTCTTCGTCGACGGTGTGCCGTACCCGGTACACCTCGCAATCTCGCCGCAGTGGATGATTCATTACTACAACGCGCCGATGGCCGAGCACCAGTGGATGCGCGATGAGGAAGCGGTGTTTCTCGAAGATCCGCGGACCGTCTTCGACGGGCCGCGGTTCGAAACGCTGGTGAAGATCGGCGCTGCGGTCGCGCTCGAGTACTTCGGTATCGACTGCGGCATCGATCGCGACGGAAACGTCCTGGTCTTCGAGGCCGACGCCGCGATGCTGGTGCATACCAGCGATCCGGTCGACCTCTATCCGTACAAACATCGCTTTGTGCCGCGCATCTACCGCGCGGTCGAACAGATGATCGACCGCCGCAAAGCGAGCTGAGCGAGCCCGCGCCGTCTGCCGATACCTAAAGAACCATGAAGCCGGCCGACCTCGCCGTCGTGGGCGGAGGACTCTCCGCGACCGCACTCGCCTGCGCGCTTGCCGCGCGCGCCGGCCCCGCATTTCGCGCGCTCTTCTTCAACCGGGGCGACCTCGGCCCCGGTACGGCGTACGCGCCCCAGTCGGCGAGCCTGTTGATGAACGGCCCCGTCCGCGCGATGTCGGCGGTTCCCGGCGACGATCGTCATCTTGCGCGTTATCTCGTCGACGAGCCGGGCGATGCGCTGATCTGCCGGGCTCGCTTCGGCGCGTATCTGCGCGCGACCGGTGCGAACGCGCTCGCGGCGCATGCGGGCTTACGCCATGAACGCGTCGAGATCGTCGATATCGAACGCGCCGGCGAGGGTTATCGCCTCACCGACGAAGGGGGGCGTGGTTACGAAGCGCGCAACGTCGTGCTCGCGCTCGGCAATCTTCCACCCGACGACCGCTTTCTGCCCGAGCCGGTGCGCTCGCATCCCGGCTACGCCGGCGATCCTTGGACGGTCGACATCACGCGCTTCGATCCCGCCTGCGAGGTCATTGTGATCGGCAGCCGCTTGACCGCGATGGACACGATCGCGCTGCTGGACGAACGTGCGTTTCGAGGACGCGTGCATATCGTCTCGCGCCACGGGCTCTTACCGCTGGTCGAAGACACCAGCGTGCGCGGCGTCGATGCGGCATCGCTCGATTTGGATGCGCGTACGCCATATACGTTGCTTCGCTCGCTGCGCCGCGCAGCCGCCCGTCATCCCGGTGACTGGCGCGCGATCGTCGAAGGTTTGCGCCCGATCACGCCGGCGATCTGGAGCGACTGGAACGTGCGCGAGCGCAAGCGCTTCTTACGCCATCTGCAATCGATGTGGGCGATTCACCGCTACCGCGTGCCGCCGGCCACGCATGCCGCGTACGCGCGCATGAAAAGTGAGGGCCGCATCAACCTTTTACGGGGACGCGTTTGTGGCGGGAAGACCGACGCTCGCGGGATGACGCTGACCATCGCAACCGCTTCGGGTTCGCTCGATTTGCACGCGGACTACGCGATCAACTGCACCGGCCCCAACGCCGACCTGCGTTCGGCGGCTCATCCCTTCGTACGCAATGTACTCGCCCGCGGTCTGATGCGTCCCGATCCGCTCGCACTCGGCGCGGATGTCTCGAGCGAGTATCGCGTGCTCGATGCAAACGGCACTGCCCAGCCGCATCTCTTCGCGATCGGACCGCTCCTGCGCGGCTTGTGGTACGAGACGACCGCCGTCAACGAGATCCGCAGGCACGCCGCCGCAATCGCCTCCGCGCTACTTGAGGTAGCTCTCGATCCAACCGGACCACCGCCGGAACACGTCCAGCTGCCGAACGGGATCGCCCGGAAAGTGTCCTGAGACCGGATAGGCCCAGAACTGCACGGTGGTTCCCCGATCCTTCAGCGCGTGAAAGAACTTGTACGACTGCACGATCGGCACGCGATCGTCACCCACGTCGGCGAGGATAAGCGTCGGCGTCGTCACCGACCATGCCGCGCTGATCGGCGACTGCGCGATGTAATTTTTCGCCAAGCCTCGCACGAACGGTGAACCGAACATCTGGAAGCGGTCCTGGACGCCGTTGTCGGCCAGCGCGTATTCGTCGATGAGATCGTCGACCGCAGCGCCGGAGACCGCGGCTTTCCAAATGTGATAGTGGCCGATCATCCACGATGTCATGTAGCCGCCGTACGACCAACCCGATACGGCGATGCGCGAGGAATCGACCTTATAGCTCCGCTCGACCGCGGCAATTCCGGCCATCACGTCGCGGCCCGGACCGGCGCCCGAATCATTGACGATGCCGTACCAATACTTCGCGCCGAGGTTGTCGCTGCCGCGATAATTGGGATTGAAGACGACGTACCCGCGCGCGGCCAGCACCTGATTGAACCCGTTGAACGCGGTGATCGACGCCGAGTTCGGGCCGCCGTGGATCACGAGCACGAGCGGATACGCTTTGGCGGGATCGTATTGCGGCGGCAACGTCACCACGCCGTCTTCGGCGTAGCCGTCGTTGTGCCAATCGATCGCGTGCACGGCGCCGAGATTCAAGGCGGCGATCGCGTCGTTGTAGCCGGTCAAGCGCTCCGGCGCCGCATCCGGTGCGCGCATGTAATAGAGCTCGCTCGGATGATCGGCCTCGCTGCCGGCAAACGCGATCGCTCCCGTCTTGGAGACCGACGCGTCGAGCCAGAAAAACTGCGAGGGCTGGACACCGTGCAAATCGAGCTGTTCTGCTTTGCCGTCGAGCGATTTGATCCAGAGCGCGGCGTCGGTGGCCTTGTGCCCGGCGATCAGCAGGCTCTTCGAACCCGGCATCCAGATCGCGCGCACGACGTTGGTATCGATGACGTCCGAGGTCACGTCCGAACCGTTGCCGCCGCTCGCCGGCGCGACGTAGATCTCGTTGACCGCGGCCGGGTCGCCCCCTTGCGGATACCAGTAGTCGACGTATTTTCCGTCCGGCGAGTACTCGCCGAAACTCTCGAGCTTACCGTGCGTCGTGAGCGTGCGGATTGCGCCGCTACGCACGTCGAGCGCGCAAATGACCGCGCCGTCGGAATCGGCGTCGTAGGCATTGGGCATCTTGGTGAAAACGATCGTCCTTCCGTCGGCCGACCATGAGATCGGCGGCCCGGGCGAACTTGGCGGCTGCGCCGACGGCAAACTCCAGCTTCCGCTGGTGAGACGTTTGGACGCGTGCGTTCCGTCGGCATTGAACGCGACCAACCAGATGTGGTTGCTGGTGGGCGCCGCGCGATCGGTGTAGGCTTGATCGCCGACCGTGAACGAGTCGAGGTGCTTTGCGATCGACTTCTTGTTAGCCGGTTCATCCGGAGCGACGAAAGCGATCGCACCGCCGTCCGGACGCCAGGCAAATTCCTCGACGCCCTCCGGCGCATCGGTTACGGCGATCGGGTCGCCGCCCCGCATGTCCATCACGAAGATTTGCTGGTGCGCATCGTCGCCGCTGCCATAGCGGGCCAGAAACGCGAGCTTGGTTCCATCCGGCGACCAGGCCGGAGACGAAAGCTGCTTGCGCTCGAAGGTGAGCGGACGCGTCGTCTTGCTCGCCAGGTCGTAGAGTTCGAGGGTGGCGTCGTTTTCGTCGGTCGTGAGATTTTCGCGGGTGAGGATGAACGCGATCTGCTTGCCGTCGGGCGAGATCGCAACGTTCGAGACGCTCGCGATTTTTGGGAGATCGTCGAGCGTTATCGTCCGCGGCGCCGCCGAGCCGGTCGCCGCCGTCGCCAGCGCGAGCAGCAGTGAAGTAACGAGCCGTTTCATTCTCTCTCCTCTCACTTCAGGTACTGCTCGAGCCAAGCGAGCCAATGTTTTTCCACGTCCTCCGCGCGCACCGGGTCGGACGGAAAGTGGCCCGCAACCGGGTAGGCGATGAACTTCACCGTCGTGCCGTTGTCCTTGAGCGCGTGGTAGAGCTTGAACGAGTTCGTGATCGTGACGTTGTTGTCGCCGATATCGCCCATGATCAGCGTGGGCGTGGTGGCCTGCGGCGCATAGGCGATCGGCGATTGCTCGCACCACTCCGCCGTGTTCGCCGGATTCCAGGGTTTGCCGCGGAAAAACGGCACGTCGGTGTCGTAGTAGAACGCGACGTCGTAGTCGTCGAGCCAATCGTCGAGCGACGCGCCGCTCACGGCGGCTTTCCACACGTGATAGTGGCCGATGAGCGACGAGGTCATGTAACCGCCGTACGACCAGCCCGAGACGCCGATGCGCGCGGTATCGATCGGGAACCTACGCTCGACCGCTGCCAAGCCCGCCATTACGTCCTTGCCGGGCCCGTCGCCGGTGTCGTTTTCGATCGCATGCTGATACGCATCGCCCAGGTTCGTGCTGCCGCGATAGTTGGGCGAGAACACGAAGAAGCCGTGAGCGGCGAAAATTTGCGCTTGGGCGTTCCACCCCAGCGTCGATGCGCCTTGCGGACCGCCGTGGATCAATAAAATGAGCGGCGCCTTGCCGCCGCGGTAATGGAGCGGATACACCAGCACGCCGTCTTCGGCAAAATTGCCCTTGGTCGACCGCCAGTCGACGCCGACTTCGCGCGCGATACCCGTCTTTCCCGCGAAGGCGTTCTCGTCGGTCAGCGCGACGGGCTTCGCGCCGGGCGAAGCGAGCAGATAGATCTCGAACGGTTTGCTCGCCGAAGACGCGACGAAAACGAACGCGCCGTTCCTCGCGCTATTCCCCAAAGACATGGGTTGCAGCGCCCCGAGGTCGACGCGTGCGATATGCCCGCGCAGCGGCCAATACCAGAGCGACGTGCGCGTCTTGTCCGGCGTTGCGATCCAGAGCGCGTCGCCGCTTGCATTCCACGACGCATCGTCGGCGTTGCGGTCGAGTTGTTTACGCAGATCCGCGAGCGGCCTCCCGGCGGTGTTCACCACGTAAACGTCGTTGCCGTTCATCGCGTCGCCGCCGGTGTTGCGAATGTAGGCAACCAGGTCGCCGCGCGGCGCGTACTGCGGAGCCATCTCCATCGACTCTCGCGGGGTCAAACGCCGCAGGTTGCCGCCGGCGGCGTCGAGCACGTCGATGTACGAGGTGAGCGAATCACCGACGAAGGGCGTGGGAAAGTGCTCGATCGCGATCGCCTTGGAGTCGGGCGACCACGAGAGATCGCCTCCGCCGTCGGGATCGACGTCCGCCACACTCCAGGGACCGCTCGTCAAACGCCGCGCGTGCGAACCGTCGGCATTGCAGATCCACACGTGCACCGGCGGCGTGGCGGCACGGTGCAGATAATCGTTGTCGTGTACCTGGAACGCATCGAGGTGCGTCTTGGCCGCGGTGGGATTGGGGTTATCGTCCTGCATCGTGTACGCGAAGCGGCGCCCGTCGGGGCTCCACGCATAGCTGATGACGCCGTTTTTGGCGTGCGTGATCTGGCGGGCGTCGCCGCCGTCCATCGGCAACACGAAGATTTGGTCGTGCGGATCCTTCGTCTCGCCGTCCAACGCCGTAAACGCAATCGCCGTGCCGCCCGCCGACCAATGCGGCGAGGATACGCCCTTGCGATCCCAGGTGAGTTGACGCTGCGCGTGCGTACGCACGTCGATCAGAACCAATTGGCGATCGATGCGATCGTGCGCGAAATCCCGGACCCCGCGCACGTAGACGACGCGCGTGCCGTCCGGCGAGATCTGCGGATCGCTGAGCGCGACGATCCGCCGCGCGTCAGGAAAATCGAATGCTGCGGCGGGAAGTGCGCTCGCGCACACGGCGACGCAGAGAACAGTCCCAATCAAACGCATCGGTAACCTCGCTAGTCGCGCAGCGCAACGGTCTCCCCATCGCGCGCAATCAGACCGTCACGCTCCAGTATTGCCAACAGTTCGATCACCTCCTCCAGCGATCGATCCGGCAGGACCGGCTGCAACGCTCCGTGCAGGTCGAGCAAGGAGATGCGTTCGCCCGGCGGAAGCGCGCGCAAACGATCGACGATTCGCCCGCGTGCGAACCGCGTTGTGCGTTCGAACCGGATCGCGTTCTGCGGTGACGGAGTTTTGGCATGCCGCTTTCGAGCGGCATCGAGGCGCGATGAATCGATCGGTGCGGCGGCGCACGCCCCGCGCAGCGGGCAGATCAAACACTTGGGTGCGCGCGCCGTGCAGATCGTCGAACCCAAGTCCATCAGCGCCGAATTCCAATCGTGCGCGCGGCCCGGAGCCGCGATCCGGCGCGCGCGCTCGTCGAGTTCACCATGTGCGGCGAGCAGAGGATACTCGATACCGTAGAAGAGGCGATGCATGATGCGCCGGATGTTCGTGTCGACCGGCGCATCGTCCAGATCGAATCCGAAGGCGCGAATCGCGGCGGCGGTGTAGGGACCCACGCCGTCGAGTTCGCGCAATGCACCGGAATCCGAGGGCATCGCACCGTTGTACCGGTCGACGATGACGCGCGCGAGCGCATGCAGGCGGACCGCGCGTGAGTTATATCCGAGTCCTTGCCAAAGCCGCAACACGTCGGCAAGGCTCGCCTGCGCCAACATCGCGACGGAGGGAAAGCGCGCGACGAACGCTTCGAACTTCGGCACGACGCGGTCGACTTGCGTCTGCTGGAGCATGAATTCGCTGATCAGCGTGTAGTACGGATCGCGCACGCGCCGCCACGGCAGAGCGTGGCGCCCGCAGCGTTCGTACCACGCCAACAGCTGAGCTCGCAGAGGTCCGCTAGTAGAGGCCATGGCGGGCCTTGAAAGAGGAAACGTGGCCCTGTAGCACCGAGTACCTATCTGTGCGCATTTCTCGCGTCCAGGTCTTTAACTACAAATCCCTACGGGACGTGACCTTCCTTCCTGGCGGCCTCAGCCTTGTAATTGGTGCTAATGGCGCCGGGAAAAGTAACCTGGCCGACTCGTTCGATTTTATCGGCGAGATTTTCCGCGACGGACTAGATATTGCGATAGCCCGGAAGGGCGGCTTTGAAAACATCGCCCATAGAAAGAAGCGCCGGACAAAGACTCCGCTGGGATTTGAGATCGAGATCCATCTGAACCAGGATGACGTTTCGAGGTACGGATTCTACCTTAATCCAAGCCAGCGCCGCCAACAGCTTCGTTTCTCCATCAGATACAAGCTACTAATTAAGGCCGCATCCGAGGCGATCCGGGCCGATTATGCAGTGTACGAAGAGGAGATCGATTTTATTGACCTAACGGACGACGCTTCGCGGCCAGTATTTTCGATCACTCGAGACGCGGGTGGGAAAGTCGAGTTCGCTAATGCTCCAGAAATAACGGTGGACCAAGGAGCGCTCCGCGTTCACATCCCAAAGTCAGCGAGCTTTCTCGAGCGACTCATTTTCACCACCGGCGAATTTCCGCTCATAGCGACAGCGCGGCCACCCATAAACAAGGACGAGCTCGCCGCTAGCGCTTTATCGCGATTCATACCGATGCTTCGCGTCCTGCGAACCATTCTGGCTCGCATTAGGGTCTATCAACTCCATCCACCGTCGACTCGCAAATACGCATCGCCTAATCCGCGGCCCGAGCTAGCACGCGACGGCGAAGCCCTCCCAAGCGTTATCTTACAAATACAGCGTCAGTCGGAAAAAAGCAGTGCATGGGAGGCTATTCTCGCTGCGATGCGTGAGGTACTGCCAGAGCTCGATCGCATTGAAGTCCGGAACACTGCCTCGAAGACTCTGGAGCTTGTATTCTACGAACGCGGCATGGAGCGAAGGCCATGGACAGTCGACGAGATATCGGATGGAACAATTCAAACGCTTGCTGCCCTTGTTGCTATATCCGATCCGGGACCGTCGTTCATTTTCCTTGAGGAGCCGGAGAACTCTGTTCATCCGTGGATCATAAGGAGTTTGATCAGAGTGTGCCGGAAATCGTTGCGTAATCATCAAATAGCGATCACGTCACACTCGCCCGTGGTCATGGACGAGTTCTCGCCGGATGACATCACTGTGTTGTGGCGTTCACACGGCGAAACGAATACGGACCTCCTTAGCACCCTTAGTCCGCGTATCGCTAAGCAGTGGAAACGCGGTGCAATAAGCACATTTGACGCCATCAATTCGGGCATCGTCGTCGAGGCGATTCCTCCGGCGCCGCAACTCGAGCTGGAACTTGCTCCTTGAGGATTGGCCTTATAACCGAGGGTATCGCCGAGTTTCGGAGCATGGGCGTATTTCTGCGCCGTATTGTGCCTTCAGCTTCTGTCTCCGGACCCACCAGAGTCAAGGCGTCGCCAGAAGCAAAGCCTGAGCTTACAGCTGGCGAAATCGCCCGCCAACTTCCAACTCTCGCGGCGGATGAGGCAGCGGCAGTTCTCGTCATCATCGACCGTGACCGCCAGGTGCTTTGTCCGCCTTCGTATGCGCGAAGCGTTGAGGAGATCCTCCGCCCTCGATGCAGGAAGCATGGGATCAGAGCCGTCCGCGTGGTTGTTAAGGATCCGATGTTCGAAAACTGGCTGGTTTCCGATCCTAGCGTCTTTCTGAAGTTTCCGAAGAGGTATCATCGCCACGTCGCCAATTCGATACGGTTCTCGGGAAATGCCGATTCGGTCGATGCTGGTGAACTCTTGCGGAGGCTCTGCGTCAAGGATTACGACAAGGTGATCGACGCCATGGTTTTAGCACGAGAACTAAACCCGGAGACCATGGCAAGGAATTCTCGCTCGTTCGACAAGTTTTTAAGAGAGCTCTACTCGCTAACGGGAGGCGCTAGGCGAAAGTCGCGGTCGCGGCGGTAGGTCACGGGCGCATGGTGGCCATGGCTTGACCGATCCGCCGGATGCCCTCGCCGATCTGTTCGCGCGTGACCGCGGTCAGCGCCAGACGAAAATGGTGATCGCCGCCGGAGTCCGCGAAGAACGCTTCGCCGAAAAGAAACGATGCGCCCAAACGCTCGGCGACGTCGAGCAACGGGCGCGCCCGCATTTCGCGCGGCGTTGTCGCCCACAGGTAAAAACCGCCCGGCGGCCCGGCGGCACGAACGCCGTGCGGCCAATGCGCGGCGATTGCTTCGTCGGCCAGCCTGCGCCGCAGCAGCAGTTCTTCGCGAAGTTGCGCGACGTGCGCATCGTAGCCGCGTTCGAGATAATCGACGATCGCGGCTTGAACGTACAGGCTCGTCGCCATGTCGTAGGCTTGTTTTCGCAGCAGCAACCGCTCGAGAATCATCCGCGGCGCGGCCAGCCACCCGACGCGCAGCGAGGGCGCGATCGTCTTCGAGAACGTCGAGATGTGGACGACGTGGTCGGGAGCGAGTGAGACCAGCGGAGGCGGCGGCTCGCTCGCGAGCGGACCGTACGGATCGTCTTCGATGATCGGCACGCCCGCGCGGCGCGCGATCGTGGCCAAGCGTTCGCGGCGGTCGGCGTTCATCGTCGTGTTCGTCGGATTGTGCAGCGAGGGCATTGTGTAGATGAAACGCGGGCGGCGCGTACGCAGAATCGCCTCGACGTGATCGACGCGCATGCCCTCTTCGTCGACCGGAACGGGGATCGCGCGCAGACCGTTGATCTGGAAAATCTGCAGCGCGCCGGGATACGACGGCGACTCGACGATGATCTCGTCGCCCGGTTCGGCCAGCGATTGCGCCACGATCATGATGCCTTGCGTCGATCCGGTCAGCACGATGACGCTCTTGGGCGCGATCGTGCCCGCGCCGCGCGCGTTCATCCGAGCGGCGACCGCGGCGCGCAGCGGTTCGTACCCTTCCGAGTCGCCGTACGAGAGCACGAACCGCGGATCGCGAGCGACGCGTTCGAACGATTTGGCCAGCTCCCCGAGCGGGGAGGGTTCGTCCGGCGCCACGCCTTGCACGAACGAGATGCGCCCGGCTTCCTGTTTGGCTGCCAGCTCGCCGAGAATATTCGGAAACTCGCCGACCCGCCAGGGGGGCAGCGTGATCCACCACGGCACCCCGGCCGCTCGCTCGGGCTGCCCTCCCCGAAGCTGCGGCACGACCCGCGATCCGGACCCGACCCGCTGTTCGATCAGCCCGTCGCCGACCAGCTCACGGTAGGCGTGAACGACGGTGCTGCGATTCACCCGCAGACGCTGCGCCATTGCCCGTTCCGGCGGCAGCCGGGTCGATTCCGGCAGCGTCCCGGCGAGGATGGCCTCCCGCAGATGCTCGTAAATTTGCCGGTAGAGTGGCACAATAGAGTCCCGGTCGAGTTCGGGAAGGAGTCCAGACCATCCAATGTTGGGCATTGAAGTGGTCCATTTTCGATGAACCCCGGCCTGACGCTTGCCGACATAGATAATACCGTGCTCGACTACAACGCGGTGGATACGCGCGTTCCCTTTGTGGGACGCGCTTACGAACTTCGTGCGCTGCTCGCTTTCTTGAAGCGAGGAGGCGCTCTCACGCTCGTCGGTCCCGGCGGCGTCGGAAAGTCGCGCCTAGCGCACGAAGCGATCACGCGTTTCGCGCGCGATTCCGCCGCCGAATGCATCTTCTTGCCGCTTGCCGGCGTCGCGCCGGAAGCCGTGGTAGGAACGGTGATGAGCGCGCTCGGCATTCCGGAAGAATCCGGGCGCGTGCAAACCGCGACGCTGGTCGATCGCTTACGCGATCGCCCGATCATCCTGGCGCTGGATAATTGCGAACATGCGCCGGATGAGACGTCCGCGCTCATCGACGCGCTGCGCGTGCTGCCGCACTTCACCGTCATCGCAACCAGCCAGCGCCGCCTCGACTACACCGACGAAACGGTTTTCGAACTCGAACCCTTCACGATCGACGACGGCATCGCGTTCTTTCTGGCGCGCGCCGAAATGGATTCCGCCCAGATCAACGACGCGACCGTCTCGACGGTCACCCGCATCGTGGAGCGGGTCGACGGCCTCGCGGTCGCGCTCGATCTGGCCGCGGCGCGGTTGGCCTCCCTCTCGCTCGATCTGCTGGCGGAAGAACTCGAGGAGCTTCGCCCCTATCAGCTGCGATCGACGCGCGGCTCGGAGCCCCGCCATCGCACCATCGGCAACGTGATCGCCTGGAGCCACTCGCAACTCGACGATCGGGCGAAGCGCGCCTTCGCGCAAGCCTCGCTCTTCGCTGACGAATTCGACGAAGACGACCTGTGCGCATTGGGCGATATGGACCGCGACGACGTGCGCGGTGCGCTGGACGATCTCGTGCGCAGTTCGCTCGTTGTTACGACCGAGTTCGGTTATCGCATGCTGCTGCCGATACGCGCGGTGGCGACCCGCATGCTCGTAACCGCGCGCAACCGTAAAGCGCTCGACGAAGCCTTCGCACGGCGCATGAACGACCTGGCCTGCGACCTGTGGTCGCAGATTCGAAGCGGCGACAACACAGCCGGCGCGATGGCGCGGCTGCAATCGCGATACGCGGACTTCTGCACGACCCTGATTTGGGCGATCAAACGTCCGGCGGAGCGAGTGGCGGTCATCGACGACGTCTTGACCGCAATGGTCACGATCTGGACCGAAGGCGGACGGTACACCGAGGGCGTGCGCTGGACGGAGCGTCTCGAAGGAGTAGCCCAGCGTTTGCGGCCCGAGATGCGCGGGCGTATCTACTACCTTGGTTTGTGCGTGGCGCACGCAGCCTCGGATTATCATCGCATGCTCGAGAACGGGCCCCTCACGATCTCGGCGTTCACCATTGCCGGCGATCGCCTCGGTCTTGCGCGCGCCTACAACGCGCTGGCGGCGGCCTCGCTCAACACCGGACGGCTGGACGAAGCGACGACCTACGTGGAGACCGCACTTCGCTTCTACGAGCAACTGGGCCATCAACGCGGCGTGGCGACCGCCTTGATCAATCAGGGCAGCGTGCTCTTCGAAGGCTACGGCGACGTCCAGCGCGCTCACGAGATTTTTCGCCGCGCGATTCGGATGCTCGCCGAGCAAGGTCCGAGCATGCTCACCGGCATCGCGCTCGGCGATTTGGCCGAAGTCGAATACGCGATGGCCGAATACGATGCGGCGGTCGAGCACGCGCAGGAGGCCATCGAGCGCTTCGAGGCGAGCGCAAGCTCGACGATGATCGCCTGGCAATACGAAACGCTGGCCCGCTGCTCGCTGGCGCGCGGCTATCTCACCACCGCCAACGAACAATTGCTGATCGCGTGCGATTTGCTGCGGCGCTCGCCGCAGCCGTTCTACACCGCACGCTTGGCCGAGGTCGCCACGCGCCGGCTGCTCTTCGGACACAATCCGCGCGCGGCGGCGCTGGCGGCGGCCGCCGCCCGCCGCTCCCGCAGTGAGCACGCGCTGGTCGCGTTCGGGATCTTCGCTCACGAGACCGAGAGCGACGAGGCGGCCATCGTCGAGGCGCTGGGGAAGGGCGCGCTGGCCGAGGGATCGCGGACGGTCGCCGGGTGGGATCTCGGCCGGCTCTGTTCGCGCCTGGCCGACCTGCTCGGCGCGGAATAGGTCGGCGCAGCGCCCGGCGAAGACCTGGTATAGTGGGCAAGCCCCCATTTCCCCACCATCATCCTTCAGGAGCGAGAGAGCAGTGGCTGAACATCAAGTTGATGCCGTCGTCATCGGCGCGGGCCCGGGCGGATACCATGCCGCGATCCGGCTCGGCCAACTCGGCAAGAGCGTGATCTGCGTGGATCGCGACGAGGTCGGTGGCGTTTGCTTGAACTGGGGATGCATTCCGACCAAGGCACTGCTCCACGTCGGCGAGATCATCCGGCAGATCGATCATGCCGGCGCGATCGGATTGAAGGTGCCCAAGGCCGACGTCGACCGCGAGGGCGTGGCAAAGTTCAAGACCGACGTGGTCAATGCCAACGTCAACGGCGTCAAGACGCTCTTCAAGGCCAATACCGTCCAGTTTCTTTATGGTGAGGCGAGCTTCAAAGACGCCGGCACGATCGTCGTCAAAAACAAAGAGGGCGGTACCGACACGATCAAGACGCAAAACGTCGTGATCGCGACCGGCAGCGCCCCGATCGACGTAAAAGCCTGGCCGCGTGACGGCGAAACGATCATCAACTCCGACGACGCGGTTCAGATGAAGCGCATCCCCAAAAATATGCTGATCATCGGCGGCGGCGTGATTGGGCTAGAGTTCGCGACCGTCTACAAACGGGTGGGCGCGAACGTGCTGGTGATCGAAGCGCTGCCGCAGATCCTCACCGGAACCGATCTCGAGATATCCAAAACGCTCGGACGTATCCTCAAAAAGCAGGGCGTCGACATCATGCTCTCGACCAAAGTCGGAAAACTCGAGAAAAGCGGGAAGAGCGTCAAGGCGACGTTCAACGGCGAGGGCACGAACGGCAAGGACGAGACGCGCGAGTTCGACATGGTGCTGGTCGCGGTCGGCCGGCGTCCGGTGACCGATACGCTCAATCTCGCCGCAGCCGGACTTGCAACCGACGACAAGGGCTTCATCGCGGTCGACGCGCAGTGCCGCACCAAGGTCGCGAGCATCTTCGCGATCGGCGACGTCACCGGTCAACCGTTGCTGGCGCACCGCGCGATGAAACAAGGCGTGGTCGCGGCCGAGGTGATCTCGGGCGATAAGTCGGCCGCATTCGATCCGATCGCGATTCCGAACTGCGTGTACACCGATCCCGAGGTCGCGACGATCGGCCTCTCCGAAGAGGAAGCCAAAGCCAAAGGCTACGAGCTGCGCATCGGCAAGTTCCCGCTCGCGGCCAGCGGCCGCGCGCGTACGATGAACGAGAGCGACGGCCTGGTCAAACTCGTCGGCGACGCAAAGACGGACTTGCTCCTTGGCATGCACATCGTCGCGCCGCAGGCCGAATCGCTGATCGGCGAGGGCGTGATCGCGCTCGAAATGGGCGCGACCCTGGAAGACATCGGGCTCTCGGTGCATCCGCATCCGACGCTGACCGAATGCATCATGGACGCGGCGGAGGCGGCGCACGGAAAGGCCATCCACATTGTCAATCCCAAGCCCAAGACCGCGGTCGCGGCAAAGTAGCGCCAAACCGGCGCGGCTGCTCGATCTAGGCACGCGTCCATATCGCGAGGTGTGGGAGATTCAGCACGCGTTGCACGAGGCGGTGCGCGAGGGGCGCGAGCCCGACACCTGGATCTTCGTCGAGCATACACCGGTGATCACGCTCGGCCGCAAAGCCAATCGCGAGAACGTTTTGCTCTCGCCGCAAGCGCTTGCCGCCCGCGGGGTCGACCTGGTGGAAATCGAGCGGGGCGGGGACGTCACGTATCACGGTCCCGGGCAGTTGGTCGTGTATCCGATTCGGCGTCTGGAGCGCTTCCGCGAGGTCGTGCCGCTCGTGCGCTCCCTCGAGAGTGCCGTCATCGAGGCCGTCGCGCAGTACGGAATCGCGGCGGAGCGTTGGAAGGAGCATGCGGGGGTGTGGGTTGGCCGCAACCAGATCTGCGCCGTCGGCCTTGCAGTACAGAAGATGGTTTCGCTTCACGGTATCGCGCTCAACGTGACGACGGCGCTCGACTACGATCGCTTGATCAATCCGTGCGGATTGACCGATCACGGCATCACCTCGATCGCGCACGAGTGCGGGAGGGCGGTAAGCGTCGACTCGGTCAAACCGGTCTTGATCGAAGAACTCGAAAAGGCGTTTGGAATTATCCTTCGACAAGCTCAGGTTGACACGTTGATATCGCAGTCCTCAGTCACGACGAGCGCAGCGCCCTCTGTCACCCTGAGCCACAGCCCCTCTGTCACCCTGAGCCTGTCGAAGGGTGCGGTTAACGATGGCAACTGAGATCGATCTGATCCGCAAGCCGGAATGGCTGCGCGTCTCGTTGCCCTCGGGCGAGGATTACGCGCGCGTGCGCGCGGCGGTAAGCGCACTGCAGCTCAATACCGTGTGCAAAGAGGCGGCCTGTCCGAACATCGCCGAGTGTTGGGGAGCCGGTACCGCGACGATCATGATTTTGGGTGAGACGTGTACGCGCGGGTGCCGCTTCTGCAACGTGCGGACCGGCAACCCGAGGGGCATCGTCGATTGGATGGAGCCGCTGCGCGTTGCCGACGCCGTCCGCGAGCTCGGCTGGAAATACCTGGTGCTCACCGCGGTCGATCGTGACGATCTTCCCGACGGCGGCGCCTTGATCTTCGCCAACACCGTACGCGCCATCCACGAGCGCGCGCCCGGGTCGCGGGTCGAGATTCTCAGCGGCGACTACCATGGCGATCTGCGCGCGCTCGATATCGTGATGGATGCGCGGCCCGACGTCTTTGCACACAACCTGGAAACCGTGCGGCGCCTCACGCCCACCGTGCGCGACAAGCGCGCCGGCTACGATCAGTCCTTGCGCATTCTCGAGCACGCGAAATCGCGCGCGCCCGAACGCTTCACCAAGACGTCGATCATGATCGGATTCGGCGAGTCCGAGGAGGAAATCGAACGCGCGATGGACGATGCGCGCGATGTGGGCGTCGATATTTTCACGATCGGCCAGTATTTGCAACCGAGCAAGAAACATCTACCCGTCACCGAGTTCGTGACGCCGGCGAAATTCGACCGGCTCGGTGCGCTTGCCAAAACCAAGGGATTCCATCAAGTGGTCTCGAGCCCGCTCTCACGCAGCTCGTACCACGCCGAACAAGCCTTTGAGGGTTAATGAGTAGCTTCTTCCTGCGGCGTCCCGTCTTCGCCGCCGTGTGCTCGATCATCATCTTACTTGGTGGTCTGATCGTGCTGCCCACGCTCGCGATCGATCAATATCCGCAGATCGCGCCGCCGGTGGTCACGGTTACCGCATCGTACGTCGGCGCGAGCCCGGAAGCGGTGGAAGCCCAGGTCACCAACCCGCTCGAAACCGCGGTGAACTCGGCGCAGGGCTTGCGCTACATCAGCTCGACCAGCGCCCAAGGCGTCTCCACCATTACCGCGACGTTTAATCTGGGCGTGAACCTCGATATCGCGGCGGCCGACGTGCAAAACCTGGTGCAATCGGCGATCGGCCTGCTGCCCGCGACCGTTCAGCAAGTCGGCGTCACGGTCGCCAAGAACTCCGGCGCCTTCGTGATGGGCGTCGCACTCATTTCGGACAACCCGAAGTACGACACGCTCTACCTGAGCAACTACGCGCAGCTCAATATCGTCAACGATCTGGCGCGCATCCCCGGCGTTTCGCAGGTGCGGGTCTTCGGCCAGCGCCAGTACGCGATGCGCATCTGGATCGATCCGCGCAAATTGGCCGGCCAGGGGCTCTCGACCGTCGACGTCGTCAACGCGCTCGAAGAACAAAACGTCGAGGTCGCAGCCGGCAGCGTCGGGGCGGCTCCCACTTCTGCCAACGTGAAGTACACCTATGCGATCGACGCGCTGACTCAGCTCTCGACGCCGCAGCAGTTTTCGAACATCATCCTGCGCGCGAATCCCAACGGCGGTTTCACCCGGCTGGGCGACGTTGCCCGGATCGAACTCGGCGCGCAAGACTACTCGTCGATCCTGCGCTTCGACGGTCATACCCGCGTGGTCGGCATGGGCATTCTCCAATATCCCGACGCCAACGCGCTGCAAGTGGCAAACGCGGTCAAGCAAAAGCTCAGCGAGCTCGCGGTGAACTTTCCTTCGGGCGTGCACTGGGAGGTGGCGTTCAGCAGCACGGCGTTCGTGAGCGAGTCGATCAAAGAGGTCGTGATCACGCTGCTCCTCTCGGTCGTCCTGGTCATTCTGGTGATCTTCTTGTTCTTGCAAGACCCGAAAGCAACGCTGATCCCGGCGGCGACGATTCCGGTTTCCCTGATCGGCGCGTTCTTCGCGATGAAGGTCTTCGGATTTTCGATCAACACGGTGACGCTCTTCGGCCTCACGCTCGCCGCCGGACTGGTGGTCGACGACGCGATCGTCGTGATCGAGAACATTGCGCGCCACATGGAGGCCGACAAGACCGACGGCATCGTGCCGACCGAAACGGCGATGCGCGAGATCCAGAGCGCGATCGTCGCCTCCTCGCTCGTACTCTTCTCGGTGTTCTTCCCGGTGGCGTTCTTCCCGGGCACGACCGGTCAGCTCTACAAGCAGTTCGCGCTGACGATCACCGCCGCGATCGTCATCTCGCTCTTCCAAGCGCTCACGCTCGCGCCGGCGCTCGCCGCGCGCCTGCTGCACGGCGACGTGGAATCGAATTGGGGCGTCTTTCGCTGGTTCAATACCGGCCTGCACAACTTCCGCGACTGGTACGCGCGTACGCTGCCCAAACTCTTCCGCCGGCGCTGGGCCGTCTTCGGAGTATTCGTGGCGGCGCTGCTGCTGACGGGATTCCTCTTCCGAACGACGCCGACGGCCTTCATCCCCGACGAGGATCAAGGCTATTTCATCACGCTGGTTCAGGCGCCCGAGGGAACCTCGCTCGCCGCCGAGCAGCAAGTCGCGATCAAAGCCGAGCGCATCATCCTCGCGCAGCCCGAAGTGATGCACGTCTTCAACGTCGGCGGATTCAGCTTTACCGGTTCGGCGCCGAACCGCGGGCTGATCTTCACGCTGCTCAAACCGTGGGGTGACCGCAAGGGACCGCGGCACTCGCTGGCGGCGATTCTCGGCCGGCTCAACTACATGTTCTACAAGAACATCCCCGAGGCGCAGATCTTCGCGGTAAATCCGCCGGCGATCAACGGCGTCGGCAGCTTCGGCGGCTACCAGTTCGAGTTGGAAGATCGCGCGAATCTAGGCCTACCGGCGCTGATGAACGCGGCGTACGCCATGATGGGCGCCGCCGCCCACGACCCGCGGCTCTCGCAAGTTTTCACCCAATTCCGGATCAACTCGCCGCAGCTCGAAGTCGACATCGACCGCAACAAGGTCAAGGCCGTCGGCGCCAGCCTGACCGACGTGTTCAACACGATGGAGGTCGACCTCGGCTCGCTCTACGTGAACAACTTCACCTACCTCAATCGTTCGTGGCAGGTGATCGTGCAGGCCGACGAGCCGTATCGCAGCGACCCCGCATCGCTGCAGTATCTCTATGTTCCCTCGGCCGCCACGCCCTCGCCGATCAGTCCGACCGCGAGCACGAACGCCGCGAACACCGGGCTCACGCCGCTCAGCGCGATGGTCACCGCGAAGATGACGCTGGGCGCACCGGTCATCACGCACTACAACCTCTATCGCAACATCGAATTGAACGGCAGCGCGGCTCCCGGTCACGGCTCGGGTGAAGCGATCGACGCGACGCAACAGATTGCCGCGCGCGTGCTTCCCAAAGGGATCACCTACGAGTGGTCGGGACTGCAGCTCGACGAGATCGCGGCCGGCGCACAGAGCGCGCTGATCTTCATGCTCGGCTTGGTGTTCGTGTTCTTGGTGCTTTCCGCGCAGTACGAGAGCTTCGTCGATCCGCTGATCGTGTTGCTCGCGGTACCGGCTGCCTTGCTCGGCGCGCTGCTTTTCATGAACTTTCGGCACATTCCGCTGCCTTTTCTCTACGCGAACGTTCAGCAGGACGCGTATGCGCAGGTCGGCTACGTGATGTTGATCGGTCTGGCCAGCAAGAGCGCAATTTTGATCGTGGAGTTCGCGAATCAGCAGCTTCGGGCGGGAGCCGACGTGTGGACCGCCGCGCTTCGCGCCGCGCAGACGCGGCTGCGCCCGATCCTGATGACGTCGATCGCATTCGTCATCGCGATGACGCCGCTCGTGTTTGCCAGCGGCGCGGGCAGCGCCGCGCGCCACTCGCTCGGCACCGTCGTTTTCGGCGGCATGCTGCTCTCGACGTTCCTCAATCTGGCGATCACGCCCGTGCTCTACGTGATCATCAAGGGGCTCGAGATGCGCGGGGTGCGACGGAGCGACGGCGGACAACGCGCTAGCTTCGGAGACACAGCGGTCGAGGCGCCGATCGGCGCCGAATAGACGAGGGTTTTAAACTTGTCCGGCCCGAAGTCAGGGCCAGCCGGAAGCTGATACTTTTAATAGTCCGGACCTCGAGTTTGGAGAGTAATCTATGCTCAAAAGCCTCTCCCGAACGAGCGCGGCACTTCTTGTCGCCGTCTCGTTCGGTCTATCCGTCGTGCCGGCGCAAGCCGACCAAAGCGAAGCCCTCGTCAACAGCGTGGTGAGCGGGGCCAACACCGCCATCCGCAACGCCATGGATCATCCGGCGCAACCCAAGACGCAGACGAAACGTCAAGACGGTCCGCAGTCGACGGTCGCGCAAGTGCCCCCCGTAAATCAACAGCCCGTCGGCGGCGCCGCGCAACAAGGACTCCCGACCGGCTTCACCTATTTCGCCGATCTCTCGGTCGCGTATCCGTTCGGGAATATCGGCACGGCGCAAGGCAAATGGCTGCAGGGCGGCATGGACGGCATGGCCTCCTACGGATTCAGCCCGACCTCGCGCGTCGTCGCATCGTATTACGAACTGCAGCACTATCCGTACGGCTTCAACAGCGGAACCGTTCCGGTGTATCTGCCGGCCGGCTTTCCCGCCGCGGGCTGCACGAACCTCAACGGCACGACCGCCGGCGGCTGCACCGCGACCAACCTCGATCTGACGACCAAGGACAAGTTCTTACTGCTCAGCTACGAGCAATTGTTCTTGCTCGGCAATATCAAAGGCCGCCCGGTTCCGGTAGTCGTCACGCCGACCTACGTTTCGCGCTGGTCGCAGATCGATGCATCGGGGCAACCGGGCAGCGACGTCGTACCGTTCGTCAATCCGGTCAACGGCTTGCCGGTGACCGGCGTTCCGACGCGCAGCGCGCAGTATGACTCGGTCGCGTTCACCTTCCCGTTCTTGAAGTCACCGCGCTTCTTCGGAACGTTTACCGTCGCGCCGACGTGGCTCACGCATCTGAACGGCGTCAACCAATCGAACACCGCGCAACTGTATCAAGTCCTCTATCTGGAATACGACGTGAACAAGACGCTGCGGCTGTTCTTCGAGCCGCAAAGTTCGCGCGATTACCTGCCGACCGATCCGTATCCCGAGCATCTGGCCGCGTACTTCCTGGGCGCGACGCAGCGGCTGGGCAAGAACGAATTCGTTCAGCTCGTGCTCAATAGCGGCGAACCGACCAACTATAGCCCCTACGGCATCAACTACCTGCAGTGCTACGCCCTGCCGTGCTCCGCCAATACAGTGCCGGCAATCGGCGGATTGAAGGCCACGCAACTTCAACTACAATTCGGCGTCGGTTCACCCGTCGTTCTTCCGATCTAAGGGTACGCAATGATGAAGAAATATATAGCGCTACTCATACTCGCTGCCCTCACCTCGCTTGCCGCATGCGGCGGCGGCGGTGGCGGCAACGTTCCGCAACTCGTCAAAGGAACGGGCCCCGCGACGGCGCCCACGCCGCTCGGCGGCCCGATTCTGGTCGGCGTCGGCGATAGTTTGACGGCCGGCGAACAAGCCGACGGTCTGCTCGGCGTGGAGGCGACAAGTTCGCTCTCCGGATATCCCGGCGGCGCCGTCTACCCCGGACAGGACAGCGGCTGGTGGGCGATCATGTACGACTGCCTCACCTCGACCGGCGGAACGTGCAATCACACGAGTTACGCCACGACCAACGCGTCGCTCGCGGTATTGCCGTTGATCAACGCGCCGGGCCTGGGGACGCAAATCGTCCTGAATGCCACGACGCTCTTTGCGAACACGCAATCGGGCTGCTCGTCGTTCAACGATGCGGCCTTCGGCGCGACGACGTGGGAAGAAACCCACCTCAGCCCGACGACCGGCATCGCCGATCTCGGCGTTCCCGGCATCACCATGCACGAAGCGGTGGCAATGACGGGTCCGTACGAAGGTCCGCCGACCCAAACCTCGAGCGGCTGCGGGTATGCGACGCTGGCGAACGATCCGACATCGGGCGGCTTGCAGAGTTTGGTCGAAAGCGAGAACCAACTCTTCCTGCCGATCCTCGGTGAGTTCGAGCCCGCGTACGGCAGCAATCTCACCATGCTCAACGTCGCGGCCGGAATGTCGCCGAAGCTGACGACGGTGTGGCTGGGTGCGAACGATCTGCTCAAGTACATCTTCTCGGCCGCAACCGCGCCGGCAAGCGACACGCCCACGCAAATGGCAACCGATCTCACCAAGATCATCAAGACGTTGACGGCGAGCGGATCGAAGGTGCTGGTCGCAGATCTTCCCACGCTGCTTCCGACGACCGGGAATCCGGTCCCGCAGTTCTTCCCGCAGACCAAACTCGCCGCGGATCTCGAAGCGCTGGGCATTCCGTCGGCTGCCGCGAGTGCGATCGTATCGTATGTCGGAACGCAGTACGGCGTGACGGCCGGTGGTTATCTGACCGAGAGCGGCTTCCTCGATATCGTCGAGGGTTGCAGCGAAGCGCCGGCGACGTGCGCCACACCCCAACTCGATCCGGGCGCGGCGGGGAGCGGTCTCGGCAGCGTCTACCTTACGCCCGCATTCGCGGCGCAAGTGCAAGCGGTCAACACGGCATATAACGAGGCGATCGACGAAGTCGCGTCCTCGTCCGGAAGCAGCGTTGCACTCGTTCCGATCAATGCGCTCTTCACCCAAGCCTCGCAAGCCGGCTACACGGTCGGCGGTTTCCCCGCACCGCTCAGCCTGCAGTTCGGCGGCGGGCTGGTGAGCTGGGATGGACTGCATCCCTCGAATCTCGGTTACGCGATCATCGCGAATCAGTTCATCTCGACGGCCGACACGGCGTTCGGAATGACGATACCTCAGCTCAGCCCGCTCCAGCTGGCGGGGATCGCCTCAACCGATCCGTACGATCCATATGTGGTCAAGGCCGGCGATCCCGACTCGCCGTTCCCGTTACCCTAGCGAAACCGAATTTCGCAAGTGAAGAGAGGGGCCCGATCACTCGGGCCCCTCTCAGCCACCCGCCTCCCTCGCGACCATCGCGCTCGATATTTGGCAGCAACGACAGCGCGACAGCGCACGAGCGCAAAACCAAGACCGACGACAAACATCGCCGCCAGAAACTAGAAGGCGGGGTTTGAAAATACGCGCACTGTAATCGTATTCAGTCGACGAGGCACCGGACATCCGGTGGCAAAGCCTTGCGCCCCTTCTCAGTGAGGCGATTTCGCGAATGTTTGAAAATCGAAGCCCGCGATTGTGCCTGAGCGATCAAGCGCAATCGCCTCAAGCACCCTGCCGTTGGGGAATTGCAGGATGAAATTGTAACCCAAAGCAGGCCCTGCCGGGGAGGTACCCATGAAGAAAACTGCTGATGGAGTCTTGTAGGGCCGGAGCGACGCAGCGATCTCAGAAACCCTCGGCCTCGTAAGCTCTGAATCGCATTCGTGGTCCAACTGCGAGCGATCAATGCTCCCCGACCTAAACCGATAGAACCACTCCCTTGCCGCAGCCTTGGCGGTTTGCGGTGATTTCGTTAAGGCTTGTGAGGTTGCCGTCGCCGCCCACGCTTGGATTCCTGAAAAAAGCAAAAAGCATGCTTACCGCTAGGCCGAACACTTCGCGAGCGAAAGGTCTTCTCATCTGTAGCAGAGCCGCCAAGTTCCGGTCGATGGATCCCAATCTGGACACGCCGTTTTGCCAATTGAATACACAATTCAGGTCCGAGCCCACCCGGTGTAGCGGGAACCAGTTCGGTTTCAACATGAAAATGACCCAGAACGCACTAAAAATGGCGCCACCGAGCAGCTGCGGCCACCCCTTCACTGGGCGCAGATCTCGCTCTGCGGTCTTCGTGCTAATCGCAGCATTGATCGATATCCCCGCCACCTGCCTCGAAATCGGCTTCAGGGTCACTCGGGCGCCCTTTTGGCTACTTTCCTCCGTCGCGACTATCGCGCTCAAGAAAATTCAGCGGGGCGTAAAGTATAATAGCGAGGATCATTAAGATGATCGCTGTTGTGCCGGTGTGATAGTAAGCCCCTACGCAAATACAACCGCAAGCAAGAGTCCAAAGGACCATATAGACGGCTCGATATTTCGGAGCGACGACGTCGCGACAGCGCACGAGGGCAAAACCGAGACCCGCGACAAAAATTGCCGTAAGAAGCCAGAAGGCCGGGTTGGAAAGTACGCCCATTACGGCTCCTTAGGTCCTCTGAGTGATGAAGCGAGTGGAGAGCGGACTTTGGTCGCCAATTATTTTGGCCCTCCACACGCCCCCTGGTGTATCAGGCGGCCATACGATCCCGAAATCCCCCAGCGCCCCCAGCCAAAACCGCCAGATGTTGTCATGCCGTACTGATTTCCTGAAACCTGGGCCCCTACACCATCGAAGAACCCGACACTGCCGGACAGCCCGGTGTAGATATTAAGCGCATTGCTGCCCGGGCGCGGGAATGCCATGCCCCCGCTTATTGACAATCCGGTGGGTCCCAGGCCGGGACTAACCAAGACATCCCCGCATAGATCGACCAACGCGCATCCGGCGTATCCGCCCCCAGCAAGACATCCCTGCACGAACAGGCTTTGCGGAGACGCAGTACAAAGCATGATAAGCAGCATACCGCCGGAGACGCACTGAAACTGAATTCCCTGCGTTGGGCGTGGCTTGGGATCGTGTCCCAGGCCGTGGTGTATGAGAGGACTATCCTGGCCGCATAAATGAGAGCGGCCACCGTGGCTTTCGGCGAAGGTTGTTTTTGCAGAAAACAATCGACACGAAAGGAAACCACGATGACC
>Ga0335074_10000258_pt1 | contig 80576 bp, 65 predicted proteins | sample Lox_Sample_23_FD_206715 | JGI IMG/M metagenome (GOLD analysis project Ga0335074, IMG submission 206715) | Soil microbial communities from Loxahatchee National Wildlife Refuge, Florida, United States - Lox_Sample_2.3 | ecosystem: Environmental > Terrestrial > Soil > Wetlands | place: USA... | reverse complement strand
AACCAGCGTCTGGATGTTTCGGTACACCGTGGCAATCCCAACACCCGGATGGCGCTGCTGTGCCGATCGGAGAACTTCTTCAGGAGACAGCGGCCGATCGGCTTCTGCAAAAGCCTCTCGAATGGCAGTCTTTTGTCTGGTGTTTCGAATGTCCCTGATGCTCAATCGAATCTCCTCTGTGCAGATTAGCGCCTCCTCAGGAGCTGGACTTCGGCACTAATCAAAGATCCGAAGTGAAGCGTTGTAGGGGTGCGCTGACCACGCCATCATGATAATGATATACCATTATCATGATGACGACCGCCCCCAACTCCTTGACTCCGGCAAATCACTACTGGGTCGATCGGCTCAATCCGTGGCTTGTTCATTTCGGCAACGGCTTTGGAGTCCGCTGGTACGGGCTCGCATACCTCGCAGGATTCCTGCTCGCCGGGTGGATTCTTGCACGCTGGGCTCGCCGAGGGAAACTGCCGATCCCCGAGAGGGAAGTAGCCAGCTTCATCCTCTATGCTGCGCTGGGCGTGATGATTGGTGGCCGATTGGGCTACTGCCTCCTGTACAACCTGCACGAGGTCGCACATCGCCCCCTTGAGATTCTGGAGGTAAGGCATGGCGGCATGGCAAGCCACGGCGGAATGGCCGGGCTCATTGTTGCCGTCTGGTTCTTCGCGCGCCGCCAAGGTCTCAATACGCTCTCGTTGCTCGATGCAGCGGCGGCAACCGGGCCGCTCGGCATCGCTTTGGGCCGCATTGCGAATTTTGTGAATGGAGAACTGTGGGGCAGACCAACTCGTGTCCCCTGGGCGGTCGTCTTCCCTGATGCGCCTCTGGTGGACGGCCATCAGGTGCCGCGTCATCCCAGCCAGCTCTATGCCGCTGGGATCGAAGGGATGCTGGTCTTCGTTGTGGGTCTCGCGGTGTACGGCAAATCCTCCCGCCCCGGAGTTACCACGGCAACTGTGCTGACGGTCTACGGTGCAGGACGTTTCATCGACGAATTCTGGAGACAGCCGGATCTGGGTCAACCCGTTTACTGGGGATGGATGAGCAAGGGGCAGCTCTTGACGATCCCAGTGATTATTGCCGGGCTCTCGTGGCTCCTTTGGTACAGAGTCCGTGCGGTTAGGGTGCGCAACAAGAAAACGAACGTGGCCGGCTGCGATTGAAACTTATTGCCCTACGCGACGACAACCAGGTCACGAATGACCTTTCAGAAGAATCATAGAGTCACATGATGAACCCTCTGCTTCTCACTTCGATGGCGGCCGTTTCAACCTCAGTTGGCGGCTATTGTGCCGTCCTGCTGCAGCGGAGAGTCCATCTGCTCATGTCATTCGGCACGGGAGTGCTTGTTGGCGCTGCCCTGCTCGATTTGTTCCCCTCCGCATTGTCGGCTGCAGAAAGCTCCGGTTCATCGAAGGCACTGGTTTTTCCCATCGCGGCCCTTGGCGGCCTGCTCATCTTCTGCATCGGCGAGGCAGCGTCCCGTTATCGAGCAAACAAGGTCGGTAATCGTGCGGCCGGAAGAGTCAGTGCCTCGTTCCTCGTTGTGCACAGCACTCTCGATGGGACGGCTATCTTCGCTGCGTCCACAATATCGGTGCAATTGGGGCTGATTGTGGGGTTGGGAGTGGTAGCGCACGATATATGCGACGGATTGAACACGATTCTGCTGGCCACAGGCGCAGAAAAACCCGGATGGACCGACTACGGATTTCTGGCGCTCGATGCCCTGGCGCCCATCGCCGGCGGCCTCATCGCAGCTCATCTCTTCCGGGTCTCCAATGTGCTGGTCATGGTTTTTCTCAGCCTTGCAGCAGGGTCCTTTCTCTTTACCGCGTTCTTCAGTCTGCTTCCCGACGCCTGGCGACGCGCAAGCCGCAGCCTGGTGCTATCTCTTGGACTTGTCGGCTTTTTGCTGATGCTGTGTCTCACTAGGCTGGTCGGAGCGCTCGGGTAGGAAGAGCGCCCCCGCGCTGCTGGCAAGATCGACCCAAAGTACAGTGGGACGCTCCTTTGAAGGACCACCCCGAGGTGTCGGTCGAGTGGCTGAAGGATGATTGGCGAAAGCGTAGCGGCCGGACCGCCTTATTCCGCCTTATTCCGCCTTATTCCGCCTTATTCGACCGCCTTATTCCGCCTTATTCGAGTTCCCGTCCTCGGGCTTTGGCGCTGCGGCAAGGAACCACACAGCCCCCCGACCGTGTCCGCGAGAGTCAATCAAGCCAAGTCTTTTCAAATGAAGCAGATCGTCGCGTAACGTGCGGTCAGCGACAGACGAATTGATTTGTGTGCGGATATTCGCAAACGAGGACTCTTTTCCGCCGGCGATTGCCTGAAGAATTCGGCGCTGCCGGTCCGAAAGATCGTGAGCGACGCGGAGAGGCGCCACATAGCCGCTAGGGAGGAAACGAACGCCTACTGCCCCGGCGACTTCCAGGAACTGAGGTTCGGGATGGCCTGCACGGAGGCATAATTCAACGATCTTCTGGGTGCCGCGTCCCCAGCGCTCAACCAATCCTCGCCGGTAAAAGACCTCCGCGATCAGCGGGTTTCGCGGACGGGACAGATGCTCCCGCTTCAGGTCCTCGACTTCGATGCCAGAGGGGAGACCACCGGAACTCCAAATCTCAAGGCGGTCATCGTAAATTGCCACACTGACGGCTCCTCCGGCTTGCGCGTAGTCCCGGTGGCAGAACGCATTGACCAGCGCTTCACGCAACGCGATAGGAGGGAAAAGAGGCTCATCCACGCGCTCGAACAATCCGGCCTCGACCCGACCAGCCACGGGTAGATGCCGGGTGAGAAACTGCATCGCCTCGGACAACAAACTAAACGCGTGCCCATGAAGTTGGCGCTGATCCAGGAACTCGTCCTTATCAACGCCACGGAATCTCGCCAGCCTCAATTGGCATTGAGGATAATGAGGCAGGAAATCGCGCCCGAAAACTACCACCGCCGCATTGACGAGAGCTCCGCGAAGCCGCAGTCCCAGTCGGTCCAGAACGTCAGTCAGATCGTCTGCCGACGTGTCGGCCGGCAACCGGCCGCTTGCGATCCCGGTTTGAATCGTCCGGCGAATCTCCGCGGTGTCCAGTGCGTCGATGGTCACTTCGGCAACCTCGTTCTCCCATCGGTGCCGCGAATGCGCGCGCTCGAGCAGGATTCTTTGATAGGTCTCCTGCGGCATGACCGAGGTGGTCGTCCCAACCCGCTGATATGGTCTCCCATCGTAGGTACACGGCAAGCTATCAGTTGTTGGGGTGGCACTCAAAACCAAAACCTCAAGGCCTTCCGTCCCCGCCGGTATCCGCTCAGTCTCAACTGGAATGGGAGGATCAAAGCGGCGCAGAACCTGAGCCAGATCCTGAAAAGTCTTATCCGCGATTGTTTGGCCAACAACGGAACCATCAGGCCGAACCCCGACCAGCACTTGTCCGCCGCGGCCATTCATGAAGGCGCAAAGGGTCTCGCCGGCCCGGGGAAACTGAGCCGAGCTCTGCTTGAATTCAAGCTGTTCGGATTCGCCTCGTCGAACGAGGTTCTGCAACTCCAGGCTTGTCACTTGAGAAAATTCTACTAGCCGTGGACAGAACGCCGAGTTCAGAGGCAGGCCCACGGTGTGCGACACTGGCAGCCGCTCGCTGCCCCGACTTGGAGCATTGCTGGACCGAAAAGTGTGACACGAACCACTAGGGAACTGGAATTGATGAGTAGCGCGATAAATTGAATCGAGCAGCAGCACAGCATCTTTTGACAGAAGCCAGGAATGGATTCATGATCCGCTGGTCAGCTGGCCTTGAGTTCGGATCCAGCGACGGTAGTCACAGGAGGAGAGATGCAGCACACGGCGGTGAAATGAGCCGAGCTGGAGGCCGGAATTCTAGCTGCCGTTTAGCTGCCAATAAGCGAAAAATGGGTGCTAAAAGAGCCGTTTTTGGGAACTTCGCCCAGCGGAAGTGCCCTGTTTTCACAACGACTTAGGCGTGGTCCGGAAAACTGCAAAACCTTTATGCGCCGGTTCGATCCCGGCCCGCGCCTCCAAACCCTCCATCCTCATAAAATGAATCAAGACGCCGATTCCTGTGTGTCCGCGGGTGTCATTCCGCATTTTCAAAACGAAGGTTGAGGCATGAACGGCATTGAGGCGGCGAGCCTGCGGCAGCAGTTCGCCAGTGACAATTATGCGGGGATCTGCCCTGAAGCGTGGCAGGGAATGGAAGCCGCAAATCGCGGTCATGTAACGTCGTACGGCGACGATCCCTGGACGGCCAAAGCGGCGGATGCGTTTCGCGAGCTTTTCGAATCGGATTGCGAAGTGTATTTCGTCTTCAATGGCACAGCGGCCAACTCGCTGGCGCTGGCTTCGCTCTGCCAGTCCTATCACAGCGTGATCTGCTGCGACCAGGCGCACGTGGAGACCGACGAGTGCGGCGCGCCGGAATTCTTTTCGAACGGATCGAAGCTGCTGGTGGCGGCGAGCGTGTCGGGCAAGTTAACGGCGGAATCGGTGCACGAGCTTGCCACCAAGCGCAACGACATCCATTATCCCAAGCCGCGCGTCGTGACCATAACGCAGGCCACCGAAACGGGGCGTGTTTACACATTGGCGGAGCTGGAGGCGATTGCCGAGTCGTGCCGTGCGCACAAGCTGTCACTGCATATGGATGGAGCGCGGTTCGCCAACGCGTGCGCCAGCCTCGGCGGTTCGCCGGCGGAGATGACATGGAAGCGCGGCGTCGACGTTCTGTGCTTTGGGGGAGCCAAGAACGGCATGGCCATCGGCGAGGCGGTCCTCTTCTTCGACCGCAAGCTGGCGACGGACTTTGATTACCGCTGCAAACAGGCAGGACAGCTTGCCTCGAAGATGCGCTTTCTTTCAGCGCCATGGGTGAACATGCTGGAGAGCGGCGCGTGGCTGCGCAACGCGGAACACGCGAACCGATGCGCGAGGCGATTCGCGGCGCAGATCCACGGAATTCCCGGAGTGACGATCTCGCAGCCGGTGGAAGCGAATGCGGTATTCGTCGAGGCCGCCGATGAGGTATTCGAGCAGCTTCGCGCGCGCGGATGGAATTTCTATACCTTCATCGGCGGCGCAGCGCGCTTCATGTTTGCCTGGGACAGCATTCCCGAGCGCATGGAAGCGCTGGTAAATGACGTGAAAGAGTGTGCGGCGGCGAAAGCGGTGTAACGCGGAGCGATTGCAAAGCGCAGCAATTCAGATCTTACGGATTTCGCTAACCGGGTCTCAAATGGGAGACGCGGGCGGCCAATGTTGGTGCTAGCGTTCGGGTTTTTCCCATTGGCCGGATACGGCCGAGCGGAAGATGGCATCAATCACGGCCATGTTGCCGATCGAGTCCTCAAGCGGCACGGGAACTTCGGTATTCTCGAAGACCGCCCTGGCAAAGGCATCGCCCTGCAGCGTGTATTGATCGCTGGCTGGGAAAGTCTCGGTGGCGATGCCGCTGAAGCTCAGATCGCCGGTTGAGTCAATGAACAGGCGGTTCGGCCGGTCGGGCGGAGCGTTGAAGGGAATCTCAATCTCGATGCGGCCGCGCGTACCGACGAAGTGGACGCGCTGATAGGCGATCACCTGGGTGCTGCAGGTGAAGATGGCGTGGCCGGAGGGAAACTCGAGAATCGCCGAGGCCAGCCGGTCGGTGCCCAGCTGCGGATCGCGCTCGAGAGTTGCGACGACGCGGGTGGGCTCAGCTCGGAAGCCTGTGCGCGCGGCCTGGATGCAGTAGCAACCGATGTCGTAAACGGCTCCGCCGCCGGTTTCGACGCGATTGCGAATATTGGCGGGGTCAGTGTTGAAGTAGCTGAAGAAGGCGGTGACGGCGCGCAAATCGCCGACTCGGCCTTCGTGGAGCAGTTCGCGCAGGCGCAGCCACTGATATGCGCTGCGAATCATAAAGGCTTCAGAGATTTTGACGCCAGTTCGGTCGCGTACGGCGAGCAGAGTTTTGGCTTCCGCCACGGTCATGCTCAGCGGCTTTTCACAAAGAACATGCTTGCCAGCTTCAGCGGCGCTGGAGCTGAGCGGAACGTGAAGCTGATTGGGCAACGGATTGTAGATTGCGTCGATGTTGGGATCGGCCAGAAGTTCCTCATATGATCCATAAGCCGTAGGAATGCCGAGCAGGCGCGCTGCTTCGCGCGCCCTGGCGATATTGCGCGAGGCAATGGCAGTGACGGTGGTGCGTTCTCCGCGCTGCATCGCGGGAATGACTTTTCTGAGACCGATGCGGGCGGTGCTGAGCACGCCGAAACGAAGCTTGTTGGGCATAGGTGCATGATAGCGCGGGGCAACAACGTGTTCGCGCGCTGCTTAACAAGACGGAGAACAGCCCTCAGCAGCTCAAGCGGCACTTATTTTGCGGTTGTCTTTGGCACGGCTGAGACCGTGGCCATTCAAGGCATCGCGTCCTTCAGCAATATCCGGCCTCATGTCCTTCTGAATCAGCGAACGATTCAGTGAATTTCCTCTCAATCGCCGGCGATCGCCATTTCGAGCGCGGCAGCGGCGTCCGGGGCGACGCGCAGCAGAGCTTTGTTCCTGGCTTCGATAAAGCCGGCAGTGACCGCCGTGTCGATAAATGTGAGCAGGCCGTTCCAGTAGCCGGCAGTGTTGATAAGGATGCACGGCTTCGCATGCAGGCCGATCTGCGCCCAGGTGACAGCTTCGAGCAGCTCGTCGAGTGTGCCATAGCCTCCGGGCAAGGTGAGGATCGCGTCGGCCAGCTGGTGAATGCGCGCCTTGCGCTGGTGCATGCCGGGAACGAGCTCAAGCGAAGTGAGACTCTTGTGCGCGATCTCGCGCCCTTGCAGCACGTCGGGCAACACGCCGATCACTTCCGCCCCGCCGGCGAGCGCCGCGTCGGCGACGGCGCCCATCAGGCCGCGGCACGCTCCGCCGTAGACCAGGCCAAGACCGGCTTGGGCGATGGCTGCGCCGAGAGCGGAGGCTTCGGCGCGAAACGCGGGATTGTGACCGTAGGCCGAGCCGCAAAAAACGGCGACGCGGCGGAGAGATTTTGTCGGGACCATGTTTTCAGGATAGCGGGTCGGCAGGTTAACAAGTCAGCCGGTCAGCTCGGCGGCGCGGTGTTTACGCACCGGCGGCAATTTCAGTCGCTTATCCGTAAGCCCTCAGTAATCCAAGTGAAAGACAATGTTTGCAAGATTTGGATTTGCCGCAAGAAGTGCTCAGGGGCGATGCGGGGTGGGACCGGCGTGGGCGCTGGCAACAGCAGACGGCTTGGCCTTGCGATAAACGTTGATGACGGCGAGGGACCAGAGGGGGACCAGGTCGAGGCCGGGAACGAGCTTGCCGATAAACGAGGGCGCGAACTCCCAATGCCATCCGACGAGCGCGGTGAGAATGGCGGCCACGCCGAGATCGAGGATGTCGTCGACGGGCGACTCGGCGCCGGCGACGAAGAGCGGGAAAACGATGAGCTGGAGAACATCGGCAAGGATGGCCAGGATCATGGCTGTGCGCAGGCGCGGACCGGGGGTGACGGTGACGGCATTGGGGGGCGCCTCGGCCTGGGGCACTGGGGTCATGCATACAGTATCGATCAAATGGAGTATTTCAGGGAAATGCCCTCGCTCATTCAATGCGCAAGGCCCGTGCCGGGTCAATGGATGCGGCTCGCCGCGCCGGAATCATGCCGGCAATGGCGGCCGCAAGCACCAGCACTCCGATGGCGATGGTCATCAGCGGCAAATTCACGCTGGTGATCTGGAAAAGCTGCGATTTCACAAAGCGCACGCAGGAGATGGCTACGGGAATTCCGATGGCGAGACCGGCGAAGGTTTGCAGCATGGCTCCGCGCATGACGGTTCCGATCACGCGGCTGCGGGCGGCTCCCAGCGCCATGCGGATGCCGATCTCAGGCGTGCGGCGGACTACGGTGTAAGCAGTGACGCCGTAAAGCCCAATGGCGGCGAGGAGCAAAGCCAGAAGACCGAAGAGAGAAGTGAGGCGGGCAATCAGTCGCTCTTCGGTGAACCGATCGTCAATCTGCTGCCGGAATGTCTCGAACTTGACGATGGTGAGGTTGGGATTGATGCCGGCGAGGGTGTCGCCGACGATTTTTTCAAATCCAGCAATGGGACGGGCGGTCTGGATGACGAGTGCACCGGCGTACATCGATTGATCTTTGTCGATGGGGAAATCCGGGTCGTTGAGGGTGCCGGCAGGTTGGGTGAGCGGCAGAAAGTACATGGCGTGGTTTTTCCAGTAGACGCTGGTGTAAGTCGTGTTTTCCACCACGCCGACAATCTCATGCGCTCCGTCCATTGCCGCTTTGCCGGGCCCGGAAAATCCAAAGCGATGGCCGATTGGGTTGCGATTGCCGAAGAACTGCTTGACGAACTCCTGGTTGACGACGGCGACGGGCGGCGCATTGAGCGTGTCCTGCAACGTGAAGCCGCGGCCCATGACGATGTGGGTGCCGACGGCGTCGAAGTACTCCGGCGTGGCTTTCACCCAGGATGCGCCTTTGTTCAGGTCCTGTTCGCCCTGAATCTTCACGCCGGATCCCCAATTGTTGTCTTCCATGGGCGTGTAGGTGGCCAGACCGACTTTGAGAACGCCGGGGATACCATGGAAGCGGTCGACGATGGTCTGATAGAGGGGCTCGACCTCAGTGGTTTTGTAGCCGGCGGCCTGCGGGTTGATGTGGGCGATGTAGCGGTTGGTTGTGTCGAGATTCATGTCGACGTTTTCGGCTTTGCTCAGGCTTTCGGCAAAGAGGCCCGCGGCAACCAGCAACACGAGAGAGAGCGCGGCTTGCAGGACAACCAGTGCGCGCTGCAGGAAGGATGCTCCGTGGGCAGTGGTGCGCGCGTTGGTGCGCAGGGCCTCGGCGGGCTGCGTGCGCGCGGCCATCAGGGCGGGGGCCAAGCCAAAGAGGATGCCGGTAACGAGCGAAAGCGCAAAGGCGAAGGCGATGACGAGCGGCGCCGGCGCGGCAGCGACCGGCATGTTGTGCTGATCGGGGAAGGCGAGCGCCAGCAGCGCTTGCGCTCCGAGATAGGAGACGGCGAGGCCGAGCAGGCCGCCCAGGCCGGAAAGAAGAATGCTTTCAGTGAGGAGCTGCCGCACAATGCGGCTGCGCTGCGCGCCGAGAGCTGAGCGAACGGAAAGTTCCGCGCGACGGCTCATGCCGCGCACCAGCAGAAGGTTGGCAATATTGGCACAGGCGACGAGAAGGACCAGCGCGGCGATCCATTCAAGCAGGCGCAGGTGGTCTTTGTAGTTGTCCTGGAGGTTCTGGATGCCTCCCCCGCCGGCAGTCAGCACCACATGAGTGCGGGGAAGAACTCTCTGGGCGCGGGGATCGGTAAAGGTTTTGAGCGGCGCAAACTGTTGCTTGAGCAGCGAGCTGGCCTTGGCCTGAAGAGCCGGAAGAGAAGTGCCCGGCTTGACGCGGCCAAGGATATAGGCCCACTGAATGTCGGGGTCGGTGAAGTACGGCGCGCCGATGATTGCATCCATGGCATACATGGGAAAGAAGTACTTGGGCGGATTGGTATCAATGCGGTCTCCGAAGAAACCCTTTGGCGCAACACCGATGATGGTGGCCGGCTTGGTGTTGACGTAAAACGTGCTACCCACCACAGTCGGGTCGCCGGCATAATCCTGCTGCCATGTGTCATAGCTCATCACGGCGGTAATGGGCGCGCCCTTCTGGTCGTCGGCATCGGCAAAAAGGCGGCCAGCGGCGGGAGAAAGACCAAAAACACGGAAATAGTTGCCGGAGACGAAGGTTCCCACAACCGATTTCGCTGATGTCTGGAGTCCGGCGCGGCGGACGGTGACAGGCCGCCAGGCGTAACCGGACTCCATCGCGGCCAGCTCTTCAAACTCCGGCAGGCTCTTTTTGAACATGAGATATGTGTCGGTAGAAAAGAGCGAGTAGTCCCCATTGTCGTTCCATCCGCCATTGACGCAGCAGTCGTCGGTATCGCCGATGCGGATGAGGGTCCTGGGATCGGCTACCGGCAGGTTATGGAGCAGGATGGCATTGACCAAGGTGAAGATGGCGGAGTTGGCGCCGATGCCGAGCGCGAGAGTGAGCAGCACGGTGACGGCGAAGCCCGGCGACTTGCGCAATTGGCGGAATGCAAAAGCGAGATCCTGCCTGAGAACTCTCATCACCCAGCCTCCGGGCACACTTCAACACGTCTACACTGGCAGCAAGTGAAGTGCCACAGAAACTCAACGCTAGCTAATTGAAACCAAAACAGTTTGGCGATTCAAGGCGGCAAGGATGTGTTCAAAACCGGGACAGGGTGTCCGGAGCCGGACATGCGTGCGCTGATGGAACGGGATTCCATGCACCGCAAATTTGGGCGCGGCACCCGCGTGGGGGTTTTGATTCGGCGCCAAATTAAGGAAGATACCGGGTCAATCTCGTTTCACAGCGCCGAAGAGACAACCCTTTCACGACGAGGGGAATCCCTAGGTGGAGCGGCGTAGAGCGGAAGTCCTTCAACGGATCTCCGGCGCCGCTTTTGTTTGAGGCTGGCAACAACGCCTGGCGTTACGAGGACTAGAAGAAGGAGAAAAACCATGCGTTCCCTGTGGAAGAATTTTGCAACGATTCTGCTTGCGGCGGCGATTGCTTCACCTGCGGTGATCAGCGGGTGCGCGGCGCGAGTGCGCGTTTACGATCCTTACTACCACGACTATCACGATTGGAATGGCGAGGTGGTGTATTACAACCAGTGGGAGCACGACACGCATCGCGATCACGTGGACTTTAACAAGCGCAGCAAAGCGGACCAAAAGGCGTACTGGGACTGGCGGCACAGCCAGGGGCAGCATTGAGCCGAAGATGTGGTTCGCTGAGGACCGAGCTTTCCCGGGTGCCGAGAACAGGCCCCGGGCCGCTCGATTAGGTGAGGGCCGGGCAGCAATGCCGAGAAGGGCAGGCCAGGGCTTTTCACGCGCGCGCCTTGTGTGTCATGCTTGCGTGCATGGGGAACAAAGACAAAGGCAGAAAAGAAGTGAAGAAGGCTCCCAAGCCGAAGCCGAAACCGGAACCTGGCCGCAAGCGCGAGATTTTCTCGCCGCCGCCTCCGCCGAAGTAGCAACAACCGCTTGGTGAGTTTTTCTTCGGCCGCGTCACGCTGCGCGGTGAGCGGCAGTTTGTCTGCGGACCCAAAAAATCAGTGGAGTTGAGGAAGAGCGTGCGGCACTGTGATTTCACCGGCTGCTGGAATGATGCCGAGAACTCTCGATGAAATGACTGGGGGGCCCCGACTTCTGCCGCCCGTGAGGCGGGGGCCTTGACTGAGAATGACAGTTGCCGAATCAGCAAGGAACAAAGGCCACCCCGCTTGGGATGGCCTTTGAGTTGAAGGAGCGGGGGCCGCTTTACGGCTGCGAAGCTACGCCCTGGGCGGGAGTATTACGCGCCTGGGCTTTTTCAGCGAGCACCCTGTGCGCATTATCCTCAAGAGCTTGTGCTTCAGGCATGTAGGTGAGCGCTTTCTGAACCATGGGATCCCACTCGGCCATGGTGCGCAGGCCCTCGAGCTGGCCGAATTGAATGGTGACGATGTCTTTCTTGATGCGCGCCTTGATCCAGTCGGAGACCCCGTCGATGTCAGCGTCAGTGAAATCGATGCCCTGGCCGGTCAGGTACTTCTTGAATTCGGCCATCACGGCATTATCGACCTGGAAGTTCTTGTCGACAGTGTGCGTAGCGACGTAGACGGGCGCAAAGTGGAAGAAGACGTCCTTATAGAGCAACTCGTCCTGGAAACGGTTGTTCTGCGGCGGAACGATTTTTTCGTCAGGCGTGATGCCGCCGCCGCCATAGACGGTGCGCCCGGAGTCAGTCAGCTTGACTTCGCGATTGCCGGAGTCGGCGCCCGAGCCGGAGCCCGCATGGTTGTAATAGTCGTATAGCGAAACGCCCTCATAGTTGCGCTGGATGAGGCGGCCTGACGGCGTGTAGTAGTGATAGGTCGTGAGCGCGAGGCCGGAGTTTTCGCTGAGATTGTAGACGGTCTGCACCAGACCTTTGCCAAAGGTGGTCTCGCCGACGATCAAAGCCCGGTCGTGATCCTGCAAGGCCCCGGAGACAATCTCGGCGGCGGAAGCGGTGCCGCGATCGACTAAGACAACAATGGGAAAAGTTTTGCCGCCGTTGCCGTGGGTAGCCACGTAATTCTGATCGGAGTAAGCACGGCCGCGCTGGCTCACGATGGTTTGTCCTTTGGCGAGCAGATGATCGCAGACATCGACCGCCTGGCTGAGAAGGCCGCCGGGATTCTCGCGCAGGTCGATGAGCAGGCCCTTGATGTTGCCGAAGCCGTCGATGGCGTCTTCCATCTCCTGGCCGGTCGTTTCCTGGAACTGCTTGAGGTGGATATAGCCGATGCCGGGCTTGATCTCGAATTTGATATCGATGGAGGGATTGGGAATCTCGTCGCGCACGAGATCGAAGACCAGCGGCTTGGGCTGGCCGTAGCGAATCATTGTGACCTGAACGTGCGTGCCCTTGGGCCCCTTGAGGGCTTTGGCTACCTGGTCGCTGGTCCAGCCATCGGCCGACTTGCCGTCAATTGCGCTGATCTGGTCGCCGGGATGGATACCGGCGCGGAAGGAAGGCGTGTCCTCGTAGGGAGTGAGGACGTACACCTTGTTGTTCTGCTGCTCGATCATCATTCCCACGCCGTAGTAACGGCCGCGTTGATCTTCGCGCAGGTGGGCATAGGCCTTAGGGTCGTAAAAGTGCGAGTGCGGGTCAAGGACCTGCAGCATTCCGGGGATCGCGCCGTCGTAGATGACGTCGTCGGCCTTGTCGGGGGTGATGGGCTCGGCATAGTTCTGCTCGACGATGGCGTACACGTCAGTAAAGGACCTGAGGCTGTCGCGGAGCTGGCTTTCGTCCTGGGAAGACTGGGCGCCGACGCGGCGCTCGAGCAGGGTGCCTGCAACTGCGCAGACGACAAAGAAAAACGCGATGGCGAAGATCGTGCGACGGGCACGCGGAGTCATGATCAGAACCGGACCTCCAGGCGGACTGGCCGCTCGAGCGCAACGGAAGCAGACTTCGCATCTCATGAAGGCGCTGGGCCTGGCCGACGGTCGGCTCAAGCCAAAAGAGCCTTGATAAAAATAGACCTTGCCTCTTTCCGGCAAGGCCGCTGAGATGGAAACCCGCTCACGCTGCAAGCGGAGCCCTCTCCACCTTCAGTATAGCACTCAGTTATTTGACGCGCCTCGAGGCGATCTGGTCACCGAGATGACCAAAGTCCGCGATGGAGGCGACCGGGAGATGGCGCCCGGTCCTGGTGATCGGGGCCCCGGGGCTTCCGGTTTTGGCCGCGGCTTCGCAGCATGCCACGCGAAGTTCGCTCCTCTGCTGCCAAGGGATTTACAATGACGTCTATCGGCAAGGCGGGATTTACGCCAGCCGGGCGCCGTTTCTATGAGATTGAACAACCCTTTTGCTTTCGCAGCGATCCTGTTCGGCAGTTTGCTGTTTGCCGGCAGCGGATTCGCGCAGAATGAGCCGAACTCGCCGGAAAGCCCCTATGGCGGGTCGACAGTCGAGGACATTATTGCCCGCGTCAACGACCAGATCATCACCAAGTCGGACTACGACCGCGCGCTGGCCGAGCTGGAGCAGGAAGGGCGGCAGCACCAGCAGACGATGCAGGAGATGGCGGCGGCGCGCAAAGACCTGCTGCGCAACCTCATCGATCAGCAACTCTGGCTCTCGAAAGGCAAGGAACTGGGGGTTACCGGCGATACCGAACTCGTGAAGCGGCTGGATGACATTCGCAAGCAGTACAACCTGGACTCGCTGGAAGACCTGGAAAAGGCTGCGAAGGAACAGGGAGTTTCGTTTGAGGATTTCAAGGCCAACATTCGCAACCAGATCATTACGCAGGAAGTGATGCGGCAGGAAGTGGGCGAGCACGTCCAGATCACGCCCGGCGAGGTGGCCCGGTACTACGAGCAGCACAAGCAGGATTACGTACAGCCAGAGAGCGAGCGGCTGAGCGAGATTCTGATCAGCGCGAACGCCGACGATGCGGCAAAGGTGGCGGCGGCAAAAGCGAAGGTCGACGATATTGAGACGCGGCTGCACGCGGGCGCCGACTTTGCGCAACTGGCACGCAGCTTCAGCGATGGGTCGACCGCTGCTGCGGGGGGTGAGATGGGGCAGTACCGGCGCGGCCAGTTGGGAAAGGTGATTGAAGACAAGACCTTCGATCTGCAATCAGGCCAGTACACCGAGCCGATTCTCACGCGGCAGGGTTACATCATCCTGAAGGTAGTGCAGCACACACAGGGGGGACCGCGGCCCTTGAAGGACGTAGAGCAACAGGTGGAGCAGGACTACTACATGAGCAAGATGGATCCGGCGATCCGCGACTACCTGAACAAAATGCGGGATGAGGCGTTCATCAAGATTGCGCCCGGCTATAGCGACAGCGGAGCGACATACGCCGAGCTGCACCAGAGCATCACGTTCAGTGCGTACACGCCGCCGGCGCCGAAGAAGAAGGCGAAGGTAGAGCGCACGCGGTTCCGCGAGAGCACGCGAACCTTCCGGCAAAAAGGCGGGGCGGCGGGTGAGCAGGCGGGCCCTGCAGCGGACCAGTCAGCAGCGCCGGCGCAGCAGTCGGCCAAGACAGGGAAGAATAAGACCAACAAGAACATCGAGCAGGCAACGGAAAAGCCGGGCAAGAGAGAGAAGATCCGCTACGGGCAGGCTCCGCGCGAAACGCTGCCGACGGCAGCCGCAAATTCATCCACGGAGAATGCCGGAGCGTTGCCGGAGACGGCATCGAACGTCGATCAGCCGGCAAACCCGCTGGAGCCAACGGCGCCGACGAAGAAAACGCGGTTCAGCGATCGCGCACGGGAACCGAAGACCAAGACGGGCGCTACGGCGGGTACGACAGAGGCAAATGCGCCGGACGCCGGCGAGGTTGCCGACCGCCAGATGCAGTCGGCTCCGCTGGGTGGCGACAGTCCGGCCACGAAGAAGAAAAAGAAAACGGCGACCGCGACGGGGGAAAAAACGCGTATGAGCCAGCAGGCGAAAAAGCCGGCGGACCAGACACAAAAGCCGGTGCAGCAACCGACGCCGATCCCACCGGTGGCGGGAGCCCCTGCGCCGTCTGATCATCCCGAAGCGCCGCAGTCGCAACCGCAACAACAACAGTAATCGCGCGTTCGCTGACTCGAGTGAGATGCTCTCGGGCCTGGGAGAACGATCCCGAGCCCCATGCTCATTCGGGCAGCAGTGCGAGTCTGACAAGGATCGGCGAAGGGCTGTTCAAGGCGTCTCCCGCGCTTTTCGCAGAAAACGCGAAAAGGGTAACGCGTGAAATCATCTAACCTGGCCGGTCCTTCGCAAAGACGAGAGAAGTCTTCACAGCTTGATAGCCGTCGCGGACGTAAAAGCGATGAGCGTCATGGCGCGTACTGCGCGAAGTGACGCGGATTATTTCCGCGCCGTGATCCCAGCCCCACTGTTCGGCGCGGCGGCAGAGTTGGCGGCCAATTCCCTTCCCGCGCTTGCCTTCTGCGACCACAAGGCCGCCAATGAAAGCGAACGGCGCCGACTGCAACCGGTGTTCGAGCGACACCTCAATCCAACCGACCACCTCGGTTCCCGTACAAGCCACAAATGCCGTTTGGCTTCGCGGATCAAAGGCGGCGATCCAATCGAGGATTTGCTGCGCAGTCCGCTGATAGCCCAGTTGTGCGACAAGCTCGCTGACCGCCGTCGCGTCGTCCGATTCGATTTGCCGGACGAGCAATTGAATTTCAGGCAATTGAGTTTCAGGATTTGAGGGATTCATGGCTCGTTCCCTTCCACCATCTTGGCACAGCGGTGCGGGGCGTCCTTGGATGCTCTCCTCGCATGCTGTATAGTTTCGGGCAGAATGAAAGACATTTATATTGCCGATCTCGTTGGGTTGGACGAAGGAAAGACCTTCGACAGCTTCTTTCTAGTTCTTGCCAGGCAGCAGAGGACCACAAAGCAAAACAAGCCCTATCTGAACCTGACGCTCGGCGATAAGACCGGGCAGATCGAAGGCCGTGTGTGGGAGCCTGGAGACCCGCGCATTGCCAAGGAGTTCGAACGCGGTGACATTGTGAAAGTGCGCGGCAGCGTGACGCGTTTCGACGACCGGTGCCAGATCAAGGTGGATCAGTTGCGCAAGGCGGCCGACGGCGAGGCCGACACAATGGATATGCTGCCTGCGACGACGCGCGATGTTGCCGAGTTGTGGAAGCAGCTTGAGGCGGCAGTTGAGAGCGTGGCCAACCCGGACTTGAGGCGGCTGCTGGATGCGCTCTTCGGGGATGCGGAACTGGCCAAGGCGTACAGTGAAGCGCCGGCCGCGCGAGGCTTGCACCATGCATGGCTGGGCGGGTTGCTGGAGCACGTGGTGAGCCTGCTGGGACTGGCCGATCGCGTGGCGGCGCACTATCCGCTGCTGGATCGCGATCTGCTGATCGCAGGCGTGATTCTGCACGATATCGGCAAGGTGCGGGAGCTCGAGTGGGAGACGGGATTCGATTACACGGTGGAGGGCATCCTGCTGGGGCACATTCAAATGGGCGTTGACCTGGCAGAGAAGACGATCGCCGGTTTGCCGGGATTTCCCGACCGGTTGCGCACCCTGGTGCTGCACATGATTCTGTCGCACCACGGCAAACTGGAGTTCGGTTCTCCGAAGCTGCCCATGATTCCCGAGGCTCTGGTGCTGAATTTCCTCGACGACTTGGACGCCAAAATGCAGGCGATGGCAAGTGAATTTGAGCGGTCGGCGCGGGAGGGCCGCTCGCCGGACGAGCTGACGGGCAAGGTGTGGGCGCTGGATCAGCGGCAGTTGCTGAACACGAAGGCGTGGCTGAAAGGCGGGGAATAGCGAGCGGGAATGGTCACGGGGCCCAGCGGTAGAACCGGCCGAGAAGAGTTTGGATGAACCAGGAGACCACAATTGAGGAATTCCAGGGTGTTCTGATCTGGAGTATGCGGCTGAGGGGCCACCGCTCGGCAGTGTCTCTGCGGTATTGGAGATGATCGGCGCTGCGCGCAGCCAGCAAGCTGAATGGGTGGCTATTCAGGTCGAACGGCTGGATGCGCTGGGGCGACTTGCACACCGATCGTCATCTGCGCCAGTTTGGAGTTTAGGGAACGCGCGCGGACGGGGACGTCCGCGCGACAGCCGGTCTGGATACTGGCGCTACACAAAGCTTACGCAACGAACCAATCCCACTGCTCTTTTGTGAGCGGGACGACGGAGAGGCGTCCGATGGTGAGAAGCGGTGACGCTTTAAAGATGTTTGTGGCTTTGATGGCCTCGAGGGCCTTGGGATGCTTGAGGCGCTTGCCCGCCTTGACGCGCACGATGGGAACCTTGGGATCGGCGGCGTCAACGCTGACGACGGTGCCAGTGCCCACGGCGGTTCGCTGGTCACCGGTGTGGTAGAAGATCCACTTCGTTCCCGGTTTCATTTCGCGCAGATTTTTGACGGCAGCGGGAGCCGTCACGCCGTCCCAAACGGTTTCACCGTCGCGGACGAGATTGTCGAAGGAGTAGACGCCGGGTTCGGATTTGAAGAGATAGTAGGGCATGGGTCGTTGCTCGTGGTTCGTGAGTCGTGGCTCGTGGCTCGTGGTTCGTTAGCTGGTGACAGGGGTTCCGTTGTCAGCCATCAATCTTACGTGAGCGGCGTTGGCGGGCGAAAACCGCTTGGCCACGCGATCTCCGACTGGCGAAGCGGCACGGCCAACAGTGCGTAGTAGTTGTCAGTGAGCAAGCCCTCGTAGCCCTTGGCGGTTCCGTCCCAGCGGCGCCAGTCGTTCGAGTTGCCTTTGGCATCGCGGCCTTCAAAGCCGCAGCGGTCATATTCGGTGAGCATGGGAAAGAGGATCTGGTCGGCTTCGTCCCTGCGGCCCAGATCATAGAGCGCTGCCAGCGTGAAGAAGGCAAAAGAACCCGTGGCTCCTCCGTTCTCGTAATTCTGGAAGCCGTCGGAATTGTCGGGCAGAATGCCGCCGCCGTAGCGGGCATCCTCGGTCTTGTGCACATAGTCCTTGAGCGGAACGGTCACGAGGTTGCCGGGCAGACCCATATTGAATTTGTCGTAGCCGACCTGCTTCATCTTGGCGAGCAACTTGTCCATGATGGCGTTGGCCTGCGGCTTCTCGACGAGGCCATAATGGATGGCGATACCGTTGACCCAGAGGAAGAAATAGTCGTGCAGCTGGCCGTCGGCACTGCGCCAGCCGCCGAGCACGCCGGTCTGGGGATTGAAAAAGCGATCGGAGTAGGTGCGGCGCAACTTCTCAGCAGCCGCATGGTAGCGTGCGATATCGGCGCTCTTACCGAGCTTGCCGGCCATCATGGCCATGTTGCCGTAGGCGCGGAAAGCAAGCGCGTTGGCGTAGGCATCTTCATATCCGAAGCCGATGGTATCCCACCAGTTCGACGGCCTGAACTGCGGCGGGCCGTCGGGCCAGCTACCTGAGTTGCCGCTGAATCCGTATTTGATGAGGCCATTGCCGGTGGTATCGGTAGCCAGCATCGATTCTGCCCAGCCGCGGATTCCGTCGTAATTTGCGGCGAGCCAGGCATCACTATAGCCCGCACGCGCGCAGTCGGCGGCGGCGATCAAGAGGGATGGGTAGGTATCGGAGGCCGCAGTAAGGGAGAAGTTATGCACGCCGGGCAGGCCATATGCCTCACCGCCTGCCAGCACACGTCCCAGTGTCTGCTTCACGAGGTCGAAAACGGTCAAGCCGGGTGCGAGCGACGGAGTCAGAGAGGCGATATCGGCGTACTCGTAATAGCAGAACGCGCAGGTGTCGCTGGCGGTGTTGTTGGCCAGCGACTGCGACTCAGGATTGATTTGCAGGGTGTTGAGCCAGTTGCGCCGAAACGCGTCGAAGCGCGGATCGCCATCGATGCCGGGCAGGTTGGGATAGATCGCCGTCACGTCGAATGTGTAACTGATGCGGGGGTGGGCTTGGCTGGCACCGGGCAATGAGAGTGTTGCCGTTTGGCGGGAGAGGTCGGAGGTGTATGTGAGGCCGACGCCGCCAACGCTCGCGGTGAGACGCATAGAGCCCTGACCGGGAAAGTGCAGCAGCGCCGGCGTCGCCAGCAGGCCATCGCTCTGGAAGAGGCCGAGCACGGTAGTGTGAACCTGATTCAAATCGAATTGAAAGATCAGCGGAACGGGTTCGGCTGAGGGCGACCACTGCGCGCTGGCGACGACTTTTTTCCCGGTGATCTCGAACGTCCAGGGAGTCAGACTGTTATCGCCATTCCATTTGGGGCGATACGCAATGCGAAGGCCGTCGCCGCCTCTCAAGATTGACGCCTTGAAACCGGCGCCTCGCCAGCTCTTCTGGTCAATGGAGTTCGCGCCTCGCCGGTTCTTGCCCAACCCGTCGATGCTGAGGCTCAGGAACTCAGGAGCGACGGGAGAGAGTTCCAAATCCAGACTGGGCGAGGAGAAATGAAGCGTGTTGCCGGCATTGGCCGCGAGTTGGGCGAACGCTGGATGTGTGGAGATCAACGCAACAGCACCGGTTGCGCCCGCGGACTTGAGAAAGTTTCTGCGGTGGAACATCGGAGGTAATTATAGAAGGCGGCAGAGATCAGAGAACAGAGAGCAGAGATTCGAGTCAGTGCGCACAGGCTCTTTCTGCAGCCTATTCCCTATTCCCTGCCCTTTTTGCGGATCTCGATGTTGAGGCGCTTGATTTTCTGGTTGAGGGTGGAGAGGGGGATGCGGAACTGCTCGGCGGCGTCGGTCTGGTTCCAGTTACAGCGCTCGAGCTTCTCAATGATGATGCGGCGCTCGATGACTTCGAGGATGTCGAAGAGGGAGGAATTGGGGTTGTGTTCGAGAAGCGCGTCCTGGAAGCTGCGGCCTGTAATGTGTCCGGGAAGCAGCTCGGCGCCGATGATGGGGCCCGAGGAGAGGACGACGCCGCGCTCGATTGCGTTCTCGAGCTCGCGCACGTTGCCGGGCCAATCGTAGTCGATGAGTGCGCGCATGGCGTCGGCTGAGAGTTTGCGCGGTGCGAGGTTGTTCTCGCTGGCATAAAAATCAAGGAAGTGCTGGGCGAGCAGTGGAATGTCTTCGCGGCGGCTGCGCAGTGGCGGCAGATCGACGGTGATCACGTTGAGCCGGTAGAAGAGGTCTTCGCGGAAGCGGCTGTCGCGCACGGCCTGGCGGAGGTCGACGTTGGTGGCGGCGAGGATGCGCACATCGACCTGAATCTCCTGGATGCCGCCGAGATGCATGAAGCGCTTGTCCTGCAGCACGCGCAAGATTTTGGCTTGTGTGTCGAGGCCCATGGTGGCAATCTCGTCGAGGAAGAGCGTGCCGCCGTTGGCGACTTCAAAGAGGCCTTTTTTTGAGGCGACGGCCGACGTGAATGCCCCCTTGACGTGACCGAAGAGCGTAGACTCGAGCAGCTCCGAGGGCATGGCCCCGGTGTTGATGGGCACAAAAGGCTTGTCGCGCCGCGGCGAATTGGCGTGGATGGCCTTGGCGATGATCTCCTTACCGGTGCCGCTTTCGCCCTGAATCAGCACCGTGGAGCGACTGGGCGCGACCTGTGCAACCAGATCGAAGACCCTCAGCATGGAATCGCTCTTGCCCACGATGTTGGAGAAGTTATAGCGCTGTTTGAGGGTGCGCTTGAGCTGAAGATTCTCTTCTTCGACGCGGCGGCGGGCGACGGCGGAACGGATGTCGGCGAGAAGTTTTTCGTTGTCCCAGGGCTTCTGGACGAAGTTTTCAGCTCCGGCGCGAATCGCCTCGACGACATTCTCAACCGTGCCATAAGCGGTGATCATGATAACCGGCACGTCGGGCTGGCGCTCGCGGAATTGCGGCAGCAGCTCGAGGCCGCTCTGGCCAGGCAGAGCGAGATCGAGAAGAACCAGATCGAAGGTGGTGGATTCGAGCTGGCGCAGACCTTCTTCGCCGTCGGCTGCAGTCTTGACGGTGTAATTCTCGAGCGAGAGCAACACTTCGAGCGATTCGCGAATGCCGGCTTCGTCGTCGACCACAAGGATGGAGGCCGGGATGGAGTTGCCGTTGACTGGGGACTCGGGTGCGGGTGAACTGAGGGGCAGGTCGTCCGCGGTCATAGGCTCAGGCATGGACAGAATTCCTTATCAAGGGAAACTCGAGGTGGAACGTTGTGCCGGAGCCGATGGCGCTTTCGACATGAATTTTACCGGCGTGCTCCTGAATGATGCCGTACGAGACGGAGAGGCCAAGACCGGTGCCGCGCTTGTCGCCAGGCTTGGTCTTGGTGGTGAAGAAAGGATCGTAGATGCGCTTGAGATGCTCGGGCGCGATGCCGGAGCCGGAGTCGGAGACGAGGGCTTCGACATGGCCATTGACCAGCGTGGCCACGCGCAGACGGCCTCCACCGGGCATGGATTCCTTGGCATTCAACAAGAGATTGAGAAAGACCTGCTGCAGCTTACCCGGATTACCGTGAATGGGGGGCAGTTCGCCGGCCAAGTCGAGATCGACGAGAATCTGCGCAGTTTTGAATTGGTGCTCGAGCAGGGAGAGCGTGTCGCGGATGACCTGGTTGAGATCGGTGGAACGGAATTCGGTGGTTGACGTGCGCGAGAAGTTGAGCAGGCCGTTGGCGATTTCGGCAGCGCGGAAACTTTGCTGGATGATTTTGTCAAGGACGGGCCCCAGTCGCTCATTTCCGCGGGCATCCGCGCGCAACTGCTTGGAAAGCATTTGCGCGTAGGACGAGATGACGGCCAGCGGCGTGTTGATTTCGTGGGCGACGCCGGCAGCGAGCAAGCCGATGGAGCTGAGTTTGTCGGCCTGGGCGAGCTGCGATTCGAGAGTGACGCGCTCCGAGATGTCGTCGACGAGGATGATGCGCCCCACGGGAACAAAGTCGCGCGAGAGCAGAGGCGCGATGGCGATGTTGGCAGTGCGCAACTCGCCGGCGCGCGTGGTGAGCCGGAACTTGTAGAGGTGGTGCACCCCCTGCTCGCTGCGCAATCCTTCCATGGCCTCGATGAATTCCAAAGGAAACACGGCACGAAGCGGCTGGCCGATGGCCTCGGCGCGGCTGAACGCGTACATCGCCTCCATTTGCGCGTTCCAGCTCTCGATGCGATCGTCGAGATCGACGGCAAAAATCCCCACGTTGATGGATTCGACGATGTTTTCGTTGAATTCCTTGAGGCGCTCGAACTCAGTGATTTTTTCCTCGAGACGCGCGTAGAGGCTGGCGTTTTGCAGAGCGATACCGATGTAACTGGCGAGGGACTCGAGAAGCTCGACATCTTCGCTGGAAAGGAAGTCACCGCCCAAGGTGCGGCCAAGGCCGATGACGGCGATGGTGCGGCTTTGTCCGGACTCATTTGCGGATCCATTTTGCCTTGAGTCGACGGGCTGAGACTGCGCAACGCGGCAGGGCAAGTAATAGTTCAGGTCGAGGATGGCGGCGGCGCGCTGCTGTTGCGGCGGAAGGTGCAGCGCCTGCTGCGCGTTCTCGAGGAAGATATGGCCATGATCGAGGGCGCGATCGAAGTCGAGGAAGCCGAGGTCGAGGCGTTCGGCGCCATGGGAATTTTGGACGACCTCTTCAGATAAGCCATGGGCGGCGGCCAGACGGAGGCGGCCCGATTCGTCGGCCAGAAAAACGGCGACGCGGGCAACCAGCAGCGTGCGCGGCAGGCGCTCGACAATCGACTCGAGCAGAGCCTGCAAATCAGTTTCAGAGCTCAGGCCGCGGCCGAACTCGACCAGAGCGCGGCGGTAGTCGTAACGATGACGGTCGAAGGCACGATCAACCCAGCCCTGGATGCGGCGCTTGAGGGGATCGAATACGGCGGCCGTGATAACAATGGCGAGCACCAGGCCCCATTCGCGGACGGTTTCAGGCAGGCGCTGATGAACGAGATCGGCGACCAGCGCAACGGTTCCCAGGTAGCCAGCGACGATCAGCCCAGTAGCGAGTGTGTAAGCCACTCCGCGCTTGAAGATCAGGTCGGTATCCATCAGCCGGTAGCGGACGATGGCCCAGCTGAAGGTGAGGGGCAAAAAGACCAGCGAGAGCCCGGCAATGTCTTCAACGAGGTTGACGCGGAGGTCAAAGAGATAAAGAACGGCGTAAACAGTGAACGGCACCACGGCGAGCAAAGTGCCGCGCGTGACCCACTTCAGCTGCTGGCGCAAAAGCGGCGTGTGGGCCCGGTTGTAGCTGACGAGAAAGAGAACAGCGGCGCCCACGTAGAACACCGCATCGTAGCCGGTAGCGATCTGATTGAGCCGGTCGAGGAGAACCTTGGTGGCTTCGCGCGTGGCAATGGACCAGATCCAGAGAGCCAACAATCCGGCGCCGGGAGCGTAGAGGACGGGTGTGAGCCAGCGGCGGCGATTCTTCAGCCGCTCTTCAGGGAAACTGAGCGCGAAGTGGAGGAAGAGAGCAGGTTGCAACGCTTCGGCAACGACGTTGGTCCAGAAGACGGTCCAGTCGAGGGTGTCGAGGGCGCTGGTGTACTTCAAGGCGTACAACGCGAAAGAAACAAGGCAAAAGAGATAAAAATGGGTGGCGCGGGGCGCACCCCAGCGGCGGAAAAGAACGTAAAAGCCGATGACGAGATAAATAAGACCGATGATGCGGAGGCCCAGCTCCAAGCTGCGGTCGGCAGGAACGGGAACAACCCGAACCGGCGTCTCCAACGGAATGCCGTCGCGAGTGATGGTGTAAAAGATCTGGACGTAAGCGCCATTACCGAGGGCCCGCTCGAGATCCGAGACATGCGTCACGGACCTCACGGGCGCAGTTGGAGACTCACTGACGCCGGTGAGCAAATCGCCGGGCTGGATATAGGCATGCTGACCGGGAGAATCCGGCTGAACTTTGACGGCCTGCAGACCCCCTGGAGCCTCGGTCCACCAGACGCCATCATCCGGCTGCTGGAACTGGCGATCCTGAAGAACATTGAAGACGGCGAGGACGAACAGGGCCGCCGTGGCTAAAGCCAGCAACGTTGCCTGCACGCGGTTGAGGAGGCTCGTCTCCATGGGAGGACTTTTCTGCGCTCAACTTAGGATAAGCACGTCTGATGCCACCCGGAGGGGAAGCGGTGGCAACCCCGCGATCTTACGCCAATCAACTGAGAATACGCATGATATTGACTGCAAGTTCCTGCGAACCGTCAACCGAGATACAAGGAAAAACGCGCAATAAATGCAGAATATGAGAGGGGCAGTCCAGAGAAATGGAGGTATATATGAAAAACTGTATATTTCGGGATTGGTCGTATTATCTGTGGTTTGCGCAGGCGAGCGGTCCAAGGGTGTTGGGAAGCAGAGCAACTCCGCACCAGAATGCAACAATCGTGGTGCAGATGAAATTGGAGCCGTGACCGGACGCCGGACGCACTAGCGCTGGCCGTAGGTTGCCTTTGGGCCATGTTTGCGAAGGTAGTGGTGCTCTGAGACGTGATTGGGGATTCCCGTTACTGGCGCCCCGAGCAGGAAACTTCGAAAAGCGAGACGCGCAATGTACTCGAGGACGTCAGCGTGCTCAACGGCCTCAGCGGGCGACTTGCCCCAGGCAAACGGCGCGTGGCCGGCGACGAGAACGCCGGGGATGGCGATGGGGTCGAGATTCTGCCGACGAAACAGGCGCACGATGACAGCGCCGGTATTGCGCACGTAGTCTTCGGAAACCTCCTCGGCGGTGAGCGCCTCGGTGACGGGCACAGGACCGTGGAAGTAGTCAGCGTGGGTGGTGCCGAGGCAAGGGATGGGACGGCAAGCCTGGGCCCAGGAGGTGGCGAACTCGGAATGCGTGTGGACGATGCCGCCGATCTGCGGGAATTCGCGGTAAAGGAGGGTATGGGTATCGAGATCGCTCGAAGGTCGCAGGGAACCTTCAACGATGTTGCCGTCGAGATCGGTCACCACGAGGTCGGCCGGGGTTAAGGCGGCGTAGTCGACGCCGCTGGGCTTAATGACGACGAGTGGACCCCGGCCGGAACGGGAGGCATCTGACCTGTCGATACCGCTGGCGTTGCCAAAGGTGTGGGGCGCAAGTCCGCGGTGTGCGATCTCCTGATTGGCATGGAGGACCTGTTCGCGGAGAGAGGCAAGGAGCATGGTGATCCCGGTGGTTTCGCGCTTAGGAAAGCGTTTACGTGAAACAGTTTATCAGCGCACGCGCCGGCAAAGCGAACGGCTTCGGCGCCTGGTTCGTTCGCGCTTTGGATCGACCATCCGTTCCCGCGGGTGACGACGGCGCCGAGAAAATACGAGTCCCTTGGGTCGGTCGCCCGACGGAGATTACGAATCCTGAAATCCAGTGATTGCGATATCATTGCTCGAATTCAGATTCTTCTTTGTGGAAATGGAGTCGTGCCGGGATGAGACGCGGGAACCTCGTCGGTGGCTGGATTGCGTGTGTTGGGGTTGGGTTGGCAGCGCTCACAGGTTGTGGAGGGGGCTCGTCAAGCGGCGGCGGGGGCGGCGGGCAGCAGGCTTCGATCTCCAGCTTCACGGCAAGTCCGACGACGATCGGAGCGGGGCAGAGTGCGACTCTGACAGGAGTCTTCTCGAACGGGACGGGAGTCATCACTCCGGGAAGCCTCAGCGTGACCAGCGGCGTGGGCGTGAGCGTGAGCCCGGCGTCGACAACCGACTACACGCTGACGGTGACCGGCACGAGCGGAGGCCCGGCCACGCAAACAACGTTATTGACTGTCGTTCCGGCTCCCACCATCACAAGCTTTACGGCAAGCCCGATGACGATCGGCGCCGGACAGAGTGCCATTCTGACCGCCGTATTCGCCGGTGGGACTGGCGTGATTACAGCACCCGGGAACTTCAGCAGCTCTGTCACCAGCGGAGTCGGCTTGATGGTAAGTCCGACGGCGACCACGCAGTATACGCTGACCGTGACGCCGACCGCAGGAGCGGCGATTACGCAAATGGCGATGGTGACGGTGGTTCCGGCGCCATCCATTACCAGCTTTACCGCTGTTCCGGGGACCATCGGTTCCGGAGGGAGTTCAACGCTGACCGCGATGTTCAGTGGCGGGACAGGTGTGATCACGCCGGGGAACATCACGGCGACGAGTGGCGTGGGTGTGAGCGTGAGCCCGACAGCGACGACGACCTACACGCTGACGGTAACGCCAAGCGTGGGAGCAGCAATCACCGCGATGGCAACGGTGACGTTGACGCCAGTGATCACCAGCTTTACCGCCAATCCAACGCAAATTGAGGATGGATCGACGACGGAATTGACGGCGGTCTTCTCGGGCGGGACGGGAGTAGTCACGCCGGGCAATGTCACCATGACGAGCGGCGTGGGAGTCACCTTTGCTCCGACGCAAACGACCACGTATACGCTGACGGTAACGCCCGCGAGCGGAGCCCCCATCACGCAGATGGCAACCGTAACCGTGAGCCCGGCGCCGGTGATCACCAGCTTCACAGCCAATCCGACGACGGTTATGGCGGGATCGAGTTCGACGCTGACCGGAGTCTTCAGTGGCGGGACGGGCGTGATCACGCCGGGCAACATCACGGCGACGAGCGGCACTGGGGTGAGCGTAACTCCGTCCACGACGACCACCTATACGCTGACCGTGACGCCTGCACTCGGATCGGCCATCATGCAAACAGCAATGGTGACCGTATCGGGGACTACGGTGACCGTGAACCAGACCAAGACAAGCGTCCCGGTGACCGACCAGCTTCTGGGAATGAATATGGCGGTGTGGTACGACTTCACCGACGGTGGTTCATATACCGCCGGCAGCTCGCCGATTGTGAGCGCATTTCAGGGAGCGGGAATTGCGGCGCTGCGCTGGCCGGGTGGCTCGACCTCAGACGATTATCACTGGAATGGCAGCGCAGCGAATCCGGCGAACGGCGTGGCCCCAGTGCCTTCAACGTGCGAGGGAGCGTACCAGAACTCAAATACCAACTACCTGAATTTCATGAAGGTCCTCGAATTCGCAAGTTCCGCGCCTTCAGGTGGCTACGACGTTGCGCTGACGGCCGACTACGGCACCAACGAGGCCTGCACCGGCGGGGGCGATCCGAACGAGCCTGCGAACTGGGTGAAGTACGCTCTGGCCAACGGCGGAACGGTGAGCCATGTAACGGTAGGCAACGAGGAGTACGGAAGCTGGGAAGAGGACCTGCACAGCTCGCCGCACAACCCGACCACGTATGCGAGTGCCGTCAGCGGCGCGAGCGGCTATTACACGTTGATCAAGGCGCAGAGCCCCAACACGCTGGTCGGCGTCGTCGTGGACGCCAACAGCAACTGCTGCGCAGCGGGATGGGACAGCACGGTTCTCTCCAATGCCAAAGGCTATTACGACTTTGTGGAATATCACTATTACCCGCAGAACCCCGGGGGCGAGAGCGACGCGTTCCTGGTAGACCAGGCGGCGCCGGAGTTCACCACGAATATCAACACCATCAAAAGCGAACTGGCCACAGCCGGCGAGGCGAGCACGCCGATTTATGTGGGCGAGATGGGCTCGGTATCGAGCAATCCCGGCATCCAGAGCTGGTCGATTACCCAGGGCTTGTATGCCGGCCAGATGCTGGGCGAGATGATGAACGACGGCATCTCGCGCGCGACCTGGTGGATCGGATTCGGCAATTGCAACGGCGATGAAGGGGCTCCGTGGGATGGGAATAGCAGCGTGACGAGCAGCACGCTCTATGGCTGGCAGGATTTTGGCGCCTATAACATCTTCTCCGATGGCTCAGGCGATACGGGCGGAGGCAACAACTCGCCATGCTCTTACGGGGGAAACGGCAACACCATCGGCACCGAGTCGCCCACAGCTGTTGCGTTCCAGTTGTTCAGCAATGTGGCGGTGAGTGGAGAGAGTGTTCTGACCGCAACCGTGGCCGGAGATACGACCGACGTTCGCGCTTATGCGGCCAGCCACTCGGGCGGCACCGCGCTGGTGCTGTTCAATCTGAACGAGACGACGGCGCAGACGGTGAATGTGACGCTCTCGACAGAGGCCAGCTCACCGGGCGTAACGGAGTACACGTACGACAAAGAGATGTACGACTACACCAACACGAACTGTGCGTTGGATCCCACCTGCACGGTCGATCCGAACCACTCCTACGCAAGTGTCGACTGGGTAGGTCCAACCACCACCAGCTTCGGTGCGCAGCCACTTCCGATGACAGTGACGCTCGCTCCATGGAGCATGAATGTGCTGATCATCCAGTAGCGAGCGGAGGGCCAAGCTGGGTGGGAGTAGACTCACGAAATGGTGTTCACCAGGCGGCTGCGCGAGGGCGTGCGAAGCGGCGAGATCACGTGCAGCGTGCGGATCTGGAAATCGCCGCATGTGAAGGCAGGCGGGCGCTACCGGATGGAAGAAGGCGCGATTGAAGTCGATTCGATCGAGCCGATCGGATTTCTGGACATTACGCCGGAACTGGCGCGCGCATCGGGATTTCTGGGCGTTCTGGACCTGCTAAAAGTAGCCAAGCACGGGCGCGGCGACAAGATTTATCTGGTGCGCTTCCACTGTGTGCCGCCTGGGGCGGGCCATGGGCCGGCAGAGGCTAGCCGCGCAGCCAAAAATGCTTCGGGACGACGGCGTTCATCTCGGAGAACTCGGCGTCAGTGAGCCGGAAGGCCGCGGCGCTCACGTTTTCCTCGAGGTGCTTGACGTTGCCTGTTCCCGGGATGGGCAGCACGATGGGTGAGCGCCGCAAAAGCCAAGCCAGCGAGACGACGGCGGTTGAAACATTGCGCGCGTTGGCGATTTGCTCCACCACTTCGTTGGCCTTGCGGCCCTGCGCCATGGGTCCCCACGGCAGAAAGACAATGTTCTTCGCCTCACAATAGTCGAGCACAAAATCCCACTCGCGATCGCTGAAGCTGTAGCGGTTCTGCACGCAGACGATGGGCACGATTTTCTCGGCACGTTGAATGTGCTCAAGCGTGACGTTGGAGAGCGCAACGTGGCGAATCTTGTCGTGCTCTTTGAGCCGCGCGAGGGTTTCGACTGAGGCCTCATAGGAGACGGCCGGGTCGGGGATGTGCAGTTGGTAGACGTCGATGCGCTCGAGGCGCAGGCGCTTGAGGCTGCCCTCGATGGCCTGCTGGATGTGGCCGGGGCTGGCGTCGTGCTGCCAGACTCCGGGACCGTGGCGCGTCCAGCCAGCCTTGGTGGCGATGACGAGGCCCGCGGGATACGGATAGAGCGCCTCAGCGATCAGCTCTTCTGAGACATCGGGACCGTAAGAATCGGCGGTGTCAATGAAGTTGACGCCGAGTTCGATGGCGCGGCGCAGGGTAGCGATGGCGCCGGCACGATCTTCGGGAGGGCCCCAGATGCCTTTTCCAGTAATGCGCATCGCGCCGAAGCCCATGCGATTGACGGTGAGGTCGCCACCGATGGTGATGGCTCCGGATTGGGCGGCGGGGCGTTGGCCGACTGCTACTGGCATTGTTTTCAGCTCCTCAGCTTTCAGCCTTCAGCGATCAGCTTTCAGCCCCCGCTTTGGGAAACCGGGATTCTCGGGTAGCGATTCCCGAAAACCGAGCGCTGAATGCTGACGGCCCGTTTCTAAACCGTCACTTCCCAGCCGGGCTCGTAGGAGCGCGCCCAGTGTTTCATCGCCTCGGGGTCGTCGAGGACGTGCGCGGTCCTGGTGTCGAGGAGAAGCAGGCGATTCACAAACCAGGCGATGTTCGAGAGAAGCAGCATGGTGACGGTGACATTGGCAACCGGAATGGGCGAGTGCAGTTCTTCCCGCCCATGGATTGCGGCAATGAAGTTGGCGAAGTGCGCGTCGGTCATCGAGTCCGCGCCAATCAGGTCGTTGGTGGTTGTCTCTTTGCCGGTGCGGAACGTGTCAATCTGCTTGCCTTTCCAGTCGTAGACATCGTAGCCGTCGCGGTCGATGACGACAGAACCCTTCGTGCCCATAATCACCGAGCCACGATCGCGATCGTAGAGGCGCATGCCCTGGCGGCTGCGGCCTTCCCAGGAGATCAGCTTGTCAGGGTATTCAAAGTTAGTCACAAGCGTGTCGTAGAACTGCCAGTCGTCCTTGAAGTTGTAGTTGCCGCCGGATGCGGTGACGGCTTGTGGGATCTCTGCGCCGAGGGCCCAGCGGCAGACATCGACCTCGTGCGTGCCGTTGTTGAGCGTTTCGCCGGTCCCATAGCGGCGCAGCCAGTGCCAATTGTAGGGGTGGATTTTGTCACGGTATGGGCTGCGCGGCGCAGGCCCCTGCCAAAGGTCCCAGTTGAGTTCCGGCGGTGGAGAAGAGGGCTCGCCATAGTGCGTGGCGCCTCGCGTATTCGCGTACCATGCTTTGGCCATGTAGGTGTCGCCGATGTAACCCGAGTGAATCTTGTCGATCATTTTGATGGTGTACTCGGAAGAGCGTTGCTGATCGCCTACCTGCACCAGCTTGCGGAATTTCTTTTGCGCGGCGACGATCAGTTCGCCTTCGCGGGGATTCTGGCTGGAGGGTTTTTCGACATAAACGTGCTTGCCGGCTTTGAGACCGAGAACCGCCATGGGCGTGTGCCAGTGATCGGGGGTAGCGACGGTGATGGCATCGACATCTTTGGCTTCGAGCGTATGGCGGAAATCGGCTTCGGCCTTGGGCGCGTATCCAAGGACCTGCTCGGCCCTGGCGGCAAATCGGGCGCGGATCTTATCATCGACGTCGCAAACATAAGCCACGCGGGCGGTTTTCTCGTTGGCTTTGAGCGACGAAAGATGCGCATAGCCGCGGCCGTTCAGTCCGTTAATGACGAAGTTGAGGCGGTCGTTCGCGCCGAGAATCTGCGCATAGCTTTTGGCGGTTGAGGCAAAGGCCGATCCGGCCACGCCCGCGGCCAGGCCGTTCACAAAGTTACGCCGGGAAATCATTCAGTTCTCCAATCCGCCAGAAATTATATCGTTGGGCCGCCTGCGGGCGCTCACGGCGCAGGGCTCAAGCAGTCAGTAGAACAAGCACCGGGCCGGGGGCACGAGGAACCCAAAAAGCGCGAAGTTTCGCTATTGAAAGGCATGCCGCGCTGCTTCGACCCGGCGTCACATTTGGGGTGAAAATGGGTGGGGAGCCTGTAAACTTGCGGCTGGTGGGGACGTCTACCAAATCGATGGCAGCGGGAACTGCAGTGAAGCCGATGACCGCTGACGCGGCACAGGAGATTGCTGCGCAGGAATTCTCGCGCGTTGTCGAAAGTCATCGGCCACAGATCTTCCGGTTCCTGTTGGCGTCGCTGCGTGACGTCGATCTGGCAGAGACGCTTACCCAGGAATGCTTTTTGAAGGCGCACCGGAATTGGAGCCATTTTCGTGGCGACTCGAGCCCGATGACATGGTTGATGCGCATTGCCATCAACCTACAAAAGGACCACTGGCGAAACCGGCGCCTGCAGTTCTGGCGAAGCACGCGAGCGAATTCAGTTGACCTGGACGAGGCAAGCGAATGGCTACCCAGCGGAGAACGGACAGCCGAGCAGCTGCTTTTGGCGAGGGAACAGGTGTCGCAGGTTTGGAAAGTTGTAAGCAATTTGAGCGAGAGGCAGCGGACGGTATTTTTGCTGCGCTACGTGGAAGAGCAGGAGCTGACCGAGATTGCACGCACCACTGGTTTGAGCGAAGGCACAGTGAAGGCGCATCTTTCGCGGGCACTAAGCAAGGTGCGCAGAGAGCTGAGAGGTACACGATGAGTTGGAATGACAGGTTGGCAGGAGAGGACGATCCGTTGGTCGCGCAGGCGCTCAAAAACTTCAAGGCAAGCGTGGATACGTGGAGCGAGGCGACGATGAACCGGCCACGCGCGACCGTGAAGATGGCGCATGCAAGCTGGCGCATGGCTGCCGGCTGGGCGCTGGGCTGCGTACTGGCTTCAGCCAGCGTCGCGGGGGCAGTGTACGAGCGCCAGCATAGGCAAGAACTGGCGAAGATGGCCGCGGCAAGAGCCGCGGCACAGAAGGCCGCGCAGGAGAGGCTGGTTGCCGAAGAGCAGCCAGCGAGGCAGGCAGGCAACAAGGCAGATCAGGATTTGCTGGCCACAGTCGACAACGATATTTCGCGCGCAGTTCCCGCCGCGATGGAGCCGCTGGCGCAGATGATGGACTCCGGTCAAGCGGACGAGAATGGAACGCAGCAGTAAGGCAGACCAAGAAGGGGAAAACCTCTGGCTAAGCAGAGGAGGAGAGACCGATGGGTTTTACGAAGATGGGAAGACTGATTTTGGCGGTAGCGGGAGTTTTGACGGCGGGAGGGCTGGCGAGCGCGCAAGGACCCGGCGGGCCGGGGATGGGATTCGGATTCGGGCAACATCGGCCTCCCATGGAGCAGGCGTTTGGAATGGCAGGCCGGCAATTCTGGAATAATCCGAATCTGGTTAAACAATTGAACCTGACCGACGATCAGCGCAAGGCGATGGACGGAATTCTGCAGGATCATCGCATGAAACTGATCGATATGCAGGCCACTCTGCGGAAGGCAGAAGTAGCCATGATTCCGCTGATGAAGGCCGATACGCCGAACCGCAGCGCCATCGAGGCGCAGATCGACAAGGTGGTGCAGGCCAGGGCGGATCTGGAAAAAGCGAATTCCCACTTTTTACTCGACATCAGGATGCAGCTGACACCCGACCAGTGGAAGCAATTGCGGACGATGCATGCGAATCGCATGGAACATCGCGAGATGCATGATCGCAAGCATGGCGAATGGGGACACGATGGAGGGCGGCCCGGAGGAGACGGCCCAGGCAACCAGTTCCAACGGCACCACGGGCCTCCGCCACCAGGAGCGGCTCCGCAGGGTGCTCCATCGGCTCCTCCCGCAGCAGGCACGCAGCCTTCGGGCAGCGGCGAGCAGCAGTAAGGAGTGAATTCGGCAACCGGCGCACAGATGCGGGTGTGCGTGACCGGCATTCGACAGGTTTGAACAGAGCGCAAGCAGCGCAGATAGACAATCCTTGGCGGCACGGGTAGCTCCCATGCCGCCGATTTTTTTGCGCGGCGATGCGGCTTGGGGAAATCGCCGGATTGCGAGGGCAATCCGTTATGCGGCGGCGCGGCGGGCAGGTTTTGTACTATCACGAGGGAAGGAGAGTTCGTGACAAACCTTGCCGCTGCCGACAGTCTGATTCTGCTGATTTATTTCTTCTTTGTGCTGGCCGTCGGAATCTCATTAAAACCGCTTGTCGCCAGTGGCCGAGGGTTCATTCAGGCAGAGCGCGCGCTGCCGGCGTGGATCTGCGGCCTGGCAATGACCATGGCGAGCCTCGGATCGCAGGAAATCATTGGCATGAGCGCGGCGGGCGCGAAGTACGGGTTGGCGAGCATCCCGTTTTACGTGCTTGGTGCTTTCCCCGCAATGCTCTTTGCCGGGTTCTTCCTCATGCCGGTCTATTACGGTTCGAAAGCACGGACACTGCCGGAGTTCCTGGCGTTTCGTTTTGACGAAAAGACGCGCGTCCTCCATGCGGCGCTGTTTGCCGTATTGGCAGTATTCAGCGCCGGAATCTCGCTGTATGCGATGGGGCGCGTGCTGGCTGCTCTGCATGTCTTCGATGAGCCGTTGCGCGCGGCAGGCCTGGAGTCACGTGGAGAACTGATCGTGTTGATGGCCGTGCCGGCGGCGCTGGTTGTCACCTACATCCTGCTGGGAGGATTGGCAGGCACGATCTACAACCTGGTCATCCAGTTTCTCGTGCTTTGCGCCGGGCTGTTGCCGGTTGTGTTTCTCGGATTGAAGCAGGTCGGCGGATGGAATGGATTGAAGGCTGCGGCTGACTTGTCAATGTTTTCGCAACGGCAGGGTGCGTCGGGGCATGTGGGTATTGCGGCGATAGCGGCGTCCGCCGGGCTGGGATTGCTGGTTGCCATGGGGACGTGGTGCGCGGACTTCAGAGTGTTGCAGGCCGCAATGGCCGCGAAAAATGTGGAGTCGGCCCGGAGAGCGTCGCTGGTTGCTGCGGCCGCGCGTATCGTGGCGCCGCTTTTGCTGATTTTGCCGGCGATTGTCGCGCTGGGGCTACCTACCCCGCACACTACGATCGTGATCCATAACGAAAATGGCGCCATCTATCATGACATCACGGTCGTGCCGCCGGAAGTAGATGCGGGGCAGGGTTTGGTCCCGGCGCAACTCGACCCAGCGACAGGCAAGCCCATGAAAGACTCACGCGGCCGCACGGTGCTTGACGATGCGATGGCCACACCGAATGTGGTGTTGCACTATTTGCCGGCGGGACTGTTGGGGCTGGGGATTGCAGCGCTGCTGGCCAGCATGATGGCGGGCACGGCGGCGGGTGTGACCGCATTCGGTTCGGTTATCGCTTGCGATTTGTGGAGGACGCGGGCGCACGAGCAACAGGGCGAAGGAAAGCCAGTTGCCGTGGCGCGATGGGCGGCAGCAGCGGGAATGCTGCTGGCGTTCGGGGTAGCGCTGGCAGCAATCCATTTTGGCGATTTGCCGCGCACGATGTCGCTGATTTTTGCCATCGTAATCGCGCCGCTGCTGGCCACGCTGCTGTTGGGGGTTTTCTGGAAGGGCACGTCGGGGCACGGTGCGTTCGCGGGGTTGATTTCGGGAGCGATCGCGGCGCTGCTGCATCATGGGCTGACTCTGCCGCCGGGCGCAGCACGCGGAATTCACGGAGGTTGGATTGCTCCGCTGCATCATTCTTCGAGCGGGCTCGATCTGAACATTGGCACAGGCATTCTCGCATTTGGGGTGAGCCTGATGGTGACGTTGGCGGTGAGCGCGTTCACGAAAGCATGCAGCGACGGCAAGTTGGCGGGCCTGTTGCAATCGCTTGCCGCGAGCACACCGCTGAGAATGGACATGCGCATTCCGCTGGGCATGTTGTTCACGTTGATGGGAACGATCCTGACGGCGTTTGGCCTTTCGACACGCGACAACGTGGGCTTTTATATCAGGAGCCTGAACATCGACGTGAATCTCTGGTGGGGGGTTCCGCTGCTGGCATTCGGCGTGGTGACTCTGACGCTGGGGCGGCGTGGACAGGCGGCGATGGAGAAGACGGCGAATCGGGAACAGGGATCAGGGAACAAGACACGTTAAGCGATCTTTCCCCTTCAGAGCAGGGCTTAGGTTATTGCGCCGTCGCGCTGAAGCGCATCGTGCGGTAATCGAAGGTATAGCTTTTGAGCTGGCCGAGAGCGTCGGCGCCGAGAACCCCGTAGACATCGTCGAGCGCCGCTGAGCCGAGCGGCTGAGTGAGCACGCGGATATCGTGGATCACGAGCGCTGCGGCGCCCACTTCGAGGGAAACATTTTCGGCGAGGTAAGCCGGCTGCGGCGGCGACTGGTTGCCAAAAAACGAATACATCCGCATCTTCTGGCCGTTGAATTGAGCGGAGTTTTCATCGAAGTAGCGCGAGGTGAGGTAGGTTTGTTGTCCGCCGGCATCGACGGCGTACATGCGCTCGCCGTCTTCGACGGATGAGTTGTCAGTTTCCGCAGGCGGCAGCTGCGGATCGCCCGCAGCCTGCCGCGAGGGCGATTCCGGCGCGGTGTTTGCAGCGGGGCCAAGCGCCACGATGACCCGATCGCCATCGAGATAGAAAGGCGCGCCGGCGACAAGCTGATCGTCCTTCTCCGGTGGCGCAATCTGCCGGGCAGGGTGGACAAAGATGGTGTTGTCGGAATTGACGGTGAGGCTGCCGATGGCGGCCAGCGCGGGATAACCGAGAACGCCTTCCACCTGATAGCTGGTCCCAGGAAAGTAATAGTCATTATCGTCGAAGACGAAGGCCGTCATATCGCGCAACGTCAAGCGTCCGCCGATGGTGAAGCGCGGAATGATGGTGGAGTGGATCGGAATGGGCCGCCCGGTGAGGGACGTGACGGTCGCGCTCGCATCGGAGAGGCGCAGGCCGGCGTCTCTGGCTGAGGATCGCGCGATGAGATTAAAAGGCAGAGTGGGATCGAGCATCCAACTGCGCGACCGCGCATCGATGAAGACGGGAACGTCAATCAGGCCGAGGGGGTCTTCGGTGACCATAAGCTTGAACGGGTCGCAGGGCTCGACGATGGTGGGCGGATTGTCCTTTGCCAGAGGGAGCAGCTTAAGCGGCATTTCGATGGCGTCCTGCTCGTCTGGTGTGAGGCTGGCCTTGAGCCGCGATTCGAGAAACTGGTAAGCCGCCGCGGCTTTGCTCCACTCTCCGAGCCGCAGGTAATCTTCAGCGAGCGCCTTGCGCAGCAGTTTCTGGTGAGAAACGTCGCCGCTTTGTGTGAAATTGTCAACGAGCGGCTCGAGAAGCTTGATCGATTGCTGAACGTCGTTGGAGCGGTTTGCGAGAATGCCCCGATAAAACTGCGCCTCCAGCGGCGGCAACAGGCCGAGCCGCGAAGCGAGGAGGGCGTACTGATGGTCAGCGAGCAGAATCTGAAGGCGAGCGTCGATTGAGAGACCGCTGGCGTTACCAGTGTAAAGTTGCGCGCCTGCGCCGGGCTGTTGCGTTCCAGCGACAGATGTTGACTGCAGGGGCGTCTCCTGGGCCTGAAGCAGCGATGGGCAGTGAGTGAACAGGAAAGCCACGGCGAAAATGCAGGCTAGTTTTTGACACTTTGAATTACGGCTCGACGAAAGATGGTTTTCAACTGCCGCGGGTTTCAAAGCGCAATTCATGGGGTAATTCGACGGTAACAGATTGGCGCGAAGCAGCATGGTGGGGCCGGCGGAGGTATGCGACCAATTTTCCGCAGCTTGCAATCCCCAATCACTCAAGGGGAATTCATATAAGGATTCATTCAACACTCTTTACGAGCCCGCCAGTAGACTTGAAGCAGGCAATGAAAAAGAAAACCATTGCACATTATGAAATCGAGCGGCGGCTGGGCGCCGGCGGCAGTGGCGTAGTATACGCCGCGAACGACACGCTGTTGCAGCGGCCGGTGGTGCTGAAAATGCTGCACACCGGGCTTTTGACTGCCGAGCAGATGCGTACCACGGTGCTGCGTGAGGCGCGGCTTGCTTCGGCGATCGAACATCCCAACGTTTGCGCGATTTACGAGGTGGGCGAGAGTGGCGACGAAGCGTACATCGCCATGCAATATGTGCCGGGACAGCCGCTGGACCAGCTGATCGAGCGCGGCCCGGCGAGTCTGCAACTGATACTTTCGGTGGGCATCCAGATTGCCGATGGATTGCAGGCCGCTCACGCGCTGGGCATCTTTCATCGCGACCTGAAACCGCAGAATGTGATGTTGACTGACGGCGGCCTGGTAAAGATCCTGGACTTCGGTCTGGCCCGGAGATTGGCGCCGGAGGATGCGCGTTTCGATCCCGCAAAACCAGCGTTGGCAAAGGGCGCCTCGGTGGCAGCGACGTATACCGCGCGCGGGGGAACGATCCGCTACATGGCGCCGGAACAGTTTGTCACGGGACACTCGAGCGTACAGTCGGACGTGTGGGCGCTGGGAGTGATTCTTTATGAGTTGGCGAGTGGACGGCATCCGTTCGCGCGTCCCGACGCCGAAGATTTCCAGGCAATTCGCGCCATCCAGTTTCTTGAGCCGCCGGATCTGGGCGAGGTAGCGCCGGGCATTTCACCCGAATTGAAAAGCGTGATTGCAGCATGTCTTGAAAAGAATCCGGGAGCGCGCCTGGCTTCAGCCGGGGAAGTTCGTGAAGCGCTGAAGACCATTATGAAAGCCCTTCAGATTGAGACGGGCATCATTCCCGGCGATGCTGCCGCGAATCTGCCTGCAACCGGACCGGAGGCAGAAAAGCGGGCGACGGGATTGTTGTCGATGCTTGCGGAGCGGTTTCGCGAGTCGGGCGGAGAACGAGCGGCGCAGAAATCTCTTGTCGTGCTGCCATTTGCAAATCTGGGCGCAACGCAGGCGGCGCCACTTTATGGATACGCGCTGGCAGACGCCATCGCGGCGCGGCTGGCGCGAATTCCGGAGCTGGTTGTGCGCCCCTCAAGCACGCTGATGCCGCTGAAGATGGCGCAAATGGATCCGCTGGCCCTGGGACAAAAGTTGCTGGTATCGCTGGTGCTGGCCGGCAGTTTTGTGCGCTCGGAGACAGGATTCGATCTGAACTGGCAACTGCTCGATGTAGCGTCACAGAGTGTGCGCACGGGCGGGTCGATTCGCGTCGTGTCGCTGGATCTGATTGCGGTACAGACGGAGATATCAAACGAAGTCTTTGCAACGCTGCAGGGCATGGGTGCGGGCGAGCGTCCCGGACTGAGTGCGGATGCGCCGCGGCCGCCGATGCGGGACGGCTCGCTGCCCGGTCCGGCGAGCGAAAAATACTTGCAGGGCCGGGCGCTGCTCAGTTCGTTCATGGTGCGCACGGGTTCGCGCGCCGATCTTGACCGGGCGCACACACTCTTCACCCGAGTCACGGAGACGAACGTTGAGTTTGCGCCGGGATGGAGCGGCTTGGGAATCGCGGAGTTGCAATACACGCGGCACGGATTCGGGGGCCAGATTCACGTCATGCGCGCGCGGCGCGCGTTTGACGAGGCGCTAAAGCTCGATCCGGCATCGGCTGAAGCGAATCTCTACCGCATTTACATGCTGCTTTCGCGCGGCGAAAAGGAATCGGCGCGGCATGGCACTGCCAACCTGCTCACCAATGCGGCAAACGACTGGAACGTGCACATGGTGGCGGGGATTGCCCTGCGCGGCGACGGCATGTATCAGGAGGCGTTGGCCGAATTCAGCCGTGCGCTCAAGCTGAATCCCGCCAGCGCGGCGATTCTCTATAACCACCGGGCACGCGTATACCACTACCAGAATCAAATTGAGTTGGCTGGAGATGAGCTGGAGAAGGGCCTGGCCCTGGAGCCGCGCCATCCGTTGCTGCGCACCTCGGCGGGTTACCAGGAGATGCGCAAGGGCAGCCTGGACGCAGCGATTGAGATTCTGGAAAGCGTGATTGCAGACGATCCGCTGATGCGGATCGCGGTGCCGACGCTGGCCATCTGCTACGTGCAAGCCGGCCAGCGGGAGCGTGGCAGTGCGTTGCTGAAGGACGAGACCTTGGCCGCGGCAGAGGCCGACAGCGAGATGGCTTACCGACTGGCAACGTACTTTGCCGTAGATGGCGACTCCAGCGAAGCACTGCACTGGCTGCGACGAGCGATCTACCTGGGCAATGAAAACTACCCATGGTTCCAGAAGAATCCGGCTTGGAATAATCTGCGGACGAATGCGGATTTCGAGCGAATTCTGGAAGACCTGAAGAAAGGATTCAGGAAAAACCAGAAGACCTGGAAGCGATTGCTCGAGCAAGTGCCGTCGGGAGATTAATCGCTTACTCGAAGGTCAACACCGCAATCTCCGGTGCGCTGCCCACCCGCAGGGGAGGGCCCCAGGTTCCGGCGCCGGTGGAAGTGTAGACCTGGAGTGCGCCGAAGCGATTCAGGCCGGAGGTGAATCGGCCAAAGACGCGTCGCGTGAGCCATGTGAAGGGAAAGATTTGGCCGCCGTGAGTGTGGCCGGAGAGTTGCAGCGAAACGCCGGCCTGTTCCACAATCGGCAGGCGAGTCGGCGTATGGTTCAGCAGGATGCACGGCTGGCCGCGGTCAAGGGCGAGACCGTCGAGGAAGGCCTTCATGCGGATGATGTGGGTCGAGTCCTGGTAGAGGACCCCGGCAATCTGTACGCCGTCGACAACGACCGACTCATTGGCCAGGACGCGGATGCCGGCGCGGGTGACCGCTTCGAGATAGTGTGTGGTGACGGTGAATTCTTCGTGGTTGCCTGTTGAGAAGTAGATGCCGAGAGGTGCAGAGAACTGCTTGAACGGCGTGATGACGCGATCGAGATCGACTTTTGTGCCGTCGAAGAGGTCCCCGGGCAGGAAGACGATATCGGGTTGGAAACGCGCGGCCATTGCGAGGAGCCTGCGGCAGAATTTTGCGCCGTTGACGGGGCCGAGATGCAGGTCGCTGAGCATTACGGCGCGACGGCTGCGCCAGGAAGCAGGCAAGTTGGGGATCTGCACGGCGATGCGCCGGACGCGGATTATGCGCGCATTGATCAGGCCGTATACTCCGGCGAGCGCGGCAACCGAGAAGACAATGCCGGCGAAAAGCGGGCGAACTGCGGCGGGGCTGGACAAAAGGCGCAAAAAGCGAAGCGCCGGCCAAACGAGGCGGACGACGATTGCGGCACAGAAGAAGAGGTTGAGAAATCCAAGCCAGACAGCTGCAAGCGTGTAAAAGACGTGGACGGCGAAGTTTGTAAAGCGGAAGGAAAGCAAGGAGGCGGCGACGAAGCTGAATGCCAGGACGATGAACGCCACGCGGAGGCTTGCGATGGCAACAGCGGAAAGGCCGGGCCAGAAGGCGACCCACGTGGAGTAGACGAACCAATGGCCGAGAAAAAGAATGACTTGTATGCAGAAGATGGCGAAGACGGGCCAGGCTTTCAAACCGGATCTCCCTGCTTTCATGATTGCACGAGCGGCGGCGGGGTCATTCCGCTGGAACCGAACCGGTCGCGCGTTCCGAATGCGTTCGTGAAACAATCGACCAATGGCCGGTGAGGATGCAATTTCGCTCGGGATTTATGTTTCCATTCCCTTCTGCCGGTCGAAGTGCACTTACTGCAACTTCGCTTCGGGAGTATTCCCAGGGACGGACCATGGGCGATATGTGGAGCGGGTGATCGAGGATCTTGCCAGCGCCGCGGCCTGGGCGGCTGACTTCGGCGCGGAACTGCCGCAGCGCGTCGACACCGTGTACCTGGGCGGAGGAACACCGAGCCTGCTGGCGCCGGATCTACTGGCGCGGCTGTTGGAGGCCATGCGCGAGCACTTCAACGTTGACGCCGACGCGGAGATTACGGTGGAGTGCGCACCGGATCAATTGGCAGATGCGACTCTCGACGCGATGGCGGCCAGGGGTGTGAACCGCGTAAGCCTCGGCGTGCAGTCGTTCGTTGATGCTGAGGCGCGCGCGAGCGGAAGGATGCACGAGCGTACGACAGCAATGAACGATTTGCGCAGGCTGCGCAGCGCGGGAATTACAAACCTGAATGTGGACTTGATTGCGGGCCTGGCCGGCCAGACGTGCGCGTCGTGGGAGGAGTCGCTCGACATTCTGATCGAGTCGGAGGTTCCGCATGCCAGCGTTTACATGCTGGAGGTCGACGAAGACTCGCGGCTGGGACGCGAGATGCTCAAGGGCGGTACACGCTACCGCGCCGGATCAGTGCCCAGCGACGAAGCGATCGCGCAAATGTACGAGCAGGCTATCGAACAGCTGAATGCCGTTGGGCTCAAGCAGTACGAGATTTCGAACTTCAGCCAAGCGGGCTTCGAATCGAAGCACAACTTGAGGTACTGGAAGCGTCGGCCGTATCTGGGCGTGGGACTGGATGCGTCGTCAATGTTGCCTGCGGCGGGCCAGGCCGGCAGGCGAAGCGGTTTGGGCGACGTGCTGCGCTCAACAACGGTGGACGATTTGGATTCGTATCTGGCCGAGCGGGGAACTGCGGAGGCAGCGTGGATCAGCCCGCAGCACCAACACGAAGAAGCGTGGTTCCTGGGGCTGCGCATGAATGCCGGCGTCGAGGTTGCCGGGTTGGAACGCGAGTTTGGGCGGGAAATGGTCGAGCCAGCGATGGAAACTGTGAAGCGCCTTGTGGCAGACAGACTGCTTACTTTCGAAGGCGGGCGAGTGCGGCTGACGGCGCGCGGCAGATTGCTCTCGAACGACGTGTTCCAGGAGTTTCTTGCTCAATCTCAACCGGCCTAAACGAGTGGTTCGCTCTAATTCGGTGCTCGAAAGCACACCGAAGTGATGTAAGGCCCGCCCGCGCGCGTCCCCGGACGCGGTTCAGTTGATCGCACAGGTGCGCCTCTCAGGTCCTTCGTGAACCCACCAAGTCCATTTACCAGGCGAGCTGTTCGTCTTCCGAGGTTGAGGATAAGAACGTGACCGGTGTTGGAGCGGGATTGGGCTGGCTTCCGAAGCACTGGATGGTTTCCGGTCCGGCCGCCTTGGCCCAGTCAAGTGCCTGCTCGGCTTCACGCAAGACCACGACAGGGGAGCGGCCGTTGCTGGCGGCGATGCCGAAGCATGCGGAGAGACGAATGGACTCGCCGTCTACTTGAAACGGCGCGGCGAAGACTTCGACGCGCAGGCGCTCAGTGAGCGCCACGGCGTTGACGGTGGCGCACGACGGCAGGGCGATCAGAAATTCGTCCATGCCGGGTCGGCCGAACAGATCGTAGCTGCGCAGCATCGTGCTGGTGCGCGCGACCACCTGGCAGAGCAGCGTGTCGCACGCATCCGCGCCGAGGCGCGAGTTCCAATGACCGAAGTCGTCGATGTCAAAAAGCACCAGCGATAGTGGGCTGCTCTGGCGCTGCACGCGGTCAGTCTCGCGAAAGAGCATGGCAAGCAAGGTTTCACGATTATAGACGCCGGTGAGCCGGTCGAGCTGCGCGCTGCGAAGTGTGGAGTCACTCAAGGATTCGTATTCAGAAGCCAGGCGCTGACTGCGCAGCGCAAGATCGAGCCGCAGGTGCCAATAGGCGGGTTCGGTGCCGCGCAGGATCAGGTCGTCAATGGCGCCTTCGGCAAGGCGATCGATGGAGGCCTGAGTAACCGCAGCGGAGATAAGGACGATGGCCATGTGCGCAACGGCGCTATGCACGCGCGTTGCGGAGAGCAGCTGGCCGAGCGGCATGCCAGGCAGCGTATCGTCAAGAAGCAACAAGTCAGGTGGATTCGTAGCGGCGATTCGAGAGAGCGTGCCCTGGGCCGAGAGCGCCACATCGACGATGGCGCCGTCAGCGCGTAGCAGAGGTCCGACTGCCGCAAGCAGAGCCGGGTCAGGCGAGGCAAACAGAAGCGTAAGCGGAGTGTGCCGCGGCATCCAGATCAATCTCCTCTTTGGATGAATCGGCAAAGATTAGAAAAAATTTAGAGAGTGTCAGTCGGATTTGTGACGGAAGCGATGAATCTCGAGCCGCCAGGGTGCTGCCCTCTCCGTTCGCAGTGCCGAGTCCGTCTCGGAGACGGCCAGGGCATTTGGCCAGCACGACGATGTCACGGTGGTGCAACTGATGCTTGAGCCGGCGCCGATTCGAACGGCGTCGACGCTTGCCGCGGCTGCTTAGCCGCAGCCGGTTAACCGGGAGCAAAACGGTCTGGGAATCATCCGGCCATTGCGCCGTTGCCTGTGTTCAGTCGACGAAATCAACCTGCGGAGCGATTGGAATGATGCCGCGACTGTAGCCCTGGTCGAGCAGCTTGCGGATGGCTTCGCGGCCATCGGCGCCGTAGTCGAGGGTGCGCTCGTTCACATACATGCTCACAAAGCGGCTGGCCTGGCCGGTATCGAGGTCGCGGGCAAACTGCATGGCGTATTCGAGGGCCTGGTCGCGGTGCTCAAGGCCGTGACGGATCGAGTCGCGAAGCGCCTTGGAGACGATGGCATGCACTTCGGGGCCAAGCGAGCGGCGGATGGCGTTGCCGCCAAGGGGAAGCACCAGGCCGTAGGTGTCACGCCACCAGACGCCGAGATCGATGACCTTATAGAGGCCGCTGGAAGAATAGGTGAGCTGGCCCTCATGGATGATGAGCCCGGCTTCGAATTTGCCGGCAAGAATCTCGGGGATGATGCGATCGAAGGGGACCGTAACGGTTTCGATGGCAGGGTTGAAGATCTTGAGAGCGAGATAGGCAGTGGTGAGCGTACCGGGGACGGCTACCCTGATGTTGCCAAGGTCTGCGGCCGCCAGCTTGCGGCTCGAAACAACCATTGGCCCATACCCCTCGCCGACGCTTCCACCACAGCCCATCAACGCGTAGCTCTGCTGCAGATAAGGATAAGCATGAAAACTGATGGCGGTGACGTCGTAGAAGGCCTCCTCGCGGGCGCGCCGGTTGAGCGTTTCGATGTCTGAAAGCGTATGCGTAAAGCGATAACCGGGAACGCGGACCTTGCTGGTTGCGAGGCCATAAAACATGAAGGCGTCGTCGGAATCGGGACTGTGGGCGATGGAGATTTCCATCGGGACGGGAGGGCTGAGTGTTTCCTGCTTCGAGGTTCTCACGGCTTGGGGAAATCCTTTCGGAAATCGTGTCTGCCAGATTCTCAATGCGGCAACGGCGATTTGCGCAGACTGCGAGGAGAGGCACACTCGGGCGTTGCCCGGATTATAAGAATTTGTTGGCTTATTCAGTGTTCCGGTTCAAGGTCGCTCTCCTCGGCTGGTTCGAGCGCCGCGGAGGGCTCCCTTCTCAGCTTAGCGCGCTGCGACCAGATGTGGCGAGCCATACCCGCGGCCGCAATCAGCAGCGCCCCTAGCGAGACGAGGAGTGCAATCATGAGCCAGCGCATGGGACGACCCCACCAAGGATACCAGAGTGATTTCGTGCTGCAAGCGCGATGCGAAGCGGGGCTAGCACTTTAGTGCTGCAAAGAATTGCGAAAGAAAGCGCGGTTGCGCCGATGGCGGCAACACGATTGCAGGCTCGGGACAAAGGCGTGATGGCAAAGATCTGCACGCCGTTCATGCGCCTTCATGCACGCTGGCATGCAGCCACGGGAGATACGGCCGGCTGCCGGACTCGACCGGGAGGACCAGGAATTCGGGAGTCTGATAACTATGGAGTTCGTGGAGACGAAGGTCAAGGGAAACGAGCCGATCGGATTCCGTTTTAATCATGAGGATGGTTTCGGCTGAGGACTCGACCTGTCCCTGCCAGCGGTAGATGGAGTGTGCTCCGGGAATGATCGTTGCACAGGCAGCGAGGCGCTCTTCAACCAGAGCGCGGCCCAGACGTGCGCCTTCTTCAGGACTGACAACGGTGGTAACGACAAAACGAACGGATGACGTGGATTCGAGCATAAGATCTTCTCCGCATGGAAATGATGCTGGAAACAATTTACGCCCGATTTGAATGGCTGTCTTACAAATCGAGAGACAGCGCGGATGGCGCGCGATTGCATGGTCTGGATAAGATCCCGGCGCCGGCCATTGCGGACTGGGCGTGGCTCGTCACATGGCCATGTTCATGCCGGAATCAGGCGCCGACAAGTTTTCCCTCGAAGTCAAGACCGTTTTCGGCTCGCGCGCGCCGATATTCCTGGTAAAACTCGCTCCATTGGCTTTGCCTTGAGAGAACGCCGACGACTTCAGCATGCTGCGTATCCAACGCCGCATCGCGATTGACGGCGACCTGGTCCATTGCGCTGACGATCACGTCAGCACAATGCACGGCGGTGAGGGTGGAAAACTCCTTGCACCCTAATTGCGAAGGTTGATGGTGAAACTCGACGGCCTGAATAATGGGCCTGGGCAGGCCCCAGACGCTAATCAGGAATGCTCCTACCTGCTCGTGGCGGCAGCCGATAAATTTCATTTCGGCGGCGGAGTACGCCGGTGGGCTGCCGTCCAGCGATTGAATCACACACTGGTACTCATGGGGCAGTTCCGACAAAAGCACAATCTTGCCGACGTCGTGAATCAAACCCGTGGTGAAGCTTTCTTCAGCGACGGCCTTGCTTCCGGATTCTGCCAGCGCAATGCGGTGAGCCAGAGCCGCGACAGAAACGCTGTGGTCCCAAAGCGCCGGAAAGTGCGTTGCAGTGACCGGGTTCCGGTCGAACTGCGAGAACACATGAATTGAAAGTGTGAGGCTGCGGATGGTTTCGGCGCCGATGAGCGAAAGGGCTTCGTGCAGGCTCGACACGCGGCCGTGAGCGGCAATGAACGCGGAGTTGGCAAGCTGCAGAATCTTGGCCGCCATGCCAACGTCCTTGGAGATGATCTGCTCGATCTGCCCCAGCGAAGCGCTCTCTGACCTTAAAGCGGCGGTCAGGTCGTTGTAGAGCGCGGGCAGGCTGGGGATGGCGCGCATGCGGGACACGATGGATGCCAGAGCCTGATTGCTGAGCAGATCGCGGCTGACGAAGGCCTGGTTGAGCCGGTCCTTGAGTTCCTGAAGGTTGCAAGGCTTCGACAGGAATTGATGGGCAGGCGCGACGGAGCGCAACACGGCTTCTCTGCTGGATTGACCGGAGAGAACGATTCGCACCAGTTCGCCGTGGCGCTCTTTCACCAGTTCAAGAAGCTCTACGCCATCCATTACAGGCATGCGCATATCGCTGATGATGGCGTCGAAGGGCTCTCGATCGAGAGCTTCGAGGGCGCTGGCGCCGCTGGAAACAAACTCCATCTCCCATTGGTTTCTCATGGACCAGAGGGCGCGGCGAAGGCCATCGAGGACCATGGGCTCGTCATCGACAAACAGCAGGCGTTTGCGCATCGCTCTCCTTTTCCTTAGCCGGTTCGCGGATAGGCAGCTCGATGAAGAAAGTGGTTCCGCGCCCGACCTCGGTCTCAAACCAGATTTTCCCCTGATGCTTTTTCACAACCACACTATGGGCGAACGACAGGCCCTGGCCGGTTCCCTTACCGACCTCTTTGGTGGTGAAAAAAGGCTCGTAGATGCGGGTCTGAATGGGTTCGGGTATGCCCATGCCGGTATCGGAGACGGCGATCTCGGCGATGGGTCCGCGGGCCCGGGTTCTGATGTTGATTCTGCCTTTTTCCGAGTCTTTCACCTTGTCGCGGATGGAGTGGGCGGCATTGACGATCAGGTTGAGAATCACCTGGTTGATTTCACCCGCATAGCAATAGACGGGAGGGAGGAATTGGTCGAGGTCCGTTTCCACAGTCGCCACGTATTTCCACTCATTCCGGGCAACAGTGATCGTGGAAAGGATTCCCTGGTTGAGGTCGGTATCGGACTTCTCGGCCGAATCAGGGTGGGAAAACTCCTTCATGGCGCGAACGATGTGCGCAACGCGCCGCGCGCCTTCGAGACTTTGCTGAATGGCGCGAGGCATTTCCGCCATAATGAAATCCAAATCGCACTCTTCTTCTGCCTGCGAAAGCCTGGCGGCGGCGGCGGGCGCCAACCTTGCGAGTTCCTCGCCGATCATGGTTCGGTAACGATGGATAAGCGGCAACACTGCCTGGCACGACTCGAGCAGGAAGGTCAGATTGTCGGTCACGAATTGGGTCGGCGTGTTGATTTCGTGGGCGATGCCGGCTGCGAGCTGACCGATTCCTTCGAGCTTCTGCGCCTGCCGCAGTTCGCTTTCCATGGCCCGGCGTTCGGTGATGTCCTCCTTGACGGCGAGGAAATTTGTGATCGTCCCGCCCGCATCGAAAATCGGAGTGATGGCGGCTGATTCCCAATACAGCTCGCCATTTTTCTTCCGGTTGCGGAACTCGCCGCGCCATTCTTTGCCGGCCAGGATGTTCCTCCACAAAGTCTGAAAAAGTTCTCGCGGCGCATGCCCCGAGTTGAGGATGCGCGGATTCCTGCCGACCGATTCTTCCAGGGTGTATCCGGTCGTCTGAGTAAACTTCGGGTTCACGTAGGTAATGTTGCCTTTGGGGTCAGTAATGACGACCGTCACCGGGCTCTGCTCTACGGCGGCGGAAAGCTGACGCAACGCATTTTCACTGCGCTTGCGCTCGGTGATGTCGCGCAGGTTCCAGACGCGGCCAAAGTAGTTCCAGTCTTTGTCGAGCACCGGCGCGGAGTATCGGTCGAAGGCCCTGCCGTCTTGCAATTCGACTTCGTCGCGGCTGGTTTCAGTTAAATGCTCGCTGAGGTAGACGAACCGGGCGAGGAACGACTCGGGATCCTTGACGAACTGGAGCACATGTTGCATCGGCCGCTCGTCGGCCGGATCGCTCATCATCTCAGGCGGTAGAGAGAAGAAATCAATCATGCGCTGATTGATGAGAACGCGCCGACCGTTCTCGTCTGTCACCAGGATCCCATCGATCGTCGAGTTCACCAGGGCTTCGAGGAGGGCGGTCTTCGATTTCAACTCGCTTTCATTACGTTTGCGCTCCGTGGTATCGCGGAAGGTCCAAAGACGGCCGAAGTATTCTCCGGCAGGTCCCTTGACCGGGGCGGTGTACAGGTCGAGCGTGGTTCCATTGTTCAACTCAAACTCGGAGCGGCCTATTTCCTGGGGATTTTCATAAAGCTGCCGGATCAGGGCGCGAATCGGCTCGGGCGTCTTGCACATGCGCAGCATGTGCTCGCGCACCGGGATCTGATCGGAATTGGCGAGCAGCTCGGTGGGGATTCCAAACATCTCCGCGACCCGCCGGTTGTGCTGGAGGCGGAGGCCTTCGGCGTCAACGACCAGGATGCCGTCAATGCTGGAACTGATCTGGGCTTCGAGAAAGGCGGTCTTTTCGCGCAGCTCGATTTCCGCCCGCTTGCGTGGGGAAATATCGGCCAGCACCCCGTCGGCAAAGAAGGTCCCGTCTTTTTCATAGGCTCCGATGGCGCGATTATGAACCCATATCCATGTGCCACTGCGATGCTGAAAGCGAAACTCGACGTCAAAAGCCTCGCGACAGGTGAAGAGCGCCTGCGCGGCGCTCTGCAGGCGTTGCAAGTCTTCAGGATGGGTGCGGGCGAGCAGAAAACCGAGGCCGCCTGCGCAAATTTCCGCGCTGGAAAATCCCAGCACGCCCTCGACTTTAGGGCTTATGTAAGTCATTCGGCCGGATTGATCGGTTGTCCAGGTCACGTCGGGCAGGTTCGACAGTAGCCTGCTGAATTTCTCTTCATCGCGCAACCGGGCGGCCTTTGCCTCGATTGCGCACGTGCGTGTGCCGCTCATCCATGCCGCGACCAGCCCCGCGAGGAAAAAAGGGAAAACGAATGGTCTTGCCTGCCGGTCAATGCCCAGGGTATAAAGCGGCGGCAAAAAGAAGTAATCCAAGACAAGCGGAGCCACCATTGCCGCCATCATGCCGGGCCCGCGGCCGCCAAACCATCCTGCGGCAATGACAGCCCCAAGAAGCAGATAGAACTCTGAATAGCGAACGACTGAATGCGCGACAAGGGAGAGGCCCAAGCCGAGGCTGAGGCACCCGAGCGCGAGCGCATAACTGAGCAAGACCTTCTTCCAGCGCTCCTTCACGTCGAACCTCTCAGAAATCCCATAGACCACGCGCTCGAGCTCTCGACCGGGCTGGAATCTGCGTGCCATGGGACTCGCACGGGCGCAGGCGCGCAGGGGCCTGATGCTTCCGGTCGTCTGCATGGTTTATCGGCAGGAGCCCACGGATATTGAGCTGGCCGGACGCCACCATCTTGCGCAGCTGAAGCGGCTCGATTTTTGTCCAGACCAGCCGATAGAACGGCCAAGGGTTGCCGCATCGGCGGCAAAGGAGCACAAAGTGGGCGACAGGATCCTGTTTGTCGACGATGAGGCCTCCGTCCTCGATGGTTACCGACGCATCCTGCATCAACATTTCGCGTTGAGTACAGCGCTCAGCGGCGAAGAAGGTCTGGCGGCGATCCAGGCAAACGGACCTTATGCTGTGGTGATCTCTGACATGCGCATGCCGGGTATGAACGGATCGGACTTTCTGGCGCAGGTGCGCCGCCGGGCGCCCGACTCGGTGCGCATGCTGCTGACCGGCCACGCCGATCTGGATGCGGCTATCGACGCGGTCAATCGCGGCAATATTTTCCGTTTTCTCACCAAGCCATGTGATAAGCCTGATCTCATCGAGGCCATTCGCTGCGGAGTGGAGCAATACCACGCCATCGCTCAAGAACGGCAACTCGTCAAGAAGGCTCAATTGATTGCGGAGTCGAAGTCGGATTGGGATCAAGAGGACATTCAACCGGCGGACGAGGCAGTCGATGGGCCCGCCGGTCTGCCGGGGCCGGCAGAGGCCCGGAGGCATCTGGAGGTTCATCTTGGCGCGGATCCGCACTGTTTCGTCATTCTCATTAAGCTCAATCTGCTATCCACGGTCGAAGAGCGATATGGAGAAGATGCTGCGCAGGGCTACCTGAAAGACGCCGTCAAGTTTCTCTTGCAATCGCTCCATCCCGGCGATCGGCTCTTTTACTGGAGCCATGGCGTTCTGATGGCGGCGATCGAGCGGCAGATTTCACCGGCGGCTGTGCGCATGGAGGTTTCGCGCCTGCTTCTGGAGGGTCCGCAGCATGTGCTGGAGTTCAACGGCAGACGCACCATGATCGCCATCTCCACAACCTTCGATCTGTTCCCTGTGTCTCGTTTCTCGAGCTTCGATCAACTGATGGCGGCTTTTGACGCCCGGTTGATCGGCAATATCTGACTTGACGGCTCCGCGATGCGCAACCACCGGATGGCTGCCGACGCTGTTCGCCGGGCCGCATTGCGCTGGACCGCGCCGGCCAACTTGCTGTTCCGGCGCCGGTGTTGCAGTATGGACGGTGGCGGCGCAGGAACGAACCGCGCGGAGACAGCATGGCGACAGCAATCAAATTTGGCACGTCGGGTTGGCGGGCAATTGTAGCGGACGAATTCACGATGACGAACATTCGGGTGGCAGTAGCGGGCATTGCCGCCTTTGTGAAGACGCTCCCTGCGCCGCACCGGGTGCTGGTGGGCCGCGATCCTCGTTTTCTGGGCGAGAGCTTCGTGGCCGAAGCGGCCCATGTGCTCTCTGCAGCGGGCGTCGCGCCGATCGTGATTCCCGAGGCGGCGCCCACGCCGGCCATTGCCTATGCGGTGCGCACGCTCAAAACTTCCGGCTCGATCAACTTCACGGCGTCGCACAATCCACCGGAATATAACGGCATCAAGTATTCCACGCCCGACGGCGCGCCGGCCTTGCCTGAAGTGACCAAACAAATTGAGGCGGCGATCGTAAAGATTCAAGGCGGCGGAGGCAACCACGACATTCCCAGCCCGATCCGCATGGAGGACAAGTTTGAAACTGCCGACGTAAAGCCGGCGTTCCTGAAGCGGCTGGCCGAACTGGTGGATCTGAAGGCCATCGCCAAGTCGGGCATCAAGGTGGTGTGCGATCCCTTCTGGGGCGCGGGACGCGGCTATTGTTCCGATCTGCTGCGTGAAGCGGGCGTGCCTGTAGAGACGGTGCACGACTATCGAGACGTGCTGTTCGGAGGCCACGCGCCGGAGCCGGACGACCACCTGCTCGCCGCAGCCAGGGAAAAAATGAAGGAAACCAAGGCGGCGCTGGTGATCGCCACCGACGGTGATGCGGACCGCTTTGGCGTGGTGGATGGCGATGGAATCTTCATCCAGCCCAATTACATCATCGCGCTTTTGTTCGACTACTTGGTTCAAACACGCGGCTGGAAGAACGGCGTGGCCAAAAGCGTGGCAACCACCAACCTGATCAACGCGCTCGCCGAGCATCACAAGGTGGAGATGTACGAAACTCCGGTGGGATTCAAGTACATTGGCGCGCTGATCGACCAGGACAAGATCGCCATCGGCGGCGAAGAGTCGGCGGGGCTGACCATCCGCGGACATGTGCCGGAGAAGGACGGCATCATTGCCGGATTGCTGGTGGCCGAGATGGTGGCAACGCGGGGCATGAGCCTCGGCGAGCAGTTAAAGGGGCTTTTTGCCAAGGTTGGTTCCTATTACCCCGTTCGCGAGAACTTCCACTTGACCGCGGAGCAGAAGGCCGCGTTCACTAAGAAGTTGGCAGCCGATCCGACGGAGTTGAGCGGGCGCAAGGTTGTGCAGGTTGTCCGGACCGACGGGCTCAAGCTGATTCTGGATGACGGTTCATGGGTTTGCTACCGCCTTTCGGGAACGGAGCCGGTGGTAAGGGCCTATACCGAGGCGCGCAACGAAAAAGATATGCAGGCGCTGCGGGCGGCGGCAGAACAATTTGTTTTGAGCTAGAGATCGAAGATCGATGACAGAAGAATACTCTCAGGCAGGAACCATGCAGTCGGCTGCAAAGCCAGTTTCATTACGCGACAAGCTGATGGCGCGGGCGCAGCGCATCTGGCGTCCGGCGGGCACGGCGATCGCGGTATTGCTGGCGCTGCTCGTCACGTGGCACGTAATTCACGGGCAGCATGGATTGTCGGTGTGGGAGCAGAAGCGCGCCGAAGACCGCGCGCTGCAGAAGGAGATTCAGCAGTTACAGCAGGAAAACGCGCAGATGCGCCAGCAGGTGGAGCGGCTCAAGTCCGATCCGGAGGCGATTGAGCGCGAGGCGCGCGAAAAGCTGCACTACGCCAAGCCCGGCGAAGTGATTTATGCGCTGCCGGAGAAGCCGCAGCAAAAAGCGGCCGGGAACCAATAGCACGCCGCTTGCGTCTATCTACTCTCTCATCCGAAATTCCAACCCGGAACCGCGGCATACGGCGCCAATCGTCTGACCACCAACAACCGATCAGTGCTTCAGCGCATTCACCGCTTGCAGCTCGCTCGCGGCGATGTCGCGCGGCAATGGCGCATACCCCAGCGATGCGCACTCCTTTTGCCCGGAGGTCAGCATCCAGTTCAGGAGCGAGACGATGGCGGCGCGCTTCTCGGCACTCAGACCTTCGGAGGGAACAAGAAGCCAGGTAAACGTGCTGATGGGGTACGCATCTCTGCCGATTGCGTTGAGGATCGAGTTGCGGAAACCCGGACCATGCATCCCGAGTGCGCCCGCCGCGGCGAGTGTAATGCTTGCCAGATCGGCCTTGATGAACTCGCCGGACGGATTGCGCACCGATCCATAGTCCAGCTCATGCTGGATGGCGTAAATCAGCTCAACATAGCCGATGGAATATGGCGTCCTTTGAACCAGATCAGCGACGCCATTGCTGCCGACTGCCCCGGTGCCCGCGGGCCAGCGAACTTCAGGCCCGGACCCGACGCGCGTCTTCCACTCCGGACTTACCAGGGACAGGTAGCTCGTCCACACGAAGGTGGTGCCGCTACCGTCAGAACGGTACACCACGGCAATTGGGGCATCGGGCAGACGCTCGCCCCGGTTGACCTGAACGATTCTCGGGTCGTTCCATTGCTTGATGACTCCTGAGTAGATGCCCGCAAGAATCTCGGGAGTGAAGCGCAGGCTGCGGCCGAGCCGGGGCAGATTGTAGATGGGCACCACACCGCCGAGCACGGTGGGCACTTGCGTGACGCGGAGGTTTGCGGGAGCATCCTCAGGGGAAAGCGGCATGTCGGATGCCGCAAAATCCACCTGGCCGGATGCCAAATGCCGGATGCCCGCTTCGGATCCGATCGCGTCATAAGCAACGGTGAATCCTGCCGATTGAAACCATTTGAAGTAAAGCGGTGCAGCCAGCGTGCTGCCCGCGGCATGCAGCGCCACAGTCGTACCGGGCCCGGCCGATGGCGCTGCATCGGCGCGCGCCTTGCCGGTTTCGATCGCGTCGAGCAAGCGCATAACCAGGTGGTCAGCAAGATCGTTGGTGATGCTGGTGGTGCGGAAGCGGCTGGGCGTGACCAGATACGACCACAGCGCCTGGTTTGAGCTGTTCAACAGCTCGACCGAAAGATAGCCTTCGTAGATGGTCTGGCGCGCGCTGTTGGCGCGGGGATGAACCGAAATGGTGCCCGTCGGCCAGATATTCGAGGTGCCTCGAAGCTGAAGATCTGCGACCGCAGATCCGGCAACAACTTTCAATTTGCCGCTGCTCCTGAGCCGATCGATGACCCGTTCGCGCAGGGCATCCGCGTCACTTCCATCGCCCAGTGAAGCGACATAAATGGTGCGGGCGCCGGATTGCGCTGCAGCATGCGACGATGCTTGCGCAGCGGCGTGATGCAGAACCGCCAACGCGCTCAAAGCAATTACGCAGACCGGCGCCATGTGAGTACGCAGACGCGGAAAGGCGCGACGGGCCGGCAATTCAAGCGACGGTCGCAAGCGTTTGAGCCTCCTCGCGGGCACGGAAGTTGTGAACCACCATTGTAGATTGCGACGGGATCTGTGGTTTTTTGATGAATGATTCGGTCCGCCATCGGGCTTCGCCGCACGTTCGGATCCTGCATTGTGCGGAAGTCGATCTCATGGCAGGCAAACGGCGAAATCTGCCGATGAAGGCCCGCTTCGGTCAGAAGTCGATGTGCGCCCGCACCGTGTAAACATAAACCGGACCGCGAGCCGCGTTGTAGCCGGGATGGGCGATATGCGTGCCGCCGGTCATCATATAGAACCCACGCCAAAGGTGCGCGTTGTAGTACCACTCCAGAATGTCTTCGCGCGCATAGGTCAACCCGCCGTCGCCCAGCAGAAAACCCCGCCCGCCGTAGTGGAGATAGTTCTGGTGGTCGCGCTTGATGGCGTTGGAGACATACGCCACGCCAATCTTGTCGTTGGCTCTGTGCCATTGGGCGCCGGCATAGTCGCCACCGAACGAAATGGTCTGGCCGACCTCGGTATAGGCAAAGGACTCGTGCTGGTCCTCATCCCAGCCAAAGCGGCCGAAGAGACGCAGATTCTCGGTCACGTCCTGTTCGGTGTTGAGGCCGAAACCATATTTTGCGGTGCCGAACTTCTCGGTCCGGGTGATGTCCGGCTTTGTCACCTCCCCGTCGAGAAACTGGTTTACTGATTCCCGGTAATCGCCCATGTGGGCATGGTTGACGTAGCTCAACAGACGCACGGCGCCTTGGCGCCGGGGATCGAGCAGCCAGCCGAAAAGTCCCTTGCGCAACTCGAACTCCCAGTTTTGCCCGCTGGCACGGCTGAAAGCCCAGTCGAGCGCGATGCCATTGGCAATAATGGGCATAGCAGCGATGCCGTAGCGCGCCGACCAGGCCGTATCGTCGTACTCCAGGATCCCCCCCACGGTATAGCCGCGGGTGTCGGCGGCATAGTCCCACGCACCGTTGTTGTCGATGGTCCAGTTGGTGAATTGCAAGTGGCTGTCGGTACCCACAGAGTTGATGTCGAAGGTGTCGGGCAGGCTCATTTTGCCAATTCGAATCTCGATGCGCCGATCAGGGACTCTTGTGGCGAGAGCGAACGGCCCGCGGTCCTGGTCGGTCAGTTCTTCCGTCAGGCCGATGGTCTGGTGAATCTCGCCGCGGGCAATGTACGGAGTCGTGCTCAGATTGGGATTGCGCACCACATCCAGGTTCGTGATTCCGGCCAGTCCCAGCGCCTGAGAGATACCGCGTCCGCCAGCGTTTTCAAAGTCGACGATGAAGTCGGTATTGAAGCGCGTGTTAGCGTGCCATTGATATCCCAGATAGAGCGTGGCAACTTCAGAAGCCTTGTACTCGAAGATGTCGAGCAAGCTGTTGGGGCCTTCATAAGGCGAGTGGAAGTGTCCATGCGACTGAAAAATGCTGTTCGCCTGGCCGGAGATCCAGTAGGGCGCCGTATCGGAATGGGGGAACATGGTGAGCATTTCGGCTTCAGGCGTAGCTGCTGGGATTTCCGGCTCTGAACCGCGCTGCGACGAGGCTTCGGATTCGGCGTCGTCGACGGCAAGCTGAATAGGCCCGATTGCCGAAGCAGGGCGTGGCGCGTCAGGCAGAGACGCCCCGTTCTGCGCGCGGAGGGGCAGTATGCCGGCGGCGAAAAAGAGCACAATGGTCAGTGCGCGCATCATGATCGACCAATCCAAAACTGCCACAGACCCAAAGGGTTCAGGGTACCAGCGGTTTATTGCAATTCGAAGAACACCGGGATCGGACGGAACGGGTTGCGCCGGGCCGGATGGATTGCCGGGCCGGGCCGTTCGCCCAGGTTCATCCGGGGGCGTTCAACAATATGGAGGGACTCGTAGCTCCGGTGTGCCGCGCTGCGAAAACCGGCCTTAAGCGGCATAAAATGGACACGGAGGGAACGATACCCCCTCTCGGTTGATACCATACCCAGGGTGGGTATTGTCAAACGAGAATTCGAGCTATGGCGGGAGGCGCGATGTCGCACCAGGACAGGGAAAAAGTGAAGCTGTTGCAACGGTTGAGAAAAGTGCGCGGCCAACTGGATGCCGTGGAGCGCTCGCTATCTTCGGATGAAGATTGTGGCGGACAATTGATGCTGCTTGCCGCGGTGCGCGGCGGCGTAAACGGGCTGATGGCGGAGGTCCTTGAAACGCACATCCGGTTCCACCTGGTCGACGGCGCCAAAGAACAGATCGCGCCGGAACTGGCAGAGGACCTGATTGACCTGGTGCACGCGTATCTCAAGTAAAGTTGTCTTGAATGCCGGTCAGCGACCGGTGACGCGCCGGTGGACACAACCGCACGCCGACCGCTTGGCTATTGCAGCGGGGCATTGCAGGTTCTCACTTTATCGCTCTGCATTCGCGATACGGCAGCATCACAAGTTTCAAAGTGACCGTGACCGCGGAACCACAAAGACAAGCGGCTTTTTCAACGGGGAAAAAGCACCTGGGCGAAAGCAGGAACGAGCACACCCACCGTGAAAAAGGTCTAGTCAACAGGTGATGCCGGCTTTGGCCAGCGCGTCTTTCAACCCTTTCATGCTCACACGGCTCGAAGCTTCCGGCGTGCCGGCGCCGCGCCAATGTGTCTCGAGGCTGACCGCATAGTGATAGCCGTCGCGCTTGAATGCGCGGAACTGGCCCACCCAGTCGATGATGCCTCCGCCAACCGGCGCCCAGGCAAACTTGCCATCGGGCTTGCGGATCGTATCTTTGCAGTGACAATGGCCGATGCGATGCTTGGGCAGCATGTCGTAGTCATCGGGATACGGCGTGTCGCCGGGGAAGGTCGCGGAATTGCCAGGGTCCCAGTTGAGCATAAAGTTCGATTCGCGAATTTCCGGCAAGAGCGCGGCAGCTTCTTTGCCGCTGCCGGTGTTGCACGACATTTCATTTTCAAGCAGCAGAATCAGATTGTGCTGCGCGCAGGTGCGCGCAGCCTGGCGCAGCTTTTCGTTGATGGCGGCGCGGTAGGGCTTGGGGTCTTCGAGGCGCCAGAAGTCGAAGCAGCGGATGCGATCAGTCTGGAAGGCCTTGCACAGGCCGATGCAGCGCTGGAGAACGTCATCCTGCTGCTTGAAGTCAGAATCGGCGTGGAACTGGTCGCGTTGCGGTCCCTCCTTGGAAAGCGGCGCGCCAGGCCAATGCACCTTGAAGAGCGGGCTGGCGATATCGGTGACGCGCAGCTTGTACCTTTCGAGAATCTGGCCGGCGCGATCGATTTCGCCGGGGTTGAGATCAGTGACGTTTTTGCCCCACATGCTGCGAATCTCGATCCACTGGAGGCCAAAGTCGTTGGCGGCAACCGAACAGGCGTGATCGAAATCGGGTGAGATCTCGTCGTTAATGACGGAAAGTCGAAATGGGCAGTTTGCAGCTTGGGCCGCGCGCAGCGCGGCTGCGAATGCGCCCGCACTGGCCAGACCCGCGAGAAATTGACGGCGCGAAGATTTCGGCATACCGGCTCCTTTCCATGCGAAAGAAAGGCAACGTGCGGCATTTTCTTCGCGGTTGCGATTATAGAGCCTGAGGGACTGATGACTTCGTCCCGGTTTTTCCTGCCGTTCCCACCCTGGGCCGCAAAAACAAAGACGCGCTGAGGGTGGGACGCCCCGGCACGCGCGGTTTAACTGACTGTTCACGCACGCGGAAGACAGCCAACCTGCCCTGTCGTCGCTGGATTTTTACCAACTGGCGAAACCCAATTGACTGCAAGCATGCATCCAACCAACGAGAGCGTTCGTAATCAGGGGATTGAACGATGCAGCGTTTAGCTGGAAAAATCGCCGTCGTGACCGGCGCAGGGACGGGTATCGGCCAGGGAATAGCGACGCGGCTCGGAGCGGAAGGCGCAAAGGTTGTTGTGGATTACGTGGGCGAGCCGGCCGGCGCCCAGCAAACATTGCGCGCTATTGAAAAGGCCGGAGGCGCTGGCGAGATGGTGCAGGCCGATGTGACGCGATGCAGCGATATTTGCGTTTTACTCGATACGGCGTGGCAGCATTACGGTTCGGCCGACATTCTGGTGAACAACGCAGGGGTGGAGCACAAGGCAGAGTATGGGGAGATTGAGGAAGCAGACTACGACCGGGTGCTCAACGTGAATTTGCGCGGTCCTTTTTTCCTGACGCAGGACTTTGTGCGGCGCTTGCGCGATGCGAAGCGGCCGGGGCGCGTGATCAACATCAGCTCGGTCCACGAGGACATGGCATTTCCTGGTTTCGCCACTTACTGCTGCAGCAAGGGAGGCATGCGCATGCTGATGCGCGACCTGGCGGTGGAACTGGGACCGCTGGGAATTACCGTAAACAATGTCGCTCCCGGCGCAATCTCGACGCCGATCAACACTGCCCTGCTCAACGACAAACCAAAGCTCGATGCGCTTCTGAAAAAGATTCCGCTTGGCCGCATGGGGACTCCGGAGGATGTGGCCGGGGTGGTGGCTTTCCTGGCCTCGGAAGACGCAGAGTACATTACCGGCGCGACACTGGTGGTAGACGGCGGATTAATGCGCAGTTATCACGAGCAATAGGAATCATGCCCGCGAAGATTGAAGACTACGCCCTCATCGGCGATATGGAAACGGCTGCCCTGGTGGATCGCAATGGATCGATCGACTGGCTCTGCTGGCCCAATTTTTCCTCGGCCGCATGTTTCGCTGCACTGCTGGGAAGCGAAGAAAATGGCCACTGGCAAATTGCTCCGGCCGAAGGCGAATTCACTAGCATGCGCTCCTATCGCGACCACACGCTGATTCTCGAAACCACATTCGTCCAGAAAAACGGAACATTTCGCCTCATCGACTTCATGCCGCCGCGCGGCAGCCACTCTGACGTAGTGCGCATACTGGAGGGCGTTCGGGGAAGCGTGGCGGTGCGCATGGAACTGGTGTTGCGGTTTGACTACGGGCGCACGGTTCCGTGGGTTACAGCAATCAAAGATGGGGTGCGGGCAATTGCGGGACCGAACCTTGCCATCCTGCACACACCGGTTCCGGTGCATGGCGAAAACCTGAAGACGGTGGCCGAGTTTGTGCTGCGCAAAGGCGAGCGCGTCTGGTTCACGCTTACTTACGGCGCCTCGTACGAGCCCGATCCACAACCGATCAACGATCGGCGTGCGTTGAGCGTGTCGACGCGTGACTGGCGAAAATGGAGCCGGCGCCTTCAATTCAAGGGCGAATTTCGGGAAGCAGTCGAACGATCGCTGATTACACTGAAAGCGCTCACCTTCAGGCCCACCGGCGGCGTGGTTGCCGCGCCGACCACATCGCTCCCTGAACAGGTTGGCGGTTCGCGCAACTGGGACTATCGCTATTGCTGGCTGCGCGACACGACGTTTACGCTGCTTGCTCTCATGAACGCCGGCTACTACCAGGAGGCGGAAGCGTGGCAGGATTGGCTGCTTCGCGCCCTGGCGGGAAGTCCGGACCAGGTGCAGATCATGTATGGGCTGTACGGCGACCGGCAACTGATGGAATGGGAACTTGGCTGGCTTGCCGGCTACGGGAACTCGCAGCCGGTACGCGTGGGAAACGCTGCGGCGCAGCAGGTGCAGATCGATATTTACGGAGAAATGCTGGATTCGTTCTTCCACGCGCAGCACGGCATAAAGCGGCACAGTGAAGACGACTTCCGCGTGCTGGCGCTTCTGCTCGATCACCTGGCCTCCATTTGGCGGAAACCCGATCACGGAATCTGGGAGGTGCGTGGCCGCGCGCAACACTTCACTTATTCGAAGATGATGGCCTGGGTGGCATTTGATCGCGCGGTCATGCTGGCGGAACAGTTGCACTACGATGCGCCTACCGCGAAGTGGCGGACTATCCGCGATGCAATTCACAAGCAGATCTGCGAAAAAGCTTTCAACGAACGAAAGAAATGCTTTGTGCAGGCCTACGGGTCGAAGGAACTGGACGCGGCACTGCTGCTGATGCCGGTGGTCGGCTTTCTGCCCGGCAGCGATCCGCGCGTGAAGGCGACGGTGAATGCAATCGAGCGCGAACTGATGCGAGACGGCCTGGTGATGCGCTACGACACACGCAAAGTGCATGACGGATTGCCGCCAGGCGAAGGAGTATTCCTGGCGTGCAGCTTCTGGATGGTCGGAAGCCTTAAAGCAATCGGCCGCACGCGGGACGCAAAGGCGCTTTTTGCGAGATTGTTGCGTTTGCGCAACGACGTGGGGTTGCTCGCGGAGGAATACGATCCGGAGCATAAGCGGCTGGTGGGCAATTTTCCGCAAGCTTTCTCGCATATTGCCCTGGTGAATGCGGCCTTCTATCTTCAGACCGGAGCGCGCGTTCGACGGCGCGCACACCGCAACCTTCGCGGCGACGCGAAGAGCGCGCTGAAGAAGCCACCGCGCGGATGAAGGCCTGGCGAACCTCGCGGGCAGCGCGGCGCGGCGGCTGATAAAATGAGGACAGCCGCGTAGTGCGGCGCATTCGCAGTTCACTCTCCTCACCGATCCGAGGGCCCGCGCGGCCGAATCAGACTGAAGGAAATTTGGTTGTGAGCCAGACGATACGCAATATCGCCATCATCGCCCACGTGGACCACGGCAAGACGACGCTGGTTGACGCCATGCTGCGCCAGGCGGGAACATTTCGCGCCAACGAGCAGGTCATGGAGCGCGTGATGGACTCCAATGAATTGGAACGCGAGCGCGGCATCACGATTCTTGCCAAGAACACGGCGATCAATTACGACGGCGGCAAAATTAACATTGTCGACACGCCGGGGCACGCCGATTTTGGCGGCGAAGTGGAGCGCGCGCTGAAGATGGTAGACGGCGTGATGCTGCTGGTGGACGCGGCGGAAGGCCCGCTGCCGCAGACACGCTACGTCTTGTCGAAGGCGCTTGAAGCCAAGCTGCCGCCGATCGTGGTCATCAACAAGATCGACCGGCCCGATGCACGGCCGCAGGAAGTGTTGAACGAGATTTACGATCTATTCATCGACCTGGACGCGGATGAGAGCCAGCTTGAGTTTCCCGTGCTCTACGCCGTAGCCAAAGCGGGCACGGCCAGCAGCGATGCGAGCAAGCCGGGTGTTGATTTGCAGCCGCTGTTCAAGGCGATCGTCGACACCATTCCCGAAGCAGTTGGCGACGCCGGCGGCACGCTGCAGATTCTGGTGGCGAATCTTGACTACTCCGACTACTTCGGGCGCATTGCGATTTGCCGCGTCTTTCAGGGGACGCTGCACGTTGGCGACGAAGTAAACATCTCGCGGCGCGATGGGTCGCTGTACAAGACAAAGATCACCAAGCTGTTCACCTTCAGCGGCCTGAAGCGCATTGAGACCGCCGAGACCACAATGGGCGATATTGTGGCCGTGGCGGGCGTGGAAGGCATCACCATCGGCGAGACCATCACCAGCGCGGAAAATCCTGCACCGCTGCCGCTGATCGTCATTGACGAGCCCACCATCGCCATCCAGTTCAACGTGAATAATTCGCCGTTCGCGGGACGCGAAGGACAGTACGTAACGAGCCGAAATCTGCGCGAGAGGCTGGAAAAGGAGCTGCTCACCAACGTTTCAATCCGCGTGGAAGAAACCGGCTCGCCCGACGCCTTCAAGGTGTTGGGGCGCGGCGAGCTGCAGCTTGCGATTTTGATTGAGATGATGCGGCGCGAAGGCTACGAGCTGATGGCGGGGCGGCCGGAGATCGTGACGAAGATGGTGGATGGCGTGCGCATGGAGCCGGTGGAGCACCTGACCATCGACGTGCCGGAGCAGTTCACCGGAGTGGTTATCGAGAAGCTTGGTCCGCGCAAAGGCGAGATGACGAAGATGCACAATCACGGCTCGGGGCGGGTGCGGCTGGAGTTTCGCGTGCCCAGCCGGGGGCTTATCGGTCTGCGCAGCGAGATGCTCACCGAGACGCGCGGAACGATCGTGATGAATTCGCTCTTCGACGGCTACATTCCGTACCAGGGCGAGATTCCGCAAAGGCCCACCGGTGCGCTGATCGCCGACCGGGAGGGGATGACGACCACATACGCGCTGAACGGTTTGCAGGAGCGCGGCATTTTGTTTGCCGGGCCCGGGGTGGCAGTGTACGAAGGGATGATCGTGGGCGAGCACTCGCGCGACAATGACCTCGACGTGAACGTGGTGCGCGAGAAGAAGATGACCAACATGCGCGCGTCAACGGCCGACGAGGCGATCCGCCTGGTGCCCTACACCACGCTGAATCTCGAACAGGCGATCGAATTCATCGCCGACGATGAGTTCGTCGAGGTCACGCCGAAGTCGCTCCGCCTGCGCAAGAAGATTCTTCAGGCGAATCGCCGGCCCAAGCGCTGGGAGAAGGCGGAGCAAGCGCTCCAGTCCTAGAGCTGGCGTGGAATTGGCGAGGCGGCGAACCGTGCGCGACGAGCTTAGAACAGAACGTCTGCTGCTGCGGCGCTGGCGCGAGTCGGATCGGATTCCATTTCAACAGATGAATGCCGACCCGCGCGTGATGGAGTACTTTCCCGAGCTGCTCACGGCGACAGCCTCTGATGCCCTCTTCGGTCGCGCGCAAGCACATTTCGAGCGGCATGGCTTCGGCCCGTTCGCGGCGCAGCTGATCGAGACGGGCACTTTCATCGGATATGTTGGCCTGTTTACTCCAACCTTTGACGCGCACTTTATGCCGGCTGTCGAGATTGGCTGGCGGCTCGCATTTGAGCATTGGGGCCAGGGGCTGGCGACAGAAGGAGCGCGCGCCGTGCTCAGCTACGGTTTCGGTGAGCTTGAATTGGAGCAGATCGTTTCGTTCGCTGTCCCGGCGAACGTGCGCTCGCGCCGTGTGATGGAGAAGCTGGGCATGACGCACGACCCGCGGGACGACTTCGACCATCCGAATCTGCCGGAGGGGCACCGGCTGCGCAAGCATGTGCTCTATCGGATCAAACGCTGAGCCCCGATCTCTTCGGTCTATATCGAGATCGCCCTGTCATTCTATTCAACCCGAGCACAGTGACAAAAAGACAAAGGATCTCTATTTGCCTCGCTCCGTAGAACAGATGCTTTGCTACAATTTGCCGTAGATTATGGGCGGGTTGGTACTCGACATCATGGTCGCGTGGGCCGTACGGTGGATCATCGTCTTCTGGCGTGCTGCAATGAGCCACGCCTGGCCGACTGTATCAGGCATGGTTGTCCGCTCTTATCTTAAGAAGCCAGGCTTTGGATGCATGTACGTGGCAATCGAATACAAGTACAAAGCAAATTGGGAGCGATATCAAGGCGTCTTTCATAAGCCTTATGTCTACGCCACCAACTACGCCGAGGCTTACGTGCGCCATCACTCTCCGGGCAGCGAATTGAGGGTTCGCGTCCACCCGAAGAACCCCATGCGCTCCTTCCCAGTTTTCGGCTAGAGCCGCCTCTTCGCTTCCAGCACGCGCTCCAGCGCTTCCTGCGCGGTGGCTCCCGTGGCGGACAGATGCCCCATCTTGCGGGCGGGGCGCGGGGTGTGTTTCTCGTAGAGATGCACGCGCACGCCGGGCACTTGGAGTGATGCGGGGAAGTTGGGCTGGCCGTTCAGCCAAAGGTCGCCGAGAAGATTCGCGATGGCTGCCGGAGCAATCAACTCGGTGGATCCGAGGGGAAGATTGCAAACGGCGCGGACCAACTGCTCGAACTGGCTGGTGACGCAGCCGCGCTCGCTCTGGTGATAACTGTTGTGCGGGCGTGGAGCCACCTCATTCACAAAGAGCTCGCCGCCGGTGGTTACGAAAAGTTCCGCGCAGAGCAGTCCAACGATCTCGAACTTCGCGACAAGGGCCGCCGCCAGGGCCTCGGCGGCGATTTCGAGATCGCGCGGGATGCCGGCCGGCAAGACGCTCCAGGCGAGGATCTGGTTCTCGTGGTGATTGCGCGCCGCGGGATAGGCGCGCACTTCGCCCGATGAGCTGCGCGCCGCCATCACGCTGATTTCGCAATCCAGATCGAGCGCCTGTTCGGCGACTGCAGGCCGTGCACCAATGGACTGCCATGCCGCGGAGATGGACTCGCCTGTCACCGGGGCATCGAGACCGATGCGCGCCTGTCCGCGGCCATCGTAGCCTCCGCGGCCGATCTTGAGGAACACCTGGCCGCCGAGCGCTCCGACGGCATCGCGCAGTTCTTCTTCACTGCGCACCACGCGGAACGGCCCGACGGGAAATCCATTCTCGGCGAGCCATGTCTTCTGCAGCGTTTTGTCCTGGATGATGCGAACCGGCTCAACGCCAGGACGCAAGGGGGCAAGCTTTGCGACTTCATTCAGGGCGTCTACGCCGATCTGCTCGATTTCGAGAGTCACCGCGCCAGCGCCGGAGGCAAGACGCCGGGCCGCGTCCACGTCGTCCCAGCGGCCGACGATCGTCTCGTCGGCAACAAAGCTTGCCGGGCAAGCCGCTTCAGGATCCATCACGCGCACGCGATAGCCCATAGTGCGCGCGGCCATGGCCGTCATGCGGCCCAACTGGCCGCCGCCAAGAATAGCCAGCAGGCCACCCGGCGCGATCCGCAGTGTTTCCCGGGTGGGCTCGAGGCTCAAGTGGCTTGCCCTTCATCGAGTTTTTGGTCAAGCACTTCCTGGGTTCGCGCGGCGCGCCAGGCCGCAAGGCGCTCGTAAAGAGCCCCGTCAGTTGCCGCCAGAATCTCGGCTGCCAGCAGCGCAGCGTTCGCCGCGCCGGCCTTGCCGATAGCCAACGTTGCTACGGGCACTCCCTTGGGCATCTGCACGATGGATAGCAGCGAATCGAGGCCGTTGAGCTGCGTGGCGGGCACGGGAACACCGAGCACGGGAACCAGGGTCTTGGCCGCAAGCATCCCGGGCAGGTGCGCCGCGCCGCCGGCGCCGGCAATGATGGCGCGCAGCCCGCGCTCCCGCGCGGCTTCAGCGTATTTGAAGAGCCGATCGGGAGTGCGGTGCGCGCTGACGATGCGCGCCTCGTGCGGAATATCGAGTGCGCGCAGGATTTCGACGGCCGCGGAAAGCGTTTCGTAGTCGCTCTTGGAGCCCATGACCACGCCCACCAGCGGTTGCTTGCTCATGACGCCATTATATGAGGGCATAATTGTGGAACGCTGGAACGCGCACGAGGCGAGGTTCGCCCATCGCGCAGGTGTCAGTGCCGATGCCAGGCCTCGAAGGCGACTTCGACCGCGGCAAGAATGACGCTGAAGGCTGCAAGGAAACCTTTGGCGCGTTGCCAGTTCTGCTCGTGGCGATCCATGCGATGTTCCAACTCGGCGAGGCGTCCGCCATTGCCGTCGCCCATCAGCCCGGCCATCTGCGTCTTCAAGACGCAGAGATCGCTGAGCACCTGGGCTTCGAATTCATTCATCAAGCGCATTGGAAGTACCCTAAATGGTGACGTTTTTCAAACGTTTTTGAACGTTTTGGACCGTTTTTGAACGCGATTTTCGCAGTGATTTGTTGAAAAAAAACAAGTTAACGCCGTTTTTATACCCCCAGGGGGTATGAAATATTTTTTATTTTCCGGCAATGCGGCAAATTGGCCGTTGAACTCCCTTGTCAAGCGCCGCTCAGCGGCAAGTTAATGAAGAGCGCCGTGGAGAACTCGGAGTAATTGGGCGGCGTCGCTCCGTCATACATTCTGATGTAGAAGCGGTCGCTCGCCGAAACACGCGAAAAGGTCAGGTTGGGCTGCGAGCTGCGCATCACCAGCGTCGGATCCTCTCCCGGCATGAAAGCATCATCGCGCAGGCGAACTTCGAACCCTCCACCAGCGGGCGCAGTGGCGCCGCAGTTCACCGCTACCGTACTTCCGTTCAAGCCGGTCACGGTCAACCGAGAAAGATTGGCCAATACCGAGGTATTCGCCGGCGCCGGAAGCCATGCATTTGCCGGAACCGAAGCGCTGGTTTTAATGGCCAGATCGTCGGCCCAGTCATTGGCAAAGACAATTTTGTACTCCACAAGGTCAGGAGTGCTTGGCAGGTAGCTGATTCTGACGGTCCGCACCACAACCTCTGCGTTCAGATTCGTGGAGGGTGCGTTCAACAGAAGCGCATCTCCGGGCCAGACGTCTGTGGCAAAGCTGCTCCTGTTGCCTTTGTACGTTCCACTCCACAGCGCGCTCAGGCCGGCTGCTGCCTGCTCGATGGCTTGCGCCGCGTTGCGGCAATCGGCAGAGCTGCGCGCAGGCGGGCTGGACACCGAACCGATCCAAGAGGCCACCGAAGGCGAGCCGGCCTGTGCGAGCGCCTGCTGGCTCGCAGTATTCACCGCGCGCCCTACGGCTCTGTCAACGGTGCGATAACTCACCGCGATCTGCTCGCCGGCTGCCGGCGTATAGCCGGTATAAAACGCCAGTTTGCCGGTACGTTCGATGTGGCATTCGGCGGCCTGGGCAGTGGCGCCGATGCGCCGCGTATATGGCCCGCCGCCGGGCGGCGTGCTCACCACCCATCCCGAGCCCAGATTGGCGAGCGTCAGGCTGCGCATGGTTCCAATCAGGTTGGTGCTGCTGGCTGGAATCAGCAGGCTAATGCCCGGCAGATAAGTCACCGCTCCGTCGAAGAGAGTAACGGGCGTAGCGCCCACTCCGTTCACGAACTCCTGAACCTCAATCTGGATGTTGCCGGGCGCAATCACCCAATCTCCGCCCGTAGCAATGACGCCGTTGTCGCCGAACGAATAATAGGGGGAATGCAGGCGCTCGCACTCAGGACAATGCACGCGCACACGCAATGAATACTGATTGGCAGGATTGACGGCAAACATTGTGCCGGCGGCGGCGCCTTGCACAAAGGGCTGCAATGTGACGGCGCCGGATTGCATGGTGACCTGAATGCCGGCGGCGCAATTGGCCGCATTGGGCAGTTCGTCAAAGAATCCGCAGAGAATTCCGGTACTACCCGGCGCCAGGGTCACGCCCACGGCTTCAAGCAGCAGCGTTCCTCCCATCTCGATCTGGTCGAGCCAGCAGAGGACGGTCTGGCCATCGATGCCATTGCCGCCGTTCATCGTCAAACCCTGGGGCCCCAACGCGAAGAAGCCCGCGCCACCGGCAACGGACCACACGCTCTGATTGATCTGCGGCTCGTTGAAGAGCTCGCTGACGATTGTGGTCTTTGACGAAGGCGGCATATAGGGGTCGGTGGCGAGGTTGAATTCTGTCGTGACTCCGTCGCCCAGAAAATACTCCGTCACGTAGGCAACCGGTTCGTTCTCGCCGCACACGGTCACATCGTTCGAAAGCGCGCGCTTGACGCTTGCCGTGAAGGCCAGGTTGGCAAGCGCGAGGCTGCCGTCGGACTCATTCAGCGGGTGAACCGTGCCTGGCACGGAAGCCAGCGACAGCGTGCCATTGATGACGCGATACGCGGCGCGCGCCATGCCGGCTGCCTGACCTGCGCTCCTGCTCCAGTTCGCACCTGGCTCTGCATCAAAATTCCCCACCAGCGTGCCGAGCGAAACGCCGCGCGTCGAAATGGCTTGCGATCCGGAGTGTGCGACCAGAGAAGTGAGCAAAGCGCCGGCGACTTCTCCAGTGACGCCGGAGCTGGGAGGCATCAGTAATTGATCGAGCAACAGCTCGTCGCTGACCGCCTGGATTGCCGTGCGATAACGCGGGCCCTCGAGGCCCAGGCCGCAATATTCCGGCAACGGGCTGACGGCAATATATCCGGTGAAGTAAACAGTACCGTCGTCGCCCGTGACCGCAATTGCCTGGTAACGCGCGGGCTGGGCAAGACTACCGCTTGCCGGCAGACTAAGCCACAATTGGCAAATAGAAGGCTCGTTGAGCTTGCGCTCGATGGCGAGCGGACGGGCGGCGTCAAGGGCAGCCGTGTAATCCTGCCCATCGATAGTGATTTTCATCTCGTCTCTCGTGATTTGCAATTCGGGTTTCGCGGCCGGCAATCGGCAAAGCATGGCCGCTCTTTCATCGTCCCGGCGCCGCTTATCCTGGGGGCGCCGTTCTCTGCGCGGGCGTTTGGCTACACCAGGGCATTTGATGCCGGCAGAAAACTGCGGTAGCACACCACGCGCTCGCCATCCAGCGGGTCGGTAACGGGCAGAGCCGTGAACTGCCCCTTGAGCAAAATGCGCGCCTGTCCGTTCTGGTTTTTGGCATGGAGCGGAACAACCGTCTCCTCAGCGCTTGCCATGGTTTGCAGCCGCGGATAGTAGAAGAAGATTCTCTCGCGCTGGCTGCCTTGCATGACGAAAAGCGCCGACCACTCCTGGTAGAAGCTGCCGCCTTCGCGGTCGACAAATCCGGTAACGGCCTGAACTTTGGCGCCCGGTGCGGGCGCGCCGCCAGGCAGCGGTTCAGCAAGCGAGAGCCCCGCCGAGCTGACCTGCGCTACCAGCGCAACGTTGCAGGTGACACGCCGGATGTAATCCACATCGCTGAGAGCCTGACGCAGATACGCGCCGGCCACCGGCGTCCCCACATAGCCTGTCTGCCCCGTGTAGTCCGCATCGACGGCGACGATGGAACCTGAAGCGAATTGGGCTGCGTCAGATGTTGCCAGCAGGATCAGGGCGCTCGTCGATCCGCTCTGCGGGGTCACCGCTGGAATCGCCTGCGCGCCGTCCGCCGCCGGAGCGCCACTCGCGGAGGCCAGCACGTTCATGTGCTGTGAACCGGTCGCCAGCGCCATGGTCAGCTTGGTCCAGCCGAGGAACTCGAGAGTCACCTGCGCTTGCAGCGTCTCGCGCACCTGCTCCAGTGGAGCGGCTGGAATGCCGGTTAACAGCGTTAGCGATTTGCCGGCCGGCTTGCGCACAAAATTCTGAATCCAGCCCAGGCTGATCCAGGGAGGCGGCGGCGCATCGAGGCTGAAGCCGCCCTGTTGCGAGGGATCGAAAAGCGCCGGCGTTTGTGTAACGCGATTCACCGGCGCAAAGTATGCTCGCACGCGCCGTGCCACCGGCGCCGGAGCCGAGAACCAGGTTGCTGTCATCTTTGGAATCCTCTTTCGGGTTGCGGGGCTCAGGCTCTGTGGATAAGGGCGTGAACCCTAAAGCTCGACGCCGGAATCCGGGCAGAGCGATCACTCCCCGGGTTCCTGAATGCTGTAAACCACGACGCTCGCTGTGCGGCTGAGCCGGTCGCGCTGGATAGCGGCAGGCGAGAAGGCCGGCTCGTCCCAGAAAACCTGCGTGAGCATGGCAGCGGGTGGCGTCGCCGTGTAGTTGAGTTTTGGCGTGAAGAACGGTTGCAGAATGGCCAGCAGTTCTTCATCCATTTCGCTCAGCGCGCGTCCCCGGTCGAGCCCGCCGAAGCTCTGCGTTCCGCAGGTCTGATAGATTACTTCGCACTGCTCGGCCGCCATCGTCGAGGGCAGATCCATATCCGCGCCCAGACCCAGCCAGCGCAAGACAAAAACATCGTTGGGAAACTGGCTGAAGGGAGCTTCAGCTTCTTCGACAAGAATCCCCGGCCGCACCGCGCCACGCAACAAGATGGTCCGTTCCGGATTGATGGCGGTCAGGCGCGTGCGCAAGGCCATGTAAAACGAATCTTTCGCATTCTGCATGTCAGTACCCAGTTCATCATGGTTCGCGGTTTTTCGTTCACGCGGTGCAGTGAAATGTGAACGGGAAACAGCTATAGGGCTTGCGGCCTAGCCTCGCGCAGCAGCAGCCGGTAGAGATAGACCTGGCCGAACGCCTCGTTGGCTGCGATCGACTCGATCAGATAATCCTGCCCCGCCACGGTCACGGCCAGTGTCATCGAAAACAACGATTGCGCCGAGGCCAGGTCGAGCGCGTTCACTTGTTGCTCAACGCTGGTGGCCGACACCAGCAGTTCCCACTTCGATTCGCCTCCCTCCTGCCACGAGGGCCGCAGTTTACGCATCAAGGCCGGGCTTACCGGCACTTCTTCAAACGTGGTGGCTACGAGCCCCACCTCGGCCCCGGCCGTGTCGGGACTGGCGCCCGTTACGCGCAGGAGTGCCGTGGCGCCCGCCACGCTGCGCAGCAGGGCATCGGCAAGCATTTGCGGCGCGCCCACCGGGTTTCGCGGCGCTGTGTCACTCATGTGTCGCTCCTAGATCATTTAATGAGAAGGGTTCAGGCATTACGGGTAAGTCAGACGGCCCTGCACCCGAATGGCGAACCGGTTCTCTGCTTTTCAACCCAGCCGGTTGGCTACGTACGGTCTGAGCCAGGCCTGCACCGTCTCGTCCAGCAGGGAGCTTGAAAAATACTGCATCTGCATGGTGTCGATCTTCGATTTGCTCGCGTTCAACGCGGGTGTGGCTTGCGCATTGCGCACAATCTGCGCGCAGGCTGTTTTGACGTCATCGCCGATCGTCGCCAGGCCCGCGGTATAGGTGACCGAAACCTCGTTAAAGGGCAAGCCCAGGATGTTCCAGGGCAAGGTCAATTCGCCGGTGTTCGGGTCGAAGTCCACGAGGCTTGGATCAATGGCCGCCCACTGTCCGGGAAGCGAAAACGCCCAAGCGATCTCAAACAGCGGCTGGTTCGGCAGCTCGCCGCGCCGCGGTTTCGCGTACCGGCCCTCGACTGACACCAGGGGCGTTGTGGCGGGAGGCAGGGGCGCCAGCGGTAGATAACTCAAATGCACCGTCGGCGCGCCAGCAGTCACTCTCAGGCGCTCGGTGTACTGCATGATGTTCAGATCGGGCCGCCGGCAAAAGCTGTTGATCAAGGCCGTAGCTGCCGTAATCCAATCTGCCGTGGTTCCCGCCGGCAACCCGTAATTCGGATAGTCCGTTGGCTCCAGATATGCCATGTGTTCCTCCGGAACAGTGATCAGTGCATCGTGAACAGTGATCAGTGGTCAGTGGTCAGTGGTCGGTGGAGAGCAAACAGAGGTTCTGCGGAAAGAATCCGCTCCAGCGATGCCGCCCGAGCGCCGCAAATCAACCGTTCACTATCCACTGGCCACTGATCACTGCTTTTCCTACCGATCCACCAGCACCTGGTAATGCGCAAAGTTCGCGCCCTTCACCACCGGCGCGCCGAACTTGACCGCGACGTACTGATAGGTCATCGAGTTCGGCAGGCCGAGCTGGAAGACGCGAGGCGCCGGATCGCCCAGCCAGTGATACTCGATCAGGTCTTCGGTCACGATGTAGGCCGGATAGGTGCCGGGCGTGTAACCTGCGCCGGAACCGGTGCCGGGAGTGTAAGGAATACTCCAATCGGGAATCAGCGGCAGATCGCCGGCCTGCGTCGAAAGCATCTTCACGCGGAATCCGGCTGTGATCTGATCGGTGTTCAGCACCACGTTGTAATCGCTGAGCATCTCCTGGTCGATCAGGTCGAGAAGCATCGGGTTGGCATAGACTGCCGTGGGCCGCACATGGTAGCTGGAGTTCGATACCATCTGCGCGACCGTGGTCTTGATTGTGTTCACGATCTTCATCGAAGTCGTCACGGTGACCGAATTGCCGCCCGCCGCGATCTGCGCCGCGCAGCCCATGTACTGCGTGGTGGTGGGCGCGCTCAGGCTGGTGTCGTTGCCTTGCCACAGCGCCACATCGTGAGCGACCATCACGCCGCTGACTGTATCCACAAGATCCTTGGCCTGCAGATAGGCAAACTGCTTCTGTTGGTCGCCCAGCTCGATGTCGAAGAGGTTGTAGTTGATCTGCGCCACAATCGCCTTGAGCGGCACGCTGAGCTCAATGCGCGTCGGACTCACCACCGCGGGGCTGATACTCCGCGGATTCACAAAGCCGGCCGTGCCCGGGTTGGGAATCGCCGTCTCTTCGAAGAATCGTGAAGGGTGTCCGGTGGCGGGCACCTGCTTGATGCGCTGCCCGAAGGGGCTCGAGCGCCGGCAGATGTCGAAGATTTCGGTCTGGTAAAGCGGGACTTCAATGGCGCCTGGCCCGATGTAATCCGCCGCGGCATGGATATCTGCAAAAGTTGCGTTCATAGGAATCCTTCCGGCCCAGTGGGCCATGGTTGATTGAAGAAGTGAAATGAATGAATCAGTGAAAGAGTGAAAAAGAACGAATCGGCGAAGGAGCAGACACCGAGTTCACTTCTTCAGGTATTCTCTTCATCACTGCTGGTTAAGCAATCGCGCCTGCCCGCAGCAGTTGCGTCTTTACCGCGATGCGTTGCTCAAGGCTCAGCCCGGAAAGCGCGGCATCCAGTGTCCGCACATCCACCGGACCGTCGCCAATCCCGTGTTTGGCCAGCATCTCGGCCGTCGCCGCCGGGACGGTTCTGCGCAGCATATTCATGCCGCTCTGTGCAGCCGTCGCCTTCAGCTCCGCCAACTCACGCTCAGTGTTTGCCAGCTTCTCCGCCAGTTCAGTCTCCCGCCGGGTTTGCTCCACGGTGGCGGAGATCCTCTCCACTTCGCCCGAGAGCGCGCTCTGCCGCTCTTCAAGCAGGCACAGCGTCCTCTCCAGCGCTGCCGTTGCGGCTTCCAGCCGTTCCACAAAGTTTTTCTCGTCTGTCTCCATACTTTTCCTTTCTTTCTCCGCGCATGCACCGTTGTCTTGCATCAACGCGAACTCGCATTGATGCGCCGCTTCTTATTGCTCGCTCACGAAATAGAAAAGGCCCCATTGCTGGAGCCTCTTGCAAAGACCGCGAAGTTTCCGGCTTAGCCGCCCTCTAACTGGCGGCCAGTCCCGCTCTGCCGACTCCGCTTGCACCCCTCATGCGAAAGCTCGTTCCCCGATACGCCGCCTTGTCGCGGAGCAAAATGGCAGCCCCCGTGAAAGTCACGCGGGTCAATTTCCATACGTCCGCCCGCATGTCTTCAACGCGCGCATCGGCCAGCTCATAGCTCATGCCCATGGCATCCGGGTGCGTCGCGGCGGAGGCCTCAATGGCTTGCGCCACCTCGGGAAAGTCGCGCGCATAGAGATAACCCCGCACCACCAGCCGTGATCCGATCACATCGGCTTCGGTGAGCAGGCCGATCTTGCGACGGGCATCGTGTCCGTCCCATCCCGGCCGGTAGTCCACGGCCATCCCCAAGAGCGATGGCAGGGCCTTTTCGGCTGCCTCCCGCGTCAGCATCACGCGGTGCCCGCGGGCGCCGGCCGGGGCTCTGTCGCTGGCCGTGTTGACGACCGTCAAAACGCCTTCAAAGGGCACCCGGTTGGGATGCCCCTCCACATGTGGAATTTCTACCGCCATCGCTTCCAATCGCATGTTCGCTCCGCGAATAACCAGCTTTCAGTTTTCAGCTGCCAGCCATCAGCCATCAGTTTCGACGTGCGGCCTTGCGGACTCCCGGTTCTCCGCGAACCGCGAAAGAGGTGGAAGACCGCGAATGCAGAGCCCGGAACAATCGAGCTGAAAGCTAACGGCTGATAGCAGCAGGCCTGCTATTCTCTAATCCCTGATTCCCGTTCCCTGTCTTCTCGTTCTCTGGTTCCCTGGTTGCCTGTTTCTGCCGGCCTCAATCCCCGCATTGCCCGTACTTCATTCACAGTCAGCACACCGGCCTGCAGCAGTTGCACCTGCACCTGAAGTTCGGTTTGTTCGTCGCGCGCGCTCAGTTCGTTGAAGACGAACTCAAATTCCGGCCAGCCGATGCACTTTGAAAAGAGATCGCGCGTGATGTGTCCGGCCAGCAGCATGGCCAGCGGTGAGATCGCACCGCGAAATGCCTCGTCGGCCATCTCTGAGGCCGTCGACTGGTTCACGTCTGCCTCGAGCCCCAGCATCAAGGGGGGCAATCCAAAAGCATTTGCCACCATCCGGATGAGGAACTCCTGCCAGGCGAGCCGCAGGTCGGCATCCGTTCCCTGCGCAAAACGCAGCACTTCGGGCCTCTGTTCGGTCGAAAGAAGGGGCACGCGTCCCGTGCCCTCAATCTCGTCCTGCCACCAGCGGATCAGCCGGTCATGCTGCGCGGGCGTCGCCTCATTCAGCCATAGCGCGTACTGCGCCACCGAATTCGCCGCCAGTTTGCCCGCGAAACGATGCGCGCTGAGGAATTGGTTCACCGTTTCAAACGCGACTTCCAGCGGCCCCAAACCAAAGGGGGTAAAGCTCCGAGGGTTCATACGGATGTACATCAGTTGCCGGTCGAGCAACTCGGCCGCGCTCGATTCCAGTTGCCCCGGCATCACCTGCGCATAGCGCGGCGAATCAGCCTCGCCGTCCCAGCGGGCGTTGATGCGTATCGATGCGCCGTCGACGGGCCACAGCATTGCCGGCCGCTCCGGATCACCGGTCGGCTCGATCTCCACAGCGCCAAACCCTCCCGTCAGCGCATCCTCGATCACCTGCTCCATGAGCGTGCGAAAACCATCCGAGTGGTTCGGTTCCTCCAGCGTGTGCCGCAGCGCGCGCAACTTGCGCTCAAGAAACGCCACATCCTGGGGCTTCACTCCACGCCTCAGCCGCACCTGCCAATCCATCGCCGCAATGCGGTCCTTGATCACGTTGATCGCTCGCCGGACGAGCGGAGTCTCGGCAAATCGCCGCAAGTTCATTGGCGTTGGCTTGGGCAAATGACTGCCTGGAAACTGCACAGGGCTCAGGATCGCCGGCAGCGCCAGCGTCCTGCGCTGCGCCTCAGCTTCAGCCGCCATGCCCTCGCCTTGCCCGCCGCGCCCCGTCGCCTGCCGCCACATCTCACGCAACTGCTCGCCTACTTTCACACCCACCTTCCTCGCTGCGAAATAAACTCGCCTAAATACAAAAGGCACAGCCCGCAGGGCCATGCCTTTTTTGCATTCATGTGTCCTTCGATGCCGCCCGGCGTCTATCCCGAACCGCTGTTCAGAAGGACTGATTTACGCTGACAAATCCAATACTACGCGCCTCTGAGAAATGATATGAAGTGTTTTAAAAAAATATTTTTCGCCGTTTTTCCGCGCCCTATCAATCACTTAACCCGCGTTCGCCGAAATCCACACCTCTTGACAAGCGCTCAGCGCGATGAGCTCTGTCTTCAAACACGCAGTTCGCGTCGCGCCGTTTCGGCTACGCGGCCCATGTCAGACGTGGTCAACACCCTGATGTGATGCTCCTCCATGGTTTCCACACCGAACCGATAGAACGCCATCTTGTCGGGGTCATCGTCCGTGGCGCCGGCCCGTGCCGCCGGCTCAACCACAGCGGTCAAATCCAGCTCTGCCTTCTCCATCCGCTCGACCCCGGCACGCAGCCCGGCGGCCGAGAAGGCCAGAACCTTCGCCGCATCGAGCCCAGCGCCAACAACCGGATCGAGGCTCACCGACTGGAACATGCGAATAATGCCATTCGGCCGATAGCCCACATCAATGCGCAGAGGATCTCCCGGCCGAGTGTAATCCGATGCCGCGATGCGCTTTCTCAAAAGATCCCACACGCCTGCATGTTCAAACTCCGAGCGAATTCGCGCGTGAATGGCGGCGCGCCCGCTCAGCCGCTGGGCATGTTCTTTGCGCGGCGGCTCCACGTAAAGGCTCATCAACTTTTCGATCCCCGCGGGCAGCGACTCCGCCAGATACGCCTTCGGTTGAGTCATTTGCACATTGGTGGAGAAAGACTCTTCCAGAATTCGCCCGAGTTCGCCTTCTGAGTCGCTCTTGAGCCGGAGCCGCAGTTCGCCCTCCATGGCTTCCAGCATGTCAAGATCGGCATCCGGCTGGAGGCAGCGTACGCGGCGCCAGTCGCGCGTAAAGCGCACCTCTGCGTGCGAGCTGCCCTGCTCGCGCAGGATCACGCCAATATGCACAAACTCGTTCCGTACCGCGTCGGGTACGTACCGGAGCAGCAGGAATTCACATTCGCGTCGTGGAGGCATGCCGTTCATCGCTCTTAAAAGTTGTGATTTGCCTCAAGCTGTCAGTTCTTCGCTTTAGTCTCGCCCTTGCATGGCCCATGGGAAAAGTACTTCTCACGTGTCGATCCCTCTCTGCCCGCCCTGGGAAGGCCTCCGCAGCCTTCATCCGCAACTTGAAGCCAAGAGCCAAAGCGAACAGCCAGAAGCTACCGTCAATTCACTTTCCCCTCGATCGTACCTCTCCATTTAGCCTCGTTCCAAGGCCCCTGCTCACTTTCTGTCGCCAATTCTCCCCATTTTGGAAATGGCCTCCGATCCGTGTTCCGAAACGCCTCAATCAGCTCTCTGATCCGCCTGCGCCTTGCCAAAAGTTTTTCAACCAGGGTCTCCATCTCCCCCGGGGGGGAGGCGAACCATTGGGGAGGGATATCGTTGGCAGCGGCCCAAACCGACGACTCAGGGATCGACTCCAGGCGCGAGAGCCAGGGCTCAAAAGAGGACCAGCCGGTGATCTGGCGGTAGACGTCGTTGCGGTAGTAGACGCCGCGCAAGGGGGCATCGTCGAAGCGCCATTCCCCGGCATGAAAGCAGTAGCCAAAATCGATGAAGACGGCGGTGTAGCGCCGTTCCCGCTGGCGCCGGGTAAAGACGGCCTGGCGGCCATTGGCATTACCCGTCCATTTGTCGAGGGCGAGAATGCCGGCGAACTCGGCAAGGTTTTTCAACTCGAGCAGGCGCTCCTCGGGCAGGTAGTCCACGATCTGTCCGGGCATGGTGCCGCCGGCAAAGCGCGATCCGAACTGCAATCCGGGCAGGCAGCGCACGCGGGTCTGTCCGAGGTCGATCTCCAATTCGGGTGTATTCTCCACCAGCCACGGGGAAACGTCGACCAGTTCGCACTCGGGCACGGTGAGCCCCACGGCCGCGGCCAGCCGCGTGCCGAGCAGCTCGTTGGCCAGGACGCGGGTGTGCTGCGGGTTGTTCTGAAACTTAACGACGTAGAGCCGGTCATCGTCGCCCAGCATCAATTGGGCCTGCGCTCCGCCCCGCATGCGCCGGATCTGCTGCACCGCCTGGACTGCCAATCCCTCTCCCGCCTTGTCCGGTACTTTTCCGCATTTTACATGCTTGCGGCGCAAGCGTTGCCGACGGAGAACGGCGCCTGGTATAGATCATCGCTCTTCCGGCTGGAACGGAGTTGCGGCGATGAGCAATCCACTTCGGATGAGGCGGCGTTTATGGTTTCTTCACCTGGCGCTCATCATTTTCGGCTGATGAGGGCGATCGACCGCTAGCGGCCCTCGCCGGTTGCCGCCGGTTGGCGTCTGCGCCTGCCGCGTGCCCGCGCCTGACGGCCCGATCCGGCTCATTTCGTTCGCTCCTGGCGGGCTTTCGGACCACTGCCCGAAGCCGCGCCCGCGACGCGGGCGAGGCACATGGCGCATGACCGGCTTATGAACTTGCAACGAATGCTTTATGTCCCACTTATGCGTTTTCTTCTGGAATGAAGCAAGGAAACCCGAATGGCGGCATGGATGAACTGCAAGTGGAAGGAGCAGAAACCTTCCCGCGGGCGATTGGCATGAGCCGGCGGCTTGATGCCGCTGCCGCGGCCATCGGGACTTCAAAAAAACCCGCTCCGCATCAACCTGCAACGAAGCGAGAGGAGAACATGAGAAGTGTCTTTGGGAAGGCCCCGACGCGAGTTTTGATGCTGGCAGTATTGGCCGCTGCCGGCGAAGGTTTGGTTTTAGCGCAAGCGGGCGCGGCGGCATCGCCTGCGCAGCAAATGGCAGCGGCCAGCGATCCGGCTGCCGCCGCCGATACGCACGGCGCAGCATCTCAGCCGGAGAGCGAGATGACGGTCGAGGAGGAGATCGCGGCTCTGAAGAGCCGGCTCGAGCAATTGGAGCAGAAGGTCAAGGACCAGCACGCTGCGGCGCAGAGCAGCAACGACGCTGCGGCGCTGAGCAAGGCGGAAAAGGATCTGGTGGGCGCGAATCAGCCACCCGTGCCGGGCACAACCGCTTCACTGGCGGGGGGCGCGGCGGGAAATCCCCAGACGATGAATCCTCAGACTGCGACCCCGCCGGCTGCGGCGGCCAACGATGCGCATTCCGCGCCCTTTGCCGACTGGGACTGGACGTGGCTGAACGGCAATCCGCGCAACAAAGACACCGCGTACGACTCGAAGTTTTTCACGCCGGAGATTCGCTCGGACGTGACGTACGCGTACGACATGGGCCGGCCCAAGGACGGCACCATCAGCGGATCGAGCGAACTGTTCCGCAACAACGACATCGAACTGGAACAGTTCGGCCTGGGCGGCGACTTCCATCTGGACAATGCGCACGCCCGCTTCATGACGCAGTTCGGCATGTATTCGACGGCGACGGTCCGTAACGATCCCAGCTATTCGGTGGGCCAGTGGGACATCGCCGACGCCGACAGGTACCTGGCCGAGGCCTACGGCGGCTACCAGATTCCCAATATTCTGCACGGCATCAACATCGACGCAGGGATCTTCATGTCATACGTCGGCCTCTTCAGCTACTACAACTTCGACAACTGGGCGTATCAGCCGTCCTACGTTTCTTCGAACACGCCGTGGTTCTTTGAAGGCATCCGCATCCAGGTTTTTCCCACGCAGCACCTGAAGATCGAGCCGTGGATCATCAACGGCTGGCAGTCCTACGCGTCGTCGAACTCGCGCAAGGGGCTGGGCGGGCAGATCAAGTACACGCCATTCTCGTGGATGAACATCATCAGCAACGAGTACGGCCTGGGCAGCGACGACTTTGAAACGCCGGGCCGGGACCGCATCCACACCGACAACAGCGTCGAGGTGAAGTACTACGACCGGCCCACCAGCAACGGCCTCGACAAGCTGGCGTTCTCGCTGACCGGCGATATCGGGTGTGAATATGGGGCCGGCGTCAACTGCCACAACGATCACGGCGGCCAACCCAAACAGAGCTTCACGGGCTACATGCTGTACAACCGCGCCTGGTTCAAGAAGGACCTTTACGGCGTAACCATCGGGGGCGGGCAGATCGACAACCCGGGGATGTACCTGGTTCTGGTGCCGCCCATCAACGGCGAGACGGCGACATCGGCAGGGCTGAACTCGCCGTATTTCCAGATGAACAGCGGCGACCAGTTCAAGGGCTGGGATAGCACGGTGACCTTCGACTACATGCCGCGGCAGTGGTTCACCTGGCGCTGGGAGTACGGCATCCGCGGCACGAACATTCCCTACTGGAACGGCCGCGGCGGGATGACGCCGCCGGCGTTTCTGGGCGCGCCGTGGGGCGTGAACAACGGGGCTCCTTCGCAGTTCGCCTGCATGGACGGATCGGCGGTGCCGAATCCCAACAACGCGCCGTACACCTCCGGCACGGTGCCGTACGGGACAACGGGCAGCGGCGCGCCGCTGTTCGCGAGCCAGTATTGCAACGGGGTCACCTCAGCCAATCACGGGGGCGTGTGGTATCCCGATCTGCGCAGGGACGAACACTATGTCGATATCGATCTGATGGTGAAGTTCTAAACCGGTTTCACCGTGGATGCCGCCGGTCCCGGCATTCGCCAGAGTGGCTTTTTCTTAAGGGAAAAAGCCGCTTAGACCGGTTTCACAGTTGGTATGGCCACTTTCCAACCCTCATCAAGGTGGCTTTTTCCTGGAGAAAAAGCCACTTAGCCTTTGCGGCTCCGGGATACGGTCACTGTGAAACCGGTGTGGCACGGCCGGGAAAGCTCGACCTATAGGTGGACGTTTTGGGCGCGGGTGATGCGAGCAAAAAGTGACGCATTGCCACGAGGGCGAAAACGACGACCTGGAGGTGGGCGAAAAAATTCTTATGACGACCTGGAGGTCGACGGAAAAAATAGAAAGTGACGGATTGTAAATTGGCGCGAGGGTAATTTTTTAGTAATTTTCCAGTTAACAGTGGTCAGTGGTCAGTGATCAGTGATCAGGGGTCGGTGATCAGTGGTCAGGGGTCAGGGGTCAGGGGTCAGAAAGACAGGGAGCGACGGGGCGAGGGACCGGGGGCGCCGTCAACTTGGTTGGGAATCGTCATCGAGATCGGGGCCGCCTGCCGTTGGGTGCCGGCGGGAAGCCTATCCCGGTGCCTGTTCGCGTCTTATCGCGCAGGCGGCTCTGCATGAGGGATTTGGGCTGTGGGCGTCAATCGAGATTCGGGTTGTTGGGTCGTAGGTAAACCCAAGCCGACATTTCGGGACTTTTCGTTCCCGATCCGCTGCCATTTATAAAATTCCACCAAAAATGGTAAGGTCCGGTTGGACTCGCCCGAAATCAGAAATTGCGGTTCCCCTCCGTCTCGTGCAATATCCTGTCACTTATATCCATGGGGTTGATGTGCGCCTAAAAGTTCTCTTCATTCTTGTCGCGCTGGTCAGCATTGCTGCGCCGGGGCCTGCGCAGGTTTTCGATCTCGATAAGAGCCGCGAGCCCGTGACCCCACTCGATGGCCTCTGGCATTTCCACACCGGAGACAATCCCGCGTGGGCCGATGCGAACTTCGACGACTCGAATTGGCCTCTCGTGCGCTCTGGTGAAAGCTGGACGAAGCAAGGTTATTTCACATACTCGGGTTACGCCTGGTACCGTTTCGCGGTTCAAGTTGCGGATGGCAGAAAGCCACCAGGTTTGTTGCTGCCCCGCATCTATACCGGCTATCAGGTCTACGTGAACGGCAAACTGATTGGAGGCTCCGGCTCAATCATTCCCACGGCGGCCCCGGCTTTTGCGGCCAATCCAAAGTTGTTTCGGCTTCTCCCCGGAGTTGCGGGCCCACAAACGCTTCACATCGCAATTCGTGTTTGGGAGTACCGCCCAATTGTCTCCTGGGTTGGCGGTGGAACGCTGCGGCCCGGCAGTGCAGCCGGCGACCCGGAGCTCCTCGCGCAGCGGCTGCGCTGGATTACGACAGAGCAGAAAAGCGTGCTCGTGAACAGCTATGCATACGGTCTTCTTGCCACGGTCGTAGGCTTTACAATCCTTATGCTCTTTCTGCTGCATCGCGAAGATCGCGAGTATCTCTGGTTTTCCGTGCTGCTTCTCTCAGGCG